>ERZ1106943.305-NODE-305-length-67452-cov-9.020209_pt1 | contig 67452 bp, 50 predicted proteins | sample MGYA00403671_ERZ1106943 | MGnify/ENA primary metagenome ERZ1106943 (study PRJEB35170, sample SAMEA104062427) | human gut metagenome | biome: human gut; feature: human-associated habitat; material: faeces | place: Denmark | collected 2012-06-14 ...
CATCTTGCCGCCCGAATACACTCAGTCCCCAAACTCTCCCATCCCCTCCCACACTTCCCAAATCTCCCAACCTTCCCACCAAACCCATTCCTCGGGCATCTCGAGCCACCTCCCCCTCTCGTGATAAATTCTGCTTAATCGAGAATCTCGAGAATACCTCGTCACTTGTCACTCTGACCGCTGACCTAAATTTTCCCCCCCCAAAAAAAATTTTTTTTAAAATTTTGCCAATCTATTCAGACGGAGGACCACTTTCGGCTTTCTGATGTCGTATCTTTGCAGCATCAAAGTCGATTCTTTCTGATCAGAAGAAAAACCTTTCAACAATTATCGTTCAACTATTAAAAAACCACAACTATGAACAAATCCACCTATCCCCTCGACTCAACCTGGGCCACATCCGAAAACTACTTTCGGGAACAAAAAATTTTGAACAGACTCCGTTCCTTCAAGAGTTACCTTGAACTAATCAAGACCTACCGGGCATTCCGCGAGGGCGACCCCGTCATCCAGACCCGCGTCCGCGACCTCGAATCCCGCATCGCCGCCCTCACCGCCCACCTCGCCGCCAACGACCTCAACGTTCCCGCCTCCCTCCTCACCCTGTCCAACCCCCTAATCCCAACCCCTGTAGGGACGCATGTTCCGTGCGTTAACCTTGCCCCGGAATCCCCCACAAACAAAGGTGTCGCAAAATTCACGACCTTGCGACACCCTTGTGAGGAATATTTCGAAAAACCGAACTCAGAGCAAAACCTTGCACCCGCCGACGATATAAAATCCGGGAGCGAGGTCGTAAATCGCATTGACACCCGCCGAAACATGACGGCGGACAACGATGCCGTCAATGCGGATGATGTCGACGATAGTGTCGGTGTCCGACTCGACATAGACGATACCGCCCTTGGCATAGGCGCGGAACACAGGCTGAGCCGAAACCGAGCCGACCGACGAAACGGCGCCCGTGAAACCGTTGGCGTCGTAGATGCCACGGTCGCGGATAAGGACATTGTCACCGGTCTGGCTGCCGCTGCCGTTGTTGAAGATGACGCACGACGCGCTCAGGTCCTTGTCGGTGTTGATGAAATAGTGCCAGTAGCCCGTAGTGGCGTCGTAGGTCATCGGCGCTCCGGGCCATGCGCCGGTAAAGTCGTTGAAGCCGTTGCCGTAGACGTAGCAGTTGACAGCCGACCAGTTGCTCTTCGTGTTGTCGAAGAATATATGGTAGCCCTCGCCGACAGGAGGTTCGGGGGTGTCTCCGCCGCCGGCATAGATGCGGTAGGTGGTGGCCCCGTCATATTCGAAGTACGTGTCCGAGGTGATACCCGTGATGTCGCCGGTCTGTCCGTTGCGGTTGAAGATGACGTTGACGCTCTCGGCGTCGAACGACTTGTAGTAGAACTCCTTGCCGTCATACTCGCTTACGTCCGTGAGTGTCGCGCCGGGCCACGATCCGCAGAACTCTGTGGCGTCGTTCCACGCGTAAATCTTCGTGCCGGAGATATCCGCGCCGTTCATTCCACGTACATAGACGGTGATGAGTGCCTCGGGGTCGACTTTCTTGTACGAGGCCGAGCCGTTGAAAACTGTGCCGTCAGCACCTGTCGCGCTCCATGACACGCTCACTGTCTCGCCAAAGGCCATGCCCTCGCCGATTGTGAAACTCAGTGCCTTGCCGGACACGAGGTCCATGCTTGCCTTGTCGCCTACCTTGCACGAGCCGGAGACGGCATTCTCCGAGAGTGTTGCCGTAACGCTCAGCGTCTCGGTCTTGAACGAGGTCCCTGCGGGTGACAGTGTCACCTTGGGATTGCCCACTACATCCTCTGCTGTATAATAATGTGTCGTGCCGGGGTCACTGAACGACACGCTGCCGCCGTGTGCCACGGGCGAGGTCGCGTAGATGAACTTGCCGTCCTCGCCGACCTTGCCGCCTTTCCAGTCCTTCACCAGGACGCGCAACTGTCCCTTTCCGGAAGGAGCGTCGACGCTGATGGTTGCGCCGCCCTGATAGGTCTTTCCGGTGACGATGTCGGTATATGTTCCCTCGGGTACATTGCTGAAGGTGGCGCCGCCGTTGATGGCAACGAGGGCGTAACTGTCCTTGTATGCGCGTTTGAAGGCCCAGCCTCCGTTTGCCTGGCAGCCTTCGAAGGTGTACTGGCCCTTGCGCAGTGCCGGAACCGCCGCACGTATCATGTTGAGGCGGCGCAGATGCTGTGCCAGGTCTGCGTCAAGTGTCTTGGCCACGTTGCCCGAGGCTGTGTACTGTCCGAAGTCGCTTGTGCTGACCTCGCCCTCGAGGTAGTTGCCGAAGTAGGCGCGACCGGACTGTTTGCGGGGTGTGGTGTTGTTCGAGCCGCCCACGTCGATGGGTGCGCCCTTCATGAACTCGACCTCCGAGCCATAGTAGATGCAGGGTATGCCGCGGAAGGTGAACATCAGCGAGAGGTTCTCGGCCCACTGCGCTGTCCCGCCGTTGAAGCGGATGGCGTCGTTGGGACCGGGAGAGTAGTCGTGCGAGTCGACATATACGACATTGAACGTCGCGTCGTTGTACTTGCGGTCGCCGTCGTTCGAGCCGTTGCCGCGTGCCACTGAGATTGCAGAGGCTGCGTTGTTGAACGAGTAGTGCATCGGGAAGTCGATTACGTTGAGACCGGATGCCTGCGAGTAGTCGGGCTCATGCCATGCGCCGTTTATCATCAGGGCGTTGTCGCTCATGGGCTTGTCTGCCTTGTCCTTCTCGCATACGGCCATCGGGCCGACAGGAGAGTCGTGTCCCTCGGAAAGGGTCTGGGCCGCCCACCATTCGGGACTGCCGTCAAATTCGTCCATCAGCGCCTGGTCTGACTTCCATGTGTAGAAGTAACTCGACAGGTTGGCCTGGCCGCGGTAGGTCACCGAGCCCTGGAAGCGCTGGCATACCTCGCCGAACATGAAGAAGGGCGCGCCGCCGGGACGTTTGTCCTTGTACTTCTCGCCGAGGGCCGCGAACTGCGGTATGAACTGCTTGTTGAATGTCAGCGGCGAGATATGGCCGGCGGTGTCGATGCGGAAGCCGTCGACGCCCATCTCAATGAACTTGCCGTAGCAGTTCACGACATATTCGGCCACGGCGTTGTTCTCGGTGTTGAGGTCTACGCAGTCGCCTGCGATCTGGCCCCACCAGCGGCTGGGATAGTCCCAGTTCCAGCCCGTGCCGTAGTGGTGGTAGTAGTTGTTGGGCTCGTACTGAGGGTTCTTGAAGTATTTCCAGCGCTCCTTATATTGGGCGTCGCCCGACTGCTCGAAGTAGTCTGACGAGAAGCGTTCCGGATTGGGTATGAGCGCTCCGGCCGGCGTTGCCTGGTTGCGTATGTCGCGGCTGCGGGTAAAGAGCGGATTGAGGTTCACCTCGCCGAAGTTCGACGTGTGCTGGAGCACGACGTCGAGGATGATTTTCATTCCTTTGGCGTGGACGGCGTCAATCAGGTCCTGGAAGCGGACGTCCTTCTCGGCACCCCATTCGCGGTGGCTCTCGTAGCGGAGGTCGACGCTCGACATGTCCATGGCGTGATAGCCGTGGTAATCCTCACCCGAGGCGTTCTGGACCACGGGGGTAATCCATATCGCGGTGAAACCCAGCGCCTTGATGTAGTCGAGTTTAGAGATTAGGCCTGCGAAATCGCCGCGCCAGTCCGGGTCGTTGTTGGCAATCTGCACATTCTGCTTGTCCCACGACAGTACGTTGTTCGAAGGGTCGCCGTCATAGAAACGTGTGGTCATGGCGAAGTAGATGGTCTCGTCGCGGAAATCATCGCGTCCGCCGACAAAGGTGTCGGCTTGCGCGGCGATCGAGCCGGCAAGAGCGAGACCACATAAAAGCGGTGTAACTAACTTTCTCATTCTCTTTTGACTGAATGTTTTAAGGTTTTAGAAGTAGGTATGAAACAGAAGACAAATATGATTTGCAATTATGTTGCAAAGTTAAGAAATAATTTCACTTCAACACAAAGAACTACGCCATAAAACCTGAATCCCGCCCTACGCCCCATACCTTGTCCCTCATCACCCTGGCTTCTGGCCTGCCTTGTCCCTCATCACCCTGGCTTCTGACCTGCCTTGTCCCTAATCACCCTGACTTCTGACCTATATTATATAGGTGTATGGGCGAGGGTTTAATCCGTAAGGTTTAAATTGTGTTAACCGGGAAAGAAAATCTGCAAAAAAAAGTGCAAAAGTTTTGGCGAGAAAAAAATAAGGCCTAACTTTGTAGCGTTTTTGAAGCAAAACAAAAAATTATTCACAATCTAATCACAAAACAAAAATGAAAAAGTTAGTTCTTCTTCTCGCTGTAGCATTCAGCGTATCTATGTTCTCTTGTGGCAATGGTAACGACAAAGCCGCTAACGATTCTGATTCTGTAGCTGCTGCTGAGCCCGCAGAGGCTGCTGCTCCCGCTGAGCAGGCCGAAGCTCCCGAGGTTGCCCCCGTTGACACCCCCGCCGTTGAGGCTCCCGCTGCTGCTGAAGCTGCAAAATAATCTGAAATAGATTAAACTATTAATAGAAGAGGATGCATCTATGATGCTTCCTCTTCTACTTTTTTATGCCCGTTTTTCTATAACTGACCGGTCGTTGCCGCCGGCAGCGTATTGGCCGCGTGAACCAATGGCGGGGTGAGGTGTTATAAATTAAATACTTTGATGTTCACCTTATAACAACTATATTCATTACATTATGAAGAATACACTAATTCAGTCAATGGTACTGCTGAGTGCAGGTCTGGTTTTAACCACGGCCGCAAATGCCGCGCCCGTCGAGGACAGCGTGATTCTGCGCAATGCAACCGTCGAGATTATCTATGCCGACCCGGAAGTCGAGGTTATTCTTAAGCAGGCACGACAGGAAGAGCCTCATGACATGGAACTTTCCAAATTCGTCCTGCGGACACGCAATAACAAATTCCTGCTCTCGGTAGGCGGAAAGATTGCCGCGGACTTAGGCTTTGACCTTGGCAACAATCTGTACAATGTGGATGGCGCGGGGATTAACTTCGTCACCGGCAACATTCCTGTTCCGGCCAAACGGGATCACAAGAGCGACTTCTTCATCAATCCTCTGGACGGTAACATCAACTTCACCGTCGTGGGTTTTGCGGGAACAGAAAATGAGATAACGGGTTTCGTAAAACTGGGCACGAACGGCATTAGTTCGCAGATCAAGATGAAACGCGCCTACATTAAGTGGCGCGGATTCACCTTCGGGCAGGCCGTGACGCTCGCATCGGACGGCAAAGCCGTTCAGCCGCCTACCATTGACCCCGAAGGGCCTGCAGGCGATGTCTCGGGATGTGTATATCAGGTAAACTATACGACCAGGAGTTTCGGAGGTTTTCGTGCCGCCCTAGGAATTGAGATGCCGTCGTTCTATTCGTCTAACGGCGTGTATCTCGGCAAGGACTATCCCGAGTTCGAGAACGAGCAGGTCAGCACTTTCGTAGACGCTTATCTGCCGGATGTTCCTTTCTGGGTGGAATATGCGTCGAGCGAGACCAACAGGATACGTGCCACGGGCATACTTCGCAATTTTGCCTATCGCGACCGCGTCAACGACAAACGCCGCGCCGCGTTGGGGTGGGGTGCGCAACTGTCCGGCAACTTCAGTTTCTGCAAGCCGCTGGTGTTCAATTTCCAGGGTGTCTACGGCAAGGGCATTGGCGCATACATCCAGGACGTGGCCGGGCGTAAGATATCGTTCACTCCCGATAACAGCCGTCCGGGACGCATGACGGCCAACCCGATGATGGGCCTTGTGTTCGGCGCCTCGTATCAGGCGACTCCTAAACTGCAGTTCAATGCCGTGGGCTCGTACACAAGAGTCTGGGATGTCAGGGACTATGCCGTCTCCAACGATCCGGACGCGATGACGGCCGGAAATGACAACTACAAGAGTGCGGTTTACGTCGCGGCCAACTGTTTCTACAAAATCCTGCCAAACCTTACAGGGGGAGTGGAATACCTCTACGGGCGCCGCAACACGTGGAACCTCGGTGGCGCTAACGACTCACGTGTCCAGGCACAGATAGCATTCTCATTCTGAAAGCATTTGATATAACAGAAAGGCGCCGCTCCGATGTCTCGGGACGGCGCCTTGATTGTTTTCAGGGCTACGGTGGATTACTTCAGGCCGCAGGGCTTGCACTTGGCGGCAATCTGTGCGAAGAAGTCGTTGCCCTTGTTGTCGACAAGGATGAATGCGGGGAAGTCCTCGACCTCGATTTTCCAGATGGCTTCCATGCCGAGTTCGGGATATTCGAGGCACTCGACCTTCTTGATGGAATTCTGGGCCAGGATGGCTGCGGGACCACCGATTGAGCCAAGGTAGAAGCCGCCGTATTTCTGGCATGCGTCAGTGACCTGTTTCGAGCGGTTGCCCTTGGCGATCATTACCATCGAGCCGCCGGCTGCCTGGAACTGAGCGACGTAGGGGTCCATGCGGCCTGCGGTTGTGGGACCGAACGAGCCTGAGGGCATGCCTTCGGGAGTCTTGGCGGGACCGGCATAGTAGATGGGGTGGTCCTTAAGGTACTGGGGCATTGGCTCGCCGGCGTCGAGGCGCTCCTTGATTTTGGCGTGGGCGATGTCGCGGCCCACGATGATGGTGCCGTTGAGCGAGAGGCGTGTCGATACGGGGTACTTGTTGAGTTCGGCAAGAATCTCAGGCATCGGGCGGTTGAGGTCGATGCGGACGACGGCACCCTCGCCGGCGTTGCGCAGTTCGTCGGGAATAAGTTCTGCGGGGTTGTCATCGAGTTTCTCGACCCAGAGGCCCTCGCGGTTGATCTTTGCCTTGATGTTGCGGTCAGCCGAGCAACTTACGCCGATGCCGATGGGGCAGGAAGCGCCGTGGCGGGGCAGACGTATGACGCGGATGTCGTGTGCGAAGCAGGTGCCTCCGAACTGGGCGCCGTAGCCGAGTTCCTCGGAGCATTTCTTGAGTTCCTTCTCGAGTTCGACGTCGCGGAAAGCGTGGCCGAGTTCGTTGCCCTTGGTGGGAAGCGAGTCGAGATACTTGACGGAAGCCTTCTTGACGACCTCGAGATTCTTCTCGGCCGATGTGCCACCGACAACGATGGCAATGTGGTAGGGAGGACAGGCGGCGGTGCCGAGCGATTTCATCTTCTCGACGAGGAATGGAACGAGGGTCTGGGGAGTGAGGATTGCCTTGGTCTCCTGATAGAGATAGGTCTTGTTGGCCGAGCCGCCGCCCTTGGCTACGAAGAGGAAGTGGTACTCGTCGTCATAACCGGCGTGGATGTCGATCTGGGCGGGGAGGTTGCAGCCGGTGTTGACCTCGTCGTACATGGTCAGGGGCGCGTTCTGCGAATAGCGGAGGTTGTCGGTGGTGTATGTGTCGTAGACACCGTGAGATATCATTTCGGCGTCATCGCAGCCTGTGAACACGTACTGTCCTTTTTCGGCGTGGCAGATGGCCGTGCCTGTGTCCTGGCAGAAGGGGAGTTGGCCCTTGGCGGCGACGTCGGCGTTGCGGAGCATGGTGAGTGCGACGAACTTGTCGTTGTCCGAGGCATTGGGATTGGTGAGGATGGAAGCGACCATCTTGTTGTGCTCGCGGCGCAGCATGAAGGCGTTGTCGTGTGTGCACTGGCGTGCGAGCACGCGCAGAGCCTCCGGCTCGACCACAAGGAAGTCGTGTCCGCCCCAGTTCTCGACCTTTACGTAGTCGGAAGTGAGATGGTAGTACTCGGTGGTATCGGGGCCGAGAGGAAACATTTCCTGGTACTTGAAGGGTTTAGTAGCCATAAGTATTTGTAGTTATGATGTTAAAGAAATAATATTCGGGAAAATGCAGTCCGCTTGCAGGATTACTGCAAAGGTAGCAAAAATTTTGTGAATTTTTTGCTACCTTTGTGGCATAAAACCAACCCCTCAATCATAATGAAAACCAAATCGCTTGTTTCCATCTCCGACCTCAGTCACGAGGAGATGCTCGACTTGTTGCGCGCCGCTGAATTCTTCGAGGCGCATCCCAACCACAAGGTGCTGGACGGCCGCGTGGTAGCCACGCTGTTCTTCGAGCCTTCGACCCGTACGCGCCTGAGTTTCGAGACCGCGGTCAACCGTCTGGGCGGTCGTGTCATCGGTTTCTCCGACGCCACCAACACCTCGACATCGAAGGGCGAGACCCTGAAGGACACCATCAAGATGGTAGCCAACTATGTCGACCTGATAATCATGCGCCACCACCTCGAAGGTGCTGCCCGCTATGCCTCGGAGGTAACCGATGTCCCCGTCATCAACGCCGGCGACGGCGCCAACCAGCATCCGTCGCAGACCATGCTCGACCTGTATTCCATCTACAAGACCCAGGGACGTCTCGACAATCTTGACATTACACTCGTGGGCGACCTGAAGTACGGACGCACGGTCCATTCGATGCTTATGGCGATGCCGCGCTTCAAGCCGCGCTTCAAGTTCGTCTCGTGCGAGGAACTGCGCATGCCCGCCCAGTACCGCGAGTTCTGTGACCGCGAGGGCATCAAGTACGAGGAATTCAGCGAGTTCTCGCCCGAGGTTATCAACTCGTCGGACATCATCTACATGACCCGCGTACAGCGCGAGCGCTTCTCCGACCTGATGGAATACGAGCGCGTGAAGGACCTCTACTCGCTGCGCAACAGCATGCTCGACAACTCGCGGCCCAATGTCCGCATACTACACCCGCTGCCCCGTGTCACCGAGATTGACCAGGACGTTGACGACAATCCCAAGGCATACTTCTTCGACCAGGCGCGCAACGGCCTGTATATGCGCGAGGCAATCATCTGCCGCTCGCTCGGTATCGACCCCTTCACGCTCAGCGACGAAAAATGCTGAGGAAAGACGTCAAAAATTCGGTTTCATAACATCTAACATCCGGTAAATCATGACATCAGCAAAACAAGAACTTGCCGTGGCCGCACTGAAGGACGGCACAGTCATCGACCATATTCCCTCGGCATCGCTCTTCAAGGCAGTGCGCATACTAGGCCTCGAGCAACTCGAAGACCGCGCCATCACCATAGGCTACAATCTGGACTCGCGCAAACTCGGGCGCAAGTCGATAATCAAGGTGGCCGATACAATCTTCGACGAGGCAACGCTGAACCGCATCGCGGTCATTGCCCCATCGGCAGTCGTGAACATCATCCGCGACTATCAGGTTGTAGAGAAACATCCCGTGTGTCTGCACGAGACCGTAACGGGCATCGTGCGCTGTCCCAACCCCAAGTGCATCACCAACAACGAGCCGATGCGCACCGTATTCCATGTGATAAGTTCAGACCCCGTGATATGCCGCTGCCACTACTGCTCGACCACAGTGCTCGGTACTGACGCCCAGGTCTGAAAACCACCATTAAACAAAACGAGATGAAACAATCATGGCGCCCCGGCACGATGGTCTACCCTCTGCCCGCCGTGCTGGTGAGTTGCGGGTCCGACGCTGACACACGCAACCTGATAACCGTGGCATGGACCGGTACGATCTGCTCAGACCCTGCCATGCTGTATATATCGGTCCGTCCGCAGCGACATTCGCATGACATCATCCGGCGCGAGATGCAGTTCACCGTCAACCTCACGACCGAGGCCATGGCCCGTGCCACCGACTGGTGCGGCGTGCGTTCCGGCCGGGACTATGACAAGTGGAAAGAGAGCGGGCTGACCCCGATGGACGGCGTGGCTAACACCTGTCCGTGCGTCGCCGAGTCACCGATAAGCATCGAGTGTAAGGTCAAGGAAATCGTATCGCTCGGAAGCCATGACATGTTCATTGCCGAAGTAGTGAATGTGCTTGCCGACGAGCAGTATATCGACCCCGAGACGGGAGCCTTCGACATGGCCCGCGCCGGAATGCTCGTATATTGTCACGGCGGATATTACGCCATGGGCGAATACATTGGCCGTTTCGGCTTCTCGGTGAAGAAGCCTGAAAAGGTATCAAAAACAAGCAAAAGCCATCCGAAGCGATAATAGGCATCCCCCGGGATGAATGAATCTGACAGTCATGCGAAAGACACTTGAACTCCTCGCTCCAGCAAAGGACGCCGACACCGGCATCGCCGCAATACGTGCCGGCGCTGACGCCATATATATAGGTGGTCCGAGTCACGGCGCACGTGCCGCCGCCGGCAACAGGGTGGAGGACATCAGGCGTCTGTGCGATTTCGCCCACATATTCCGCGCGAGGGTATATGTCACCCTCAATACATTAATATATGATGACGAACTCGAGCAGGTTGAAAAACTCGTTCGCGAGCTGTATGCCGCGGGAGTCGACGCTCTCATAGTGCAGGATATGGCGCTGCTGCGCATGAAACTGCCGCCGATAGCGCTCCACGCCTCGACACAGTGCGACACGCGCACTCCCGAAAAAGCCGAATTCCTTGCCCGTGCCGGATTCTCGCAGATAGTCCTCCCGCGCGAGTTCACCCTTGACGAAATCAGGGCTGTGGCCGAGCGGGTGGATGTTCCCCTCGAGGCATTCGTGCACGGTGCGCTCTGTGTATGTTATTCAGGCGACTGCCGTGCGAGTCTTGTCAGCGGAGGCCGTAGCGCCAACCGGGGGGAATGCGCCCAGATATGCCGACTGCCTTATGACCTTGTAGACGGGGAGGGCAGGGTGCTTGTCGCCGACCGCCATCTGCTGTCACTGCGCGACCTAAAACGTATCGACGACCTCGAGGAAATGGCCGATGCCGGAGTACGTTCGTTCAAGATTGAGGGTCGCCTCAAAGGGAAGTCGTATGTAATGAATGTGGTGCGCGCATATTCCGAGGCCCTTGACGCACTGTGCGCACGTCGGCCCGGGGACTATTGCCGTCAGTCGGCCGGAATAGTCGAATCTGACTTCGAGCCTGACGTCAACAAGACATTCAACCGCGGCTACACGGAATTTTTCCTGCGCGAGCCACGTCCAAAGACATCCGGCTACGCATCCACGCTGACGCCGAAATTCGTAGGAAATGCAATCGGCACAGTCGCGAACGTAAAGGGTAATGTCGTGACACTTAAGCCTATAGGTAAAGGAAATGTTTTGCCGACAATATCCAATGGCGACGGTTTGGGTTGGTTTGACCGCGGAGGACGCTTTGACGGTGCCCGCGTGAACCGTGCCGAAGGAAACAGAATCATTCTGTTACGTCCGGTAGATATTCCTGTCGGCACCAAGATATACCGAAACTTTGACAAGATGTTCGAGGACGCTCTCGAATCGTCGACGATAAGCCGCTATCTGCCTGTGGACATAACGCTACGTACCGCTACGGGCATGATTGTCGCCGACATAAGCGACCCGCTGCGCGGACTTTCGGCCACGGTGTCGGCTGACTGCAATGCCGAGGCATCACGCTCGCCACAGGACAACACCCAGCGGGAAATTTTTTCACGACTTGGGGGGACATCTTACAGACTAAACGAATTTACCACAGAGGCAGGTGACACATTTATTCCGCGTTCGGTACTCACATCGCTGCGCCGTGCCGCTGTCGACTCTCTCGACAAAGCCGCGGCGGCGACTATGCCCCTGGACCTGCGGAGGCCGGAAAATCACGAAGCACCGCTGCCGCAGAACATGCACAGCGGCAAAGCCGAAGTACTGACGTTCCATGACAACGTGGCCAACCGTCTTGCCGAGAAATTTTACCGCGAACACGGAGCTAAGGAAATCGCTCCGGCAATGGAGACGGACATGCCGTCGGAGAGCGAGGAGGTCCGTGTGATGACCACCCGCTACTGTCTGCGTCGCGAAATGGGGGCATGCCTGCGCGCAGCCGGAGCGGGCAAACTTCCGTCAACACTGTTACTGCGGCCAAAAAACTCGGTTTCGGCACGTACGATGCGCATTGACTTCGACTGTGCCGTATGCTGTATGCACCTGACGGCATTACCGTTGGAGTGATTGCCCGAATTTGTTCCATGTAGATATAAAATTGGTCTGAAAGTACTTATTGTTTTGGATATTCAAAAAAAAATTCTAACTTTGCCAAAATTTTTTGAATTTCGGTTTCTACGAAAACAACACTATCTATCCCGCAATAAATCAATACATTCATTAAAAATAACAAACACATTTCAGTTATGAAAAAAATGTACTCAATTCTGAGTTGCGCTCTCCTCGCCCTGCCCGTCATGGCACAGGAACCCCAACTCCCCAACAGTGATTTCGAAGGCCCCTGGGGTGACTGCATCCCCTGGACATCCAGCAACAACACAGCAGCCAAAGGCACAACTCCCCAATCATGGACTATCAGCCAGGTAATCGGTATGAATACCTTAGGTGCTACAATTGTAGGAGATTCAGTCGAGGGCTATAACTCAAGACACGCTGTCAAGGTTTACAATAGCCCTAATTCCATTATGGCAACTCAGATTGTTCCGGGATATGTGACACTCGGCACAACATGGTCAACCTCTGTAATGGGTAGTCAGAATGACGGCGGCACATTCGGCGGTATCGAATTCAACGGCCGTCCCGAAAAGATCACATTTATGTACAAGTTCGAGCGTGCAGAAGAGAATGACCAGCCTGCAAACGCTATCGCGTATCTTTGGAAAGGTACATATACACAGGCTAATGTCCCCGGAAATATTGCTGCTTTCGGCAGTCCCAAAGCAGTCGATATGGTCAACCGTGACCGTAACATACTCGGCATTGAGACAAGCAAGGGCGGCGAAGTCACCAAGAGCGAAGGCGCCGAACTTATTGCCAAGGGTACAACCGTCATCAAAGAAGTAACCTCGGAATGGGTAAAGGGCGAGATTGTATTCGAATATTTTTCAGACGCAACTCCCGAGATGATCAATGTCATCTTCTCTGCCAACGATTATTTCAATGCTGAAGGTATCGCCAAAGGCAACGCCCTCACAGTCGATGACGTAAAATGCGAATATGCCACAGCCGGCGCAACCAAGAAATATCCCGGCAAACTCGTTGTCGAGATGATGGGCGGCGAACTTACCGGCGAAGGCGGTGACGACACCACAATCGAGATCACCGAGACCTCGGCAACAACCTGCTCATTCCTTTTGCCCAATCTTTCCCTTGGAGAAATTGGCAATGTCGGCGACATCAAACTGGATGTAGTGAACATGAGTACCGCAAACGGCGTGACAACCTACACAGCACATGATCCGGCCCTCTCACTGCTTGGCGGTGAGATTATCGCAGACGTCACCCTCAACGGAACGACCGACGAGGCAGGCGTAGCCGACATGAAGATCGATGTCATCTGGAGTGGAATTCCCATCACCTGCACATTCAAGGGCAAGCTGGCTACCAGCGGTGTCGGCTCGATTGAAATCGAGAACGCTCCTGTAGAAATGTACAACCTCAACGGCGTACGCGTCAACCCCGAAACCGCCGCTCCGGGCCTCTATATCAAGCGCCAGGGCAACAAGGTAAGCAAGGTAATCGTCCGCTGAAAGAATAAAGATTTTAACAAAAGCCGCCAAGTAGTACTGGCGGCTTTTGTTGTATGTCCCAAAAAATTTGTACCTTTGACAAATTTTAATCAATTCCTATGAGACAGTCAAAAAAGGCAAGACTAATCCTCGAGGACGGCACGGTCTTTGAGGGCCGTTCCTTTGGCTACGAGGGACCGGCTGCAGGCGAGGTAGTCTTCAACACTGCCATGACAGGCTATCCCGAGAGCCTGACAGACCCCTCCTACGAAGGGCAGATTCTTGTAACAACATTCCCTCTTCAGGGCAACTACGGTGTTCCCGCACCCGACCGTGGCGAACCTTCGCTCAGCGACTCATTCGAGAGCGAGCGCATACACTGCCGCGGTCTTGTCGTACAGGACTATTCGTGGGAGGCATCCCACTGGAAGTCGGGACGCACCCTCGCCAAATGGCTCGAGGACGAGAAAATCCCCGCGGTATACGATATCGACACCCGCGCGCTGACAAAGCATCTCCGCGAGCACGGATCGATGCTCGGCAAAATCCTTGTGGAAGGGTGCGGCGACACGGAATTCTATGACCCCAACAAGGAGAATCTTGTCGGCAAGACCTCGACCCGCGAGGTTGAGAAATACGAACCCACAGAGGGTAGCGTCGAGAATGGCAAGGGACCAAAGACAGTGGTTCTTGTCGACTGCGGCGTTAAGCACAACATAGTCCGCTGTCTTGTGCGCCGCGGTGTCCGTGTCGTACGCGTTCCCTGGGACTACGACTTCAACACGCTCGAATGGGACGGCCTGTTCATCTCCAACGGTCCCGGCAACCCCGACATGGCAGACGTGACCATCGGCAACCTGCGCAAGGCGCTCGAAGGCAGCAAGCCCATCTGTGGCATCTGCATGGGCAACCAGCTGCTGGCACTCGCCGCAGGCGCAAAGACCTTCAAACTGAAATACGGCCACCGCAGCCACAACCAGCCCGTGCGTCAGGCCGGAACAGACCGGTGCTTCATCACATCGCAGAATCACGGCTTCGCCGTCGATACCGACACACTGCCCGCCGACTGGGAGGCACTGTACATAAACCTCAACGACGGCACCAACGAGGGCATTCGCCACAAGACAAAGCCCTTCTTCTCGGCCCAGTTCCATCCCGAGGCAGCATCAGGCCCCAAGGACACCGAATTCATATTCGACGACTTCGTGGCACTGCTCTGATACTTCCGAGACGATAGATTTACCTTTGTTCCAACAGAACACTTACTTTTATCCATCCGATATGCCAAACGCAGAAAAAACCATAAAAAAAGTCCTTCTCCTCGGTTCGGGCGCACTCAAGATAGGCGAGGCCGGCGAATTCGACTACTCCGGCTCGCAGGCACTCAAGGCCATGAAAGAAGAGGGCATCGAGACCGTACTCATCAACCCCAACATCGCGACCGTCCAGACCTCCGAGTCGTTCGCAGACCGCATCTATTTCCTCCCCGTGCTTCCCTACTTCGTGGAGAAGGTGATAGAGAAAGAGCGTCCCGACGGCATCCTGCTGTCTTTCGGCGGCCAGACCGCGCTGAACTGCGGTGTCGAACTCTACCGCTCGGGTGTCCTTGAAAAATATGACGTCCGTGTACTCGGCACCCCCGTACAGGCCATCATCGACACCGAGGACCGCGAACTCTTCGTGGAGCGCCTTGACCAGATAGACGTCAAGACCATCAAGTCGTCGGCGGCGTCGACCGTTGCCGAAGGCCTGGAGGTGGCGCGCTCGCTGGGCTATCCCGTCATCGTGCGCGCAGCATACGCCCTCGGAGGACTTGGCTCCGGCTTCTGCGACAACGACGAGCAACTTACCGCCCTTGCCGAAAAGGCCCTGGCATTCTCACCCCAGATCCTCATCGAGAAATCGCTCAAGGGCTGGAAGGAAATCGAGTATGAGGTCGTGCGCGACCGCTTCGACAACTGCATCACCGTGTGCAACATGGAGAACTTCGACCCGCTGGGCATACATACCGGCGAGAGCATCGTTGTCGCTCCCTCGCAGACCCTGTCAAACGACGACTACCATTTCCTGCGCGCCCTTGCCATCAAGATAATCCGTCACATCGGCATCGTCGGCGAGTGCAACGTGCAGTACGCCTACGATCCCGAGTCGATGGACTACCGCGTCATCGAGGTCAACGCGCGACTGAGCCGCTCGTCGGCCCTCGCATCGAAAGCGACCGGATATCCGCTGGCGTTCGTCGCCGCCAAACTCGGCCTCGGCTATGGTCTGTTCGACCTGAAGAACAATGTGACCAAGACGACCTCGGCATTCTTCGAGCCGGCCATAGACTACATAGTCTGCAAGATTCCGCGCTGGGACCTCGGTAAATTCCATGGTGTCAACCGTGAGATAGGCTCGTCGATGAAGTCTGTCGGCGAGGTCATGTCCATAGGCCGCACCTTCGAGGAGGCCATACAGAAAGGCCTGCGCATGATAGGACAGGGCATGCACGGCTTCGTCTCGAACACCCCCCTGAAAATCGAAGACATCGACACCGCGCTTGCCGCGCCTACAGACAAACGCATATTCGTCATAGCCGAAGCCTTCCGCCGCGGCTATGACGTCGACCGTATACACGAACTCACCAAGATTGACCGCTGGTTCCTGTACAAACTCCACCACATCTGCGACACAGCCAACGAGATGGCCACGTACGACGAACTGGAGAAACTGCCCGCCGAACTTATCCGCCAGGCCAAGCAGCAGGGCTTCAGCGACTTCCAGATCGCACGCATAGTCCTCAAGGAGCGCTGCGAGAAGGGCGACGCCTCGCTGCTCGCGGTGCGCGAGATTCGCAAGCGTCTCGGCATAGTGCCCGTGGTTAAGCAGATTGACACACTCGCCGCCGAATATCCCGCAAAGACCAACTATCTGTACCTGACATACAACGGCTCGGAGAACGATGTCGAGTACCTGCACGACCACCGTTCGATTGTCGTTCTGGGTTCCGGCGCATACCGCATCGGATCGTCCGTAGAGTTCGACTGGTGCTCGGTCAACGCGTTGCTCACGGTCAAGCAGCAGGGCTGGCGCTCGGTGATGATAAACTACAATCCCGAGACAGTCTCGACTGACTACGACATGTGCGACCGCCTGTATTTCGACGAACTCACATTCGAGCGCGTGATGGACATACTCGACCTCGAGCAGCCTCACGGAACCATCGTCTCGGTGGGCGGCCAGATTCCAAACAACCTTGCCACCCGTCTCGACGAGCAGAATGTCAACATACTCGGCACCTCGGCAACGATGATCGACAACGCCGAAGACCGCCACAAGTTCTCGGCCATGCTCGACCGCATCGGCGTCGACCAGCCCCGCTGGCGCGAACTCACGAGCCTTGACGACATCCACGCGTTTGTAGAGGAAGTCGGCTTCCCCGTTCTGGTCCGTCCGAGTTACGTGCTGTCGGGCGCCGCGATGAACGTATGCTCGAACGATGACGAACTAGTCCGCTTCCTGCGTCTTGCCGCCAATGTCTCCAAGCAGCATCCGGTCGTCGTGACCGAATTCATCCAGAACTCCAAGGAGGTCGAGATGGACGCCGTAGCCAAGGACGGCAAGATAATAGCCTACGCCATATCAGAGCATATCGAGTATGCCGGCGTACACTCCGGCGACGCAACCATACAGTTCCCGGCCCAGAAACTATATGTCGAGACAGTGCGCCGCATCAAGAAGATATCGTCGCGCATCGCCGCCGCGCTCAACATCACCGGCCCGTTCAATATCCAGTATCTGGCCAAGAACAACGACATCAAGGTGATAGAGTGCAACCTGCGTGCGTCGCGATCGTTCCCCTTCGTTTCGAAGGTGCTGAAGATAAACTTCATCGACCTCGCAACCCGCGCCATGCTCGGACTCGAGGTCGAGCCGCCGGCAAAGAACGCCTTCGACCTCGACTACGTCGGCATCAAGGCCTCGCAGTTCTCGTTCTCGCGCCTTCAGGGCGCCGACCCCGTGCTGGGCGTCGACATGGCCTCGACCGGCGAAGTCGGCTGTATCGGCGAGAACACCTCGGAGGCACTGCTCAAGGCCATGCTCTCGGTGGGCAACCGCATACCCAAGAAAGGCGTCCTGCTCTCCACCGGCACTCCGCGCCAGAAGGCCGACATGCTCGACGCCGCCCACATGCTGCACAACAACGGCTACAAACTCTACGCAACCGGCGGTACACACGCCTTCCTCTCGGACAACGGTATTCCCGCCATCCGCGTCTACTGGCCGTCGCAGCCCGACATGCAGCCCCAGGCAGTGGAACTCATGCGCCGCCACGAAATCGACATGGTGGTGAACATTCCCAAGAACCTCACGTCGGCCGAACTCTCGAACGGCTATAAGATACGCCGCGCGGCAGTCGACCTGAACATTCCGCTGCTGACCAACGCGCGTCTCGCCTCGGCTTACATCCGCGCGTTCACCACGCTGCCTCTCGACCGCATCGAGATCAAGCCCTGGCACGCATACTAATTCAAGCAACGACATAGAATCAATACACATGACGGCGGCCCGGTCTGACCTGCCGCCGTCGTGATTTTCCAATTAATAATAACTTTCAACTGAAAATGAAGAAACTATTTCTCTCCATTCTTCTTATGGCGGCGGTCTGCCTCACGGGTTCGGCCTACCGCTATAACTATGAGACCGTTCCGGGCGACCCGCTGAACACACTCATGTACACACTTCCCAACGGACTCAAAGTCTTCATGAGCGTAAACAAGGACGCGCCGCGCATCCAGACCTACATTCCTGTCCGTGTCGGTGGCAAGAACGACCCCGCCGAGACCACAGGACTCGCCCACTACTTCGAGCACCTGATGTTCAAGGGTTCCGAACAGTTCGGCACCCAGGACTATGCCAAGGAAAAACCAATGCTCGACGAGATAGAGGCCCTGTTTGAGGTCTATCGCCAGACAACTGACTCGACCGAGCGCAAGGCCCTGTACCACAAGATAGACTCGATATCGTACCAGGCATCGAAAATCGCCATCCCCAACGAGTACGACAAACTGATGACCGCGATAGGCGCGATCGGGACAAACGCCTACACGTCGACTGACGTCACATGCTATGTCGAGGACATACCCTCGAACCAGATTGACAACTGGGCGAAGATTCAGGCCGACCGCTTCATGCACCCCGTGCTCCGCGGATTCCACACCGAACTCGAGACCATCTACGAGGAGAAGAACATGTCGCTGACCAGCGACGCACGCAAGTCCTTCGAGAAACTTCTCGCCATGGCCTTCCCAAATCACCCATACGGAACACAGACCGTGCTCGGCACGCAGACACACCTGAAGAATCCCTCGATCACAAACATCAAGAAGTATCACTCGACATGGTATGTACCCAACAACATGGCGGTGTGCCTCGCGGGTGACTTCGACCCGGACAATGTCATCGACATACTGACGAAATACTTCGGCCAGATGAAGCCCAACGAGAATCTGCCGTCGCTCAGTTTCAAGGAAGAGGCTCCGATAAGCGCTCCGGTCAGGGGCGAGGTACTCGGCAACGAGGCAGAACAGGTGTATCTGGCATGGCGAATTCCCGCAGCCAAGGACAAGGATATGCTTGCGCTGAACGTACTCAGGGAAGTCCTGCAGAACGGTAAATGCGGAATTATCGACGTCGAGGTCAGCCAGCCCCAGCGCGTGCTCGCCATGGGCTCATTCCCATACAGCATGGCCGACAAGGGCCTCGGCATCATCACCGGACTTCCAAAAGAAGGCCAGACACTGGACGAAGTGCGCGACATAGCGCTCGAGGTTGTCCGCAAACTCCGCGCCGGCGACTTCTCGGACGAACTTGTCCCCGCAGTCATCAACAACATGAAACTTGACCTTCAGAAAAGTTTCGAGGACAATTCGGACCGCGCCGACTTCTATGTCCAGGCATTCGTGAACGGATCACCCTGGGCCGACGAGGTCAAGACCCTCGGGGACATAGACAAGATAACCAAGGCCGATGTCGTGCGTGTCGCCAACAAATACTTTGACCCCGACGCATACTTCATCCTCTACAAACTTCAGGGCAAGGACACCGCGGAACTCAAGATCGCCAAACCCGAAATCACTCCTATCGCAACAAACCGCGACGCCTCGTCCGACTTCGTGAAGTCGGTCCTTGACAGCAAGGTGCAGCCTATCGAGCCTGCTTTCGTCGACTTCGAGAAGAGTCTTGCGCGCAATCCCATAAAGAAAGGTCAGGTTGAACTGCTCTATACGCATAACAACACCAACGACATCGCAGATGTCACCTTTATATATGAATATGGCTTCTCGGCAGTACGTCCGCTAAGACTGGCCAATTCGTACCTCTCGCTTCTGGGAACGGCAGACAAGAGTGTGGCACAGATAAAGGAAGAGTTCTATCGTCTCGCCTGCACGTACAATGTCTCAATCGGGCGTGACCGCAGTTATGTAGTCATTACCGGCCTGAGCGAGAATCTACCGAAGGCAATCCGGCTGTATGAGGACCTGGTGAAAAACGCCGTCAGCGACACCGCAGTATGGAACCAGCTTGTCGCCCGCCAGATAAAGTCCATGAACGACGACAAGAACAACCAGCGTGCGAACTTCAGCCGCGTCGCCCAGTTTGCATATTACGGCGCCGACAAGACAAAGAATCCTTCGCTCGCGCTCGGCTATACACCAGAAACTCTCGCCAAAGTCAATCCGGAAGAAGTGCTTGCCGCCCTCCGCGACATGAACAACCATGTACACCGCATCATCTACTACGGTCCGGAAAGTGAGAAAAAGGTTGTCGCCATGCTTGAGAAAGATCATGTCACCCCCGGCAAACTTACGGAAGTACCAGTGGGTCAGAAATTCCCCGAACAGATTACGGAAGAGACCGTCATCTATGTCGCTCCCTACGATGCAAAGCAACTGTACATGCAGCAGTTCTCGAACCGCGGTGAACACTTTGACGCCGCCAAGGAACCGATGCTCGAAATCTACAACGAATATTTCGGCGGTGGCATGAACTCCATCGTATTCCAGGAGATGCGTGAAAGCCGTTCGCTGGCATATTCGGCATGGGCCGAACTGTTTTCGCCGTCGCGCCTCGACCGCACCTATACATATATGTCGCAAATCGCGACACAGAACGACAAACTGATGGATGCCGTCAATGCCTTCGAAGAAATCATCAACGAGATGCCTGAGTCAGAATCGGCGTTCGCACTGGCGAAAGAGGGGCTTGACAGCCGTCTGCGCACCAAGCGTACCATCAAGGACAACATAGCATGGGCATGGGTCAATGCCCAGAACCGCGGACTGGACTATGACATAGACAAAAAGGTATTTGAGGCACTTCCCGGCGCGACACTCGCAGATGTCATCGCGTTCCAGAAGGCAAATGTCAAGGACAGAAAGTACAATTATGCCATACTTGGCAAAATCGAGGACCTTGACATGGAAGCCCTCGGTAAACTGGGCCGTGTCGTAATCCTCACAACAGAAGATATCTTCGGCTATTGATTCAGCCGTCGCGAACCTATGCTTCAGCCGCGTTCCGCCTTACGGAGCGCGGCTGTTTCGTCGGGGAGACACCCATGAAATGCGCGGTTGAGGGTTTTTGATTGGATTTTGTAGTTACGGTGGGAATTACTAACTTTGCAGATTGATTGGGAAATGCCCCGTCTGCGTAGATTTTCTCTCCTTCCGTATCACTATCACGATGAAATTCAACCTCTTCAATAAGAACAAAAAGAAATCCGCGCACCACTCGCCGCAGGTGCCGGTCTCGCGTGAGCCCATGACCGATCAGCAGCGCCGTTATGCGCGTGACCTGAAGGTAGTCAAGTGGATGTGGATTATTTTTGGCTCGCTAGCCGGCCTTGTCCTGATATTCTTCATTCTGGTCTATAACGGCATAATCGGGTATATGCCTCCGGTAGAGGAACTTAAGAATCCGAAGGATCAGTTCGCGTCCGTAGTCTACTCGGCCGACGGCGAGGAGATGGGACGATTCTTCCGCAATACCGGAAACCGCCTGTATGCCGACTATGATGAAATATCGCAGCATGTCGTCGACGCTCTTGTCGCCACAGAGGACGAGCGCTTCGAGGAACATTCGGGCATCGATGTCAAGGCCCTCGGCCGCGCCATAGTCAAGACCGTCATACTCCGGCAGAAGAGCGCGGGCGGCGGCTCGACAATCACCCAGCAGCTGGCGAAGCAACTTTATACACCGCCGTCCAAGGGTTTCCTTGACCGCGCGATGCAGAAACCCATCGAATGGATGATAGCAATCAAACTCGAGCGTTATTACTCGAAGGAAGAAATCATCAAGATGTACCTCAATCAGTTCGATTTCCTGTACAATGCCGTCGGCATAAAGTCGGCCGCTCAGGTCTATTTCAATAAGGAGGCCCGCAACCTCAACATACAGGAAGCCGCCCTGCTTGTAGGCATGGTCAAGAACCCGACATATTATAATCCCGTGCGGCAGCCCGAGCGCGCGCTGGCACGCCGTAATGTTGTTCTCGAACAGATGGCGAAGGCCGGAAAGATATCTCAGGCAGAATGTGACTCACTCTCCAGGCTGCCGCTCGGCCTCGACTTCCACCGCATCGACCACAAGGAGGGCGTGGCGCCCTACTTCCGCGAGGAACTGCGCCGAGTGCTGACGGCAAAGAAGCCTGAACGCACCGACTATCCTTCGTGGGACAAGCAGTCGTATGTGGATGATTCGATAGCCTGGGCCAACAATCCCCTCTATGGATGGATTCAGAAGAATCCGAAGGCGGACGGGTCATATTATGACCTTTACAATGACGGCCTGCGCATATATACTACAATCGACTCCCGCATGCAGCGTTATGCCGAGGAGGCAGTGCGCGAACACATGTCCGACCTTCAGCGCCGTTTCGACCGCGAGAAGAAAGGCATGCCCTACACGTCGAATACAGATGAACTTTCGACATCGGGACGTAACCGCCTGATCCGTAACGCCATCACTCAGAGCGAACGCTACCGCATCGCCAAACTCGCCGGTAAGAGCGAATCGGAAATCGACAAGGAGTTCCATACTCCGGTCGAGATGACCCTTTTCTCATATGACGGTCCTGTGGACAAGACCATGACACCGTACGACTCGGTGCTCTATGTCAAATCGTTCCTGCGCACCGGCATGATGTCGATGGATCCCCGCAACGGATATGTAAAGGCATATGTCGGAGGTCCTGACTACCGCTTCTTCCAGTATGACATGGTCTCGAAAGGACGCCGTCAGGTAGGCTCGACCATCAAGCCGTTCCTCTACACCCTTGCCATGGAGGATGACTATACACCGTGCTCGACTTTCTCCAACACCCAGCCTGTATTCCAGCTTCCCGACGGCAAGACATGGGCGCCCCGAAACTCGGGCTCGTCGCGTGTTGGCGAGATGGTTGACCTGAGGTGGGCGCTCACCAATTCCAACAACTGGATTTCGGCACGTGTGCTTCATGAAGTGGGACCCACGCGCCTTGTGCAACTCATGCACCGTCTGGGAATCACGAACCAGATTCCTGCTGTAATTTCCCTTTCCCTCGGCCCGAGCGAGGTTTCGGTCCGCGAGATGGTGGGAGCATATTCGGCCTTTGCCAACAAGGGCATGCGTTCCGAACCTATCTTCGTTACTGCCATAACCGACAACAAGGGCAACATCCTCGCCCGTTTCTCGCCGATTCAGAGCGAGGTCATCAGCGAGAAGGCCTATTACCGCATTCTATCCATACTACTCAATGTCGTTGACTCGGGTACGGGCAACCGTCTGCGCCGCGGACCGTACAACCTGACGGCCCAGACAGGCGGCAAGACCGGTACAACCAACTATAATGCAGACGGCTGGTTCATGGGCTTTACACCCGAACTTGTCACCGGTGTGTGGGTCGGCGGCGATGAACGTTACATACATTTCAATTCAATGCGAGACGGACAGGGTGCGGAGATGGCGCTGCCTATCTACGGCCTTTTCATGAAGAAGGTCTACGGTGATCCTCACCTTCAGATGTCCCAGTCGGTACGCTTCAACTTCCCGCCGGACGTTGACCTCTGCGGCGGCCTGTTCGACAACGAGGTCGAGGAGGTAGAGGAAGTCTCGGTAGAAGACGTTTTCGACTGATTATTCAGAATCAGTACGATTATCCACACCGCACACACGTTTCCACTAAATAGATATTCAAAAGGCTGCTTCGCGAAATTCATGTGAAGCAGCCTTTGATGTATGGTCAGGAGGGAGCGTTTAACGTTGCCAAAGATTGCCCGGAGCCGACAGTATGTGGAAAATAAGTTCCCGCAGCAACTGATACTCGTTCTGTCGCGATCCGCATCCTTTGCTCTGGGCAGCGAAACGGCGTATCGCACGAATGATCTCAATAACCTGGAAAGCGTTGTAGTTGCGCCTTCCAGCGTCGTATCGCCTCATGGCAAAAGAGTTTTTCACACCCAGAGCCTGCATAAGCGCTGAAGGACTCTTGTCTTTCACGAAATATGTTATCATCAGGTCCGAGAAGTAGGAAAAAATGGACGCGACCACAAGCACAGTGGGATTGTTCTTCGGGTTTGCACGGAAATAGTCCGCTATGCGGAAGGCCTTGGCTGCGTCGCGGGTTGCGAGGGCGTCGACGAGTTCGAAAGAATTGAAATCCTTAGAGAAACCGATGTTGCGTTCGATTGATTCGGGCGTCACCTGCGCTCCGGCACCGAGGATGGTAGTGAGTTTCTCGATTTCGTTATACAGTCGGCTCAGGTCTGTACCGACAAATTCCTTCAGCATCTCCAGTGCCTTGGGGTCTGCTGTCAGTCCCCGGTCTGCGATTAGTTGCGATATATATCCGCCAATCTGGCTTTCGTAAACTTTTTTAGACTCGAAGACGGTGGCTCTGGATTTCTTGACAGCGTCAAGCAGTTCCTTGCCTTTGGCCTTCTGACCGCGGAATGCAATCACAAGTACAGTCTGAGGCGAAGGCTCGGCGACATATTTGGCGAGTTTCTGCAACTGGTCGGCGCGTGCGGCCTGGCATTCCTTTATGATTACGACCTGACGGTCGGCCATCATAGGGTAGCGGCGACATATGTCTATCGCCGTCAGCATCTCGGTCTGTGGAGCGTAGAGCACATACTGGTTGAATTCTTTTTCCTCGTCGGTCAGAATGTTTTCGAACTCCTTGACCAGCCGGTCGGTGAAGTATCCTTCCTCGCCGTGCAAAAGATACACGGGCGAAAGTCGTTTTGCTTTGATTTCGCTTTTCAGCGATGCAAATGTTGGGGCGGCTGTTGCCATTGTTTTGTTTCCTGCGGTTTATTTTTGTAAATTTACACAGTTTTTCCGAACTGTACAAAAAATTATGGAAGAAGCGCCCAGACTCAATCTACCGGATATGCCCCTGCATATGCGTCCCGACAGAAAGGGACGCGTGGAGATTTACGACGTGTTCCGTCGCCGATGGGTTGTACGCACACCCGAAGAGTATGTGCGGCAGCGCTTTCTGCATTATATGGTGCGTTCGCTGACTTATTCGCCACACAGGATAGCGGTAGAGCGAGGGTTTACCTTTAACGGCACACAGAGGCGCTTCGACGCCATGGCCTTTGACGATTTCGGCAATCCTCTCGCGATAATGGAATTCAAGGCGCCACAGATATCCGTCACCCAGAAGACTTTCGACCAGATAGTGCGGTACAACATGGTCCTGAAAGCACCTTATCTTATAGTTTCCAATGGATTGAGCCACTTTTGTGTCCACGTCTCGCTTGAGGATGGTACTTATGACTTCATGAATTCGATTCCGCTGTATTCCGACATCAGGAGCGGAACATGAAATTTTTTTCGAAAAGTCTGTAATTATATTCGTTCAGTGGCGTCTAATGCTATAGAAAACCAATTCCGGATGAAATCAAGGAGCGACATAGAGAAAAGGTTCCTGCATGAGATTGCCCTGTACGACGGTACTATACGGAGCATCTGTTTCATGCATTCGTCTCCGTCGTCGCCATTCGACGACCTTTATCAGGAGACAATGGTCAACCTGTGGCGCGGTTTTGCAAATTTCCGTGGCGAAAGTTCCATGAACACGTGGATTTATCGCGTCACTATCAATACATGTATCACATGGCTACGTCATAACCGCCGTCACGACGAGACGACATCAATCGACCAGGCCATGGAAATGATACCTGACTCTTTCGATGAGGAAAGGCGTCGAGACCTTGCTGATATGTATATGCTAATCTCGAAACTCGACCCGTTGGAAAAATCCATAGTAATGATGTGGCTGGACGAAAGTTCCTACGACGAGATTGCCGCTGTGACAGGACTGACCCGCGGTGCTGTGGCAACAAGACTCAACCGCATCAAGCATAAACTCAGTGAGGCTGAAAGTAACCTTAACTCATCCTCCGATCACCCATAGACCTATTGACACTATGACATTAGATAACCTTAAAGCGAAATGGCAGGATGCTAAGATGACTTCTGCGGAGCGAGACGTCGAAATGCGCCGTCTGGCCTCTGAAATAGATGTGCTTGCCCGTAGCCGGTCTGCCGCCGAGCGACTGGCAGGCGGATACCTGCGCAAAGGCATCCTGCTTCTGTTTCTTGGAGTATTCTGTATAATTTCCCTTGCGAAGAATTTCCACCTCCATGAATATACCCTCTGGATTTACGGAATAACATTTCTGTTCGCGTTCATCTGTAATATGATTTCATGGCATCGCGTGAGTCATGCCAAAATCTACGATCTTCCCGTGGTCGATGCCCAGCGCGAAGTCATTTCCCTGCGGAGACTGATCTACCGGCTGCGGATTGCAAATATATTTTTCGCCATTCCATGTCTTGTGACCCTGTTCATGGATTTTGCCAATGAATCGGACAGCATGGTTCTCTGGAGTGCTGTAATAGGAGCCGTTGTCGGGCTGGTCCTGGCCGGTCTTATCTGCAGCAGGACACGTCGGCAATTCCGTGAGATGATCGCACCCTTCACTCGGGAAAGTGAGTGAGGGAAATCTTGCGGAGTTGTTAATATGGATGAAAGTTTCAGCGATTGAACAGACGGGAGATGTCTTCGGCTCCCATGATGCGGATTACAGGCAGTCCGTCGGGGGTATAGCCGGGAGCGGGGAGCCGGAACAGGTCTGTGACAAGACGTTCCATTTCCTCGGGTGTGAGGCGGGTGTTTCCTCTCATTGCTGATGCTTTTGCCAGTGATAGAGCCACATGGCGATGCCATGCCGATTTGTCTGAATCGCAGGCTGTTTCTTCTGCGATATCTGCGATCACACTGCGGAACGTCTCGGCGGCAGAGGCAGGTCCGAGTACTGAAGGTATGGCCTTTAACACCCATACGGCCGAGGAGCCTTCCCGTTCGGCATGGAAACCGATTTCCTCAAGCGTGGATATGTTGCCTGCAGCAATTGCCGACGCCGCTGCGTCTAATTCGACAGATTCTTCTATCAGCAGGTACTGAGAAGAAAGGCTGTTGCCATCAAGTTTCTCCAGTATAGAGGTATAAAGTATAAGCACATTCGCACGATGCTGGTCGATGAACATCAGTCCTGATTTCGAGTCGGTCACAAGGTATCGCCCGCGACATTGAATCATGTCACGCGAAAAACCGTGATTCTCGGCAATCTTGTCAAAACTCGGATTATGGCTGTTGTCATCAAAGGATAACTTTCCGTGTATCGCGTCATCTTCAATAACGGAGTCCGATTTGTCATTACCGCCGGCGGTTTCGGAATTATCTCCGGTCTTGGAGAGGAATGAGTCGTAAAGTTTATCCCAGTCACGGGTATTGCGGTTCAGTGCCGATGCTCTGCCGCTGTTTCCCGTGAAGATTCGGCTCTGTACGGGAATGTTCTCAGGCTTCGCCAATAAATCGTCAAAGGGATTATATGACGGATCGAGTTCATCGCTGACAGGCGAGACCGGCACATCCTCCCGGGGGACACATGGAGGAATGTCGGGTACATCGCTGGCATCAAAGTCAATTGATGGACCGACATTGAATTTGCCGAGAGATTCCTTGATGGCCGCAGTCAGAATCTGAAAGACTAGTTGTTCGTCCTCGAACTTGATCTCATGTTTCTGGGGATGTATATTTACATCTATCCGGTCTGGCTCAAGTTCGAAACTTATGAAATAATTCGGCTGGACGTCAGCCGAGATAAGGTCCTTGTAGCAGTTTAGTACCGCGCGGTGGAAATATGGATGGCGCATGTTGCGTCCGTTGACGAAGAAGTATTGCAGGGCACCGCGTCTGCGGGCGGCCTCGGGCAAGCCGATGTAACCGCTTATCTTTACGATACCGGCTGATGTCTCGAGCGGAATTATGCCTTGTTCAACGGTTTTGCCGAACAGGGCACCTATACGTTTTTTCAAGGGAGACTGGAGCATCTGGTGCACGAGTTGGCCATTGTGCGTAAGCGAGAACTCGACATTGGTGTTAACCAGTGCCAGACGTTCGAACTCATGCATTATGTGGGTCATCTCCTGGGCATCCTTCTTAAGGAAGCGTCGCCTTGCAACGAAGTTATAGAAAAGGTTCCTGACCATTATATTGGTGCCTCTCGTGCATACGCAAGGTTCCTGTGACACTACGTCCGAAGCGCGGATGTGCAACTCGGTTCCTATAGAATCCTCCGGACGCATGGTTCGCATCTCGACCTCACTTACCGCGGCTATGGACGGGAGAGCCTCGCCGCGGAAGCCCATTGTGTGGAGCATGAACAGATCGTCGGCCTTGCGTATCTTTGATGTCGCATGTCGCTCGAATGCCAGACGGGCATCTGTTGTAGACATGCCGCAACCGTTGTCAATGACCTGTATCAGAGTCTTCCCGGCATCTTTCAGTACAATCTGCACTGCAGTGGCGCCGGCGTCTATGGCATTTTCCACAAGTTCCTTAATGACCGAGGCGGGACGCTGTATCACCTCCCCGGCAGCAATCTGGTTTGCCACCGAATCAGGCAGGAGTCTGATGATATCCTCGGTCATAACGGATTGATGCTTATATATAAACTGGTTGATGCTGGATTATTCGTAATAACTTATTGTGCGGACTTCAGAGGCTTCGTCCGAGTTCTGTTGCTGATTTCCGTATTCGTCGTTGTAGTACGCTGTCCTCTTGATTTTGCGGGATGTCCAGTTATGCCGGTTGTCAAATTCGTAGTCGGTGTATTCGAATTCCAGTCTCTGGTCATAATTGTTGGTGACTATCATCTCGCTTATCGTACCGTCCGGCGAATATTTTATTCTTGCCTGTCGTATCTCGCCGTTAGGCAAGTTCAGGATAAACCCTACATAACGTTTGCGGCTATCCAGCTGATACTCGAAGGTCGCTGTGCCACCTTCTCCGTCATCGACATCAGCCGCAACTATATAGCCCTCGCCGTTGCGTTTCACTTTCTGAAACTCGTTGGTGGTCATGTTTCCCAATGCATCGAACTCTGTCGAGCCATTAGGACTGACGCATTTGCGTACGCGTCCGTGAAGATCGCTGAAAGCGAGATCGGGTGTTGCAACATCCTGGGCACTGCTCCGTTCCTCGATGACAGTCACATCATCGACGGTATTGTCCTCGTCTTCTGAGTCTGACTCGTCCTCGACGTTTTCAGTGCCTCCCAATGTCTCGGACGTCCGGAATCCGAACCAATATACGGCTCCCGCGCCAAGTAACAAAGCGGCCAGAACAGGACCGAGCCATATCCATACGGAGCGTTTCCTCACCATATGGGTTTCCGGACCAACAAACATTGTCTCTTTCTCGGATTCGAGATCCTCACCGGGAAGAAAGGCGTTCTCGGCAGACTGCCGGGCCTCGGCATGCACCGTGTCGTCAGTCGTCATTGTTGCGGCATCATCGTCGAGAATATGGGTATCGGAATCCTCCTCATAAATCTGAGTACTTGAATCCTCTTCAGGTATACGAATTGCCGTATCCTCGTCATCGATGATCTGAGTGCATGAGTCGTCATCGTCCCTTACCGGGCCGTTTGTCGACCCGGCATCAAATTTTGTTCCGCAGCTGGAGCAGAAAGCGTCGGATGCATTTACAAGCGCGCCACAGTTGGGGCAGACTTTCCGGATGTCCATGGCTATTTACCTTTATAGGTTAGATTATTCCCACTCGATGGTGCTTGGCGGTTTGGAAGAGATGTCGTAGCATACGCGGTTGACGCCGCGCACCTTGTTTATGATTTCGTTAGAGACCTTGGCCATGAATTCGTATGGTAGATGTGCCCAGTCGGCGGTCATGGCATCGGTCGATGTAACGGCGCGTAGTGCGACAGCCTGCTCATAAGTGCGCTCGTCTCCCATCACGCCGACCGAGTTAACCGGCAGGAGTATTACGCCGGCCTGCCATATCTGGTCGTAAAGACCGGCCTCACGCAGTCCGGTGATGAAGATATCGTCTGCATCCTGAAGCACGCGCACCTTCTCGGGTGTGATGTCGCCGAGTATGCGTACAGCCAGACCGGGACCCGGGAACGGATGGCGCTTGATCAGATGTTCCGGCATACCGAGTTCCCGGCCGACAGCGCGGACCTCGTCCTTGAACAGGGATTTGAGCGGTTCGCAGAGTTTCAGGTTCATCTTCTCGGGAAGACCGCCTACGTTGTGGTGACTCTTGATGACTGTTCCCGTAATCGAGAGTGACTCTATGCGGTCAGGATAGATGGTGCCCTGTGCCAGCCACTTTACATCCTTGATTTTATGCGCTTCCTCATCGAAGACCTCGATGAAGTCACGGCCTATGATCTTGCGTTTCTTCTCGGGTTCGGTGACACCGGCCAGGTCGCTGAAGAATTTCTTTGAGGCATCGACACCGATTACGTTCAGGCCAAGACATTTGTAGTCGTTTAGAACGTTTGCGAATTCGTTCTTGCGCAACAGTCCGTGGTCCACGAATATACAGGTCAGACGGTCGCCTATGGCTCGGTTCAGCAATACTGCGGCAACCGAAGAATCGACACCGCCGCTCAGTCCAAGCACGACACGGTCATCGCCAAGTTGCTCGCGCAGTTCGGTGACTGTCGACTCGATGAATGAGGCCGGAGACCAAGTCTGGTGCGAGCCGCAGATGCCGACAGTAAAGTTACGAAGAATATCAAGTCCGCACTGCGAGTGGAAAACCTCGGGATGGAACTGGACTCCCCACATCCTGCGGCACTCATGGCGGTAGGCCGCACAGTGTACACTTTCGGTGGATGCTATTACGCGGAAGTCTGCGGGCAAAGACGTGATGGTGTCGCCGTGGCTCATCCAGACCACGCTTCCAGGCTCGATGCCTGTCATAAGGGGGTCTTCACTGTCGACATAAGACAGTTTGGCCCGACCGTACTCACGGCTCTCGGCAGGTTCTACTGTCCCGCCGTAGGTGTAAGCCATCAACTGGGCGCCGTAACAGATGCCTAGTACGGGATATTTCTCAATCAGAGGTTCGACATCGGTCTTGAAGGCTGAAGGATCATATACCGAGAAAGGCGAACCTGAAAGAATCACACCGATTACAGAGGGGTCGTCCGACGGAAACTTGTTGTAGGGGACAATCTCGCAATAAGTGTTGAGTTCGCGCAGACGACGGCCTATGAGTTGTGTTGTCTGTGACCCGAAATCCAGAATTATAATCTTCTCCTGCATAATATTATAATGTATTTGCCGGCATGCGACTCACTGTCACACGCCTGATAATTGCATATATAATTGTATTTAGTGGGTGGACTATTGGCTTTTTCTTTTGCAAAGATAGTCATTTTCTCCCAAACGGACGCGTATCATTAAATTAATTGGTAAAAAATGGTTAACTTTGCACCCGCATTAAACATAGAGATGAAACATAGTGAGTAAGCCGCTTAGAATATTACTGCTGTCGATGGTGACTGTAATGCTGTCAGTTCCTCAGAAAGCGGGAGCGTTTTCTCTGGCTCTTGACTCTGTAGCCACATGGGGCAAGTTCCCAAGGTTCTGTGTGAATACTTACCGCTGGGGTGACAAATTCTTCAATTCCTATGATTCTGCATATGTTGAAGGTACAGGCTATAAGTTCAACGGCAAGTTGAAGACCGATACCTGGGTTGACAATTATAGATTCGCCCTTCCGGACAAATATGTTATGAACATGCGCTCCGATTGGTGCACATCCACCGGCCTGTGGCTGACATATCTGGCTTTATCTGTGGGATACGATGTCAATGTATCGAAATTTTTCGGAGGTTCCGATCAAGCCCGCAAGCGTTTCAACTTTAATTTTAACTGTGCGTTGTTCGGAGCCAACTTCTATTGGATTACCAATGATGTCGGTACCAAGATAAATGAGTTCGGACCGAGACATAACGAGCAGAAACTCAATATTCCTTTCACGGGTATTAATACACAGATTTTCGGATTTGACACATATTATATATTGAACAACAAGCGATATTCGCGTGCTGCTGCATTCAATTATTCTAAAATCCAAAAAAGGAGTCAGGGCTCGTTCTTCTTCGGATTCGCATACTGGAAACAGAAATACGATTTTGATTTTTCAAAACTTCCCACCGACATTCGTGAAGATCTGCCTGAATCGTGGGCAGAACGGGATTACCGCTATTCGGCGTCTAACCACAACTATTCCCTGTGTGCCGGTTATGGATACAACTGGGTGTTCGCGCGACACTGGCTGCTGGGAGTTAACGAGTCGCCTGTTCTGGGACTGAAGCATGGATATATCAATAATCCCGGGAAAGTGGCTAACTCATTGTCGCTATACAACCGCTTCAAACTTTCGGTGATCTGGAATAACGGCGAATGGTTCGCCGGTATAATAGGCAATGCCGAAAACGGCCTGATCTATGACAAGGACCACCAGTTGATAAGCGGAGTGTTCTCGTTTGAGGCGTCGGTCGGCTATCGCTTCAATCTCTGGTAGAGATTAATCATATCCGCAGTCCGTCGAAGGGCGCGTCTGACGGTATTGACACAAGGATTGCCAGTTCGGCAATGTCCCGGTCATTCCTGTTGTCGCTATTTATGCAGGTTGCAGTGATAGTGTCATCTGAATGCAGTTCGACAGGGGCCATGTCGGAGTGGCAGATACGGATTATTCGTGGAACATAATCCGTTATCGGCGGGAATCGTCGTGTGTGCTCGAGAATTGCAGACACGACCTCACGGATACTTTCTGACCTTGAGCATGTGTTGATGATGATGTCAACGCCGCGCCATGCCTTCAGCAGATTTTCAGTGGCTGTTCGGCAGCCTTCGTCATCGGAAAGATCGAGTGGGCAAAACCGCACGCCTCGGTCATGTGCGAGAGCATTTCCCCGCGAGATGTCGCTGTCGAAAACGGCGACTCGCGAACCGGCATTCAGAAATCTTTCGGCGATTGTTTCGGCTAGTCCGTTGTCATTCCCAAGAATAAGCACATGCCGGGGTGGAAAATTAAAGACGACTTTGCCAGGAGTTGACGACAGGGTAGGGCGTACGCGCGAAACTCCGCCTCGGTTTTTCCCAAGTCGGAGTTCCTCCATTTTTCGTTCGAGGTAATTGTCAGCCATGGATATTATTGCCCGTTGCGTATTTTCGAAACATCTATCTTGCCCTTAAGGTAGATGGCGACGTATTCCTCGCTGTCGCGGTCGTCAACAAGCAGAATAATGCCGTCGACAATGGTGCTGTCATCAGACCCGGGAGCCATATAGATGTGTATCCGTTCGTTATCTTCCTCGATTTCGGATGCGATCTCATAGCCGGAACGTGCTACGGCTTCTTCGCAAGCCTTGCGAACTGCGCCAATCTTGCTTTTGGATTCGCAGGTAATCAATTCGATACGGTCAAAAGACTTGACGGCATCTTTTATGCCGAAGTTTTCGGAAGCGTAATTTTCGTAAAGCGAATTCGCAAACCTCAGCATGCCCTTGCCGATGGTGATTTTAGTTATTTCCTCGTCAGACGGAACGTTGGTAAAGAACTTCTGTCCGAGGCACGACATGGTGGACATTGATGCGATTGCTACGACCACCAGAATCGATAATTTTCTGATAAACTGTTTCATATAATTTATTTATTGCTGTTTTGTTTTATTTGATGCATTTCCGGGCCCGGGTTTAAACGCCGTCATAGATTTTTTAGTGTGGTGGAGATTGTGACTATGGATTCGTCAAGGTGGCGGTCGACATCACGCACAGACTTGTTCACGACATCTAGCGAATTGTCGATTTTGTTGCAGACCAGATTAATGTAGTATGCAGCCTGAGCCGAGTCGTTTATCTCAATATATCCGTCGGAGACATCGGCTTGTGTTGCAGCACGTTCTGTCCTGTTGTTTTGACGTGAAACATTAGTCGCTTTGGATGCCGGAACGACATCTGTTTCTTCCGTTGGAGTATTGATTGTTGCGGCATAAGCGATTGTGTCGATTTCTGTAAGCCCTGCTGCCACCCTGGCAGTGAGTACCTTTTCTGTGCCTTCTCCGGATATGTTGTCCTGAGGTTCCAGGCGGAACGAGTCACCGGACGGATAGCGGAAGAAGAGTACTGCCGCTATGCACGCCGCTGCGGCTATACTTGCCCAGACTGTCCATCGGGGGAGTGGGTCGGTAATCCTGACCTTTTCAGTGCCTGAAGCAGAAACTTCCTCATTGGCGGCTTTTTCGATTTCGGTGAGGAAACCGGTTCCGAGTATTTCCTCGGCCGAGGGAATCTCAGCCGGGACATTACTCGTGAAAATAGCGGCGTCGGGCCTGAGGTCGACAGGGATATCCTTCGTTTCCGAAAAGAAACGGCGCAGAGCCTCAATGTCTTCCGGCGTGGAAGTCCCGTCGTAGAAGCGGTCGAGAAGAATGCGTATTTCGTTGATATCCATTTTTTAATAATATTTATTTTGAAGAGATAGGAGAATGGTGCGGAGTTGTCGGCGGGTTCGGCTGAGCATCACACGGATGTTGACTTCGGTGGTCGAGAATTTTGCGGCGATTTCGGCGTTGTCCTCGCCTGCAAGACTGAGCCTTATAAGTTCCCGGTGCCGGGAATCGAGCATTGAGATTGCCTCGGGTAGCAAGTCTTCTTGCGAATGGCTGTCACTTTCATCGTCCGGAATAGACATTTGTCCGTCGATGACAGTTTCTCTGCCCGGTGGATTTGAGCGCATCCACGAGAGGGCGGCATTACGGGCACTGACAGCACAGAACGAACGCGATGAGGCAGGTAATGCCAGCGAAGCGTGTTTTTCCCAGAGTCGGCGAAATAATTCCTGAACGATATCCCGTGCATCATCGCTGTTGTGGACGATGCCCAGCACTACGGCATAAGCCGTATCGTAGCATGGGAGGATTTCGTCTTTGAATTCTGAGGCTGTCATTTTTCCGTTCTTTATTATTAAGACGCGGACTCACATGTTTTGTAACACTAGTAAAGGGAAAATTTTTAAACGTGAGAAATTCCGATTTCTATGCAGGCAGATTTTACAGTGTCAAGCCGTTAATAATCAAAAGGCTGCGCCGTATGGAAACTACGGCACAGCCTTTCGGAAATTATGCTTACCGGTGTTTATTACCGGATTGATTTACTTTGAGAGTTGCTCCTTGAGAGCAGTGTATTTGTCGAGTTCGGCCTTTGCGGCGTCAGCCTTCTCCTGATTGCCCTCGTTCTTGTAGAAGTTGTATATGAGGGTGTTGAGCAGGGCGTATGTGTTGATCTGGTTCTTCGGGTTGGCGGGATTGGCGTTCTCGGGGTCCTTGTTGAAAATCGAGAGTTCGGTCTCGAAATCGGCTATGGCTTTTGCGTCGGGCTTGCCGCCGTTGGCCGATGTGTAGAGACGTCCGCGGAGGAAGAGGTACTGGTAGGGAGCGGCTGCTGCATCCTCACCGATGAGTTGGTTCATCAGTACGAGACCCTTGTCGGCATCTTCCTTGGCGAGTTCGAGGTTGCCGGCCTGCTGGGCGATTGATGCGGCGTTGCCGTAGAGCTGTGCGGCGATGAACTTGTCGTTGTTCTTGGCCTCGGGGTTATTATCGATAGCCTTTACCATGTAGTCGGCGGCGTTGCGGTAGTCCTTCATCGCATAGTATACATCGCTGGCTGCGGAGTAGAGCGAGGGGTCATTGGGGAATTTCTCAATACCCTTGAGGATGACCTGCAGGCCTGTCGAATCGTTGTTTGCGGCAAGGAGGCCGGCATAGATACGGTAGTCGGCGGCGTTGATGTCCTTCTGTGTGGCGGGGTTGTTGAAGAAAGCCTTCGCACGCTCCAGGCCTTCGGCCTTGCGGTCGAGTTTGTCAAGCGAGCGGATGGCGATACGCTGCAGGGTCACGTCGTTTGGGTTGCCCTTAAGAACCTCGTCTGCGGTCTGGAGAGCCTTGTCGAACTGTTCGCCTGCGAGCAGGAGAACGGCGTAGCGGGCCTTGTCCTCGGGGAAGTGGTTGGGGTTGTTGATGTAGTCGCCGTACTGACGCGCAGCCTGTGTCCATTGGCCTGTATCGTAGTATTTCTCGGCGAGTTCACGCTGTGCGAGGGCCGACTGGGGACGGCGCTGGAGGAATTCCTTGAGTTTCTCGATGGCATATTCGGGAACCACATAGTAGTATGTGTTGGCATACTTGACATAGCCCTCGGGATTGTCCTCGTCGAAGGTGATGGCCTGCTCATAGTCGGCAACGGCACCGTTATAGTCCTGTGCGTCGAACTTGCGGTCGCCCTCAAGGACGTAGATTGCGGGCTCTTTGTATTTGGATTGCTTGCGGGCTTTGTCGAGGAACTTGTTGATATCTTTCTCGTAGGCAACGGGGTCAGCGTTGTAGTATGCGCGAGCAATGTCGACGAGAACCTCGGTGTTCTTCTTGGCCAGGGACTGAGCCTTCTTGAAGTTGTCCTCGGCTGCGCCCTTGTTCTTGTTCAGCAGATCGAGTGCGCCAAGACCTACGTAGTTGTAGGCGTTGTCGGGATTCGCAGCGATTCCCTGTTTGAAGCACTCCAATGCCTTTGTGTTGTTCTTGCGTGCCGAGTAAGCCTGACCGAGGTAATAATATGCCATTGCCTTGTCGGTCGAGGGATTGTTGAGGTTGCGTTCGAGCAGTGTTATGGCGTTACCGTATTGGCCGGCCTTGTAATACTCGATGCCGTCATTGTAGCCCTGTGCGGCGCCCGAAAGAGTCATCGCGCCGAGGAGCATTGCGAAGAATAGTTTCTTTTTCATGTCGTATTATGGGGAATTGTTGTAATCAGGAAAAGTTGTTTAATATAACGCTTTGTGTACGGAAATATTATACTTGAGTCGAAAAGGCTGAAAACTAATGTTTTATGATTCTTGTATATATTTCGGACCGTTTAAAGGCCCTTCAGCGGTGTAAAGTTACTAATAATAGGATTTATTTGGTACCTAATGGTTGAATAAAAAATGTTGTCGGCGAGTTAATATCTGTTAAATCGCAGTCGACAGAATAACCAATCATCACATATCATACTCGAATGCCTATAAAAATAACCCGGCATACATCCTTGCAGGAATGTTACCGGGCCAGTAGTCGTATTCTATGCATGTGTCCGCGGAACGATTATTCCGCGGTCTTTATTTCATATATATCTATTGGTACGCGGGCCGGAAGCACGCCTGTACGCATTATCAGACGCTGACCGTCGACGCCTCCGACAAAGGCATAGAAGCGGCTTGGAACGCCTGCGGTCGAAGTCGTGACCATATAAATCGGTCTGGTCAGCGGATATGTGCCGTCGTAGATGTTCTGCTGATAAGGCCGGTATGGAACCGCCATATCGCGCATCACGCCGATGGTCTTCACTCCCGCATTATCCATGGCCTCGTTCAGGGCAAGTCCGTTGACAGCCGTAGTATCGTTCTTGAGTTCGTCGGAGAGTTCCTGTCCAGACTTAAGGTCAAGGTCTGCCGTGAGCCATGTCACGCCGATGACGCCTATGTTGGCCGGATCCTTCTTGACCGAGGCAAGCACACTGTCAACCGAACCGGCCACGCTTACATTGGGACCGAACTTCTTTCCGTTCAGAAACGAATCCTGCATGAAGTATGCCAGCGATGACCCCTCGTTGTCGAGTATCACATTTATCCGTCGGTTCATGCCGTCGGGCTGCACGTCCTCCCAGCGTTGTGTCTCTCCGGTGAGTATGGCCGAGATTTCTTTCATGGACAGTCGGTCGACTGGATTTTCCTCGTTTACGATGAGCGCCACTGCGTCTACTGCAATCTTCTGGCTGCGAGGTTTCAGGTTCATGTTCTCCAGGCGCTTTTTCTCGTCTGGCGTAAGGTCGCGGCCGATAACTATAATCTGGGCCTCCTTGGCGAATAGGGCCTCGATGGCTTCTTTCTGGGATGTATATGTCGGGAGGATATGGTTGTTCTGCAGCCTGTACTCGAATATGTCGATTTCCTGTTGTATGATGTTGCGGAACGAGTCATCGCAATAGAGTGTGGCTGATACCGAGGGCTTGCGGTCCATGCACGAAGGCAGGGCGAGGGCGGCAGCCATCGCCAAGCCTAATAAGTAAAAAGGTCTGAATTTCATTTTTTGTGCTTGCTTTAAGAATGTTGAAGCAGAAGCGGATTGGATCCGCATGGTATGGGGGCGCGGTCTGCGTCAGAACCGTGTGTCCAGTCCGGCATATGCGCGGTAGCCTCGCCATACGCCGTAAATCATCAGCAATACGCCTACGAGTATGCGTACCCAAGTGAACTGGTCGGGAAAACCGAAGATGTTCGAGGGGAGAACCATCAGGACGCCCATGCCGATGTAGACGATAATCATAAAGATGGAGAAGACGATGCGCATTCCGCGACCGGGACCGGCTGAGTTGCGGTCGTCATATTCTTCGCCGTGCATCTGCTCGCGATATTTTCTGAATTCCTCAGATTCGTTTTCGTGTTTCATGTCAGTGTGGTTTTTTATGGATGAATAGAGTGTCGATTACATTTCAAAATATAATGGAATGTATTTAAAATGTTAACGCACGAGAACGCCGAAAGTTTTTGAAAGTCCGCTACTTTGACATCTTCATTTCTTTCGTGACGGAATCTTTTCTTTTCGGGAAATCTCGGAAGGCAAATCCGGAATCAAAGTTAGGAAAAAACTTCTTAGCGAGCCCCGTTTTTAACTAAATTAACTTAAAAGCACATAGATCAAACGGCATAACCAATCGACTAGCCTAACCGAGGTACGACTCTTTATTGAGATGAACAAGAACGACCCAAAGGTAGGGCTATTTGATTTGTAAGTTGCGGCGGATGAAGGCGTCGGAGAGGTCAGAGGCGAGCTGGAGTTGGTCGGCAGTCTCGGCGTCGACGGGTGCGCCGACGATGCCTTCGCCTCCGGAGCCGAAGGCGGCTCCGGGATGTGCGGGCGACAGAATGTTGATGCCTGCTCCATGCCAGGGGTATTTGCCAAGTCCTGAGAGAGTCAGGATGGTGGGGTAGATGTCGACCTGGCCGACAGTCTTGGTGATTTTCCCGCCCACGGGGGAATTGAGGATAATGAGCGGGGTGTAGCGTCCGCGGGAGACAATGGGGCATGCGTCTGCGAACCCTTTACGGTCGTTTCCGAGGGCTTCGTGGTCGCCGATAATAACAATGAGTGTGTCATCGAAGTCGGGACGGCCTTTGATGTAGTCGATGAGGGTGTGAAGCTGAGAGTCAGTATAGTGGGCCATTGTGATATAGTCGGAAAGTCGCTGAGGAAGTCCGGAAACGCTGAACGACGGGTCGCGCAGATTATCAGGCAGACGGAATGGACTGTGTCCCGAGTAGGTGATAAAGGTGAGCATGCGGGTGCTTTTGACGGGCCAGTCATTTCCGAGACGCGCCACGCTCTGGCGCAAAAAAGAGCCGTCACTCAGTTTAGCCGGGTTGCCGATCATTTCGTCGAGTTCCCATGCGCTGCGGTCGACGAGAGCGTCGTAGCCGAACGAGCGGGCTATGGCCTGCTGATTCCATGTGATGGGTTTGTCGCAGGTGTAGATGATTGATTTAGAACCTGGATGGACTGAGGCAAAGGCTTTATTGAGCGAGGGATAGTCGTTGTTGGGGTATTTCATGCTGTAGACTGAGTTGTGCATGGGCATGAGACCGGTACAGACGAGAAGCTGGCAGTCGATGGAGCGTCCGGCGCCTACCTGGGTCAGGACGTTTGGCACATAGAGCGTGGTGCTGTCAGCAATGAGCGAGTTGATGTAGGGAGTTATTTCTTTACCACCTATTTTTGATTCAATCGGCCAACTCTCAAGACTTTCGCAGACGATAAGCACAAGGTTTTTGCGCGGGACGATGGAGTCGGGAGTTTCGCCCACGTGCGAGTCATGCTTGTCTATCCAGGTGCGAATACGTTCTTCGGGCCATGATTTCTCGGCGAGATATGCATCGATAAGGCTATGTGCGATGTGCCCTGGAATGGTGTAGGTGGGGACTCCGGCCGTGAAATAATAGCAACTTTGGATGAGAGAATCGTATGCTTTGTAAAAACCGCCTCTAACGACGAATCCTATTGAACAGATGAAAGCCATTATCGCGGCAACTGCGCAATAGCGACTTTTTGAGTGAAAGATAATGGCATCTTTGTGTTTGCGTGAGTATCTTTGTGTCAGGAATATGCCACCGCAAAGGATAATTGGGAAGCCGATGTCGAGCAGCCTGACAGATTCGGTGACGCTTTCGGTGAAGTCCATTAGATTGCCCACAAGAAGATAACTTTCCGGCGGAATGGCCTGAAGATAGGTGCGGTAATACATGAGATTCGCCTCCATAATTATGGTTGCAATTACAATGAAGGTCCATCCGACCCATTGACGGCGAGAAAGGACATAGGGCAAAGTGATAATCATGGCCATGGTGAGATTGCATGTCCATAGCATCCAGTCGCTCATGGGTCTGAAAGTTGTACCGGCGCACCAGTCGATTAAGAACCAAAGTTGAAGAGCGATGGCTGTGAGAGTGAAAGTGCCTGTGGCTGAGCGCCAAAGGTCGCGGCCGGCCACAAAGTGAATAAAGCGCTTGAAATATATTTTTGCTTTTTCCATAGATGTCAGTCTGAAATTCAGTTCAAAGTTACGAAAGATTTCTTTTCGGCGTATTCCTTGATAAGTTTTTCCTGAACGTCGTCGGGGAGAGCCCGTGGGAGGCAAACTTCAGGGTGAAAGATTACCGGCAAGTTAGGAAAAAAACTTTTTAGCGAGCCTTGTTTTTAACTAAATTAACTTAAAAGCCCACAATTAATTGTAATCACGGTCTTGGAAAGGTCGGCACCGATTGTCATGTCACGGGAAATTTGTAACTTTGTAAGTTTAATAATCGCATCTTAATGAGCACACAGACCATACAGCATAACCAATCGAATAACAGAACAGCCGTTGCGTCCTCGCGGCAACAGGATATCATCATCCGTGGCGCGCGTGTCAACAATCTCAAGAATGTTGATGTTGAACTACCCCGCAACAAACTCATAGTGGTCACCGGCCTTTCCGGGTCCGGCAAATCGTCGCTCGCCTTCGACACGCTCTATGCCGAGGGACAGCGGCGCTATGTAGAGAGTCTAAGCGCCTATGCGCGTCAGTTTCTTGGCCGTATGGCGAAGCCAGAGTGTGATGCCATATCAGGCCTGCCACCGGCTATTGCAATAGAGCAGAAGGTCAATACGCGCAATCCACGCTCCACTGTAGGCACATCCACCGAGATTTACGACTACATGCGCCTGCTTTTCGCCCGTGTGGGCCGTACGTTTTCACCCGTCAGCGGGCGCGAGGTGCGTCGCGAGAGTGTCGACGATGTTCTTGCACATATAGCCTCATTGCCAGAAGGCACGCGCATAGCCATAACTGCGCCGGTAGTCCTGCCCGAAGGTCGCCTCTTCGCTACACAACTTGAGGTCTATTTCAAGGCCGGTTATTCGAGACTCTACCGCGAGGGTGAGTTTATTGACATCGAGGAACTGATGACTTCGGGGAATGTCCCGGCCACCGCCGACGGCTACAGTCTGCTTGTCGACCGCACGGTCGCGAGCAGCGACAAGGAAGAGGTTTCGCGTATGGCGGATTCGCTGGAGACGGCCTTCTTCGAGGGACATGGTGAACTTGACCTTGTTGTCTTCGGTGAAGAAGGACCTGAGACACGGCGCTATAATACCCGTTTCGAGGCAGACGGCATAACCTTCATCGAGCCGTCCGAGTCGATGTTCAATTTCAATAATCCTTATGGAGCATGTCCCCGCTGCGAGGGCTTCGGCAAAACCATAGGCATCGACGAGCGTCTTGTGATTCCCAACAACGACCTTTCGCTCTTCGAGGACTGTGTTGTCTGCTGGCGTGGCGAGAAAATGAGTGAGTACAAGCGCGAGTTCATCTCTTATGCCGTACCACTGGGCTTTCCCATCCACCGTGCCTACCGCGACCTCACGCCCGAACAGCGCGACTTGCTCTGGAACGGTGTCAAGGGACACCGCGATGTCAGCATAAACGGCTTCTTCGAATGGATAGCCACTCAGCAGCACAAGATTCAGTACCGCGTCATGCTTGCACGCTATCGCGGAAAGACTCTCTGTCCCGAGTGTCATGGCTCGCGTCTGCGTAGCGAGGCCTCGTATGTCAAGGTCGCCGGCAAGTCCATTACCGAACTTGTGACAATGTCCGTGGCCGATTTGCTCGCATGGTTCGAGAACCTGAGCCTCGATGCCCGCGAGAGCAAGATTGCAGAGCGTCTGCTGATAGAGATCAAGAACCGCCTCAACTTCCTTACCAACGTCGGTCTTGGCTACCTGACACTCGACCGTCTTTCAAATACCCTGAGCGGCGGCGAGAGCCAGCGCATCAACCTTGCCACTTCGTTGGGCAGTTCCCTTGTAGGCTCGATGTACATTCTTGACGAGCCTTCTATCGGCCTTCATTCCCGCGACAATGACCGGCTGATAGGTGTTCTTCGCCGTCTGCAACGCCTCGGAAATACTGTGGTCGTTGTTGAGCATGATGAGGAAATCATGCGTCGTGCCGACTATATCGTCGACGTCGGGCCTGCGGCAGGACGTCTTGGCGGCGAGATTATCTACCAAGGTCCTGTAGACGGTCTCGCAAGTGCGGAAAAGTCCTACACACGCCGCTATCTTGACGGCGAACTCAGCATACCCGTTCCACGTACCCACCGCCGTTCGTCCTCATATATCGAGGTCAAGGGTGCGTCGGAGCACAATCTCAAGAACATCGATGTCCGTTTTCCACTCGGCCTGATGACCGTTGTGACCGGTGTAAGCGGTTCCGGCAAGTCAACTCTCGTCCGCGATATCCTCTATAAGGCCGCCGGACGCCGTCTTGGCGAGGATGTCGGCACTCCCGGGCAGTATTCCTCCCTTGGGGGCGATCTCGGACGTATCGGAGCGGTGGAGTTTGTGGACCAGAATCCTATTGGCCGCTCGAGCCGCTCGAATCCAGCCACATATCTTAAGGCCTATGATGCTATACGCAAACTTTTCGCCGACCAGCCGTTGTCCGTGCAGATGGGCTTCACGGCCGGACATTTCTCCTTCAATGCCGAAGGCGGCCGTTGCGAGGAGTGCAAGGGCGAGGGCACAATCACCATCGAGATGCAGTTCATGGCCGACATCACCGTCGAGTGCGAGGCCTGCCATGGCAAGCGCTTCAAGCCGGAGATTCTCGAGGTGGAATACCGTGGCAAGAATATTTCCGATGTGCTCGACATGACTGTCGACGAGGCCATCGAGTTCTTCTCACAGAGCAAGGGTTCCGACGAGAAGAAGATTGTCTCGCGCCTTCAGCCACTTCATGACGTCGGCCTCGGCTATATCAAGTTGGGACAGTCATCATCCACTCTGTCGGGCGGTGAGAACCAGCGCGTGAAACTCGCCTTCTTTCTCTCGCAGGAAAAGCCGGTTCATACGCTCTTTATCTTCGACGAGCCAACCACCGGCCTCCACTTCCATGACATCCACACATTGATGGATTCCTTCGACCGTCTGATCTCGCGCGGACACACCATTGTCATCATCGAGCATAACCTCGACGTAATAAAATGTGCCGACCATATCATCGACATAGGACCCGAGGCGGGTGACGCCGGAGGCTGCGTTGTCGCGACAGGCACACCTGAAGAGATTGCCGCCTGCCCTGACAGCATAACCGGGCGTTACCTACGCGACAAACTTCCTTCTACGCATTGATGTGCATTGCCATCAGGCACAGATTCGACATTGCATAAAATAAAAGGACTGAAGCCCGACGGTTTCAGTCCTTTTATGATTAACGGGTGTCGGCTTTATCGCCGCATGTGAGATTTATTCAGCGGTCTGGTTGAGAATCTCGAGCATCTTGATGGCCGATGCGGGGATACGTGTGCCGGGGCCGAAGATGGCGCAGACGCCGGCCTTGTAGAGGAAGTCGTAGTCCTGGGCGGGGATTACACCGCCGGCGGTTACGAGGATATCCTCACGGCCAAGTTTGCGGAGTTCTTCGATAACCTGCGGGATGAGGGTCTTGTGACCGGCGGCAAGCGAGGAGACGCCGAGAATGTGGACGTCGTTCTCCACAGCCTGGCGGGCAGCCTCGGCAGGTGTCTGGAAGAGGGGACCCATGTCGACGTCGAAACCGCAGTCAGCGTAGCCGGTGGCTACAACCTTGGCGCCGCGGTCGTGGCCGTCCTGGCCCATCTTGGCAATCATGATACGGGGCTGACGGCCTTCGCGCTTGGCGAAGTCCTCGCACATCTGCTGTGCGCGCTTGAAGTCGGGATCTTCTTTGGTTTCGTTTGAGTACACGCCTGAAATTGTTCTGATTACTGCTTTGTAACGGCCTACGACTTCTTCGCAGGCATCTGAGATTTCGCCGAGGGTGGCGCGCAGACCGGCTGCCTTTACTGCGAGGTCGAGCAGGTTGCCGTCCTTGTTGCGTACACATTCGGTGATGGCCTTGAGCGCTTCCTGCACCTTGGCTTCGTCGCGGTTGGCCTTGAGGTCCTCGAGGCGGGCTATCTGTTCGTTGCGGACCTCGGTGTTGTCGATTTCAAGGATATCGATGGGATCCTCGTGGTCAAGACGGTATTTGTTGATGCCGACGATGGTCTGACGGCCTGAGTCGATGCGGGCCTGGGTACGTGCGGCGGCCTCTTCGATACGCATCTTGGGAAGTCCGCTCTCGATGGCCTTAGCCATACCGCCGAGTTTCTCGATTTCCTGGATGTGCTGCCATGCGCGGTGGGCGATCTCGTTGGTCAGGGCCTCGACGTAGTATGAGCCGCCCCACGGGTCGACCTGCTTGGTGACCATGGTCTCTTCCTGGATGTAGATCTGGGTGTTGCGGGCGATACGTGCCGAGAAGTCGGTGGGCAGTGCGATGGCCTCGTCAAGAGCGTTGGTGTGCAGGGACTGGGTGTGGCCCAGGGCGGCGCCCATAGCCTCGATACATGTGCGGCCTACGTTGTTGAAGGGGTCCTGCTCGGTGAGCGACCAGCCGGATGTCTGCGAGTGGGTGCGCAGAGCCAGCGATTTCGGGTTCTTGGGGTTGAACTGCTTGACAATCTTGGCCCAGAGCATACGTGCTGCACGCATCTTGGCAACCTCCATGAAGTAGTTCATGCCGATGGCCCAGAAGAATGACAGACGGGGAGCGAAGGCATCGATGTCCATGCCTGCGTTTACACCGGCACGAAGATACTCGAGACCGTCGGCCAGGGTGTAGGCGAGTTCGATGTCGCAGGTTGCGCCGGCCTCCTGCATGTGGTAGCCCGAGATCGAGATGGAGTTGAACTTGGGCATGTTCTGCGAGGTGTACTCGAAGATGTCGGCGATGATTCGCATCGAGAATTCAGGCGGATAGATATAGGTGTTGCGCACCATGAATTCCTTGAGGATGTCGTTCTGGATTGTACCGGCCATTTCCTCGAGTTTCGCACCCTGCTCGAGACCTGCGTTGATGTAGAAGGCGAGTACGGGGAGTACGGCGCCGTTCATGGTCATCGATACTGACATTTTGTTCAGGGGAATACCGTCGAAGAGAACCTTCATGTCCTCGATTGAGCAGATGGACACACCTGCCTTGCCGACGTCGCCGACAACGCGGGGATGGTTGGCGTCATAGCCGCGGTGTGTGGCAAGGTCGAAGGCTACGGAGAGACCCTTCTGACCGGCGGCAAGGTTGCGGCGGTAGAATGCGTTTGACTCGGCAGCGGTCGAGAAGCCTGCGTACTGGCGGATGGTCCAGGGACGCAGGGGATACATGGCGCTGTACGGGCCGCGAAGGAAAGGAGGAATACCCGAAACGTAGTTCAGGTGCTCGAGACCTTCCAGGTCGGCTTTGGTGTATATGGGCTTGACGGGAATCAACTCGGGGGTAAGCCAGGTCTCGCCAGCGGCGGGAGCGGCAGCGGGGGCCGAGAAACCGTCTTTGGTAATATCGATGTTTTTGAAATCAGGTTTCATATTTCTGTTCGTATTGTTTTTGTGGGACGGTTTGCTGGTTTATTTGAGAAGTCGTTTGTTGAAGTCGCGTAGGGTGTCGAGCACGTTAACGCGTACGTGTACGTAGTCGTTGATTCCCTGGGCCTTGAGTTCGTCCATGCAGGCGGGAGCGCCGGCTACAACGAATTCGGCACGGCCGTTGAGGTATTTGAATGCCTCGGGAGCGAGTGTGGCGTATTCGTCATCCGACGAGCAGAGGACAACGATGTCTGCCTTCTTCTCGAGTGCGGCGTCGATGCCTTCCTCAACAGTGTCGAAGCCGAGGTTGTCGATAATCTCATAACCGGCGCAACCGAAGAAGTTGGTCGAGAACTGGGCGCGTGCGAGACGCATGGCCAGGTTGCCGATGGTCAGCATGAACACGCGGGGACGGTTCGAGGCGGCCTCGGTGGCGAGACGCAGTTCCTCGAAGTCGGTGGCGGCGCGGCGCATCGACAGGGCCTCGACCTCGGATTCGTGCTTGCAGCCGCAGTTGCAGCATTCTTTCTTCTCGATCTTGTCTGCTGCCATCTCGTTGATGTTGGGATACTGGTTGGTGCCGAGCAGAATCTCTTTGCGGCGGGCAACGTCGGTGTGGCGCTTCTCGCATGATTCGTTGACGGCCTTCTGAACTTCGCCTTCCTCGACGAGTTTGAAGAAACCTCCCTTGGCATCGATGTCAAGGAAAGTCTTCCATGCCTCGGTTGCAAGGGCTACGGTCAGGACCTCAACGTAGTACGAACCGCCTGCGGGGTCGACTACCTTGTCCAGGTGAGCCTCCTCTTTCAGGAGGAACTGCTGGTTGCGGGCGATACGCTCCGAGAATTCGTCGGGTGTCTTGTAAGGTGTATCGAAAGGCACGACTGTAACGGAGTCGACTCCGGCAAGTGCTGCCGACATCGATTCTGTCTGGCTGCGGAGCAGGTTCACGTGTGCGTCGTAGATTGTCTGGTTGTAACGAGATGTGGCGGCGTGGCATACCATCTTGCATGAGTCTTCGCTGGCGGGCTTGTATTCCTTGACTACCTGTGCCCAGAGCATGCGGGCGGCGCGGAATTTTGCGATTTCCATGAAGAAGTTTGACGATGTGCCCATGTTGAACTTGACGCGCATGGCAACTTCGTCGGCGCTTAGTCCTGCGTCTGTGAGGGCGGTCATCCATGCCGAGCCCCATGAGATGGCGCAGCCGAGTTCCTGATAGATATATGCGCCGGCGTCGCAGAGCATTACCGAGTCAACAGCCAGACAGCGGCAGTTGGGAACCTCTGCCAGGACCTCGATGAGGGCCTTGGCGTTGGCAACCATTTCGGGGTTGGGCTTCGCTCCGTGACGGAGTGCGGGTTTAAGGGGATCGTAGTTCAGTGATCCGTGGAATGTCTTGCACAGATTGCGCTCCTTGAGGTAGGCCACGAGTACCTTGCCTAATTCAAGGGCTTTGCCGGGACAGCAGTTGAGGTTGATCTCAACTTTTTCCAGGTCGATGCCGTCAAGAAGTGTGGCAACAGTTTCCGCTGTGGCTTCCTTTACTTTGAAACCGAGAGATGTCACGCCTTTTGTGAGTACGTCCTTGGCCTTGGCGTTGGCTTCGGATGCGTCCTCGGCGATGATGTCCTGACGGGTCAGCCAGTCGTTGTTCTCGCGTGTGCCGCGTACATAGGGGAACTGGCCGGGCAGCGAGTCGGTGGTTTTCAGTGAGGCTGTGTCCTCGGCACGGTACATGGGCTGGACGTTGAAGCCTTCGTTGGTTCTCCAAACCAATTTTTTGTTGAAGTCAGCACCTTTAAGGTCGGCTTCTACTTTGGCGCGCCACTCATCGTAACTTACGCCGGGAAATTGGTCGAACAGTTTTTCTTTGTTTTCTGCCATAACTGAACGTTATAAATGATTGTATTGGGATTTTTTAATTTGTCTTGCAGACGGATTTTTGGATTGATTCAAGATTGGCCCGAGGTGGTCTGACGCCGTGCCGCGGGGTGTTTTCTGGCTTTATGTTCCTTTTCGAGTGGCAAATTTACAAATTAAACTCCAATTCGCAAAGGTTATACCTTGTAAATATAATGCCGTTTACACTCTGTAATTAAAATTTATATGGATTGAGGTTCGGGGCACACTAAAAATTATTTTTTTCTGAAATGCTTAAAATATATTGTGATATGATTCCGGGAATCTGCTAACTTTGTAGCCGTGAAAAGACATTTAGTTTTATGGCTGATACCTTCTACACAATATCCGCCCCATCCGAATCGGTGACTCGCGAGAAGATGAGCCGCTTTCTGGCGTTTGCTTTCCCGGTGTCGACTGTCGACGAGGCCAAGGAGCGCATTATCGCGATAGCCAACAAGTTCCACGATGCCCGCCACGTCTGCTGGGCCTATATGCTCGGAAGTGCCAGGGATGTCTCTGCCTCGAATGATAACGGCGAGCCCTCGGGAACTGCAGGTAAACCCATTCTAGGGCAAATCAACTCGCTTGGACTGACCGATGTCGTTGTAATCGTGGTGCGTTACTTCGGCGGAATCAAACTCGGGACTTCCGGCCTTATTGCCGCCTACCGTGAGGCTGCGAGGTCGTGTCTTGAAGCTGCCGAGATTGTCGAGAAACATGACATGGTCACTCTTGATTTTACATTCCCCTACATGTCCATGAATTCGGTGATGAAAATCGTTAAGTCCCCTGGGGTCAGGGTGCTTAGTCAGGATTTCGACAATTCCTGTTCCATGGCTGTGGAATTCCGGGCCGACGAAGAGCCCCGTATCCGAGGAATGCTTGATGGCATTGACGGACTTACCTTCGCTTAACTTTTTTTATAATAAATGTGGATTATGTCTGGAACAAAGAAACATAAATATATCTCGGCGTTATTCGTTTTTTTGTGTCTGCTTCCGTTTTTTCGGGGGCTGTTTATGGCGAGACACTCAGGCTTCTGACCTATAATGTGCACAACGGTGTCGGTATGGACCGTAAACGTGACCATAAGCGTATCGCAGATGTCATAAACAGTCAGAAGCCTGATTTTGTAGCCATTCAGGAAGTTGACAGTGCTACTGCCCGAAGCGGAGGCCGTTTTGTACTGGGCGAAATCGCCGACTTGACGTCAATGTATCCTGTTTTTGCCCCGGCTATAAATTATGACGGAGGACTATATGGCATAGGATTGTTGACTCGTGCTAAACCCGATAGGATTACGCGTATCGGACTTCCCGGCCGTGAGGAGTCCCGCGCTTTGCTGATAGCCGACTTCGGTGATTATGCGGTGGCTTGCACCCATCTTTCACTTACTCCGGAAGATGCTCTGGCCTCGATTGACGTCATTTTAAGCGAGGTCGCTCTACGTTTTCCTAAGCCCTTTATACTTATGGGGGATTTCAATTCGCTCCCCAAATCTGCGGTGATAGATTCCCTTAAGCGCGATTTTCAGATAGTCAGCGACCCCGGGATTCTTACATTCCCGGCTGACTCAGCAGACAGGTGTCTCGATTATATTATGGTTTCATCACCGGACACGGTAGAAGTTAAATCAAACGCCGTAATAGACGAACGTGTCGCGTCTGACCATCGTCCGGTGATGGCAGACATAGTCGTCACTCGATGATGACAGACTCAGACGGGAATCACAAGTAGTGGAATGTCGGCTTCGACAAGAATCTTATGGGCCAGACCGGGATTGAAAAGTCGTGAGAATGCGTTCTTTTTCTTATTCGGTATCACTATAAGGTCGACCGGAGCATTTTTCTCCGAAACAGCGCCCTTGTCGAAGTCGGGGAGTACGGACGAGGCGTGGAAAGTGAATGACGGGAAATGTTTCCTGCAGTATGCCACGATGTTCTCCATTGATTCGCGGTTCGAACGTTCGAAAGGCCGGCGACGTTGCGGCGCGTGTACTATCGTGACATCGGCCTGCGTTCCCGAGAAGACACGTGCCATTGTGTCAATCGCAAGAAGGTCCTGTTGTTCGAGATTCGTGAAAACCACGATGTTGTGTATTTTTGTGTCTTTGCTTATCTGCGATGACTCCGGTATCGTCAGGACCGAGAAAGCGCACTTGTCCATGACCTCGGCGGTCACGGAGCCGATAAGTTCTGCCTGTTTGCGCGATGAGTCGCGGGTTCCCATAACCACAAGATACGGGGGGTTGATTTTCCCGTATTCCACTATGGCATCCTCGGGAACTCCTTCGACAACCTTGGTCGAGAATTTCACTGGCGGAAGTTTGCCGTACTTTATCATGTCCTTGAGGCGAGCCGCGAACGACTGCATTGACTTCCGGGCATTTTCCGCGATGAGTTTGCGGGCCTCGGTGTCGGCTATCTCATAGGTGAGGGAGTCGGATAACTGCATGTTTCCGGCGACGTATGGGTCAATGTATGAGTTGAGCAGACGTATGTTCGCTCCGTGTTCGGCTGCAAGATGGAATGCCACGCAGACGGCGTTGAACGACCTGTCGGAAAAATCTGTCGGGACTATTATAGAGTGCGACTCTTCCTGTTGCGATGCTTCGGACGAACAGAACACCTCGGTATTCTCGATTATGCGTAGTGCCAGAGGCAGGTCATGCTCGTGGATTCGTACACGCACGCCTGAGGAGACCGCGGGGGTTTCAAGATTGACGTTCTGAAGCAGAACGGGGATGCCTTCGTTTTCAAGTAAGGTTTTGAGGGCGAGGGCTCGGTCGTATGTATGGATGGCTACGGTTATCAGGCGCACGGTTGAATGTTTTAAGTGTGTAATTATATAAGTGGTGTTTCCCGTCTGGAATGAAATAGGGATGTGGCTTTGATACACGAACACACTGAACCGTCACAATGTTTATTGGCGGTTCAGTGTAATCGCTTGTTTTTTGACCTTGGCCCTTGTTGAAGGGCTTTGCTGTTTTCCCTTTGGAAGATTAGTCCTGTTTGCCGGCTTCCTGCTCCTGGAGGATTTCGACAGCCATGTCGTAGATTGTAGAATCGTCAAGGACTACGATACCGCCGTTAGGGCCCGGTTCGATGTGAACACCTATGTTTTTGCCGCTGTCATAGTTTGAGCCGCCGAAGTAGTTGCGGACAGTCTGGACGGTGATGTTGAGTTTGTCGGCAATTTTGTGCATCGAACCATCGGGGAGGCTGTCTTTCAGGCGGCGCAGGTCGTTGAAGGTGATAGTCTTAGTCATGATTATAGTTGTTTAGCAGGTTAGTAATTCTTGATGTCGCTTTTCGTGTCTGTCATGGATTTTATAGTTGACGAGTTAAAATTAGCGCTTGTTTCCCAATTGGCAAAATATTTAGCAAAAAATTTTTTATGTTTTATAACATGATGCTGATGTTGCCGTTCAATAATCATGTCATAAATAGCGTGTTATGTCCATAGGACAGACTGTATGCCTGTTTTGTCAGAATCTGCGCCTTGGAGCGGGAGGTGCTGCCTTGATCTCGGGTTTCTTGTACGGTATGGGTATCAGTTGTCGAAGCATGAATTTCAGACGGTTCAGAATTGTGAAGTTGTTCTTGCCGCTGAGTATGTGACGCGATGCCAGACGGCGGTCGGGCTCAAGTTCGACGCGTATCTTCGTGCGGTTCGTATTTTCCACACGCGCTATCAGTTTGTTTATTGCCGGGTCGCGTTGCGGTATCGCCTGGTTGAGGTACTCCGAAAGGTCATCCCAGTTGAGGGTATTCTTGCGCCATTTCTCGGCTTCCTTAGTCGTGATATACTCTCTGCCGATCACATACATGATGGCGTGTGTATCGACATATCCTGTGTTTTTCGTCTTGTAAACCGGCATTTCGTCGCCCCCGCGGCCTTTCGATTCGATGTCTATTCTCATGACCGTCAGATTTTCCGGGATAAGCCGTTCTGTGGTCACACCCTCATATTGATACCGGACATTGAGGTGCCTGAAATCAAGATTGTCGTCCTCGACATACCGGCTTATTAGGGGAAATTTGCGTCGTGCCGAAATGTCTGTGAGCACATCGAAACTGAGTGTAACGTCCGCACTGTCCTTGTTCAGTACTCGTGCGGCATTATAACGCCCCATGACGGTATCTGTGGCCGTTCCATGTCTGAGAAATCCTTTAGGCAGACTGTCCTCGCGTACAATGCCGACAAGGTCAGACCACGAGAAATGACGCACATAATTGTCGCTTACACTGTCTGTTCCGTCGTCGGCAGTGAACCGGTAATATGATTTACTTGCTATCACACGCGGATTCAGCCATCCGGTATATTTTCCCCCGATGTTGGGGACGACGAAATCCACAACTTTCTCCCGGTATAGAAACACAGTGTCGCTGAATGACGTCAGTGTTGATTCCTCGCGTACCAGTCCTAGAATGTGTAGTACTTTCTTCTGTGATGATGTGACTTTTAATTCCGGCAGATTGAACTCGCGGCAGATTGAACTCGCGCTCTCGGTTTTAGGTTTCAGCGCATAGACACAAGTAGCGCTGCAGCACAGAAGCAACGCGAAGACCGAAAAAAGTCGCATGGAAATAGATTTTGGGAGAGTTTGTTGTTGAGGAGAAGGGGAGTGATGATCCGGCCCCGAAGCCTTGTGGTTTCCGGGTTTAGCGTCAGATACGCTCAACGTCGGCGGATGCGACCCAGGCGGAGGTCGTGTTGTTTATCTTCACATGGTACCACATCAGCGATGCGGGATCGTCGGGAGTGGCCACGGAGTCGGTTATCTCGACTTTTGTGCCTTCGTGAATGGGCACAATCTTGTCGGTCTTGTCTTTTGGCGTCGAGGGCGATGAGCACAGGTTGGTCGTGGGTGCTATTACGACAGCGGTCTCGTGGGAGTTCATGTTGTCCGAGGTCTGCCAGGCAATTATCAGTGCGTAGGTGAATACGGCCAGTATCAGCAGGCCACCGAAGAATCCTACTTTGCGCACGCTTATGTCGGATGTGAATATATATAGGGCGACCATGCCGACAAATACAACAAAAAAACCGAATGCGACCCAGGCCCAGCGTTCTGGCGATGCCCAGGCAACTATACGTTTGTGCATGTTGTACAGAAACGTGGAGTCATCCTCGGGTCGGTCGGTGATTTTGGTTTTTACAAACTCAAGGTTTCGGCGCGCCAGGTCGTTTGACGGGTCTAGTTTCAGCGCGCGCTCATATGCGATGATTGCTTGGCCGAGATTGCCGAGGCGGTACTGGGTGTTGCCTATGTTGTAGTATAGTTCGGTAGACACTCCGTCACTGAGAGCCGCGTTATAATAGTGGAGCGCGTCGTTGAAGTCTTTCTTGTTGTATGCGGCGTCTCCCATGCTGAGGTTGTCGGAACCGAACGCCGTCATTGACGGAATAATGCATACGATAACCGCAAGCACGAGTCGGTGTATGATTGAAATGCGCTGTGTCATTTTGAGTGTTGTCGGATTAGTTGTTTGTTACGACTTGATTTCATAAGGGTCGACTGCTTTGGCCTTTGGCTGTTTTACGTTCTCGAGTGCGTAGATTACATCCGAGGCTGTCTGGTAAAGCGCCGAGACCTCTTTGTCGGTATGTGGCGTGAATCTGGCCATCTCGCAGTCGTCTAATATCGATATGGTCTTGTCGGTGAGTGCTGGATCGGCTCCGTAGGCACCCAGTTTCTCGGCTATGTTGTCACGTGTCAGCGCCGAGGCCGGAATGCGGAGTTTGTCGCTGATATAACCCCAGAGTGCTTTGGCCAGGAGGGTATAGAATTCATCGTTGCGGTGTGCGTCCATGGCCTGACGGGCCAGGCGAAGCCTTTTGACGGCCACACGTGAAGCACGGGCGGTGCGGCGTCCTTCCACATCAGCGCGGAAGTTTATGTGACGGCGGTAGATGATTGCGGCGCCTATCAGTGCCACAATTACTATGATGTAGGCCAAAATGTACAGAGGTGTTCCGAAAACACTCTGCGGATTATGGATAAGGTCGGAGGTGCTGACAGGCGTGATATGCTCGATGTCGGTCATTTTCGCTATGTCGGCCTGTGGTGACGTGCCCTGTGCTGCCGAGCCTCGCATTACGGTACGCTTGTACTCGGGCAGTTCGACAGTAACATATTTGCGTGTCACGGGATCGAAATAGACGAACTTCCATGCCGGTATGGTAAGTTCACCCACATTTTTGGGAATGAAGTTGTATGTGGCGGTGAATGCTCCGGTCATGTTGTCCGAACCGTTGAACTTGGCGTCAGCCGAACTTTCAGGATTGAAGGTGTCTACACCTGCCGGCATGGCGAATTCCGGTGCCGAAAGGTTCTTGAGGTTGCCGGTACCGGTGATTCGGAAAGTGTATTGGGCTGGCTCGTTGGTGCGCAGTTGCTGTGGCTCGAGTCCGGTCGTGATCTTGTATACGCCGACAGCGCCGTTGAATCCTTCGGGACGTGGTGACGGAAGAGGCAGTACGTTGACCGAGGTCTCGTTAGATGTGGTCGTGATGTTGTGCGGTACCTCGCGCTGTGTGACGAAGTATCCCTGGGTGATCTCCTCATAGGTTATAACGGTAACGTCATAACGGCCTGAATTGATTTTCAGCGTGCCTGATTTCTTGGGATAGAGCAGACAGCGTTTAAGGACGGCGGAATAGTAGTTCTCACCACGGAAATGTTCTATGCGGGGCTCGTCGTTGACCGTCAGTTCCTCGGACAGGAAGCCTTCGAAGACAGGCAGCGTCGTTGCCCTGAAATTTGTTATGGGCAGTTTAGTGTACACCTTTATGGTAGCGATGACGGCTTCCTGCTCATAAACGTTCGATTTTGAGAGTGTGGTGGTTACTATCAGGTCATTGGGACGGACCTTCTGTACGTTCGATGATGGCTGTATTGTGCCTCTGTTCCCGCCGGACTGCTGCTGCTGCTGAGACCTGTCGGGAGGAAGCACCTCGAATGCCACGGGCTTGGAACGGTACGTCTTCGAGCCGTCGCTGACCGCAACGGCTGGAACCGTTACGCGACCGGCCTTCAGTGCCTCGTATGTATAGGTGTAGTCTATAGTGAACGATGACGACATCTGGCCGTATATTATCTGGCTCGACTGCATGGTCGACACTGCCGGCCCATAAATCAGGCGGCAGTTCTTCAGTTCCGGAGAATTAGCCAGACGTCCCTCGACATTGGTCACTCGGAATGTGACTGAGAATTTACGTCCTTGTATGACATAGGGCTCGCAGATGGCTCGCACCGACTGAGCGTACGCTCCGGCTGTGGTCATCAGGGCCGTAATCATAAGCAGTGTATGTATTATGAAGCGTTTCATTGCTTGTTGGGGTTGAATGTTTCAGACGTCATTGCAATTGTGCGACTGCGGTAGGGTAGCGCCTTGTGTCTATGCTAGGGTCGTTGCCCGGAAGTACGGTCAGATAGGTGAATGCGCCTGCCAGATGAATCTGGTGCTCGATGGGACGACGGTATGCGAAGAAACCGTCCGAGACGCTGGAATAGGTGATTGCGACTGCATCGTATTCAGGTGACTTTATTTTATGTCTGCCTTTTTTGAGTGGTCTTACCGAGTATCGTCCGACACAGTAAACATATACTATCTTACCGTCCAATATCTTCCGCCCCAGGAAATGGGGCCCGGAGGTCATGGTGATGTCAAGATTCTTGGCATCGGGCTCGCCTGTCGCCCTGATATCGGTGATTTCGTATGGCGATACGAGAATAAGTGATGCGGTGGCACGGCTGTCGGCGAAAACGGTATCTGCGGAAAGTTCAAATGTCATGTCATACTCAGCCTCGGCAACCGGGTCTGCCTTGGATTTGCTTCCTCTGGCGAATGATGCGTACGCCGATGCTGTCACGAAAAAGAGTATGAGGAGAATATGTTTCATCTTACAGTATCATCTGCTTTTACCAGGGTTTGTCAGATTGATTGCGGCCACCGGCAGGTATCTGCTGTTTTTTGCGGCTTTGGTTTTCCTTCATCTGGACGGCATTCAGTGTCTGCTGGTTGTTCTGGTCCTTGGGTTGTTCCTGCTGCTGTTGCTGCTGTTGTTGCTGTTGCTGCTGTTGTTGCTGTTGCTGTTGTTGCTGATCCTGATTCTGCTGGTTCTGGTTCTGCTGTTCAGGCGGAAGTTTGAGTTGGGTTATACGCAGGTTCTGAAGCGCTTTGGTGTTCGAGGGCGATTTTCGCAGAATGCATTTGTAGTTGGCGATGGCCTGCTGGTAACTGTCTATTGCGACCTGGCGTATCGAGTCGAGTTCGTTGTTTCCCTGAGGCATTGTCATTCCCATGCCCAGATTGACGGCAGGTGCGGCCTGCTGAGCCGAGTCGACAATGGCCATGAGTGCGTCTCCGACATATACGGCGTCGTTGGCAAGATTATAGATGGCTTTCTCGCTCAGGCGTGCGTCTGCCTTCTGCTTGGCGACTTCGGCAAGGTCGCGGCGCGCCTGGGCTAACAGTGCGGTGTCCTTGGTGCCTGACATGAGGACGGCAAGCGAGCGGTTGTAGGTCGCTGCGCGTGACGAGGGATTCTCGTCGAGTGCATCGTTGTACAGGTCGATGGCCTCGCTGTAGTTGTGGTCATCGTATTCTTTGTTGCCCTCCTTGATGGCGTTTCGTTCAGCCTTGTTCGAAGGATCCTGCTCTGTTTTCGAGCAGGAGACTGCGAACAGGACCGAAATCATGGCGAGAGCGTATATTGTTGTTCTGCGTGTCATTTTGCTTGTGTTTTGTCATCGTTGGCTTCCTTGTTTTTTGTCCGGGCAGTCTTGATGCGATTGGCCGAGAAGAAGTTGACATTCTTGAGCCAGCCGATTTTGCGCTCGACCAGGAATATGTCCACGATCAGGAATATCAGCGCTATCCATGCGAAGACGGGGAACTGCTCGGCGGCGACCGTGTAGCGCACGTCCTCGAATTCGGATGTGCCGAGTTTGTCAAGTGTGTCGGCGAGGGTGTCCAGAGCATCCGGACTTGAGCCGTTGACATACACGCCGCCTCCGGCCTTTGCTATCTCTCTGGCGGCTTCCTCGTCGACCTTTGAGATTACGGTGTTACCCTCGCTGTCGGCGAGGTACTCGTCGTCTCCGATGGGAATCCTTGCACCTTTCGATGTGCCTACGCCGATGACGTCGACCTGGATATTCTTTTCTTTGGCGGCTTTGGCTACTTCGAGCGCGTCACCCTCGTGATCCTCGGCGTCAGTTATCAGGATAATGGCGCGGTGTACGTTCTTCTTGTCCGAGAAACCTTTCATCGCCAGAGACATCGCCTCGGAAATTGAGGTGCCCTGGTCTGGCATCATTTCCGGATCGAGGTCTGACAGGATTAGTTTTGCGGAGTAGAAGTCGGTGGTCAGCGGAAGGAGGGTCTTTGCATTGTGCGCGAAGACCACGAGTCCGACCTTGTCGTTGCCGAGTCGGTCTACGAGTTGTTCCAGAAGCAGGCGCGCGCGTTTCAGACGGGCCACGCTGTTAGGGTTGTCGGTGGACGGTGCCAGCATAGAGCGTGAGAGGTCGAAGGCTATCATCACCTCGATGCCCGAGCGGGTGTCTGTCTTTTCGGCCTCGCCGTAACGGGGACGTGCTATGACCAGGACGACAGCCGCAAGGGCTATGAGTTGAAAGGTGATCTTTAGTGCCGGTTTGTAGCGCGAGGCGTCAGGCGCGAGCCGGGCTACCTGCGCGGGGTTGCCGAAGCGGCGCAGGCGGCGGCGCTTTACGAGGCGGGACAGCCAGTAGAGGAACCAAACCAGAGGTATGGTCAGGAGAATGAGTAGGAAATATGGATATGCGAAGTCAAGCACTTCTGTATGGGTTTAGGGTTAATTGGGTTTTCTTTTCAAATGTAGGTCCGGGCCTCATATCAGCCCGTCAGGGCGCTGTTCGGAAGAGCGTGTAGCGGAGTGTAAGTTCCAGCAGGAGCAGCCCGAGCAGGAGCCAGCCCCAGAATGCGTAGTCGTCCTCGGTGTGCGAGAAACGGCTGACGTCCATCTTTGTCTTTTCCAGTTGGTCTATCTGGTGGAAGACATCGGCGAGGACCTTATTGTCGGTGGCACGGAAATACTGGCCGTCAGTGGTCTTGGCGATGGACTTCAGGGTATTTTCGTCAATTACCACATCCTGCATCTCGTACTGGATGTTTCCGGCGGCGTCGAGGTATGCCGGCGCCATTGCCTTGCCGTATTTGCCGATTGCCACGGTGTATATCTTTATACCTTTGTCCTTGGCTATCTGGGCTGCGTCCTTGGGGGTTACGATGCCGGTGTTGTTCGTGCCGTCGGTGAGGAGGATTATTGATTTGCTCTTTGCGTGGCCGTTTGCAAGACGGTTGATGGCGGTGGCGATGCCGTCGCCTATTGCTGTACCGTCCTCGACCATGCCGAGGTCAATTCCGTCGATATAGCGGTCGATTGCGTTGTGGTCGATTGTCAGTGGAAGGCCTGTCAGGGCCTCGCCTGCGAATATTACTATGCCGATATTGTCGTCGGGGCGTCCGTCAATGAACTTTTTTGAAAGATTTTTGGCAGACTCCAGACGGTCGGGGTTGAGGTCCTTGGCCTTCATTGACGATGACACGTCCATCGCGATGACAATGTCGGTACCTTCCGTGGAGGTTGTCTGCCAGTTGTCTTTGGACTGGGGACGTGCTAGAATCATGATGAGACAGCCTATCGCTCCGAGTCTCAGCACGAACATGACGTGACGGGCCGAGGCCCTCCAGGGCATACGGCGCGTGGCGAAGGCCGCGGCCGACGAGATGCCTAGTGTGGGACGTGCGTTGCGCGCAGTATAGATGTATCTGACAATCAGAGGAATGAAAATCAGAAACAGCCATAGGTATTGTGGATTTGCAAGTTGCATTTTCGTTAGTCGGAAAATTACTTATTTTGAGTCTTCCTTTTTTCGTTTTTCGAGGTTTTGCCTTTCTCGTCATCGGGAACGGTCTCGACTGGTTTGGTGCCTTCTACGAAATTATTAACAGCGTTGAACGAACGTATGTTCTCGTCGGCGTCAGGGTTCTGTTTCGCGAATTTTACGAAGTCGGCGGTGGTCAGCAGTTCGGTCAGCGATTCGATGAAGGGGCCTATCTCTTCTTTTGACATACAGGACTCGATGATCTGGGGCGAGGTCATCTCGCGGGCATATATGCCGAATCGGCCATGCAGATACTCACGTAGGATGTCGGTGAGTTCAGTATAGTATTCCTTGACGTGACCCGATTCGGCCAGTCGCTTTGCCTTGAGTCGTTTCAGTCGCTCGACGGCAAGCGGGTAGGGTGGTATGACCTTTTTCTTGTGTGGAATCAGGCGTGCGCCGTTTTTCTTGTACAGCATGAAGATTACTACTGCAATGGCTATCACCAGGATGCCGATAAGGGGCCAGTACCACCAGTCGGGAATGACATCGTACCAACGAGCCGGGATGGTCACCACATTTTCCATGGGATTTATCCACAGCGAGTCGCGCATCATCTGTGGCATATCCGGCTCGAGAACCTTTATGGACACGAGTGGCGAATAGACTGTGTCACCGTCGTAGGCATACTTGAATGGACCGATGTTTGCGGTGCCGACGTCGAAGGGCTGGACCAGGAAACTGTAGTTGACCTGAATGCGTCCGTTGCCGAGATCAGTAGAGTCGGAGGTAATCTGGCGCACCTCGGTGTTGCCCAGCGAGAACACGTCCTGACCGTCCTGATCCTTGGTGGTTTCTATGCCGTCGATAAAGACACCCGAGTGGGAGTTCTTCACCAGTTCGACGCGCACCTGCGTGCGGCCACCCATCGTCACCTGCGCTGAGTCTGCCGTGGCGTTGAGCACAACCGCCGGTACGGTAGCCGGTACGCCCGTCGTCTGTCCCGGCTTGGCCTGGGCGGACACGGTCGGAGCAGCAGTCCATAGCGACAGGACGGCGAGCGCGGACAGAAGTATATGTCTGAGTTTGGAGATGAACATCTGTTATGCTTTTTTATGGAAAAGTGCCATGAGTTGGCGCACATAATCCTCGTCGGTTGCCACGGACACGAAGTTGACACGGGAGGAGCGGAGTGTCTCGGCCATACGCTGCTGACGGGTATACCACCATTTGTCGTAGGCGTTGCGCGTCGATTTCGACGAAGTGTCTATCCATCGGGTGGCGCCAGTCTCGAGGTCGGCGAAACGGACGAGCCCGAGATCCGTCATCTGCGCGTCGCGCTTGTCGTATACCTGGATTGCCATCAGGTCGTGACGGTTGCGGGCTATCTGAAGTGCCTGCTTGTAGTCGCCGTCATCGATGAAGTCGGATATCAGGAATGCTGTCGTGCGGCGTTTCGAGGCATTGGCGAAATATTTCACGGCGCCTGCTATGTCGGTACGTGTGCCCTCGGGTTTGAAGTCTACAAGTTCGCGGATGATCAGTAGAATCTGTTTCAGGCCTTTTCCCGGGGTGATGAACTTCTCGATGCGGTCGGTGAAGAAAATGGCGCCTATCTTGTCGTTGTTCTGCGATGCCGAGAAAGCGAGGGTCGCGGCTATTTCGGCAATCATGTCACGCTTTTCCTGACCGACGGCTCCGAAGAGTCCCGAAGCCGAGAGGTCGACCAGTAGCATCACTGTGAGTTCGCGCTCCTCCTCATAGACCTTGACGAATGGCTTGTTGTGGCGTGCGGTGACGTTCCAGTCTATGTCGCGTATATCGTCGCCGAACTGATACTCGCGGACCTCGCTGAACATCATGCCGCGGCCCTTGAAGGCCGAGTGGTACTCGCCGGCGAAAATGTTCTGCGAAAGACCGCGTGTCTTTATTTCGATCTTACGGACTTTTTTGAGGAGTTCTTTGGAATCCATTTCTTAGAATTGGGAATTAAGATAAGGGAGCGGAGGATTCCGTCTCCCTGCCGTCGGGCTTATCAGGGAACCTGGACCTTGTCGAGGATTTCGGTTATGATCTCGTCGGTGGTTATGTTGTTGGCTTCGGCCTCGTAGGTCACGCCGATGCGGTGGCGGAGCACGTCGTGTGATACTGCGATTACATCCTCGGGGATAACGTATCCGCGCTGGTGGATGAAGGCGTAGGCGCGGGCGGCGCGGGCCAGCGATATGGAGGCACGGGGCGAGGCGCCGAAGGCTATGATGTCGCTGAGGTCCTTCAGGCCGTAGTCGGCCGGATATCGTGTAGCGAAGGTGATGTCGACTATGTAGCGTTCGATTTTCTCGTCAACGTAGATTTTCTCGACGAGTTCCTGCGCGGCGGTAATCTGCTCGGGAGTGACGATGGGCTGGATCTCCACCTTTTCGCGCTCGATGCTCTGGCGGACAATCTCGCGTTCCTCCTCTCGCGTAGGATAGCCAATGACCACCTTCATGAGGAATCGGTCGACCTGCGCCTCGGGCAGGGGATATGTGCCTTCCTGCTCGATAGGGTTCTGTGTAGCCATTACAAGGAAAGGAGCGGGAAGCGGGAATGTCCGGTCGCCTATTGTCACCTGGCGCTCCTGCATGGCCTCGAGAAGTGCGGACTGGACTTTGGCGGGAGCGCGGTTGATTTCGTCGGCAAGCACGAAGTTGGCGAAGACGGGGCCTTTCTTGACCTGGAACTGCTCGTTCTTGACGCTGTAGACCATTGTACCGATGACATCGGCAGGCAGCAGGTCGGGAGTGAACTGGATGCGGCTGTACTTGGCGTCGATGAGTTGGGACAGGGTTTTGATCGCCAGTGTCTTGGCAAGGCCGGGAACGCCCTCGAGAAGGACGTGGCCGTTTGATAGCAGGGCAATGACAAGTGATTCGACAAGATGTTTCTGGCCGACGATTGTCTGAGCCATGCCTCTGGTTATGAGGTTGATAAAATCGCTTTTACCGGCAACGAGTTCGTTGAGTTCGCGAATATTCACGGTATCGCTCATAAAAGATATTGGATTTTGTTAGAGATATATTTGCATTCAATGATTCGAGGTGTGAGAGCACCGCAAAATTACAATTATAACGTTTAACGTTAACATAAGGAATGTTAATTAAAACTATTAAATCTTTAGTGCGTTTAAGTTTAACCTTTTTTAAACGAGGACTGTCGGCCAATCCCTTTGTGTGACAAAACAGGACTTCCGGAACAAGTGGTATGGACTATGATTAGTCCTCGCTGTCGACCGGCATGAAAATGCCGGGATGGAAACTTCGCTGGCTTATTTGCCTGTGTAGAAACACTGGACTTTCCCAACCTTGAGTTTGCCCTCGAGTTTGACTGGGATTCGGCGATGGTCGGCAGTAATCCATGCGTCCATGTCGTCCGAGGTCTTCTTGCCGCCTTCGCCGGTGAAGGTGAACCTTATGTGGTAGGCGTTGTAGGTCCGTTTGTCATACTTGACCGCTTCTGTCCCCATGTACTTTATGGTCAGAAGTTCCTTGCGTTTACCTGAGAAAATGTTGATTGTGACTACATGGCCTTTCTGCCACGTCTCGAACGGAAGCGAGCGCATGTAGTAGAATGAGGACAGCATGTCTACGGTCGTTCCGGTAGCCTGCAGGTCGAGCGTCTGGTTGAGGGTCTGTTTGCCTTTCTTGTCGTAATGGACACGTGTCGTACGGGCGGCCACCTTCCCTGAGCCGAGGTGTTTGTAAGTTACGCGGTCGCGTTTGTGGTCGTCGCCCTCGTGGGCGATTTTCTCATAGTATTGTGGTTTGAAACCATTGATGACGATGGAGCCGTTAAGTGTGTCGCGGACCTTGTAGAAATGATCGGCCCAGCGCTCTGAGGCGGCTGTGAGGCGCGTCTCATAGACATCGCCCCTCACCCTGAGGGATAGCGTGGCGTGGCCCGCCTGCTTGTTCACGAGTCCCCATTTGTACATGACCTTGTAGTCGAGCGACTCGTTTGAAAATGAGTGGGCGTACGCGGATGCGAGACCCGCAAGCACTAGAAAGACGGCGAGCATTGTTGCCGGGAGCATTCTGTTGAGTTTCATTCTGATAAGTAGGTGAAGTCAAAAAATAAGAGAGCCGACACGTGTCGGACTCTCTTTAAGACGTCGCAGAGTGCGAAAAGTTTAGTTCCGGGAATTCTTTTTGCTTATTCCCTTGCTTGAAACATCTTGGGGCGGATATTAACGGGGTACCGTTCAGTCATCCTCTATGTCCGAGAAGTCGAAGGGCAGCGTGTCGCGCTCGCTCTGCTCGATGCGTTTGTTGCGCCAGCATTTGCGGCACACGGCAACATAGCGGTCATCGCCGCCTATTTCAACCTGTGCGCCCTCGCTCACGAAATTTCCATTAGCATCGATACGGGCGTTGACGATGGTCTTGTTGCCGCAGTTGCAGGTTGACTTTATCTCGTCGATGGTGTCGGCGATCTCGAATAGGCGTCGCGAACCCTCGAACAGATGCGACTGGAAGTCGGTGCGAAGTCCGAAGCACAGGACGTTTGACCCGAATTCATCCACTACGCGCGACAACTGGTCGACTTGCTGGGCGCTGAGGAACTGGGCCTCGTCGACAAGGAACCAGTCGATGATTTTGCCCGATTTCTTGAACAGGTGTCGTATGAACTGGTAGACGTCAGTGTCAGGGAAAATCCACTCGCAGTGACGTTCGATGCCTATGCGCGAGCGGATTACCGAATCGTTCTCGCGGGTGTCGATGGCCGGCTTCATGCACAGGTAGTTCATGTGGCGTTCCTCGAAATTGTACGCCATTGTAAGCAGCAGGGCTGTCTTGGCCGAGCCCATGGTGCCGTATCTGAAGTATAGTTTTCCTTTGCGGTTCATTGATTGGTTTTTTCGGATATTTCCGCCAAAGTTAGAGATTTTTTTCGGTACGTACGTCCCCCTTGCGTTAAAATTTCACACCGAAACAGCGGCCTGAAGTCCGGACAATGCCTATTGCCGCAGGCTATTTTTCTCTATGTCAAAAATAAATGCTAATTTTGTGGCTGGAAAATTCGCCACGGCTATTGGCCGGGAAAATAAATATAATTCAGAACATGGAAAAAGAAGTCCGCGTGCGCTTTGCGCCTTCGCCTACAGGTCCCCTTCACATCGGAGGTGTCCGTACCGCTTTATATAATTATCTCTTCGCCCGCAAGAATGGCGGCAAAATGATACTCCGTATCGAGGATACCGACTCGAACCGCTTCGTCCCCGGAGCCGAGGATTATATCAACGAGGCCCTTGCATGGCTTGGCATAGGTATTGACGAGGGCGTCCGCGAGGGTGGCCCTTATGGACCCTATAAGCAGAGCGAGCGCCGCGACATCTACCGCGAGCATGTGAAACAACTGCTTGACGCCGACCGGGCCTATATCGCCTTCGACACCCCTGCCGAACTCGAGGCACGCCGCAAGGAGACTCCAAACTTCCAGTATGACGCTTCGACTCGCATGAGCATGCGCAACTCGCTGACCATGTCGCCTGAGGAAGTGAAAAAACTTATTGATGAAGGCGCCCAGTATGTTGTCCGCTTCAAGATTGAACCGGGCCGCGAGGTTGTTGTCGACGACCTTCTCCGCGGCAATGTCACCATTAAGTCGGATATTCTTGACGACAAGGTACTTTACAAGAGTGCCGACGATCTGCCCACCTATCACCTTGCTAACATCGTCGACGACCATCTGATGAAGATATCGCATGTGATTCGCGGCGAGGAATGGCTGCCTTCAGCTCCGCTCCACGTTCTGCTCTACGAGGCTTTCGGATGGGCTGACACTATGCCCCGCTTTGTCCACTTGCCTCTGCTGCTCAAGCCCGACGGCAAGGGTAAACTCTCGAAGCGTGACGGCGACCGTCTCGGGTTCCCCGTGTTCCCTCTCGAGTGGAAGAATCCTGAGACAGGCGAAATCTCCTCGGGCTACCGCGAGAGCGGCTATCTGCCAAAGGCTGTCGTGAACTTCCTCGCGCTTCTCGGCTGGAATCCCGGCGACGATACCGAAATCATGGATATCGACACGCTGATAGGCAAATTCTCGTTCGAGCATTGCTCTCGCTCGGGTGCCAAGTTTGCCTTCGACAAGGCGAAGTGGTTCAACCATCAGTATCTCCAGATGACTCCCGATGAGGAACTCGTCGACCTGTTTATCCCCGTCCTTCGTGCCCACGGCGTCGATGCCGACATGTTCTCACGCGATTACATCGCCCGCGCCATTGGTCTCGTGAAGTCGAGAATCAACTTTGTCGAGGATCTTTGGGACCAGGCCGCTTTCTTCTTTGTCGCTCCCACGGAGTACGACCCCAAGGCCATCCGCAAGCGCTGGAGCGCCGAGATGCCCGGCATACTTGAGAACGTCTGCTCGATACTCGAGGCAAACCGTGATGACTTCACTCCCGCGAATGTTGAGCCTAAGGTGCTCGATTACATCCGTGAGAACGGCCTTCACATGGGCAACGTGATGAATGCTTTCCGCCTGACCGTTGTCGGTCAGTGCAGCGGTCCCCAGATGTTCGAGATTACGGAACTGCTTGGCCCGGATGAGACTCTCGCACGCATTCGCCGTGGCATTGACAACATTACTGTTCCCGCTGAGTGAGATATAACCTCATCACTCAGTTCAGGATAACAGACTTTTAGGAAATGGATCTGCTGTACAATGCAGGAATAAGGCTATACCGTTCTGCGGCCCGTCTTGCGGCCTTGCGTAGCGGCAAGGTCAGCCGTATGCTCGAGGGTCAGGGCCACGCCCTTGAGGATCTTGCGCAGGCACGTGCGAAGTATGCCCCTGCCGGATTTGATTTTTGGTTCCATGCGGCGTCGCTCGGCGAGTTCGAGCAGGCCCGTCCGCTTATCGAGGCGATACGGCGGACGCATCCCGAAATGACGATATGCCTCTCGTTCTTTTCTCCGTCCGGCTACGAGGTGCGCAAGGACTATCCGCAGGTCGACTGTGTCGTTTACCTTCCGTTCGACACCCCCCAGCGTGCGCGGACTTTTGTCGAGGCAATCTCTCCGCGCACCGCGATTTTCGTCAAGTATGAATTCTGGGGCAACATTCTTCAGGCCCTTCACGAGCGCAATGTGCCGACCTATCTTGTCTCTGCCATTTTCCGTCCCTCGCAGTCGTTTTTCAAGTCATGGGGCTGTCAGTTCCGCCGAATGCTGGGCTTTTTCAGGCACATATTTGTTCAGGACGAGGATTCGAAGCGCCTGCTCGCTTCTATAGGCGTCACCAATGTGACTGTGGCGGGAGACACGCGTTTCGACCGCGTGACTGACATTATGGCGGCGGCACGGCCTTTGCCTGCTGTCGAGGCTTGGCTCGGTGAATCACCTTTTACGCTGATTGTCGGTTCGTCCTGGCCCGAGGATGAGAAAAGGTACATTCCCTGGTTGAACAGACATACTGAGGTCCGTGCCATTATTGCTCCCCATGAGTTCGATGACGGACGCATACAGCGTCTCGCAGCTCAGTTCCGCGGCAAGGTCACTCTTTGGTCTCAGGTTAAGGACGGAAAGGTGATACCTGAGGATACGAAGATTCTGATTATAGATGCGTTCGGACTTCTGTCGAGCCTCTATCGCTTCGGCGATGCTGCCATAATCGGTGGAGGATTTGGCGCCGGCATCCACAACATCAACGAGGCTGCGGTATATGGCATCCCTGTCATTTTCGGTCCTAAACATCAGAAATTCCGCGAGGCCGCCGATCTGCTTGCCTGCAGCGGCGGGTATGAATACACTGATTCGGAAAATCTGGGCCGTATCCTTGACCGCTTTGCTCTGGACGCCAAAGGTACTCCTGTAAAGGATAATCCCGAGCGCCTGAAAGCCGGAAAGGCTGCTGGCGAATATATCCGCGGGCAGCTTGGCGCGACACGTCGCATACTTTCGGCGCTTTCAGTCTGAGCGTCCTTTCAGCGTGTCAGCAGGTAGTTGACTGCAAGTGATGCGAGCCGAAGGCCGAAATCGGCTGTTGCGAAGACAACCGTGCCGTTCGGTAGGTGTTCTCCTTCAGTATCTTTAACTGCGTTGGGGTGAATCTCTGGGGAAAATACGCAACGGAACTTCCGGCGCGGGAATATGCCCGTGCGTTTGAAACGCTGACGCAACGCGCGCGCCAGAGGGCAGCCTTTTACTTGCCAGAATTCTGCGGTCTCGATTTTCGATGGATCGGTCTTCAGGGCGGCTCCCATTGACGAGAAAATCCTCGGACGCTCCATCGAGGTCGCGCGTGCTATCAGGTCCGCTTTGTCGGCAAGTGAGTCTATGGCGTCAATTATTACATCGTAATCCTCGAGGTGGAACTCGTCGGCTCTCTCGGATGTGTAGCGGCCGTTTATTGCGGAGACCTTACAGTCGGGATTTATGTCCGCTATGCGCTCGGCCATGACGGTGACCTTGGGGATTCCGACGGTGGAGTTCAGGGCTACGAGCTGGCGGTTGATGTTGGTGGGGTCTACGCAGTCGCTGTCTACAATGGTGATTGTGCCGATGGCACAGCGTGCAATGGCCTCCGCGCACCACGAGCCGACTCCTCCCACGCCGAATATGATGGCGCGGGAATTGCGAAGACGGTCTACCGCTTCGGGTCCGTAAAGTAGAGTGAGACGCTGGAATTCTTGATTCATGTTTAATCAATAATTTTTTTATGCCCGAACTGTTGTTGGGTTCAGGTACCCCAAAATTATAAAAATTCCGGTAAAACACAAAAGAGTATATTTCGCGGATGGAATACCCC
>ERZ1106943.314-NODE-314-length-66858-cov-36.610871_pt1 | contig 66858 bp, 55 predicted proteins | sample MGYA00403671_ERZ1106943 | MGnify/ENA primary metagenome ERZ1106943 (study PRJEB35170, sample SAMEA104062427) | human gut metagenome | biome: human gut; feature: human-associated habitat; material: faeces | place: Denmark | collected 2012-06-14 ...
GCTTCATAAGCTAACTTCTGTACGTGAAAGCGATCGGTAACACGTTTGGCCGCAGGAAAGCAGATGCGTGCAATCTGCTCCATGTTAGGAGCCATATCCAAAGTAATCTCGCGCACTTGGTAACGGCGGCGACGGGATAGCTTAAGCAGGACAGAAGTGACCGTATGAACGTCCGTACCTTTAATGATAGCAATCATACTACCTTTACCACCGTGAGCTTCTTTATTGGTCAGTACAGTATAGAGTTCCCCACGCGAGAGGGCTACCTCATCAATACAGATATAAGCACCGATATTCTTTTCGAATAGTAGCCAATCCTCTGCATGAACAAGTTGGTCCCAATGGAGATAACCACTTAGATGGTTACGGTATTGACGCTCCAATAAATCCCCGTCAACTCCATATAAAACACCTAAGAGCTTGCAACTGATCGGATAGCTATCAATATAGTTCTTTTAAAAAAGACGCAAAATCCTGCGTCATACGAGTACCTTCAGCCACCATACGCCAGTTACGAGAGATATACTCATTATGCTTCTTTAAGAGCCAGCGACGACGACGAATATTAAGGAAGACCTTCTTGCCACGGAGAGGAAAATCCTGAACAATAACAGGATCATAAAAGCCTTTACTCTCAGTATCCTGATCTGTATACTTCTCAGGAACGATATTTTTCTCCTCAAGATAGATCACAACTTCATTTACGCTTTCCTTCACATCAACAAGATCAAAGTAATCTAAAGTGCCTTCAGGAAGAAGAAGGCGATAACCGTTTAACTCCATAAGCTATGAATTTGGAGACAAAGATAACAATTTATAAATTTACCCCTCAGCTTTTTACATTGACCCGTCAATACAAGGAGCAGCAGTAAAAAAACAATCGATGCCGTTAATTAGCGGCTTAGCACATTTACAATTTCCACCACATACATCTTGTGAAAACCACCGTGTGATTCCCCATACCATCGGTCCGTAATGCTCTTGTCGATAAAGTTTCCGGGCTTGATCAGATCGGCATACAGTTTCTTGCATTCAAAAGTCAACCGCGCCTGCTCAAAAGTGATGCTTCCGTTCTCGGTGAACAAGGGCGATAGTCCTGTCGCTTTTACTTTATCCATGTCACGTCCCGATTTGGAACCGCATATCTTATGTATTTCTTTATGCTCTTCACCTAGAAAAGAGAGAGTGAGATAGTCATTCTGCTCTATAAAGTCGAATGTATAACGTTCGGGGCGGATAAAGATAAAGGCTACCGGACGGTTCCATAGAAATCCTGCACCTCCCCAGTTTGCCGTCATGGTGTTGAATTTGTCTTTGGTACCGGCGGTTACCAACATCCATTCCTTGCTGATTGTCTCAAACAGATTGTCAGTCAGTTCGTTTACTTTTATTTCTTTCATTGTTTCCGTATTTTTAGCTAGTACAAAGATATAATTTTTTTCTTTTACTGTTTCAGATTAAATTTGCTAATTATTATCTTTGCGAGAAATATTAATTAAAAAAAGAAAGGACGATACAGTGGCAAATGATGTAGTTTTAACCCCGATGATGAAGCAGTTTTTTGAGTTGAAGGCAAAGCATCCCGATGCGATTATGCTATTCAGGTGCGGGGATTTTTATGAAACTTATTCAGAAGACGCTATTGTTGCCTCAGAGATTTTGGGTATTACGCTGACCAAGCGGGCCAATGGACAGGCAAAGAGCGTAGAAATGGCCGGCTTTCCTTTCCATGCATTGGACACGTATTTGCCCAAGCTGGTACGTGCCGGCAAGCGGGTGGCCATTTGTGACCAATTGGAAGATCCCAAGATGACCAAGAAACTGGTAAAGCGCGGTATCACCGAATTGGTGACTCCGGGTGTAGCCATCAATGACAATGTTCTTTCTTACAAAGAAAATAATTTTCTGGCTGCCGTTCATTTTGGGAAAGCCAGTTGTGGTGTGGCCTTCCTTGATATCTCTACCGGTGAGTTCCTTACCGCAGAGGGGCCTTTTGACTATATAGACAAGTTGTTAAATAATTTCGCCCCCAAAGAGGTGCTTTTCGAGCGTGGTAAACGGGGAATGTTTGAAGGAAATTTCGGAAGCAAGTTCTTTACTTTTGAGTTGGATGACTGGGTGTTTAATGAAAGTTCCTCACGCGAGAAGCTGTTGAAGCACTTTGAGACCAAGAACTTAAAAGGTTTCGGGGTGGAGCACCTTAAGAATGGTATTGTAGCTTCGGGAGCTATTTTGCAATACCTCAATATGACGCAGCATTATCAGATCGGCCATATAACTTCTCTTTCCCGTATAGAGGAAGACCGTTATGTGCGGCTGGATAAATTCACGGTACGGAGCTTGGAACTCATAGGTAGCATGAATGAGGGCGGAACCAGTCTGCTGGATGTGATCGACCGCACTATCAGCCCTATGGGAGCCCGTCTGCTAAAACGCTGGGTAGTCTTTCCGTTGAAAGATGAGAAGCCTGTCAATGAGCGTCTGGATGTAGTGGAATACTTCTTCCGCGAGCCGGATTTCAAAGAGTTCATAGAAGAGAAACTACATCTGATAGGAGATTTGGAACGTATTGTTTCGAAAGCTGCCGTAGGACGAATCTCTCCACGCGAGGTGGTGCAACTTAAAGTAGCTTTGCAAGCCATCGAGCCGATTAAGAATGCCTGTTTGAATGCGGATAACGGAAGTCTCCGCCGTATTGGGGAACAACTGAATATATGTCTGTCTATCCGTGAAAAGATAGCGAAAGAGGTTAAGAATGATCCTCCTTTGCTGGTGAATAAAGGCGGTGTGATAGCAGACGGGGTGAATGCGGAACTGGACGAACTGCGGCAGATAGCTTTTTCCGGCAAGGATTATCTGCTCAAAGTACAGCAACGTGAAAGTGAGCTGACCGGCATTCCCAGCTTGAAAATTGCTTATAACAATGTGTTCGGTTACTATATTGAGGTGCGTAACACGCATAAGGACAAGGTACCTGCCGACTGGATCCGTAAACAGACGCTGGTGAATGCGGAACGCTATATTACTCAGGAACTGAAAGAATACGAAGAAAAGATCTTGGGGGCCGAAGATAAGATTTTAGTGCTTGAAACAAAGCTCTATAATGAATTGGTGATCGCTTTGGCAGAGTTTATTCCAGCCATTCAGATTAATGCCAGTCAGATTGCCCGATTGGATTGTCTGCTGGCTTTTGCCAATGTGGCGAAAGAGAACAATTATATCCGTCCTGTTGTGGAGGACAGTGAGGTGATTGACATCAGGCAAGGCCGTCATCCTGTCATCGAGAAGCAGCTTCCGGTAGGGGAGAAGTATATTGCCAATGATGTCTTTCTGGACTCGGAAACCCAGCAAATCATTATCATTACCGGTCCCAATATGGCGGGTAAGTCGGCTTTGCTACGCCAGACTGCGCTGATTACCTTGTTGGCGCAGATGGGTAGTTTTGTTCCTGCCGAAAGTGCGCGGATCGGTATGGTGGATAAAATATTCACCCGTGTGGGAGCCAGCGATAACATTTCTGTGGGCGAATCTACCTTTATGGTTGAAATGAATGAGGCGGCAAATATTTTGAACAACCTCTCTAGCCGTAGTTTGGTGCTGTTTGATGAGTTGGGACGGGGAACCTCCACTTATGATGGTATTTCCATTGCTTGGGCTATTGTGGAGCATATTCACGAGCATCCTAAAGCCAAGGCACGTACGCTGTTTGCCACTCATTATCATGAGTTGAACGAGATGGAGAAATCTTTCAAGCGCATCAAGAATTACAATGTATCTGTGAAGGAGATAGATAATAAAGTGATTTTTCTGCGCAAACTGGAACGTGGCGGCAGCGAACATTCTTTCGGTATTCATGTGGCAAAGATGGCAGGTATGCCGAAAAGCATCGTGAAGCGTGCCAATGATATTCTGCATCAACTGGAAACGGACAACCGCCAGCAGGGCATTGCCAAGCCTACGGCTGAGATAGCGTCCGGCCGGAGCGGAATGCAGCTCAGCTTCTTCCAGTTGGATGATCCGGTATTGAGTCAGATACGGGATGAGATTCTGAATTTGGATGTCAATAATCTGACCCCTCTTGAAGCATTGAATAAACTGAATGATATCAAGAAGATAGTAAAAGGCAAATAAATGCCTTCATTTTTCATTAACCGTTAATTACTAACCATTAATCATTATCATGAAACACTTACTAACCTTATGGATGTTGGCCTTGTGTCTGTGTGTTTCGGCCAAGGAAACATGTCCGAAAGTAATTCCCGCCCTGCAAGAGTGGAAGGGGGGAAGTGGAAAACTCGTATTGCCTGCTGAAGGCAGTATTGTTGTAGCTCCTGCCGATGAGGCGGCACTGAAAAGTGTGGCGACTGTGCTGGCACAGGACTTGAAAGATCTGTTGGATTGGAACTACACCATTAGGACCGGGAAACCGGGAAAGAATGATATTTATCTTTCATTGATGAAACCCGACAAACAATTGGGAAAGGAAGGGTATGTGCTGACTGCCGGACGCTATGCCGGTATTGAAGCACCGGCTCGTCAGGGAGTCTTTTGGGGAACCCGGAGTTTGTTGCAGATTCTTTATAATGAAAAAGGAGAGTTGCCCAAAGGAGTTGCCCGTGACTGGCCGCAATATCCCAGTCGTGGCTTCATGCTGGATGTGGGCCGTAAGTTCTTCACAATGGATTTCCTGCGGCAATATGTCAAAATACTATCGTTCTATAAACTGAATGAATTCCAGATTCATCTCAATGACAATGGTTTTGTACAGTTCTTTGATAACGACTGGAACAAGACCTATGCTGCTTTCCGCCTGGAAAGTGAGCGTTTTCCGGGGCTGACCGCCAAGGATGGTTCTTATACCAAGAAAGAATTCACCGACCTGCAACGTCTGGGCATGGAATATGGTGTGAATGTGATTCCGGAGATTGATATTCCGGCTCATTCATTGGCCTTTACACATTATAAACCCGAGATAGGCAGTGATAAATATGGAATGGATCATTTGGATTTGTACAAGGAGGAAACCTATCGTTTTGTAGATTCTTTGCTGGATGAGTATCTTTCTGGTGAGAAACCGGTTTTCATAGGTCCCGACGTACATATCGGTACAGACGAGTACAATGCCAAGGAAGCTGAGAAATTCCGCTATTTTACAGACCGGTATCTGAAGTATGTAGAGAAATACGGGAAGAATGTCCGTATGTGGGGAGCACTGCGCTGGTTGAAAGGAAACACTCCGGTGAAAGCGGATAATGTAACTATTAATGCCTGGTCATACGACTGGATTGATCCTAATGCTTCTTTGAAAGACGGATATAAGATTATCAATACGTGTGATGCTTATCTTTATATTGTTCCGGCTGCCGGATATTATCGTGATTTCCTGGACACGAAATGGCTGTATGAGCAATGGCGTGTGGGTAAAGTGAATCCTAAGGAAGAGTTGCCTGAAGGAATTCCGGGACTGTTGGGAGGTATGTTTGCCGTATGGAATGACCATTGTGGTAATGGTGTGTCACAACAGGATGTGCATTTCCGTACATTCCCGGCCGCTCAGGTACTGGCCGAGAAGATGTGGAGAGGGAAGAATGAAATGGTTTCTTACGAGGAATTTGAGGAATTGTGCAAACAGATGCCTGAAGCTCCCGGTGTCAACCTGCTGGGGCGTGTGCAGGGTGAGGTAGTCCTTCCGGGGCAGAATGAAGAACTGTCTTTGAACGGTACGGACAGCATTGCCACTATGTTGCCGGAGGTAGGCTATCCATACGTGGTAGAATTTGAAATAAATCCGGACAAAGACCAAAATATCAACGGTATTTTGTTTAAAGGTCCTCATTCCACCGTATATGCCAATTGGGAAAATAAGGGAAAATTGGCTTTCAGCCGTGACGGCTATACGTTTGTATTTCACGCTGCCACACTGCCTGCCGGAGCATGGACGAAGGTACGCATAGAGGGAGACCACAAAGGTACTACTCTTTACATAAACGGTGAGAAAGCGGAACGTTTGGAAGGACGTGTCAAGCAGTTTTACAACTATACTCATAAACGCAAGGACAAGATGTATATGCAGGAAACTTTGGTGTTTCCCATGCGGCAGATTGGGGATGTGCAGAATGGGTTCAGAGGGAAGTTGCGGAATATAAATTGCACGCAATAAAAGATATTTCTTTCTCTTGCTGTGTAGGGGCAGGTTTTAGACCTGTCCCTATGCCCAATAGGAGTGAAATTTCTCCAAATGTTATCTTTAATAGTGTTATATTGTTTATTATCAGAGTCTTATATGCAGTAAATGTTATCTGTTTTATTTTCATGAAAAGGGCTTTATACCTTACTTTGCATTATTAAACTTAAGCAACAAACCCGATGAAAATAAAACAAATTCTACTTTGCATGCTTTTAGCCTGCTTTATTCTTCCCGCTTCCGCACAGAATAGCTGGGGTATTGTAGGAGGCGGACTTTTTTCTAAATCTCTGTCCAGGGATGCACGCTTCAGCCTGGGCGGTTATGCCGGAGGAATGTATGACGTTCATGTTAAAAACTCATGGTATGTACAACCACAATTATTATTTACTTATGAAGAATTCAGATCCAAGACAAGACTTGGTACCGATTCTTTTTTTAGTAAATTCAATTTGGAGCTTCCTATCCTTGCTTCTTATAATGTTGCTTTGAATAACAAATGGAATTTGCGCATCAATGCGGGACCGTATCTGTCCTATGCTATGTTTGGCAGGGATAAATCCATTGATTACGCCTATGGCAACGGAATGCATTCTAGTTTGGGCTGGTGGCATCAGGATTTTCCAGATCATTTTACTTACGGTGGAAGGACCGGGGTTTCATTGGAATCCGAGCATTTCATTTACACTATCGATGGTAAATGTTCTCTTCGTAAGAGGCCTTTCGGGCGGAATGTCAGTTTATCGGCCGGTGTAGGATATAAGTTCTGAGTTTTCTGTATCTTTGTCGCCGGAGAATAAAAATAGAGTTGCATGTATGTTTATATAAAACAGCCGGGTATTGTTTGCCTTCTATGTTGGCTTTGTCTTTCCTGTACTTTGCAGCGCACGGAACATCCTGCTTTGCGGCAAGCAGGATACTTGATGGAAGAACATGCCGACAGTGCGTTTTCATTATTGAAATCCATCTCTTCCCTAACCGGTATGAGCCCGGAAGACAAGGCCGGTTACGCTTTGCTGCTGGCTGAGGCTGCGGATAAAAATGGTTATTCACTGCTTCCTTGTGACTCATTATTGAATTTTGCTCTCCATGTATATCATGAAGAAGCCAAAGAACATGCCATAGCTCTTCTGTATAAGGGTAAAGTGCAACAGGAAATGGAAAACTATGCCGATGCCCTGAAGAGTTACCGTATGGCGCTTGAAATTCTTTCCGCCTATCCATGCGAATTCTATTGGAAAGGGTTTGTATATAATATGTTGGGTGGGCTGTATGGCAAACAGAACTTGTACGCACAGGCCAAAGATATGTATGTCAAGGCTTGTTATAATGATTCGCTGGCACGGCATAACCGTCATTTCATCAGTTCACTCAGCAATCTGGGGGTAGCTTACATTGGGTATGGAAATATAGACTCCGCTTTTATCTGCCAGCAACGCGCTTTGCAGCTTTCTCTTTCTACTGATAGTTTCCTTTTGCATTCTCTTTATGGAAATATAGGGGATTTATGCGGACGTACAGGACGGAACAGTATAGCTATTATTTGTCTGAAAAGGGCATACGATGCCTGTCGTCTTAGAGAAGACAGCTTGCAGTGTCTTTGGAATCTAGGGGAATTTTATTATAATAACGGGCAGCTTGATTCGGCTCTTTATTATTTGAACCGAAGCAAGGAAGCTGTCGATATTCATATCCGGTATCTCTCTTTCTTTGACTTGTATGCCATAGCCAAGCAGCAGGGAAATGTGGAGAAAGCTTTGGAATATCTGGAAATCAGCACCCAGTTGGAAGATTCTATCTATTCCACCAATGTGGCTACGGAACTGGAGAAGAAGACCTATCGTTGGAATGCCGATGCGCAAGTAAGGAAAGAACAGTTCAAGGCTAAACGGAGGATATACACCATTGCGATGATAGCTGTGGTGTTGCTGCTGGTCATTGTGATTATTTATCAACAGATACTGAAGAACAAGAAGATACAGCAATCCAACTATAAATATCTGTTGCAGAAGCTGAAACAGAACCTGATGGATATGCAGCAGAATATTGCTCAACATGAAGAGGTGATAGCCGAATTGAAACAGAAACAAGAAAGCCGTGTCGAGGAAATAGAAGAGAAGGAACGGGCTATAGAGGCCATGAAGATGGAGAAGGAGAAATTGCGCAACTGGTTGTTCCGGCAAAGTGCCCTCTATACGAAAATAGACAAACTGGCCAACCAGCAAAAGCATCACAAAGAGCGTATTGCAGTGCTCACCAATGCTGAGCAACGCCAACTCAGAGTGATTATAGGACAGATTTATGCTGATTACATAGAGCAACTGCATACCCGGTATCCCAAGTTGAACGAAGATGATGTCCTTTTGCTATGTCTGCAATTGGCAGATTTATCTCCTTTTGCCATCGCTTTATGCTTTGGTAATAATGATGCACAGATTGTAGCGCAACGCAAATATCGTATGAAAAGTAAGATGGAATAATCCTATGTTATCTTTAATAGTGTTACATTGTTGATTGTCAGTAATTTATGTTTAGTAACTGTTATTGGGTTTAATCGTTTCGAATGTCTGTACTCTCTATCTTTGCGGAATAAAACCATAAAAATAGAAACGATATGGAAACTAACAAACTAATTCTGGCGTGCCTGATTACTCTATGTTCATTACCCGTCGCCGCACAAGTAAAACTGGGAATTGAGGCTGGTGCCAATCTTTCCAACTATATCACCGACAGTCATTCAAACCCTTCGGACAGCAAAAACATGAAAGTAGGTTTTCAAGCAGGCCTGACAGTCGACTATGAGTTTCAGAATCACCTGATGCTGATGTCTGGACTTTTTTTTGTCCGAAAGGGTGGAAATTTGAAACTGGGTGAGAATTACTACGGAAAGGATGGTATAAATGCTTATTACCGTTATCCCGATGTGGAAGTAAAGATGAACTATCTGCAAATACCTGTGAAACTGGGCTATAACTTTCATATAAATGATAAACTAAGTCTTATTCCCAATGTCGGACTCTATGCGGCGTATGGTTTCAATGCCGGTGAAAGCGATTTGCAGATGGTGGGTGACGGTAAATTGATTCATGCCGGCTGGAAGCCGCTGGATGGCTATGGGAATACTTCCGATCAGGCTATTCGGGGGTTCAACCATTGGGATGTCGGAGCGACAGCTGGTATCAAGGCAGTGATAGGTAAGCATTACACGATTTCATTTGATTATAATATCGGTCTGAACAAAGCACAAAGTACATACGGATTACGAAACTCTACATTCCAACTTTCAGTTGGTTACCGTTTTTAAATTTTCATCACTTTAGAGAAAACCGAATACTAGACTTTATTTTTTAAGAAGAGAGATGCTCTTGCACGAGAGTGTAGGGGCATTTCTCTTGACATTTTTCTTCGCAAACCACCATCTCCATCCCCTGGTAAACCAGGCGGGAAGCCAGTTTGTCTTTCTCATAATTCAAACTTGTCTGCCTCGTTCAGTCATAATAGTGCCGTAACATGAAGAGAGTGTTAGGCTCTTGCCAAAGCGACGGAAACGGATGAGGAAAAAGAACTTGTTGGCCCTTTCAATCAAAGAGATGTAATGCGTCTTGTTCACATAATAACAATTGTCTTCGCGGACAGCCACAAAATTCATCATTCCTTAAGGGATACGCTACGGTAAGGCATATTAAGTACATCAAATACATTGGGTATGATTCCTCCTTTTTGTTTTCTACAAAAATAGTCTTTTGGGGCAGACGGCCAACAAGCAACAAGGATATTTGTACTGTGTTGCTTATTAATCGATGTCCGTGTACCGGGTTATGAAAGCGTTTTTCTATCTTTGTGCATAGAAAGCTAAAAGATAAAATCACTATGCGTTCATTTATTATATATTTAAATTTCGTCAGTTTGCTGGCTGTCTGTTTGTTTGCCTGTAACCACCATTCTTCCAATCCGATGTTACAGCAGGTAGATTCATTGTTGGAAATGAAGCCGGACAGTGCATTGACTATTTTAAAAAATATATCTGTTTTAGAGGATTTGCCGGAAGTAGACAAGGCATACTATGCTTTGTTGCTGGCTGAGGCTACGGACAAGAACAAACTACCCTTATTGCCTTGCGATTCCTTATTGAATTTCGCCTTGGATTATTATGGAGATGATGATAGGGAGAAAGCTGTGGCATTGATGTATAAGGGAAGGCTGCTGGTGCAGATGAATGATGAAATGTCGGCGATAGAGCATAATTTGAAAGCGTTGGAAGTGTTGCAGAATTATCCGTAAGATTTAAAATGTAGAAGATTGATTTATAGTATGTTAGGGGTATGGTATGGTGATTGTGAATTGTACGACAAGGCGTTGGAAATACAAAATCAAGCTCTTCTTTATTCTTTTAGTGCTAAAGATACTGCTATTGCCTATCATAACATTGGATATATTTATGGTATGAGGGATATGCAGGATTCTGCTATAACTTATCAGAGAAAGTCTGTGGAATATGCTATGCGTTCTAAAGATACAAGCATGATACTCACTTCTTGGCACAATTTAAGTCTGTATTATGGACGATTTGAAAACATCGATTCTGCCGTGGTTTATGCCTATAAAGTTTTGCAAAATATATCTGATGAAAATAAAATATTTAGCGGTTATTTCTATAATATAGGTGATTTGTACATTGGTTTAGGACAATATGATTCTGCTAGGTATTATTTAGAGAAAAGCCTGCTCTTTTCTCCATCCCTTTCTATGTCTTACTGGTCACTTGCCGTAATGGAAGCTAAGCTAGGAAATTTCAAGTCTGCCTATCACTATCTAGATACTTTTGTCATGGTTCAGGATTCATTGGATGCTAGTGAGCGATTGTCTGAAGTGCAGCATATAGTCTATAAAAATCAGACAGCATTGGAAGTAAAGGATGAGCAAATAAAATCTAGAAAGGTTATAGGGCGTATTGTTTTTTCAGCCATTATTATTTGCTTTGTCGTTGCTTTGATTTACCAACGTTGGATAAATAAGAAAAATAACCAGCAGGCACTCTATCGGCAAGCATTACAATATGCTGATGAGAAACAGAATGTGATGCAGCAGCGCATAGAAGAAAATGAATCCGCTCTTGCACTGTTACAGGATAGGGAAAACCAAAATCTTGATGAAATTGCCCAAAAAGAGCAATTGATAACTCAATTGAAGAAAGAAAAGTTGGCACTTCGTACATGGTTATTTCAGCAGACTTCTATATACAAAAAGGTGATGTCATTGTCTGACCAGCAGCAGGTGAATAAGAAAATCCGTAAGGTGATGGCAGCTGCTGAATTGGACAAACTGAAGAAAACGACCTTTGAAATCTATGCTGATTATATTTCTCCTTTGCAAGCACAATACTCCCAACTGACGGAGGATGACTTGTTGGTCCTTTGCCTGCAAGAAGCGGGTATTTCTCCGTTGGCCATTTCTTTATGTTTCGGACATACGGATACGGTAGCCCTCAATCAAAGGAAATCGCGTCTAAAAAAGAAAATGTCAGAGTGATAAACTGAAATATATTGTTTATCAGTGTTTTATAGAAATATTATGTCACAGCAAATAGTTGTACGTTCTTTCCTTTCCCTCTAACTTTGCGGCATCATTTTTAAACAAAAAGAAGTATGAAAGCAAAGTTATTATTGATGTTATTTTTAGTTTCCTTGAGTTTGGGAGTTTTTGCTTCGGAGCATCACCAAAAGAAGCCTCATGCAGTTTGCAAAGTTTATGAAAAGGTGGCTACTAGAATTCCTTTTATTTTTTCAGTACAAACCGAAGATATAAATGACTGCTTGTATCTCACATTTCAATTTTCATTAGATGATGCTGACATTACTATGCTAGATAAGGATGGTAATGAAAAGGTGTAGTTATGAATAACGCATTTGAAAAAACAGCTGTACTTCCTAAGTGTGATAAAGGAAGTGCTTACTCGACTCAGATAAATTTAAGTTTTTAAGTAATTCCAATTAAGGCTGTATGATAATATTTTAGTTGATAATCTAAGGTTATTGATAATGTGAAGTTCATATCTGAATCTTATTTTATTGCTCATGTTATGATAAAATATGTTATATGGTTGATTTTTAGTGTTGTATAGGTGAGTGGATGTTATATGGATAGAGCTTTATGCTTATATCTTCTTTCTAATTTTGCAACATCAAATAAAAAAATAAGTATGAAGACTAAAATGATTGTAGTGGTGGTGTTGGCTGCCATGTGTGTATTGCCTTTGTCTGCACAGGTAAAAGTTGGTGTGGAAGGTGGAATGAACCTGTCTCATTATCTGGTTTCCGGTTCTGACGGATATAAAGCCGAACAGGTAGGTGGAATGAAGCCCGGCTTTCAATTGGGGGTGACTGTGGACTACGAGATAGGAAAGCATTGGATGTTAATGTCCGGTTTGTCTTGGTTGCAGAATAGAAGTACCATGAAAATGATGGATCACATGGTTACTTATTTTCCTAAGACAGAGATAAAGATGAATAATCTGATTTTGCCGTTAAAAATGGGATATAATATTCGGGTTTCGGATAAACTCAGTCTCATTCCGTCGGTTGGAGTTTATGCTTCTTACGGATTTGGTGCTGGAAACTGTTCTTTGGATGTTATTCACCAAGAGGGGGATAATATAACTACCGAGCCTGCAAAATGGAAGCCCTTGGATGGTTTTTCCTATAAAGCCGGGGAGCCCAATAATAGTGGTAATCTTCAGGCTTTCCGCCGTTGGGATTATGGGGGCATTGTTGGAATGAAGGCTGTTATTGCCGATCATTATACGATAAGTTTTGATTATAGGGTCGGAATAAAAAAGATACAGGCACAAAATGGTTTGCGGAATTCAACTTTCCAGTTCTCCGTAGGCTATCGTTTCTAAACTGATTTAATTAAACTGGCAATCTGTCAAAATGATAATGCCGGTGTATGAGGGTGTCCTGTTTTAAAGGATACAGTTTGTGTATTTTCATCGTATTCTCGTGCATCGGCATTTTGACAGATTGTCTTCTTTTTCTGGTTATTTATTCTTTTATGGATATATGTGAACGTATATGTAGGGAAATGCATACATACGTGTCCGACAGGGATCTTTATGCCTTTTGAGACCCCTCTATTTATTGAGCCAGCTCTTTCAATATCTCCTCTATTTTCTGAAAGAGTTGTCCTATGTGCGCTCCGTCCACAAAAGCATGGTTTACAGTGAAAGCGATGGGCATTACCAGTCTTCCTTCGCGTGGCACTTACTTTGCCGGCATTCATCAGCGGATAGTCTAATGGATGGTCGGGAGCCATTTGTGTATAGGTGAGTGAAGTGAAATAAAGCTGAGGCGTGGCACTCAGTTGGATAATATCAAAATCTCCCTGTTCTGTAATGACTTTTTCGGCTCCATACGGGTCACCCTCTTCGGGGATGTTATGGACGATGTGATATGCTTCGGCATAAAACCGTTCAAAATCTGCATGGTAAGGGATGCGGACTGTGTAGAAAGTCTTGCCGGGTACAGCGATAGGTGATATGATGTCCACCTGATCGTGATAGACCACCTGTCCGTTTTTATCTGTACGGAAACGGAATTCTTTCACTTCATTGGCAGCACGTAGCACAGCATACAGGTAATACAGGAAAAAAGAGCGCTTGGCGGCTTTTGCAGCTGGAAATGCTTCAGTGCAATCCACTTCACTGGTAATGGATATCCATGAATTATGGAAGTTGCGGAAAAAATTATAATTGTCCCGGCGTTCCCAGGTTTCAATATCTATTATATGTTTCATTTATTTTACGGGTTTAAAAGAATGGTACATGAAGTGCGCTCCCAGCAGTATGAACGGAATGCTGAGCCATTGCCCCATGTTCAGCATCATACTGTCTTCAAAGGCTTCCTGGCTGGCTTTTATAAACTCCACAAGGAAGCGGAAGGTGAATATGGTAGTGAGGCAGTAGCCGAAATAGAAACCGGGGTATAGCGTGGTTTTGTACTTTTTATACAACCGCAAGCCTATGATAAAAATCAGAAGATAGGCGATGGCTTCGTAGAGTTGTGCCGGATGGCGGGGTTGCATATCTTCGTGCGGAAAAATGAACGCCCAAGGAACATGAGTTACCGTACCTACTATTTCACCATTCATCAGGTTACCTAAACGGATAAAACAACCTGCCAGCGGGGTGGCGATGGCTATATTGTCTAGTACAGTCAGGAACTTCAATTTTACACGGCGTGAATAGATCCATAAGGCGAGCATTAGTCCGATGGTTCCTCCATGGCTGGCAAGACCTTGATAACCGGTCCATTTTATCCCAGAATCGGTAATCTTGACGGGCAACAGCATTTCTACAGGGTGGGAGAGCCAATAGCCTGGCTCATAGAACAGACAATGTCCCAGGCGAGCACCGATAACAATACCCAGCAGGCAGTAAACGAACAGGGAATCAAATTTTTCGTAAGGAATTTTTTGGTCTTGGTAGAGTTTGTATATCACCCAGTAAGCCAATGAAAGCCCTGTAACGAACAATACGGAGTAATAACGGATGGAAATGCCGAAAATGGAAAAGATTTCTATATCGGGATTCCAAAGAATGGCTGACAGTGTATTCATATCTTGAATTTTTGTGCAACTTTGCGGTAAGTGGGCATATCCACATCCATCTTTTCGCCCAGTGCGATCATATCAAACAATAGTCCTTGTATTTCGGACTCATGTCCTTTGGCTATATCTTTTTGCATGGATGCGGTACTGTCCGGGTCTAATTTGTCAATCACTTTTAAGTTGTATTCTATCGGGTCTTCCGCATAGGTAATTCCCATTTTGCGGCCTATTTCAGAACTTTCCTTGGACAGACCGATGAAAGTGTCGCGTTCTGCTCCGGGATGTTGCAGAGGACCCATCGGGACATCATGGTAGGCACCTGTGCAGGCCATAGCTGAGATGAATGACCATTTGATGAAGGTGTCGCGATTGATATCATCCGAAATATCGGCTTTGATCCCTGCTTTTCTTAGTACATCGGCAATGGTTTCCAGACGTTCCGGAGCCACACCCTGTTGGGGACGTGCACCGAAAACCAGCCGGAATATTTTGCCCATTTGTGTGATTTCACCCGGTCCGGAAACGAAACCTACGATGTAGATGCATCCGTCCAATACTGTTACATGTGGAACGAGTTGCCCGATGCGGGGACCTATACCGTAAACATTCAGGATGGGGATAATCAAGGTATCTTTATCCGAGGCTTTTTCCAACAGATCTTTGATGGAATCCAGGGAATAGCCCTTCACGCATACAAAAATTACGTTGGCCTTCTCGTTGTATTCCTCGGCTGTGCAGGCTTGTATAGGTAGAAAGTGATTACCTTTTAAGTCTGATCTTAGGTGAAGCCCTTTTTCACGAATGGCTTCCAGATGCTTGCCACGGGCAATGCATGTTACGTCTTTTCCTGCTAAAGCAAGGAAACCGGCGATGCTTCCTCCAACGCCGCCGGTTCCCACGATTAAATATTTTTCCATGTTAGTTGTATTTTGTTTTAGGAAACAAAACACTGACTTATCGGTCTGCCATCAGTTTTGCTGGTTTCCTGATGTTCTTTCATGCATTGCATGGCATGACAAGTCTTTTGCGTTTTGATTTACCTTATACATTGAAACGGAAGTGCATGATGTCACCGTCCTGTACTATGTATTCTTTACCTTCCACGCCCATTTTTCCAGCCTCTTTCACGGCGGCTTCCGAACCATATTTAATGTAGTCTTCGTACTTGATTACCTCGGCACGGATAAATCCTTTCTCGAAATCGGTGTGGATGACTCCTGCACATTGGGGAGCTTTCCATCCTTTACGATAGGTCCAGGCTTTTACTTCCATTTCTCCGGCGGTGATGAAGGTTTCCAGTTCCAGCAGGTGATAAGCCGATTTGATCAGACGGTTTACACCTGATTCTTTCAGACCGACTTCCTGAAGGAACATCTGGCGGTCTTCATAGGTTTCAAGTTCTGCGATATCGGCTTCGGTTTTGGCGGCTACGACCAGAATTTCTGCATTTTCTTCTTTTACGGCTTCGCGTACTTGTTCTACATATTTATTGCCGGTAGCAGCACTTGCTTCGTCCACGTTGCATACGTACATCACTGGTTTGCTGGTCAGCAAGAACAGTTCTTTTGCGATTTTTTGTTCGTCTTTGCTGTCAAATTGTACGGTACGCGCAGATTTGCCTTGTTCCAATGCGTCTTTATATTTAACAAGGATGTCGTACATTTGTTTTGCTTGTTTGTCACCGCCCGTCTGTGCCTGTTTTTGTACTTTTTGAATACGGCTTTCAATGGTTTCCAAATCTTTCAGCTGGAGTTCGGTGTCAATGATTTCTTTGTCACGTACCGGATCTACACTACCGTCTACATGAGTTACATTTTCATCGTCAAAACAACGGAGTACGTGCAGGATAGCATCTGTTTCACGGATATTTGCCAGAAACTTGTTTCCCAGCCCTTCACCTTTGCTAGCCCCTTTTACAAGTCCTGCAATGTCAACAATTTCTACAGTAGTGGGAACGATACGTCCCGGATGAACCAGTTCGGCAAGTTTGGTCAGGCGTTCATCAGGAACGGTGATGACACCTACATTCGGTTCGATGGTACAGAAAGGAAAGTTGGCTGCTTGAGCCTTTGCATTCGATAAACAATTAAAAAGTGTCGACTTTCCTACGTTTGGAAGACCGACAATACCACATTGTAAAGCCATTATCTATTTGTTTTTTTGATTATTATCTATCTATTTGTTTGCAAAGATAACCATTCTTTTTGTATCAGACTTCATATTGAAGTCAGATTTGGCTTTTTTATATGCGAAAAGGGGGAGGCTTGTTACGAAACAGAAAGGGCAACCGTCACGGCTGCCCTTTCGTCGAGTTTTTATGAAAAGTGTTAGATTGTTAGAATAGATTTATTTGTCCATAGTTACGGTCATTTCGGGTACTAATATATATTCTTTCTTTTTAGAGTTCCATTTGTAATATTCAGTAGTCATACTTTTATTGCCATAAGTATAACGAATGCAGAGGTTATTTTCCCAGCGGTTTTTGTTACTGTTCCATTTTTGCGCCTCGTCCTCAGTACGTTGGTTGTTGGCGTCATACTTGTAATTGTGCTTCATATAATTAGTAAGCATGGTGCCTTCCATTTTAAAAATCGTTTCCGAAACAACTACTCCATTTACTTCTTCTGCATTGTAAATCAGGTTGTCACCCGGATTTCCTGCAAAAACTGTAAGGTTAGCAATAAATAAAATTGCTACAACGAGCATTCCTTTCAAAAAATTGATCTTCTTCATGATATTGATATATTAGATTGTTACTTTCATATTGTTTTTAAAAGCGGTGCAAATGTACGAAATAAAATTGAATCTCCTAACATTTCTGCTAGAAAATGATGATATTTTTGCAAAATGTCACTGATTAAACAAATATTAAGAATTGCATAAGGGTATTTGTTATAATTGTCTTGTCTTTGTGTTTTCCACTTATGTTTGGGATGGCAAATGAAAAGCTCAATGGATTGGAAAATACCATTGAGCTTTTATGATATAAATACTTTACATATAGTACTATCTATCTTGCTAATAGTTGGTTTATGTATGCTTTAATGCGCTTCAAGCCAGTTGCTTCCCCAACCGCAGTCTGCGTGTAAAGGTACTTGCATACGGTAGGCATTTTCCATCTCTTCAATCACAATCTTCTGTACTTTGTCCTTTTCTTCGGGTAGAACGCTGAAATTTAACTCATCATGTACCTGAAGTATCATTTTGGACTTTATACTTTCAGATTGAAAGCGCTGGTATATGCGTACCATAGCTACCTTGATAATATCGGCTGCACTTCCTTGGATAGGAGCATTGATGGCATTCCGTTCGGCATATCCGCGCACAACCGAATTTCTGGAATTGATATCCGGAAGATATCGTTTACGGCCGAATATGGTTTCAATATATCCTTGTCCGCGGGCAAGGTCAATGCTTTTGTCCATATATTCCTTTATTTGGGGATAAGTTTCGAAGTAGCCGTCTATTAGTTCTTTTGCCTCTTTGCGGTCTACATTCATACGTTCTGCCAGTCCGAATACGCTGATGCCGTAGATGATACCGAAATTAGCTGTTTTTGCTTTACTGCGTTGTTCGCGGGTAACTTTGTCTATACTTATCTTATATACTTTTGCTGCGGTGGCGGCATGAATGTCATCTCCTTCCTTGAAAGCCTCTATCATATTGGCATCTCCGCTAAGGTGTGCCATAATGCGTAGCTCAATCTGTGAATAGTCGGCAGAGAAAAATTCGCAGCCATCATCGGGGATGAAAGCCTTACGGATTTCCTTGCCGTTTTCGTTGCGGATAGGGATGTTCTGAAGGTTCGGGTTGCTGGAACTGAGCCGGCCGGTAGCAGTGACCGTTTGATTGAACGAAGTATGAATTTTACCTGTTTCTTTATTAATCAATAGGGGCAGAGCATCAATATAAGTACCGAGAAGCTTCTTCAGACCGCGGTGTTCCAATATCTTGCCTACTATTTCGTGTTTTCCTCGCAGACTTTCCAATACTTCTTCACTGGTGACATATTGTCCGGTTTTGGTTTTCTTGGCCTTCTCCACGATGCGCAGTTTGTCAAAAAGCACTTCACCTACCTGTTTGGGTGAAGCTATGTTGAAATCCGTACCTGCCAGTTGGTGCACTTCTTCTTCTATTTGGTTCATGCGGGCGGTGAAATGTTCCGAGGTCTGTTTTAAGGCTTCAGTGTCTACACGTACACCGTTGCGTTCCATATAAGCAAGTACGGGTACCAGGGGCATTTCTATTTCGTAGAAGAGTTTTTCCGCATCGTTGGTTTTCAATTCCTGTTCCAAGATGTTTTTCAATTTCAGTGTGACATCAGCATCCTCGCATGCGTACTTATAGATAGCTTCGGGGGAGAGGTCGCGCATATTCTTTTGACCTTTGCCTTTAGGACCAATCAGTTCTTCGATGTGGATAGTCTGATAATGCAGGTAGATTTCGGCAAGGTAGTCCATGTTGTGACGCAATTCCGGTTGTAGTACATAATGTGCCACCATGGTATCGAACAGGGGACCGCGCACTTCGGTTCCGTAGTTGCCCAGTACCAGCATATCGTATTTTATATTTTGCCCTACTTTCAATACTCCTTCTTTTTCGAAAGCCGGCCGGAACTCATTAACTATTTTTTGCGCTTCAGCCCGATCGGCAGGTACAGGAACATAAAATGCTTGATTTTCGGCATAGCTGAAGCTCATTCCCACGAGTTCTGCGGTGATGGGATCGGTTCCTGTTGTTTCTGTGTCTAGACTGAAAATTTCTTTTGTAAGTAAGTTTTGTAATAATTCAGTTCTTTTCTCTTCTGTATCAACGAGTTGATAGTCGTATTTTAAATTATCTAAACATGCTAGATTCGAATATTTCTCACTTTCCGTCCCTCCGTCGGTAAATTCTGCAAAGAGATTGCCTTGAGGAGAAGACGGGGAAGCGGGTGATTCACCGTTCGAAGCTGGTTCGCCGAAAAGGGAGAGTTGTCCCGAACCGTTCGGCGTATTTCCCTGCCGGGCGCTTCCTCCCGGTGTACGGTTTCGTCCTTGCGGGTCGTTTCCGGTCGCATCGGTGTATGTTCCGGCGAAGGCGGATTTCTTGTCTCGGTTGAAAACGCGGTCGATGAGGGTACGGAACTCCATCTCTTCAAAAATCTTCCGTAGTTCCTCTTCATTCGGTTCTTCTCTTTTCAGTTCGTCCATGTTCAAAGCGATGGGGACATCAATCTTGATAGTTGCCAGAAACTTGGAGAACTCAATCATTTTCCGGTTAGTTTCCACTTTGGTCTTCAAGGCTCCTTTCAGTTCGGCAGAGTGGGAGAGGAGGTTCTCGATGCTGCCATATTGCGCGATTAACTTTTGTGCTGTTTTCTCGCCCACGCCCGGACAACCGGGAATGTTGTCGGAACTATCGCCCATCAGTCCCAGCATATCAATGACTTGTGCGGGTGACTGGATATCGAACTTTGCCTTTACCTCTTCTATTCCCATCACTTCAAAACCGCCTGTATGCTTGGGACGGTACATGAAGACATTTCCGCCCACCAGTTGGCCATAGTCTTTGTCCGGTGTCATCATATAAGTAGTGATCCCCCGTTTGCCGGCTTCGGTGGCCAGTGTACCGATCACGTCGTCGGCCTCGTATCCCGGTACTTCCAGAATAGGAATACGGTAGGCCCGTATAATATCCTTTATAATGGGTACGGACAAACGGATTACTTCGGGTGTTTCTTCACGTTGTGCCTTATACTGTTCATAGGCTTCGTGCCGGAAGGTGGGACCGGCGGGATCAAATGCCACACCGATGTGCGTAGGATTTTCTTTCTTCAAGACCTCTTCCAGTGTATTGACAAATCCCAGTACGGCTGAAGTGTTGAAACCCTTGGAGTTAATACGCGGGCTTTTGATGAAAGCGTAATACGCACGGTATATTAATGCATAAGCATCTAATAGAAAAAGTTTGTCCATTCTTAAAAATCTTTAGTTTTTTCATTGTAAAAGTACAAAAAAATACCGTATTCCGTCTTTTATTACTACTTTTGTGCACAAATTAACCTGCATGGACAAATTACAGCAAATCAAATTGCCTATTGACAAGGAGTTTGAGGAATTTAGAAGGTTGTTTGACTCTTCGCTCCAAAGTTCCAATTCTTTACTTAGTGAGGTGTTATCCTATATTAAGCAGAGAAATGGCAAGATGATGCGTCCCATATTGGCGTTGTTGATTGCTAAATTATTCGGTGAAATCAATGATTCTACGCTTCATGCGGCTCTTTCATTGGAGTTGCTCCATACGGCCAGCCTGGTGCACGATGATGTGGTGGATGAGAGTGACAAGCGCCGTGGGCAGTCTTCGGTAAATGCTATCTATAATAATAAGGTGTCGGTTCTGGTAGGCGACTATATGCTGGCAACCAGCCTGAAGCATTCTGCCATGACCCGCGAGATTACAATTGTAGATTTGGTGGCTTGTTTGGGACAGAACTTATCTGAAGGCGAGATTATTCAATTGGCGAATATTAATGCTTCTGAGTTCTCGGAAGAAGTGTATTATGATGTCATTCGTAAAAAGACGGCTGCATTGTTTACTGCCAGTGCGGAAGCGGGGGCTATTTCGGTGCATGCATCCGATGAAATGGTGAAAAATGCTCGTCTGTTTGGCGAAATGATTGGTATTGCTTTCCAGATAAAGGATGATATTTTCGACTATTATTCTTCTGATGAGATAGGTAAACCTACCGGGAACGATATGCGTGAAGGGAAGCTGACATTGCCGGCTTTGTATGTGTTGAATATGTTTGATGATGAGGAGATGCGGAAACTGGCGCTACGCATCCGGGCATTAGACGCTTCGGATGAAGATATTGCCCGTTTCATCGAATATACTAAGGTGAAGGGAGGGATAGAGTATGCCAGGCAGGCAATGGTGGATTATCGTAATAAAGCGTTGGCTTTACTTCCACAATCAGCCGGTCAAGCTGTAAAAGATGCTTTGACTGCTTATATTGATTATGTGATTGAAAGAGATAAATAGTACGATTGTTGAAGATATGTACTTCAAAAAGTTCGGGCGTAGTCCTTTATACAATAAGGATCACGCCCGAACTTTTTGAGGTACGCCTTTCTTTGGTAGAAGGTTTACCTTTAAAATAACCGGAATAGATAAGGCTCATTCCGGTCACTTTAAATGTGGTTGTTATTTAAATAGTGAAACAGTTCTTTGTTTAGAAGAACTTGGTTTCTTGACCTACAATTTCTGAGAGAAGCAGATTGGCCAGGCGGCTTGTTCCTAAGCGGAATAACTCGTTTGTCAGCCATTCTTCCCCTAACACTTCTTTTACAATGGTATAGTAAACCAAAGCATCGTGTACGGTATTAATTCCTCCGGCGGGTTTGAATCCTACTTTGCGGCCTGTTGTCATATAGTATTCTTTGATAGCCTCGCACATCACCAAGGCAGCTTCAGGAGTAGCGACGGGGTTTTCCTTTCCGGTAGAGGTTTTGATGAAATCGGCTCCGGAATACATCGATAGAATAGACGCTTTTTTGATGTTGGATGCGCTTCCCAGTGCTCCGGTTTCCAAGATCACTTTCAGGTGATGCTCACCACATACAGCTTTTAATTCTTCTATTTCATCACACATTCCTTCGTAATCCCCACTCAGGAACTTGCCTACCGGGATAACGATATCTATCTCATCGGCTCCGGTATGGAGAGCCATGGCTGTTTCGGCTACCTTTACTTCGGTAAAGGTTTGCGAGGAGGGGAAACCGCCCGATACACAGGCTATGTTTACATGATCTGCTTCCAAGGTGTCGTTGACTACTTCTGCCATATTAGGATATACACAGATTGCGGCTACATTGTCCAGATCGGGGTACTTGTCAACAAATTCATTTACTTTTCCGGTGAATTTCATTACACTTTCATCTGAATCAGTACACTTTAAAGTGGTTAGGTCAATGCAATGGAACAGGAATTTCTTTACGTCCGGTGTATTGTTTTCTGCTACATGTTTTTCGATGAGTAGGGCAGTTTTCGCTTTTACATCCTCATCGTGCAAACGGATGTTATACTTGGCAAGTGCTTCTTCGTACTTGCTGTGCTCAGGTCCATGATCGTGGTCATGACGATGTTCATGTCCACCTTCGAATTCGTGATTATGTTCCATAATTCTTTATAATTTGGGATTGTTTTTATGTCTGTCTTTATCTCTATTTGTTTTCTTCTCCAAGTTTTGACGGAAGGCTTCGGTCAGGTTTACTCCGGTCTGGTTGGCCAGACAGATAAGGACCCACAGTACATCTGCCATTTCATCGGCAAGGTTGTCTTTCTCTCCTTGCTTGAAAGACTGATCTCCGTATTTGCGTGCCATCACACGTGCCAGTTCGCCTACTTCCTCGGTCAGAACGGCCATATTGGTCAGTTCGCTGAAGTAACGTACACCATACGTTTTAATCCAGCGGTCCACTTCTTTTTGTGCTTCTTCCAGTGTCATTATTCCTTGTTTTTGGTGTCCATACATATAGTAACAGGACCGTTGTTCAGAAGTTCAACTTTCATGTCTGCTCCGAATTCTCCGGTTCCTACTTCTTTGCCCAGACCGATGCTCAGTTCTTGGCAGAAATAATTGTAGAGGGGGATGGCTACATCGTGCTTTGCAGCACGGATATAGGAGGGACGGTTGCCTTTTTTTGTAGATGCGTGTAGTGTGAATTGGCTGATCACCAATATGTTGCCTCCTACCTCTAGGATAGATTTATTCATGACTCCATTTTCATCGTCAAAGACTCTCAGTCCTATTATTTTTTTGCATAACCAGTCGGCATCTTCTTGTGTATCAGCTTCTTCAATGCCAACCAATATCATGAATCCTTCTTTTATCGCCGATTTGCATACGCCTTCTATGGTAACAGAGGCGTGGCTTACTCGTTGAATAACTACTCTCATATTTATATTCTTTAATTTCTTGTTAGAAAAATTCTAGTTGTTTATCGGTAATGTCTCCGCTTCTACAATGGACAATATGTTGCCGGCTTCTTGCCTGGACTGATACGAGGCAGAGCATGTCCCTGTAGTAGATGTATGCAAAGGTAGGAAATCCCTTTTATTCTGTGAGATTTTCTTTGATATTTTTAGCGGCTGCTTCACCTACCACGGCTGCAATCTCTTCCAGTGAGGCTTGCCTGATGCGGCTGACGCTTTTGAATGTTTTCAGCAGGGCGGTCTTTCTTTTTTCGCCTATTCCCTTGATATTGTCCAAAGCGGACGCCACCTGACTCTTGCTTCGTTTGTCCCGGTGGAAGGTGATGGCGAAGCGGTGTACCTCGTTCTGTATGTTTTCCAACAGATGGAACAAGGGAGTGCTTTGCTTCACACCGATGGTCAGCGGAGGGAATCCGTATAACAATTCCGAGGTGCGGTGCTTGCGGTCTTTGGCCAGTCCGGCTATGGGGATATCCAGATGAAGTTCGTCCTCTATCACTTCTCTCACCACTTCCATTTGCCCCTTTCCACCGTCGGTAATGATGAGGTCGGGCAGGGGGGAACCTTCCTCTATGGCACGGCTATACCGGCGGCGTACCACCTCTTTCATCGAGGCGTAATCGTCGGGTCCGGTCACAGTCTTGATGATGTATTTCCGGTACTCCTTCTTGCTTGGTTTCGCCTTTTTGAAAACGACGCAGGCGGCCACCGCGTCCGAGCCTTGAATATTGGAATTATCGAAACATTCGATGTGGTTCGGTAGTTTTTTCATGTGCAGCTGCTCCTGGATTTCTTTCATCAGACGGACGCTTCTTTGTTCAGGATTCAACTTTTCCGCCTGTTTCAAGCGGTCCACTTTATACTGTTTCACGTTCATTACGGAAAGATCCAGCAAATGCTTCTTTTCTCCTCGTTGGGGAACGGTAAAGGATACATTGTTCATCTCCATATCCAGTTCAAAAGGTACGATGATTTCGCGGGAAGTGCTCTTATATCGTTCACGCATCTCAATAATGCCCAATTGTAGAAGTTCTTCTTTCGTTTCGTTCAGACGTTTCTTGTATTCGAAGGTGAAGGCTTGGTTGATGCATCCGTTTGTGATATGCAGATAGTTGATATAGGCTGAATTTTCTTCCATTTCAATGGAGAACACATCCACATTATGAATGATGGAATTAACGACTTCGCTCTTGGAACGATAGTTTTCTATCAAGTCATATTTCTCTTTTATTTTCTGTGCTTCCTCAAATTTCATTTCGGCAGCAAGCGCTTGCATCTCTTCCATCAGCAGGTCACTTACAATCTGGGTATCTCCTTTCAGAATATTTTTGATTTCACCGATATTCTTCATGTATTCCTCGTGTGACTGCTGCCCGATGCAGGGCCCTTTGCAGTTCTTTATGTGATATTCCAGACATACGTTGAACTTGCCGGCGCGAATGTTTTCGGGACTTAGATTGAGTTTGCAGGTACGGATGGGGTAGAGCTTTTTGATCAAGTCCATCACGGCAAGCATGGAGGGCATGTGACTGTACGGACCATAATAAGAGGACCCGTTGCGGATGACTTGCCGGGTTTTGAAGATACGTGGGAAATATTCGTTGCTTACACAAATAGAGGGGTAAGTCTTGTCATCTTTCAGCAATACATTGTAACGTGGCTTGTATTTCTTTATCAGGTTGTTTTCGAGTAAAAGAGCGTCTTCTTCTGTTTTTACCACGATATAACGGATATCTGCAATTTTGCTGACCAGCAATCGTGTCTTGCCGTTGGGGTGTTCTCTATTAAAATAAGAAGAGACTCTGCGCTTCAGGTTTTTTGCCTTTCCAACGTAGATAATGGTTCCTTCGGAGTTCAAGTATTGGTAAATGCCGGGGCTGTCGGGCAGGTTTAGTACAATTCCTTTCAGATAATCATTGGTTGTAATCTCTTCTTTTTCCATACATGCTTATTGAATATTGCCGGTTGGCAGAACTGTTTCTTGAGTTGATGTTGCAACCGCAACATCCTATATCTTTCGGTTGTAACATTATATATCTTCAAGCTGTAACATTATATATCTTACAGCCTGAAGATATATATCTTTCGGTTTCATCGTCCATCTCATTCCATAGATCTCTTTTTATTGTGAACGATGATGGGGCCCGTTTTGACGGACATGTTGTGTGACACTATAAAGTAAGCAGTGTATCCACCGTGATATCTTCGGGGAATGCCTTTCTGCCGTTCAGACCTCCCAGTTCGATAATGAAATTGATGAAAATCTTTTTGGCGCCACATCTTTGTACCAAGCGATGAGTGGCCGCCATGGTTCCGCCGGTAGCCAATAAATCATCGTGCAGCAGAACCACGTCGTTCTCATCGATGGCGTCTTTATGTATCTGAATGGTGTCGGTTCCATACTCTTTTGCATATGTTTCCTCTACTACTTCTGCGGGAAGTTTGCCCGGCTTGCGTGCCATCACGAATCCGGCACCTAACCGTGCCGCCAGCGCACCACCCATAATGAAGCCACGCGATTCAATACCTACTACTTTGGTGATGCCTTTGTCCTTGTACATCTCGTATAGAGTATCTAGTATTTCCTGCAAGCATTCGGGGTTTTTGAACAGGGTTGTCACATCGTAAAACAGAATTCCCGGAATGGGGAAATCTGGAATTTCTCTTAAGTTTGCTTTAAGCATTTCTTTGCTCATAACCAGTATTTTATTGTTAGTCTATTAAATTACTTGTTTCACGTGAAACATACCTTGTTTCACCGTCCCAGCAGGACTAGTAAGACATTGATGTCGCTAGGAGAGATACCCGGTATGCGGCTGGCTTGGGCCAAAGTTTCGGGATCTATCTTCATCAGTTTCTGCCGGGCTTCGGTAGAGAGCGAATTCAATGAGTTGTAATCGAACTTGCCTTTGATGCGGATGGCTTCCAGACGATGTATCTTATCGGCGATCATTCGTTCGCGGTCAATGTATCCCTGGTATTTGATCAGCACTTCGGCAGCTTCAATCACTTCTTCTTTACGGTCGGTAATTTGGTCCAGCATGGCTTTGAAAGCCGGAATGTGGCCGGCTATATTTTCGATGGTAATCTGCGGACGGTTCAGCAGGTCGATTAGTTTGCAGCCGTGTGTCAGACGGGCAGTACCCAAACTTTCCAAAGCATCATTGATTAATGCGGCTTTGATGGAGAAGGTTTTGGCAAAGTCGATGATTTGGTTCACGGCTTCCCGTTTGCTGCAAAGATGTTCGTAACGGTCTTGTTTCACCAGTCCCAGCTTGTAGGCGCGTTCGGTAAGGCGCATATCTGCATCGTCTTGTCGGAGCAGGATGCGGTATTCGGCACGGGAGGTGAACATACGATAAGGTTCGTCCACACCTTTTGTAACCAGATCGTCAATCAAGACACCGATGTAGGCCTCGTCCCGTCCCAGTGTGAACGGTTCGCCACCGTGGCAATTGATGTGTGCGTTGATGCCGGCAATGATTCCCTGTCCGCCTGCTTCTTCGTAACCGGTAGTTCCGTTTACTTGTCCGGCAAGGAACAGGTTCTTGATTATTTTCGATTCCAATGTATGTTTCAGTTGGGTGGGGTCGAAGTAATCATATTCGATGGCGTATCCCGGACGATAGACTACCAAGTCCTTAAATGCGGGTACTTTCTTCAATGCCGCCAACTGTATGTCCATGGGCAGTGAAGAAGAGAACCCGTTCAGGTAAAGTTCCTGTGTGGTTTCTCCTTCGGGTTCCAGGAAAAGCTGATGTTGCGGCTTGTCGGGGAAGGTTACGATTTTGGTTTCTATACTGGGACAATAACGCGGTCCGATGCTTTGGATTTGTCCGTTGAAAAGGGGAGAGTCGGGCAGACCTTTCCGTAGTATCTCGTGTACCTCTTCGTTGGTAAAGCAGGTCCAGCATTGCAGTTGTTTCAGTTTGCGCGGTTCGCTCATGAACGAAAAGCGATGGAAGTCGTTTTCTCCGTCCTGTGTTTCCATCAGGTCGTAGTGTACGCTGCGCCCGTCTATGCGGACAGGCGTACCGGTCTTCATGCGTCCGGCGGTGATTCCGTGGCGGGTGATTGATTCGGTCAGATGGTAGGAGGCAGGTTCGGCCATGCGTCCTCCTGCCAGTTGTTTATGCCCGATGTGCATCAGCCCGTTCAGGAAGGTTCCTGCGGTGAGCACGATACATTTAGCATGGAAAGTCACTCCCCAGCAAGTCATGACTCCGGTCGCTTCGCCGTTTTCCACGATTAGTTCTTCTACGGTATCTTGCCAAATGTGCAGATTGGGAGTATTCTCCAGAATCTCGCGCCATGCCCAGATAAACTTGCCGCGGTCACATTGGGCGCGGGGGCTCCACATAGCGGGACCTTTGGAGCGGTTGAGCATACGGAACTGTATGGCTGTACGGTCTGTAACCAGTCCCATGTAGCCACCTAATGCGTCTATCTCTCTTACGATTTGTCCCTTGGCGATGCCACCTACGGCAGGGTTACAACTCATTTGCCCGATTTTGTTCATATCCATGGTAATCAGGCAGGTCTTCGAACCCATATTGGCTGCGGCCGCGGCTGCTTCACAGCCTGCGTGTCCGGCGCCTATTACAATAACGTCGTACTTAAAATCCATTGATTTATTTCTTTTTACCGATTGCAAAATTACGAATTTTACTCTGTAAAGTGGTGATAATACGGTTAAAAAGAATGTGTGGCGGCAGAAATCTGTTTCTGCCGCCACATCATACAAACGCTATTCTTAAAGTAAACTATTTCCTGTTATTTCTTGTCCGGAGCAGGAGGGGTGTCGGTCGGGCGTTTTTTCCCGTCCTTGTCTACCGGTTCAAAATCCTCTTTCTCCGGTTTATTCTGTGCATTTCCTTTCGAGGAAGGATTGACAATGTTCTGATAGGTATCATGAATGGGAAGCTTATCTAGAATACCCAGTGCGGGAGCCACTTTGCTGACCACATTCTGCAAGAAATTGGACGTTGTGCCGTTGCCACCGTCAAATACAGTAACATTTCCCAGTTGGATATGTTCAAATGCCTTAACCTGTTCCGAAGCGATTTCCTTCCATTGGTCAACCATCTTGTATTGGATGGCGATTTCGGGATTGCGCTCGGCAGCCTTCACCATGGCCTCGAAACCTTCCGCTTCGGCCAGCAAGGATTTCTTCTTGCCTTCCGCTTCTGCTTCCAGTTTCATCTGGATGGCCTTGGCTTCCGCCTGTGCTTTGGCCAGGATAGCTTCCGCTTCTGCATTTGCCTTACGTTTTATTTGCTCGGCCAATGCGTCCGCATCCAAGATGGCCTGCTGTTTGGCTATTTCGGCAGGAACAATCTTATCCGCTTTCAAGGCCTGTTCCACTTTGCGGGCTTTCGCTTCTTCTATTTCACGCTGTGCGTTTTCCTGTGCGGTGAGGACGGCAGCTTGTGTCCGGGCTTGTGCTTCACCGGCTTTTCTAGAGGCTTCCGCCTTGGTAACTTCCAGTTCCGCATTGCTTTCGGCAACCTCTTTGGCAGCGTTATTTTGCCCGATGGCCGATTTCTTTTGTGCTTCCGCCTGCTTTATTTCCATATCGGATTGGAGCTCTGCCGTACGGCTTTCCTGTTCGGTACGCGCCTGTTCCTTGTTCACCTCCATAGAGGCGCTGGCTTTGGCGATACGTGATTCTTTTTCGGCATTTTCTTCTGCTACTTTCGATTCACGTTCCTTGTCAGCTATGGCTACTTTAATTTCCTCGTCACGTTGCGTATCGGCCAGTTGAGTGTTCTTGTCGCGGTTGGTTTCCGCTACTTTGGTGGCACGTTCTTTTTGTTGTTCCGCAATCTTGATGGCACCCAGTTTCTGTTGTTCTTCAATGTTAGCCAAGGCTTCGTTCTTGGCTTTCGCTTCGGCTTCTTTTCCCAGATTGACGATATAATCGGCTTCATCGCGGATATCGCTGATGTTGATGTTCATCAGGTAAAGACCGAATTTCTTCAATTCGGAGTCGATGTTCTTGCGGCAGTTCTCAAGGAATGTATCACGATCACTGTTCAGTTGTTCGATGGTCATGTCGGCAATGACCAGACGCATTTGTCCGTAAACAACGTCTTTAATCAGTTCCTGTTGTGCTTCGATATTCAGTCCCAGTAAGCGTTCGGCTGCATTCTGCATAACTTCGGGCTCTGTGCTTACGGCCACAGTGATGGTAGTGGGCACATCTACGCGGATGTTTTGTTTGGAAATGGCACCGGTCAGTTTGCAGTCAATCTGCATGGGTTTCATGTTCAGGAAAGAGTATCCCTGGATAATGGGCCATACAAAAGCGGCTCCTCCGTGATACAGTTTAGCCGATTTCTTGTCGCCGGTCTTACCATATACTACCAATACCTCGTCGCTCTTGCACTTGCGGTAACGACTTAAAATCCCGACGATGGTCAGGACGATGACAGCTACCAGAATAGCTGCATAAATGAGAATCTGCTCATCCATAAATGATTGCGTTTTTAGGGTTTATTTAATCAATATAATAGATTCCTTCCTTGTAATCCTTCAGTGTGAGGATATCGCCTTCCCGGTAGCTTTTACCCTGTATGCTCCGCACGGTAAGTTCTCTTTGTGCGCCATTGATGGCGATATAGACCACATAGTCTGTTCCTGCCTGTTCTTGTTCCTGGCAGCGGGTATATATTTCGCATTTCCTGCCTATTAATTCTTCTCCCTGTTCGGGCTTGTTTTCTTGTTTCAGCTTATAGCAGAGTTTATAAATCCAAGCCAGAACGAAGACAAAAAAGCTGCCGCTTATCACGGCGCCCAGGTAATGTAAGACAATGTAGGGAGGCTGGCATAAATACATGAACCAACCGAAACCCATGCAGAAATGAATCAGTCCTTTGAAGGAGAGTACGCTGCTCATGTCTATATCGGCGTTGCCATCGGCATTAACGTCTATGTCGGTGTCCATACTGCCGAAAAAGATGGATAAGATGAATTGCAGAAGAAAGATTCCCGTACTTACTAATGCAGCGAAAAAATATACGTTAGCTTCCATATATTTTGTGTTTATCTGTTTTTCAATTCACAAAATAAAGCAATTAATCCGAAAAAGCAAGAAGATAAGGGAAGAAATGTAGCTGTGCATGTACAGCTTTCGACGTTTTTTATCCGTCCGGCGGAAAGTTTTCCTAATTATGGGCATGTCTTTAAAAGGTTACGGGCAATCATTCTTGCGAACTATGCCCGTAGCTTTTATAGCTTGTTCTGCCTTGTATGTCCTGTTATAGGGAAATCAATGCCAGCGCTTTGTTTTCGGCGGCTTCCATAATCTCCCGTTCACCGGGGCCTTTGTCGTTGATGCCGCACAAGTGCAGGATACCATGAATAATCACCCGGTGAAGCTCGCGGTCGTGGGGTTGCTCAAATTGTTCTGCATTGCTGCGGACAGTATCCAAGCTGATGAATAAGTCGCCGGAAATACGGTCGCCTTCACAATAGTCGAAAGTGATGATATCCGTGTAATAATCATGTTGCAGATACTGTCGGTTCACTTCCAGAATTTTATCGTCCGAACAGAAGATGTAAGCGATTTCTCCTACTCTTTTTCCATAGCAGGCGGCTACTTCTTTAATCCATCCGGTGGTTTCTTTCTTTTTGATATCGGGCATTTTTACCCCTTCGGTTTGATAACTTATCATAGGCTGATTATTTTTTTATAATGTACAAAGATAAGGAAAGTATTTCAGCTGAAGAAAAGATAACAGATAAGAATAGCTGCAATGACCCCTGCCGCATCGGCTAGCAGTCCGCAAGGAACGGCGTGGCGTGTCCTCACTATTCCTACGCTGCCGAAATATACCGCCAGAATATAAAAGGTGGTGTCTGTGGAGCCTTGGAAGATACAGGACAGTCGGCCTACAAAGGAATCGGGACCGTATGTGGTCATGGCATCTACCATCAACCCTCGTGCCCCGCTTCCGCTCAAAGGTTTCATCAGCGCCGTAGGGAGCGCTCCTACGAAATCACTGTCGATACCGCATAGCTTTACGGCGTTGCCGATACCGTCAATCAAATAGTCCATCGCACCCGATGCGCGGAAGACTCCGATACCTACCAGTATGGCTACCAGATAAGGAATGATGCGCACGGCGGTGCTGAATCCTTCTTTGGCCCCTTCGACAAAGGAGTCATAGACATTGATTCTTTTTCTGATCCCTGCCACAATAAAGCCGATGATGATAAGGAATAGGAAAACATTGGCGAAAGTGGTGGAGTAAATATCTATCTGATCTCGTGACAAGGTATTGAAGAAATAAATAATTCCTGCTACCAGCAAACTCATTCCTCCTAAAAAGAGGAGGATAGTGCGGTTAAACAGATTGATTCTCTGATAAATACTTACTGCTACAATGCCTGCCAAAGTGGAGAAGAAGGTTGCCAGCAGGATGGGTACAAATATATCTGTAGGTTGGGTTGCTCCCAGCTGTGCACGATATACCATGATGCTGATAGGAATCAGTGTAAGCCCTGATGTATTCAGTACCAGAAACATGATCATGGGATTGCTGGCAGTATCTTTCTTGGGGTTCAATTCTTGCAGGCCCTCCATTGCTTTCAGTCCTAAGGGAGTGGCGGCATTATCCAGCCCCAGCATATTGGCCGCCAGGTTCATAAAGATACTGCCTGTTACTGGATGTCCTTTGGGAATATCGGGAAAAAGTTTGCTGAACAGAGGTCCCAGCAATCGGGAAAACAGAGTGATGACTCCGCCCTGTTCACCTATTCTCATGATACCCAGCCAAAGAGAAAGGACACCGGTCAGTCCCAATGAAATCTCAAAAGCGGTTTTGGAGGAATTGAAAGTAGAGTTGATAATTTCGGGAAACACTTGTGTGTCGCCAAGGAAAACGAGTCGCATCAACGCTACTACGAAGGCTATCAGAAAAAAGGCTATCCAAATGTAGTTCAGAACCATATCGCTAGTTTTATTAGTAATAACTCGGACAAAAGTAGTTAAATTATTCGTTTTTGAATTAGAAAAGATTCAATTCTCTTATTTTTATTCCCAATCTTTTTTTGAACACGATAGCAAAATAGTATGAAATGATTTTAAGAGCAAACTACTCTCTCATTTGATTATTTCGATGAACGGGACGAGAAGGAAGCGTTTAAGCGATTCTCGTGAGTTTAAAGAATATCAAAAAGAGTAAAAAAGACGTTTGGTAGTTTGCTATTTGTCGGGTATATAAAGAAAAATATTCTTTATGGATTTAAATATGCTTTGAAATGGATACTAATGAAATGTAAAATAACTCTTGGAGTAAGTCTGTTCTAGAAGAAACGGATAATATAAGAATCGAAATAGTTAGGAAAAAGAGTTTTGTTGGTCGGATCTGATAATAAAAGGTTATATTTGTGCAAATATGCAGTGTGAATTCTGTAGTAGAAGGAAGGCATTGACGTAATAACAAGTAATAAGGGGGGGAATATGTGGCCTACCATTTTGCTGACGTCAGCAAAATGGTTTCTGTGGGGTCTGGTGCAGAAAGAGAGATAGATGATATCTATTTTACCCGTTATGCCTGTTATTTGACTGCTCAAAATGGTGATGCGTGTAAACCGGCTATAGCTTTTGCTCAAAACTACTTCGCTGTTCAGACAAGGCGTGCAGAATTGGTGGAATAACGTCTGTTGGATTATGAGCGGGTTTCAAGCACGGACCAAATTGGCTGAAACGGAAAAGCTGTTATCGGGTGTGCTTTATGAACGCGGAGTAGATAGTAAAGGTTTTGCCATTATCCGTTCAAAAGGAGATAAAGCCTTGTTTCGTCTTGACACAGCGTTGCTTAAACGTAAACTTGGTGCACCCGACAGTCGTCCGCTGGCCGATTTCCTACCAACCATCAGCATTAAGGCAAAAGATTCTGCTGCCGAGATGACTTCTATTAACGTACAACAAAAGATCTTTATGGACAGTCATCAATTGAAAAAGAACATATTGAGAATAATACGGCTGTTCGGAATATGATGGTAAGCCGAGGAATCTATCCGGAACAATTGCCTGCAGGCGAAGATTTAAAGAAAGTGGAACGCCGTTTGAAATCAGAAGAAAAGAAAATAACTAAGAAATAATGAAGGAACCGCTTGAGGAGAAACTATAAATGAGCTGAAACGGTTTGCTCACTTTCACATGCTTCAGTAAATAATTCTTGTGATGTCTGGTTAGGCAAAATAGAGCTTTTAGCCATATACTCTTTATTATTGGCATAGATAAAGAGTACGCTTCCCCCTTTTATCGTATTGATAATAGGTTTGGTCAGTGCCTGTGGCAAAGCCGGACAACCGAAGCTTCGTCCCAGTCTGCCTGATTTGCAGACGGAAGGGTTGGCGTATGCGGCGCCATGAACTACGATGGCACGTTCACGGGCCCGGTCATTGATTCCTTTTTCCAGCCCGTCCAATAAAAGGGAGTATCCGTTTCTGCCTTGATAAGTGTTTCCGGTAAGATAGAAGCCGAGGGAACTTTTATAAGAGCCGACTTCGTTGGAGAAAGAGGTAGCATAGTTCTCGCCGCTGTTTTTCCCATGAGAGACCACTGATGAGTATAGCATCTTTTTCTGTTCCATGTCAAAGACAAACAAACGTTTTTCGGTAGAGGGTTTGGTGAAATCAATCAATGTCAGTATGGATTTGCTTTTTTGTTTAATCAAGTTGTATCCTGCCACAGCCTGTCGGAATGCCAGGAAATTGACCACCCCTCCCAATTGCATATCTTCGAATAATTGTTCGCCGTCCATTTTTTGAGGTGCAGGGACAGATGTAGCAACTTTCTTTTCGGGTGTAGCCGTCCGGGTCGATACATTGCTCGACGGAAAGAGGAATAGGAACAGGAGTAAAAAAGCTTTTTGCATACGTATGGAAAAACTGGATAACGGGTGCAAAGTTACGCACATTTCTATTCCAAAACAAATATAATCGTCTCATTAACAGGTGCCCATTCGAAAATAAACTTGGCATGAGAGGTGGCATTTCTTACACACATATGTGAGCGGGGGATGGTACCCAACGTATAACTGTATTCTATGATCCCTGTTGCCGGTGCATTGGTGGGTACTCCGTGAATATAACCACCATTATTGAAACGGCTGGCGTAAGGTGCAAAACCACCGGTGGCGGCAGAACCGTCTTTTAGAAAAATCATCTTGGTCTTTTTCTCTTGCAGAACGAACATACCCAATGGAGTTTCTTGGGCGTATGGAGGACGATGTTGTCCTGTTGTAGCAGGATTCATGCTACGTATCAGCCAGTAGCCCTTTTCTTTCCGTTCCAAAGTAGTTATATTCTGATTATGGCGGTCTATAAAAATAGCTTTGTTGAACACTACGCTGTCGGGAATCAGTTTTATATATTTTGTCGGAGCATACCATTCGCCACCTATAAAGACAGGTTCTACTTTGGTGAACTTTCCTTCCTCACCTAGGTGACGGGTAAGAAGTCCATCCAGTCCGTAGCGTTCGGCAGTAAGGGTGTCATCTGTTAGGAAAAGAGGAATTCCCTGATAGCGTTCCACTCCCAATGTGTCGGCTATCCGTTTGTATGCATCCCTTTTAAAACTTTTCACTAAAGGCGCTTCTCCGTTCCGGTTTTTATAATTCTGTAAGATGCACCATTGTGCCGGCTTTTTTCGAATATTCTCCAACAATGCTAGCCGCTCCTTTATTTTCTCCCATTGGAAATGGCGGGTGGTGTCTTTATAAGGATAGGTATCCTTCAAAGTATGTTTATCATACAGCAGTTCCTTGTCAAGCCTGATGTCTTCGGGTTTGATATCTTTTTCTACAATCTCGGTGATGGCTTCTGTCACAGTATTGTGTACCTCTGTTATCACTTCCTTAATTTCGCTATTTGCTTTCGAGGTACACGAGCAGATTGTACAGAAACCGGTCAATAAATATATGAATTCTATTCTTTTCATCATAGACACAGGTTTGTGGCTTTCTTCTACAAATATAATTCTTTAAAAGGAATAAACATGCGTTTTTGTTTTTAAATGCAGTGAAAAATTCCTGTTTCTTTGAACAATCTCCCCTATTGCATACCTTATAAAGGACCGCTGGGAATAATCGTTTATCTTGGCTTGAGGTTTTTACAGAAAAAAAGAATCAACTTAAAAACAAGTATTATGGTGGAATCAACTAGAGTAAGAAGTAAAAGATTATCCTTTTCAGGTAAGAAGACACTGTCTTCCTTTATGCAAGTGAATATTGCCAGTCTGAGACAATCGGGAAAATTGCGTACCAGTGAGACGTATAGAGCTACACTGAACAGTTTTATGAAATTTATGGATGGCAAGGATGTTCTGTTGAGCAATATGGATGCCGAGTTGATGATGGGGTATGAAACTTATTTAAAGGAGCAGGGAGCAAGTATGAACACCGTTTCTTTTTATATGCGTATTTTGCGTGCAACGTATAATCGTGCAGTAGATAAAGGGGTGATCAGACAGCGTTTTCCTTTTAAGCACGTCTATACGGGAGTGGAAAAAACGGTGAAGCGGGCCATTTCTTTTAAAGTAATCAGACAACTGAAGGAGATGGATTTAAGTCACTCTCAGTCAATGGAGTTTGCGCGTGATATGTTTATGTTCAGCTTTTATACCCGGGGAATGTCATTTGTGGACATGGCTTTTCTTAAAAAAACAGATTTAAATAATGGTATGCTGACTTATAGAAGAAAGAAAACCGGTCAGTTGCTTTCCATCAGATGGGAGAAATGCATGCAGGATATAGTGGATAAATATCCCGGAAACTATTCGACTTATCTTCTTCCTATTATAATTCATATCAGGAAAGATGAAAGATTGCAATATAAAAATTCAATTTGCTTGGTGAACAGAAGGCTAAAAGAAATAGGGAAAAAGTTGGGGCTTGTTCATCCTTTGACTATGTATGTGGCGCGCCATTCATGGGCCAGTGTTGCCAGAGGCAAACATATTCCTCTTTCTGTGATAAGTGAAGGGATGGGACATGATTCGGAAAAAACGACTTTGATTTATCTGGCAGCATTGGATACCACCGTGATAGACAAAGCGAATATGGTGGTGCTGAGGGAATTCTTGTGATAATAGGGTAAAGATATTGTTCCTTGTCAAAAAGAGGATATCATATCACAAGGTATCCTCCATTTGACGGGATCAGTGTGTCTAGTATTTTGCTTAATAAATGTGTGTTTGTTCTCTCTAAAGATGATAGCACTTTCTGATGTGGCTGAGTTGAATATGTTTGTTGCAAGGTCGGCACAGCCTATGATCTCTTTATTGTTATCTTTTGTCAGAAGATACCTTATAGTAAAGGAGAATCGGATTACAGATAGATTCTGAAACAATTGCCATAAACCATTATGCTGTTTTTGTCCACCTATTTGTTATGAAAAAAATATCAGCTTCCAAATATTCAATATTTTTCCGTAATATGACAATTGTCATAGGTTTGTTTTTTTATGTGAATTATAGCTGATACAACTATTTTTTAATAGACAAACTTGAATAAAAGAAAAGGCAAAGTTTACTTGGATTTTATTCTTTGATTTTGGAGATAATACTCTTATTACAAGAACTTTATAGAAAAAATACTAAGTTGGAATATTATATATCTCTTATTAAGAGATATATAATTTGTCGCAAATTTAAGCAAAGTTTTGAGAATTAGAACAATTTAGCAAGGAAATTTAATAATTGATTCAAAAAAAACGTTTTCTGAATACATGATTTAGTCTTTCAAAGTATTCTTGTGTGAATGTATTTTGTTGATTTATAATGTGTTATAGATCTATTGTATATCTCTTAATAAGAGATCTATCGTATAACTGATGACACGCCATATAATAATGTATGGTTGTGAAGATGTTAAAGCGAAGATTAAAAGTAAATAAAAATATGGACTATCTATTCTTGAGACGACACAGACGGACTGCTACTTCGAATAGGCAGAAAAGCCTGCTTCTTAAAGCTGCTGAACGCCAGTGGGAACTACAGTTCGCCAATAAGGGAACTGAAGGGAGAAAGGTGGATTGTGCCCTATATAAATGTATATTGTATAACCTTGAAATAAAGCAAGTTTTTTTGGATTCGGAGCTTTCTTTGAAAAAGTTTAGCGTTATGATAGACACCAACCAAACTTACCTGTCGAATGTGGTAAACAAGTATTTCAACTGCAATTTGAAGGAGTTGCTGAATACTTACCGTGTGGAATATGCCAAAGAGTTACTCCATGCTGGGAAATGTTCATTAGAAGAACTCCCACAGCGATGTGGCTTTGCCTCTAGAAGTGCTTTTTATGCCTCTTTTAGTAAAATAGTCGGAATGTCTCCTTTGCGCTTTCTAGCTCGAGAACAGAATAATTCGCTCTTAGAATCAATGATTTATGTATAATCAATTTTAGTTTTTTAAATTTATAAATTTAAAGTTTTTCTATTATGAACAAAAAGTTTTTAAGTGCAATCCTGTTTGGTGCCTTGATGGTTACCTCGACAGGAACATTTGTATCTTGTAAGGACTATGATGATGACATCGACAGCTTGAACGAGAAAGTGGACAAGCTGACTAAAGATTTGTCTGAATTACAGGCCGCAGCTGGAAAATATGTCACAGCTGTCAAGTATGATGCGGCAACAGGTAAGTTGACTGTTACCGGCGGTAACGGTGAAACTTTCCAACTTCCGATGCCTGCTGAACTTCCCACTTACTCTTTGAAAGTTGTAGATGGTAAGATACAGTTGTTAGATGGTGACAAGGTCGTTTCTGAAGCACCCCTGCCTACAACTGATGCTCCTGCGGCATTTGATCCTACTTTGTTGAAGTGGAACAATGGCTATCTGTATTATGGAGATGTAAAAATCTCAGGTGTAGAGAAACCTCAAAGCGTTGGTTCTATTACAGAAGTGAAAGATGAAGAAACTGGTGAGGTGATTGGCTATGTCATTGAACTAGATGGAAAATCTGCTACATTCTCTTTGGTTGCTGATTTGAAGGCGTTAGTATTCCAACCTGCATTCTATTATCACGGTATTGAAGCAATGGAAGCTATTGGTCTTAATTATAAAACCTTGACAGTAGCTAAAGTAGATGCAGATGGAAATTATGATAAGGATGCTCCTGTTGTAGGTGAAGCAACTACAATGATTCCGGACTTGGTAGCTGATTATCATGTAAATCCTACCGTAGCAAAAGTTCCAGGTGATGTAAAAGCATATACTTTCTTGCGTTATGACAAGAATTATACTCGTTCTGCTGCGACAGCTCCGAAAGTAGTAAAAACTAATGTTACAAACGGTAAGGCCCCCAAGGGTATATTGACTGTAAATGCTCATTTTACAGATGCTGATATTAAGAACATTGAAAATGATGAGCAAGTAACTGTATTAGCTTTGCAAGTAAGTAAGGGGGATACCGTTGTTACTTCTGATTATGCTGCTGTTAAGGCTGCTTATTACAAGGACTTGGTATTGGCAGCTGTAGATAGTATTCATGCAAATGACCGCCACTTGTTTACAACTGCTGCTGACGCTATTGCTGATAATGAACATGTTTGCAAGATTGTCTGGAACAGCAATGGTATCGATATTGCTCGTTTGGTCAATACTCACAGAACTAATATAGATAAAGAAGGTACACATTCAAAATGGGATGTTCGTGCTGCTGATGGTACTGTAGAAAAATATGGTTTCAAATATTCTTACGAATTAGTTGGTTATCATAAAGGTAATAACGAAACTTCAGAAAGTGCTCATGCTGCATTGAAGGGTTCTGTTATTCGTCCTCAGATGACAAGTGGTGGTAAGCAGCAACCTTGGGGATTTACTCAGAATAAAGCTACAAAAGATCGTGAACCGTTGGTTCGTGTTATCTTGACTGATACTATTAGCGGAAAAATAGCTTCTGTTGGTTATTTAAAATTCAAGATTACCGATACTGCTAATCAGAATGAAGTTGTATTGACCCCGAATTTCCCATTTGCCAATGGTTATACTGTTGATTGTACAGAAACAGAGACTAAACTTGGTTTGTCATGGCATCAAGTTGAAGAACAGATTCTGGCTCAATTGGAAGAAATTGGTATTTCTAAGGATGAATTCCATAAGAATTTCAAATTGGATGGTGCTGTAGAAGACGTAGAGCAACAAGCTTTGGTAAATGCTACTCAGTATGATGGAATTACTGTTGATTCTAAGGCTGTTACTACTCCGGTTGGTGTGGTTTCACAGACTAATTGGGATCCGGCGGATGAAATGACTGAAGTTTTGACTTGGGTAGTTAAGAATAATCAGGCATATCACATCTTTAAGGCTGGTGCTAAGAGTATTGCAGTAAATGTACGTTATAGCTATGAAGTATCTGAAGGTGTATATCAATATGTATATGTTACTTTCACTTGGACTCCTAGTCCTTTGAACTTTACTCCTAATGGTACCATTGAAAACTCTGCTAAGATTGATAAATATTGGTATGAAAAGAACGGTGCTGTAGCAGGTTCTGGTTATTCAGATATTCATGCTAATGTTCATCAAGTTGTTAGCGATAACTCTAATGATTGTACATTTGATAGCGAAATCTTGAATACTTTCACTGGTAATGTGATTACCGTGACAAGTGACGCTACTTATCCTGCATTTGCTAATGATAAGTTGACTAAGGAAGTTGTATTTGCTAACCCTCAAGATCATTTGACTAAGAAGGGAACTGCTTATGTCGTGAATGGTGCTTCTGGTGCTCAATATGATATCACTGTATCTGCTGATGGAAAAACTCTACAAGCTACTAATAACGCTGTAACAAAAGCAGTTGTTGTTCTTGCTGGAACAGTGATGGAATATCAAGAAAATGATTTTGCAAAAGATATTTTGAACAATGCAGATCACAACTTGCTGGGACAAGACCAGACATTTACTGCTAAATTGCAAATTAATGCTGCTAACTGCGATTATGTAGATTATGCTTTGGGTAACAACGTATTCTATGCTAAATATTTGCGTCCTGTATCAGTAGATCCGTCAGATGTAGATGAATTAATTGATGCTACTAATGGTGCTTCTATTGCAGGCTTGACCTTGAATCTGATTGATTGGAGAGACAAGTATTTTGATAAAGCAGAAGATACTACTGGTGATGATGGTAAGAAATATAATTTCTATGGATTTTATGGCGTAACTAAAGTTGCTGCTGATATTGAAAACGCTACAACAACTTTGAATGGTGGAACATTAGGTTCTACTAAATTATCTTCTGTAACGAAGAATGTAAAATTGTATTTCGGTGAAGATAAATCTACAACCAATGTATTTACTGCTCTGAAGGTTGGCGATAATGGTAAATTCTATTATTACAATAATGGTACTACTTTAGGTAAGTTTACAATCCGCGTTCCGCTGGAAGTTACTTATAAGTGGGGTACTATCTATACCGAAGTTGATTTGAATATCAATAAGACTATTCAGAACTAATATTGTAATAACTTTGAGTTTAATTTAAATAAGGGCCGGCCATTCATAGTGGCTGGCCTTTTTTAATAGGAGGAAAGAATGAAATGAAAAAACTGAAATTTATTTTATTGTTGACTGTTTTATTAACAACCTTTTCTTGTCAATCAGGAAAACAGAAGGTGCAAAGCAAAGAAGAGAAGAGTATTAATGAATTTGTAGCTCATCTAACGGAAGTTGATACGGTTTTGATAACAAACCTAATAAATCAATTTATGGAATATGCGAAAAATGGTCAGCTGGAATCTGCCGCAGCTATGCTTTATAAAGCCGATTCGGCAGATGTTTGGAATGAACCTATTCAATTGGATAACAATGAATTGCATCAAGTCGCAAAAATGCTGGAATCTTTTCCTGTATTAAGTTATAAGATAGATTATATAAAGTTCTATACTCCTGTTAAAAACGAGGTGAAGTGTACGATTGTTATGCAGAAAGGAGAAAGTGGAACACCTATTGCAACTAGTAGTTGGTATTTTAAGCTGATGAATTATTTGGGTGGATGGCGGCTTTGTATGATGAATTAGCTAATGATCGATTTATATAAGCAGTCGTGGGAAAAAGTGTCATTTAAAAATTATTGAAGGGGGTGTTTGTTTAGGATATTTATGTGATTTTCAATACAAAAGATTATAGTTATAAATTGTAGCAGGGTCAAAAGAGAACGGTTTCTCAGGCTTGTAGTCGAAAAGTTGACAGTTCAACCAGATAATCCGGACTGTCAGCTTCTTTTTTTGTGTCCGGAGAGATTTCTTCTGTCCGGTAAGTTCCCTATGGATCCAGATAGCAGTGCATTTACCCATAGCAAGGATAACAGCATTACGATAATCTGTGAAAGTATTTCTTTCTTAATCATATTATATCCTGTTCCTTTTCAAAAGTTACGAAAGAGTGATCGCATGAGTAAGAAAAATCTTACTCTGCTGTTTTGTAAGCCTTGTCCATGCTTTGTATCCATCGTCTTGCACCGAATATCTTGTAACAGGAATGAAACTCCTTTGTCACGAAACCTTTAATAGAGTGTAACTCTCAAGAAACCTGACCCATCTACTTTTGCGGCAGATTTATAACGCATAAAAAAGTATATGAAAAAGGTTGTTAGAGCAGTGTCTCTTATGCTGCTGATGGCAGGTGTTTGTGGAAATGCATTTGCCGAGGAAAATGAAAACATTGTCCGGCAAGGCGCTATCCGCGGACGTGTGATAGACAATGGAAAACAAATTCTGCCGGGTGCTTCCATCTTTGTTGAAAATCTGAAAACCGGAGTAATCAGTGATGTGAACGGTTTTTATACGCTGCCCAATCTGAAACCCGGAACTTACACAGTTAAAGTAACCTACGTAGGTTATAGCCCCATTGAAATGAAAGTTACCGTCCCCGAAGGCAAGACTTTAGAAAAAGATATAGTGATGAATGAAGGGGTGGAACTGCAGGAAGTGCAGGTAAAGGGAGCTTTTCAAGGACAGAAGAAAGCAATCAATACACAAAAGAATAATCTGGGTATCACTAATGTTGTATCTGCCGACCAGGTAGGGAAATTTCCCGACTCAAACATAGGTGATGCATTGAAACGTATCAGTGGCATCAATGTGCAATACGATCAAGGCGAGGCCCGTTTCGGACAGGTCCGCGGCACTAGTGCCGATTTAAGCTCCGTCACCATTAACGGCAACCGTGTCCCATCTGCTGAAGGGGATACCCGTAACGTGCAGTTGGACTTGATTCCTGCCGATATGATTCAGACCATCGAAGTAAGCAAAGTCGTTACACCCGATATGGACGGCGATGCTATCGGTGGTTCCATCAATCTGGTAACCAAAAATTCTCCTTATAAACGCACTATCAATGCTACAGCGGGAAGTGGTTACAACTGGATTAGCGAGAAAGCCCAGTTGAACTTAGGTTTCACTTACGGCGATCGTTTCTTCAATGACAGACTGGGCATGCTGCTCTCCGCTTCTTATCAGAATGCTCCTTCCGGTTCTTATGATACTGAATTCATGTGGGAACAAAATGAGGATGGCAAAGTATATGTCAGCGATTATCAGATGCGCCAGTACTTTGTCACCCGTGAACGTCAAAGTTATTCGGCGGCTTTTGATTTTGATATCAATGAAAACCATAAATTGACTTTCAAAGGGATCTTCAACAACCGTAACGATTGGGAAAACCGTTACCGTACCAATATCAAGGATTTGGATGAGAACGGAAAAGGCACAGTCCGCATCCAGACCAAAGCAGGTACTCCCGATAATCGCAATGCCCGTCTGGAGCGTCAGCGTACCATGGATTTCGCTTTGGGCGGAGAACACTTATGGGGGGCAATCAGTATGGATTGGAATGCCAGTTATGCAAAAGCTACGGAAGAACGCCCTAATGAACGTTATCTTGACTTCCAACTGAAAAAGCAGGAATTTGATATGGACTTGAGTGATGAACGCCAGCCGTTGGCAACACCTGGAACAGGTTCTACTTTGACACTGAGTGATAAGTTCAGCTTGAAGGAACTGACGGAACAACAGGAGGACATCAAAGAAGAAGATATGAAATTCTCGGCCAATTTCAAGGCCAGTTTAAATAATGGAGCTAAACTGAAGTTCGGTGCGAAGGTAGTACGTAAAACAAAAGAGAAAGAAATAGACTTCTACGAATATACTCCGAAAGACGAGGATGCCTTCATGACCAACAGCCTGAAAAATACGGTAGACCAGAGTACGGATAAGTTTATGCCGAGCGACAAATATCAGGTAGGAACATTTGCCAGTAAAGAATATGTGGGTGGATTGAATTTAAATGATGCTTCCCAGTTCGATAAAGAACAGGTACAAGCCGAATTGGCTGAGAACTTTGAGGCTCGTGAAACTGTAAGTTCCGGGTATGTGCGGTTTGATCATAAATTCGCTTCCGATATAAACCTGATGGCGGGACTCCGTATGGAACATACTTCCCTTCGTTATACCGGCCGTAACTATGATGATGAGACAGATAAGACCACCAAGACCGGCCGTATGACCAACAGTTATGTGAATTTCCTTCCTTCTATTTTGGTGAAATGGGATGTAAATGATGATTTCAAGATACGCGGTTCTTACACGCAGACCTTGAGCCGGCCCAAATATTCAGCTTTGGTTCCCAGTGTGAATATCAACCGTGGTGATAATGAAATAAAGATTGGTAATTCTGACTTGAAACCGACTATTTCTTATAACTTTGATTTGAGTGCCGATTATTATTTCAAGAGTGTAGGTTTAGTGAGCGCAGGTTTCTTCTATAAGAAAATAGACGATTTCATCGTAGATCAGGTACTGACCAACTATGAATACCAAGGAACAGAATATACCCGTTTCACTCAGCCCAAGAATGCAGGAAATGCTAATCTGTGGGGATTGGAATTTTCTTATCAGCGTGATTTCGGCTTCATTGCTCCGGCCTTGAAGTATGTGGGTTTCTATGGAACCTATACTTATACGCACTCACGCGTGGAGGACTTTAACTTCGAAGGACGTGAGAACGAGAGCGGGTTGAGTTTGCCGGGGTCTCCCGAGCATACGGCGAATGCCTCTCTTTACTTTGAAAAAGGAGGCTTGAATGTGCGCCTGAGCTATAACTTTGCATCTGATTTTATCGATGAAATGGGCCCAAGTACATTTTATGACAGATATTATGATGCTGTGAACTATATGGATGTGAACGCCAGTTATACCTTTGGCAAGAAGGTGAAAATGACCTTTTATGCTGAGGCGAACAATCTGCTGAACCAGCCGCTCCGTTATTACCAGGGAACGAAGGATCGTACTATGCAGGCAGAATATTATGGCGTGAGAATGAATGCAGGTTTAAAAATAAGTTTCTAAAAATAAGTATATGAAAACGTTGATGATGATTAGAAGAATGAAAGAAGTATTGACATGGGTATGGATTGCCGTCATTGGTACGGCTATCTGCCTGAATGTGTGTGCCCAGACTCCGCAAGATTGGAAAGGACTGGAGAAACAACTGAATTTTTATATGGCCAACGATTTGGGACGTAACGGTTATTATGACCAGAAGCCCATAGCCGAGCTGATGGGAGAAATGGCGGATGTTATTGGTCCCGAGTGTGTATTTGCAGCCGGAGACGTGCACCATTTTGAAGGTGTGCGCAGCGTTAACGATCCGCTCTGGATGACCAACTACGAGTTGATTTACAGTCATCCCGAGTTGATGATAGACTGGTTTCCGATCTTGGGAAATCATGAATACCGGGGTAATACGCAGGCTGTGTTGGATTATACCAATGTGAGTCGTCGCTGGTCGATGCCTGGTCGTTATTATACCAAAGTCTTCGAGAAGAAAGGAACTGCCATCCGTTTTGTGATGATAGATACCGCTCCTCTGATTGACAAATACCGTAACGAGAGCGAAACTTATCCGGATGCCTGTAAACAAGATATGGATCAGCAATTGGCATGGATAGATTCTGTACTGACTGTTGCCAAAGAAGATTGGGTAGTCGTAATCGGACATCATCCCATTTATGCTGAAACGTCGAAAGACGACAGTGAACGCAGCGATATGCAGAAGCGTCTGGATCCTATCCTCTGTAAACATAAGGTGGATATCTATGCATGCGGACACATTCATAACTTCCAGCACCTTCGTGTGCCGGGCAGTGATATCGACTATGTGGTAAATTCGGCTGGTTCGTTGAGCCGTAAGGTAAAACCAGTGGAAGGCACTCTGTTCTGTAGTCCCGAACCGGGCTTTTCTATCTTTACGGCAGACAAGAAAGAACTGGATATGCACATGATTGATAAGAAAGGAAAAGTAATCTATACTGTAAAACGCACCAAATAGGGATAGTTATTTTAGGGAAAAAGAGTACATTTGCGGTATAAAACTGTAAATGTACTTTTTGTTATGTTGAATACACTCCTTTTGATTGGTGGTCTGGCTCTCATTTTAGCTGGCGCGAATGGCTTGACGGATGGTTCTGCAGCGGTTGCCAAACGTTTCCGTATTTCTGATTTGGTAATAGGGCTTACCATTGTAGCTTTCGGCACTTCGGCTCCCGAATTGGTTATCAGTGTGCTTTCTGCATTGAATGGCAGTGCTGAAATGGCTATTGGTAATGTGGTGGGTAGTAATATATTCAATGCTTTGATGATTATAGGTTGTACTGCCTTGGTACTCCCCATAAAAGTAGGTGAGGGGACGATGAGTAAAGAGATTCCGTTAGTCATTCTTTCTTCGTTGGTACTTTTTGTCTGTGCCAATGACATGATGCTGGACAGGGAAGCGGTCAATGTTATCAGCCGTTCCGATGGGTTTGTTCTGCTGGCTTTCTTCCTTATATTTATGCGTTATACATTTGCCATCGCCCGTAATGGGGCAGATGAGGCAGGAGAGGAGCAGAAGATAAAGGAAATGCCTGTATGGAAATCGGTGTTGTATATTGCAGGAGGGCTGGCCGGACTCATATTCGGCGGACAGCTTTTTGTTGACGGGGCAAGCGGGCTTGCCCGTTCATGGGGTGTCAGTGAATCGGTAATCGGACTGACATTGGTAGCCGGAGGTACTTCCTTGCCGGAGCTTGCCACATCTGTTACGGCGGCTTTAAAGAAGAATCCGGGAATTGCTATCGGCAATGTCATCGGTAGTAATCTGTTCAATATATTCTTTGTTCTGGGGTGCAGCGCTACGGTGTCACCGCTTCCGATGGGGAATATAAATAACCTCGATTTAAGTGTACTGATTGCTTCCTCCCTGTTGTTGTGGCTGGTAGGCTGGTTTTTCCGCAAACGTACCATAACCCGGCTTGAAGGCGCATTGATGGTTGGCTGTTATGTCGTTTATACCGCCTATCTTATTGCCCAACAGTGAAAAAGCCATAAAAAGAATAAGTTTTCTGCAAAAAAACTTCTATCTTTACACCCCGAATTTTATAAAAATACAGCATGGCTATTACCATTAAAAAAGTCAGTTCAAAGAAAGAACTAAAGACGTTTATACGGTTCAACTACGAGTTATACAAAGAGAATCCCTATTCCGTACCCGATTTGTACGATGATATGCTGAATACGTTCAGCCCGAAGAAGAATGCCGCTTTCGAGTTTTGTGAGGCGGAGTATTTTCTGGCATATAAGGATAACAAGGTGGTAGGACGTATTGCAGGGATTATAAATAAACGCGCAAACGAGACTTGGAATAAAAAAGAAGTCCGTTTCGGATGGATCGATTTTCTGGATGATATCGAAATATCACGTGCCTTGTTGGATGCAGTAGCCCAATGGGGTAAATCAAAAGGTATGGATACCATTCAGGGGCCTTTAGGCTTTACCGACTTTGATGCGGAGGGTATGCTGGTAGAAGGATTCGACCAGTTGAGCACCATGGCGACTATCTATAATTATCCTTATTACCCACAGCATATGGAGAAGTTGGGATTCGAGAAGGATGCCGATTGGGTGGAATATAAAATTTATATTCCGGATGCAATTCCTGATAAGCATAAGCGTATCAGTGACTTGATTCAACGTAAGTTTAACCTGAGGGTGAAGAAATATACATCGGGTAAGAAAATTGCGGCCGAATATGGACAGGCTATATTCGAGTTGATGAATGAGGCTTATGCTCCGCTTTATGGTTTCTCGGCTTTGTCGCAAGGACAGATCAACCAGTATATAAAGATGTATTTGCCTATTGTAGATTTGCGTATGGTAACCTTGGTGACCGATGCCGAAGATAAACTGGTGGCAGTGGGGATTTCAATGCCTTCTCTGTCCGAAGCGTTACAAAAAGCGAAGGGACGTTTGCTGCCTATGGGATGGTATCACCTGTTGAAAGTGTTGTTCCTGCATAAGTATCCTCCTATGTTGGATTTGTTGCTGGTTGCTGTAAAACCTGAGTATCAGAACAAAGGTGTCAATGCTTTGTTATTCTCGGACTTGATCCCCGTATATCAGCAACTGGGATTCAAGTATGCCGAAAGTAATCCGGAACTGGAACTGAACGGAAAGGTGCAGGCCCAGTGGGAATATTTCAAGACCGAGCAGCATAAACGCCGTCGTGCTTATAAAAAGAGTATTCTGTAACAACGATATATAAAAATGTGATAAGTCAATATGGAAGAAAACAACGAACTGATAAACAATCCCGCCGTAGAATATACCGACGATAATATCCGCCACCTCAGTGACATGGAGCATGTGCGTACCCGTCCCGGTATGTATATTGGAAAGTTGGGTGACGGATCACATGCCGAGGACGGTATCTACGTTCTTTTGAAAGAAATTATCGATAACAGTATCGATGAATTTAAAATGCAGGCGGGTAAAAAGATTGAGATTATTATTGAAGAAAATCTCCGTGTCAGCGTGCGTGATTATGGCCGGGGTATTCCGCAGGGAAAACTCATTGAAGCTGTTAGTGTGTTGAATACGGGAGGTAAATATGACAGCAAGGCGTTCAAGAAGAGCGTCGGACTGAATGGGGTCGGTGTGAAAGCCGTCAATGCATTGAGCTCACGTTTCGAGGTGCGCAGCTATCGTGATGGAAAGGTGCGTATCGCTACCTTTGCCAAGGGAGACTTGTTGACGGATACCACACAAGATACAACAGAAGAGAACGGTACCTATATTTTCTTTGAACCGGATAACCTGTTGTTTGAGAACTACAGTTTCCGTCCGGAGTTCGTGGAAACCATGCTCCGCAACTATACCTATCTGAATACAGGACTGGCCATTATCTATAACGGTCAGCGTATCCTGTCCCGTAACGGGTTGGTGGACTTGCTTAACGACAACATGACGGCTGTGGGATTATATCCCATCATCCACTTGAAAGGAGAAGATATCGAGATCGCTTTTACGCATACCGGCCAGTATGGTGAGGAGTATTACTCTTTTGTCAACGGACAGCACACCACGCAGGGAGGTACGCATCAAAGTGCTTTCAAAGAGCATATGGCCCGTACCATCAAGGAATATTTCAACAAGAATATGGACTATGCCGATATCCGTAACGGATTGGTAGCTGCCATTGCCGTTAATGTGGAGGAACCGTTGTTCGAAAGTCAGACTAAAATCAAGCTGGGCTCTACCAATATGGCTCCCGGTGGTCCTACCGTTAATAAGTTTGTAGGTGATTTTGTAAAGACTGAGGTCGATAACTATCTGCACAAACATACGGATGTGGCCGATGTGATGTTGCAGAAGATTCAAGAATCGGAGAAAGAGCGTAAGGCTATAGCCGGAGTGACCAAACTGGCACGTGAACGTGCCAAAAAGGCAAATCTTCATAACCGTAAGTTGCGTGACTGCCGTTTTCACCTGAATGATGCCAAAGGAGACAAGAAGGAGGAAAGCTGCATTTTCATTACCGAGGGTGACTCGGCGAGCGGTTCTATCACCAAGAGCCGTGATGTAAATACTCAGGCAGTATTCAGTTTGCGTGGTAAGCCGTTGAATTCTTACGGGCTGACCAAGAAGATTGTATATGAGAATGAAGAGTTTAACTTGCTTCAGGCTGCTCTGAACATAGAGGACGGTATGGAAGGATTACGATATAACAAAGTGATTGTGGCAACAGATGCCGATGTGGACGGTATGCACATCCGTTTGTTGCTGATTACCTTCTTCCTGCAATTCTTCCCCGATTTGATAAAGAAAGGTCACGTATATATTCTTCAGACTCCTTTGTTCCGTGTCCGTAACCGCAAGAAAGGAGTTTATGAAACGGTATATTGTTATTCGGAAGAAGAACGGGTTGCCGCAATCGAACGGTTAAGCCCCAATCCCGAAATCACACGGTTCAAAGGTTTGGGAGAGATTTCACCCGATGAATTCAAGCACTTTATCGGCAAAGATATGCGTTTGGAGCAAGTTTCCCTCCGCAAGACTGATCTGGTAAAGGAGTTACTGGAGTTCTACATGGGTAAGAACACGATGGAACGTCAGAATTTTATTATAGATAACCTTGTTGTAGAAGAAGATATTGCGTGAGTGAATCACTAAAAAATATGAGAAGAGCGATATTTCCGGGAACCTTTGATCCTTTTACCATCGGTCATTATTCGGTCGTGAAGAGAGCGTTGACTTTTATGGACGAAGTGGTGATCGGCATCGGTATCAATGAGAATAAGAAAACTTGGTTTCCTACAGAGAAACGAGTGGAGATGATCGAGAAACTTTTTGCGGATGATCCCCGGGTAAAGGTCGATGCTTATGATTGTCTGACCATTGACTTTGCCCGAGCTAAGGAGGCGCAGTTCATTGTTCGTGGTATCCGTACCGTACACGATTTTGAATATGAGGAAACTATAGCCGATATCAACCGGAAACTGGCCGGAATAGAAACGATTCTGTTGTTTACGGAGCCGGAACTAACCTCTATCAGCTCTACGATTGTAAGAGAATTGTTGCAGTTTGGCAAAGATGTGACGCCATTCTTGCCTGAAGGAATGAAAATAGACTGACCATGAAATATACTATGTATTTTGCAGGCTTGATTGCCTGCTTTTTTTCTATCGTAGCCGCACAGGCTCAGGAGAGTAAATTTCTGAATTCTCCGGCACGTAAGTTGCAACTGGCGGAATTTGCCATTGCCAATCTTTATGTAGACGAAGTCAATGAGGGAAAGCTGGTGGAAGAAGCTATCGTAAAAATGCTGGAGCAGCTTGATCCTCATTCTACCTATTCTGATCCGGAGGAAGTGAAGAGAATGAACGAGCCGTTGCAGGGAAACTTCGAAGGTATCGGTATACAGTTTAATATGGCGGAGGACACTTTGCTGGTGATACAGCCTGTATCGGGCGGACCGTCCGAAAAAGTCGGTATTCTGGCCGGTGATCGTATCGTCATGGTGGAAGATACGCTGATAGCCGGTGTAAAGATGAGTACCGAGGATATTATGCGTCGTCTCCGTGGTCCTAAAGATTCAAAAGTGAATCTGAAAATACTTCGCCGAGGGGTGAAGGAACTGCTCCCCTTTACGGTGAAAAGGGATAAAATACCTGTTTACAGCCTGGATGCTTCCTATATGATTAAAGATAAGATCGGTTATATTCGTATCAACCGTTTTGCCGCCACTACCCATGAGGAGTTCAAGAAAGCGTTAGCTGAATTGCAGAAAAAAGGGATGAAAGACTTGATTCTTGATTTGCAAGGCAATGGCGGGGGGTATTTGAATGCTGCTATCGATATTGCCAATGAATTTTTGGGTAAAAAGGAACTGATTGTCTATACGGAGGGCCGTCGTAATCCTCGTAGCGAGTTTTTTGCCAAAGGTACGGGTGAGTTTCAGAACGGTCGTCTGATGGTATTGGTTGATGAATTTTCTGCTTCTGCCAGTGAGATTGTGACCGGAGCTGTTCAGGATTGGGACAGAGGAGTTGTTGTGGGCCGGCGCAGTTTTGGTAAAGGCTTGGTGCAGCGTCCCATTGATTTGCCGGACGGTTCGATGATCCGTCTGACGGTGGCCCGCTATTATACGCCTGCCGGACGTTGTATCCAGAAACCTTACGAGAGCATTGAAAATTATAATGAAGACCTGATAGACCGTTATAATAAAGGAGAAATGATGAGTGAAGACAGCATCCACTTTCCGGATTCACTGAAGTTCAAGACTCATAGGTTGGCCCGTACGGTATATGGTGGCGGAGGGATCATGCCCGATTATTTTGTGCCGATTGATACGACTCTCTATACTAAATACCATCGTCAGTTGCGTGATAAAGGAGCGTTGATGAAAGCTCATTTCCATTTTATTGATGCCCATCGTAAAGAATGGCTGGGCAAATACAAGACTTTCAATGAGTTCTACAAACGTTTTGAAGTGACTCCGGATATGTTGGCACAACTGGTTGCTACCGGCAAGGAGATGGGAGTGGAATATAATGAAGAAGAGTATCAAAAGGCCCTGCCTCTGCTGAGGTTGCAGATGAAAGCATTGATAGCCCGTGATTTATGGGATATGAATGAATATTATCACGTCATTAATGACGCGAATGAAAGTATCAGGAAAGCGCTGGAACTGTTGGAGCAACCGGACTTTGAGGGGCTGCTGTTGAAAAAGCGATAGTCAAGACTTTATATTAACTGCAGGGGCGCATAGTTGCACTCCTGCAGTTGTCTGAAAAACTTCTGTTGTGTCTTCTTTTAGGTGTGGAATAATTTTCCAACCATCACTTTATCTGTCTCCCGAACAACACCTTATTCAGCCATCGGTTCACATACACGTTCACGAAAGCACATCCTACTCCGATAGCGGCTCCTGCCACTACATCACTGGGATAGTGCACCCCTTGGTTCATCCGGGCAAACCCTACTCCGCAAGCCCATACGGCTGAAGGGGCGATAACATACCACTTAGGATAAGTGATGGAGAGTGAGGTGGCTAAAGAAAAAGCTGCCGCAGTGTGTCCTGAAGGGAATGACGGACTATCGGCATCCGGTGCTCCGTATGCATGAATCTTATCCGGATACTTTACAAAAGGCCGGTCACGACCTATTATATGTTTGGCGGCGTATGTAATCCCCACTGCTTCAATCACACTGGTTCCTATGTAAATGGCATCTTTCAGCATCGGCTGGTCTTTCTTTATCAATGCATAGAGTCCCATGGCTGTAGGTATTCCTACGGGTAGAATCACTCCGCTAGCGGACAATCCGCGGCTCAGTCCGTGTACATCCCATCGGTTGATGGTTTTCAACGTGTTGATGTCTATATTCTGTGCGCTGAGGCTGAATGTAAAACAGGCTGTCAGTATAAGAAAAATAATCCTTTGGCGTTTCATTTAGTTTGGCATTTGTTCAGTGCAAAGATAGGAAAATAATGTAATTCGCATTTACCCTTCCCCGAATTAAAGAATAATTTCCATAATTCCTTGTATTATCGCTAGAATTCCTTTACTTTTGCATCGTGAATACACAGCTTTTAACAGAATTTTTAGTTCTAACAATTAAATAATTTAAATTCAATCATTTATGTGGTTAAGTAATTCATCTATTGGAAGGAAAGTGGTGATGAGTGTCACAGGTATCGCCCTTGTCCTGTTTCTGACGTTTCACATGGCGATGAACCTTGTTGCGCTCTTCTCGGAAGATGCTTACAACATGATTTGTGAATTCTTGGGAGCTAACTGGTACGCGTTGGTTGCAACTGCCGGGCTGGCTGCTCTGTTTGTAATTCACATCATCTACGCTTTCTGGTTGACCATGCAGAACCGTGCAGCTCGCGGTAGCGAACGTTATGCAGTGAACGTTAAACCTAAAACTGTGGAATGGGCATCTCAGAACATGCTTGTCTTGGGTATTGTTGTCATTGCCGGATTGGCTCTTCATTTTGCCAATTTCTGGTACAAAATGCAGTTTGCCGAAATTATCGGTGTTCATGATTTGGGCGCATTCGGTCCTACAGACGGTGCCGCTTACATTCGTGAAACATTCGGGTGCCCTGTATTTACAGTGCTTTACCTCATTTGGTTAGCAGCTTTGTGGTTCCACCTGACTCACGGATTCTGGAGTGCTTTGCAGACTTTGGGCTGGAGCAATAAAATCTGGTTCGAGCGTTGGAAGACTATTGGTAACATCTACTCTACTTTGGTAGTTCTTGGTTTTGCAGCAGTAGTCGTTATCTACTTCGTGAAATCACTCGCTTGTGGTGCTTGCTAATCGTAAATTGTAAATGATAAAATTGTAAATGAATATGGCTACTATAGATTCTAAAATTCCTGAAGGCGCTTTAGCCGAGAAATGGACCAATTATAAAGCTCATCAAAAATTGGTAAACCCTGCCAACAAACGTCGTCTTGACATTATTGTGGTAGGTACCGGTTTGGCAGGTGCTTCGGCTGCTGCTTCACTGGGTGCTCTGGGTTTCAAGGTATTAAACTTCTGTATCCAGGACTCTCCCCGTCGTGCACACTCTATTGCTGCACAGGGAGGTATCAATGCTGCTAAGAATTATCAAAATGATGGTGACTCTGTTTACCGTCTTTTCTACGATACAATCAAAGGTGGTGACTACCGTGCACGCGAAGCTAACGTTTATCGTCTGGCCGAAGTGTCAAATGCTATCATCGACCAGTGCGTAGCTCAAGGTGTTCCTTTCGCTCGCGAATACGGTGGTTTGCTGGATAACCGTTCATTCGGTGGTGCTCAGGTATCACGTACATTCTATGCCCGCGGTCAAACCGGACAGCAGTTGTTGCTGGGTGCTTATTCTGCATTGAGCCGTGAAGTTCAGCGTGGTAACGTGAAGTTGTACACTCGTTATGAGATGTTGGACGTTGTGCTGATTAAGGATAACGAAGGTGTGGAACGCGCCCGTGGTATCATCGCCCGTAATTTGGTTACAGGTAAGATTGAACGTTTCGCTGCCCATGCGGTAGTTATCGGTACCGGCGGTTATGGTAATACTTACTTCTTGTCTACCAACGCTATGGCGTCAAATGGTTCGGCTGCTATGCAGGTTTACCGCAAAGGTGCTTACTTTGCCAATCCTTGCTTTGCACAGATCCACCCGACCTGTATCCCTGTACACGGTGACAAGCAGTCTAAACTGACTTTGATGTCCGAGTCATTGCGTAATGACGGACGTATCTGGGTTCCGAAAAAGCTGGAAGATGCCAAGGCATTGCAGGCAGGAACTAAGAAACCGACCGATATTCCTGATGCAGACCGCGACTTCTACTTGGAACGCCGTTATCCGGCATTCGGTAACCTGGTTCCCCGTGACGTTGCTTCACGTGCTGCGAAAGAACGTTGCGACGCCGGTTTCGGTGTGAACAACACAGGTCTGGCCGTATTCCTTGACTTTAAATACGCTATCGACCGTCTGGGTGAAGATGTAGTTCGTGCCCGTTACGGTAACTTGTTCGATATGTACGAAGAAATCACTGACGAAAATCCGTACAAGACTCCGATGATGATATTCCCGGCTATCCACTATACGATGGGTGGTATCTGGGTTGACTATGAACTGATGACTTCTATCAAGGGCTTGTATGCTATCGGTGAAGCTAACTTCTCTGACCACGGTGCAAACCGTTTGGGTGCATCTGCATTGATGCAGGGATTGGCTGACGGTTACTTCGTATTGCCTTATACTATCCAGAACTATTTGTCAGACCAGATTCAGGTTCCCCGTTTCTCGACAGACCTTCCTGAATTTGTGGCTGCCGAAAAGGCTGTAAACGATAAGATCCAGAAACTGATGAATATCAAGGGTCATCGTTCAGTAGACTCTATTCACAAGGAACTGGGTCACATCATGTGGGACTTCGTAGGTATGGGACGTACCAAGGAATCTTTGACTACTGCTCTGGCTAAACTGAAAGAAGTAAGAAAGACCTTCTGGAGCGACCTTCGCATTCCGGGTGAAGCTAATGAATTGAATGTGGAACTTGAAAAGGCAATCCGCCTGGCTGATTTCATCGAAATCGGTGAGCTGATGGCTTACGATGCATTGAACCGTGAGGAATCTTGTGGTGGTCACTTCCGTGAAGAACACCAGACTCCGGAGGGTGAAGCGCTTCGTCACGATGACAAGTTCTCGTATGTAGCTTGCTGGAAATACACAGGTGAAGGAAAAGAACCCGAATTGATCAAGGAAGATTTGAACTATCAGTTCGTTAAGGTTCAAACTCGTAACTATAAGTCTTAATTATTAATTGTATAGAAATCATGGATAAAAATATAAGTTTCACACTGAAAGTTTGGCGTCAGAAAGGTCCTAAGGATAAAGGACATTTTGATACCTTCCAAATGAAAGATATTCCGGGTGATACCTCATTCCTGGAAATGATGGATATCTTGAACGAGCAGCTTATCAATGAAGGTAAAGAACCTATCGTATTCGACCACGACTGTCGTGAAGGTATCTGCGGTATGTGCTCTATGTATATCAACGGACATCCTCACGGACCTGCTACAGGTGCTACTACCTGCCAGATTTATATGCGTCGTTTCAAAGACGGTGACACCATTACTGTTGAGCCTTGGCGTTCTGCCGGTTTTCCGGTAATCCGCGACTTGATGGTAGACCGCAGCGCATACGACAAGATTATGCAGGCGGGTGGTTACGTGTCAATCAATACCGGTGGTATTCCTGACGCTAACGCAATTCCTATTGCAAAACCTATTGCCGATGAGGCTATGGATGCTGCTGCATGTATCGGTTGTGGTGCTTGTGTTGCTGCATGTAAGAATGGTTCTGCTATGTTGTTTGTTTCTGCAAAGGTCAGCCAGTTGGCACTGTTACCTCAAGGTAAAGTGGAAGCTGCACGCCGTGCGAAAGCTATGTTGAGCAAAATGGATGAACTGGGCTTTGGTAACTGTACAAACACTCGTGCTTGTGAGGCAGAATGTCCGAAGCTGGTTTCTATCAGCAACATTGCTCGTTTGAACCGTGAATTTATTGCTGCGAAGCTGAAAGACTAATTACGGTTAGTTTTACTTGATATTTGAGAGTGCCCTGCCTTTTGGCGGGGCATTTTTTTTATAATTATGTATTGGGTGAAGTTTCTTCCTTTTCTTTTTTACGGATGTTTCTGGGAGAGTCGCCAAAGGACTTCTTACAGAAGTTGGAAAAATGTGAGAGAGATTCAAATCCATGTCCAAAGCAGATTTCGGAGATGGAAGCATCTGTATAGCGCAATTGGTAAAGGATACTTTCTTTGCGCTGTTTCATCATCCATTCATAGGCCGGTTCGTTGAAGATGGCTTTGAAAATGCGGCGGAAGGTGGTGACGCTGTAGCCGCCCAGTTGTGCGAATTCCTCTACGGACTTTATTTGTTTGTGGTGCTTTAATATGAAATATTCAAAACTGCTGGTGTATTGGGATAGGCTGTGTACAACAGGAGATAGCTCATAGTCTGTGTAATAGTGTGCCAACAGATAATAAAGTTCTTTACGCTTGAATTCGAGCAGCTCTTTACAAATTTTGTCTGCATTCAGATAGGAAGCAACCCCTTCAAGGAAAAGCTTTATTTCGGGCTTTATTTTCAGTGGCTCGGAGATGAGTGGCGGAGGCACATTTTTCAATATATAGGTATAGCGGTCATAGCAGAAGGCTTTAGGGTCATCAAATGTGTACAGAATACCTTCCGAGTCTGTCATGGCCAGTATTTCCACTTTTGATGCGATAGCTTGCAGCACAAATTCTCCGGAATTGATGATGGTTCCGGCATATTCTTCACTATTGATTAATATTTGACCTTTAAGTAAGAAAAATAAAATATTGGTTTCACACTTATGTGGGGGTAAGTGGAAACCTTTTTTGTTATGTGTGTAATGGATGCTGTTCTCCACTGCTTTAGGGCATTGGGTACAATCCATCCTTTCATTACAGGGCAGACCAGACATATATAGATGTTAGAAACGCTTGTGTTCTTTTGGTTGATTTGACAAATGTAGGTCAAATATGGATAATTTGCAATAAGTTTCAGGAAAAAGACCGAAGAATCCTGTTTCCACTTGTTTGTCTTCTGCCGTTACGGAAAATGATAGCCTGTGGGCATGAGCATAGAGGGCTAAATTTGTGTGGCCAAACACAAAGAAGTTACAATTGTTGGGAAAGTAGCAGAAAGAAAGTATCTTTGTGTGTATCCATGGGGAGGTATACCGGCTAAAACAGCATAGATTATGGAATTTGTAGTATCATCCTCCAATTTCTCCGGTATCATTGGCGAGCTGCAAACTATCGCATATACTTTTTGAGGACGGTTGATTGACAACAGGTAAAAATGCTCCGCAAATGAAATCGCAAATCATGGTGGGGATGATACGGTGTTTCATTGCGGAGCAGGAAATTGCTATGTTCTTATCAGGAGATTATAATTTCATTGATTTATAAGCTTGCTGAGGGATCTCTTATGATGCAGGGTTTTTAGGAGTTTGCTCGTTATCAGTAGCATCCCAATTTTCATCATATGTTGTATTTACACTCATTTCTTCTGCACCAACCGGTAAAGTTAGTATATAACGGATACTTTGTCCGTTGGTCCATTCTCCGGTTAAGGATACTTCTTTTGAGTCATTAAAGAATGTTGCATTATCCTTCTCTGTTTTATACTTGACTATGATTTTTGCATCAGTAAGAGATTGTGGGTACAGCATTAATGAATTATCATTTTGTGTATAATCATAAATACCATCTTTGGCTGTTACGGTATTATCGAATGTATAGCTATAGCCACTAGCAGGTGCACTTCCTGTTATATTCCAATTTCCACCTTTTCCTTCGGTTCCTCCGAATGTATATGTTGCAGTACCGCCTTTGGCACCGGTGACAGTTATGCTTTCAACTGTGTAAGTATAGCTGCTATCAACTAGTTTCACAGCAAAGTTTATACGGGTGAGGATGTGTTGGAATGTAAGATTTAATGTATTATCACTTGGCTTGGTTACATCTTTGGAATAAGCCACTATAATATCTTTTTGATCGGCTGGGGTGTCAGGAAGAGTATAACTGATAGTAGGATAAGCGCTAGAACTAGCAGGTGCTGTATAGGTTACATCATTGGTATACCCAAAAAATTGCATTTCTGTGATAGGCCAGTAAAAAGTGCCACTTGTTGTTGCCCAGCTACCTTGACTCCCTTTATATTCTATACCATCCATATAAGCATTACCCCATCCTGAAGTTGCAATATCATTGCTTTTAACTATATAGGCATGTAATTTAAACGACGTGAAACTGCTATTGCTTGTAACAGCGGCTCTTGAACTCTTTTTGACAATTGTGTTTACTCCTATTTCATTTTTACTTTTTGGAGTTCCATTGTCAATACCATCAATTTCATTCTGTGAGCAACTTGTGATTGCCAGTGCAGCTAAAGCTGCAAATAAAATCTTCTTCATATTCTGTGTGTTTTAAGTTAATAATTCTATGACTCTTTATTTTATATCTTAACCAACCGGTAATTCCACATTCGTTTCATCGTCCCAGTCACTAACGTTCCCATCAAATCCACCGCCACTTTCATCTGGAGGAACCTCTACATCATCCACTACAATTTTCTCGTCATCCGGAAGCTCAATCTCTATCTCGGACTCTTGAGGTTTTTCATCACCTTCTCCCGGCTCGTCTTCAGGAGGTTTTACCGCTTCCGTTATTTCCACTTTCGCTTCTTGTCTGGAACCATCCACCCTTACTATGATCAGATTCAGAAACTGAGTGATATCAGCTCTTGCCTGCGTCAGTTCGGGATGTCCGAAACAGGTGAAGCTCCCTTTTATGACCCCATTCCCTTTACCGGTTTCACAATAAATGGGAGCGAAGCGGCATAAACCGGCTCCTTTACCTAAATGGTAACATTCGGCCATTCCGGAAACACTGCCAATGATCGATGAGACATTTTTCAGCCCCTCTGTCTTTATTGAAAAGATGTAAGTGGTTACCACAGATTTTGGTCTTACCTCTAGTGTCGGTAACTCTTCTCCTTTTCCTATTTCTACATCGTCCAGGGTTGCCACATAAAAATTATCCGGTCCCCATACCATGTTTTCTGTTTCGCTGTCGCCCAATCCCGTGCAGTTTCCTGTACACGCCATTATCGTTTCGTAACTGTCTTCGCCTTTTACTTGCACTACTTCGGTGTCATAATTGTAAATCACTGCCAAGTAATGCCCCGGGGGCACTTTCATTTCTCCGCCTTTTGCCGGCAAGTAAGTATCAATCTTTCTTCCTTGGGTGTCCTTGGGATAGAAAATAACCCGGACTCCTTCCGGCAGACGGCCGGTTACTCCTTCCCAATCCAAACGGATATTTATTCCTGTTACGGGATAATCGTCCAGAATCTCGCGTCGGCTGCATCCCACTAAAGTCAATAGTGAAGATAAAAGTACAAGAGCTACGTACCTTGTCTTTTTCATTTTCTTCCTCTCTTCTTTGTTATCACCCATACCAACGAAATTTTTGCTTTCGTAGGGCCTATAAAGGTGTAATTCCCGCTACTCATCCAAACTAGTGACCCTTCATAGGGAGTGTACTTTTGATATTCCGTGGTCAGGTAGCCTATGCCCAGGCTGAATTCCAATGCCAGATGCCGTGACACTGAAGTGGAATATCCATAAGTGAATCCTGCCGCACCGTAATATTTACCTTGGTAGCCGTCTCCTTTAAACTGAAAGTCGTAGATACCTCCTTCGGCATACAATCCAAAGAAATGTCCGTTCAACCGGTGATGCAGTTCACGGTTGCCCAGCCAGTAGCGGCTTTCTATTCCTCCCGAAATCAGCTGGTAGCAGATTTCTTTGCTACTGTTGGACCACCAGGGGCTTTTATATTCCAGGTTCACTGACCACCGCTTTCCTACAGGAATTTCTATTTCTATATTAGGCGCCAGTGCCAGGTCGTACAATAAATTATTTTTCAGTGCAAGCACTGTGTTGCCGGCTGTCTTGTCTCTTCTTGCTGCCTTTTCTTTGGGCTTTTTTCCCCGTTTTGCTTTTGTCTCTTTTTCCTTTTCTGCCTTTGTTACTGTTTTTTCTGTTTCTGTTATTACTTGTCTCCTTTCCTTTTGTGGGAGTGCTTGCACCGCTATTGGCGCAATGGTCGTTTCCCTGTCAATCGGAATGAATTCAGTTTCTTCTATCATGGCCGCCTGTTCCGTGGAGGAGTTTTTTCCTTCCTTTTCTTCCGGATAAGACAGGCAGACTCTTATTTTTGTCCGTCTGAGCTCCGGTAGCAGCCGGTTGGAAATATATTGATAAGGTATGCCGGCATCCAGATGTTGCAAGAAATCTTGCATTTTTACAGGATTGTCATGGTGATAATCTATCAATGCCAATACATCCTCCCGGTCGGGGACCAGCCTGTCGTCCGTTATCAGTTTCCGTAAGGCATCCCCGTATTCTTCTCCTGTACGGATACAGATTTGGGCGGCATTGACTTGCGGATATTTCCGACATAAGAACGCTTTTACTTCCTCGCTTCTTTTTAGGCCCGGCGCTATGTCCGGTTCTTTTTTTCCGTTATATGAATCCGGTGAAACCAGAATAATGGAATAAAGATGTCTGCTGCGGGCAGGATGGGCAAGCAGGGAATCCAATGTTGCCAGCGTTTTACCGTTTCCTTGGTAATCCTTGTCCGCCTGTCGGGCCTTCAGGTCAAAATAGAGCATCATGTCCAATATGGTATCTTTGGGATTTTCGTACTCTGTCGTCCGGGCATAAGTGCTATTGGTCAGTAGGCACAAAAACACAAATATGCTGAATATAGTAGTGCGTTTTTCCATGGATTACCATTATGTGTGGAGCAAATATAGGTGATAAAATCTGAAAAAAAACTTATTAAATGTTCTATTTTCGGACGTGAAAGGGTTAGTGAAGCGATTGGACAGAATTTGCAAGTTTGGGCAGCCGGATAATGAGAAGGGCAGGGAAGCTTACTTTTATTTGGAGTGAATAATCAGAGGAATACTTTCTTTTTGCTTTTTACTTTCCAATGGACAGAAATGAACGGTCTTATCATATGGATAGGGCAATGTTTCATATTCCTTTTTTAATCCGTGTTTTTCAATCTAATTGTAATGTTGTGTGCGAAAACGGTTGTATTTGTGAAATAATACTAAATGAAAAGCGAAATTGAACTAAATATTTGGAGAAAATGAGTGTAAGTTGTACATTTGTCATGTGATTTTTTTCATAGTATTAGATTTAAGGTTAACAAAGGTTGGAGCAAAGCGTTGCTCCTTTTCCTTTTTTAAGCCCTTCGCTTTTGTTCTTTTCCTGCCTGTCAAGTTTCCTGTCTTTTAAAATATTCAGCTTCTTGTTTTCATCCATCGGATTTTATGTTATCTTTGTGTCAATGTAATTAATTGACAATCTAAATGAAAAGACACGCAAACCTTTTATGCTTGGGAGCTGCTGTTGCATTACTGAATGCCTGCGCTCCGGCTGTGAATGCTCCTGAACCTGTTTTCCCCATTCCTGAAAAGAAACAGGTGGATTGGCAGAAAATGGAGACATACGCTTTCGTACATTTCGGACTGAACACGTTCAATGATCGTGAATGGGGATATGGAGATTCCGATCCTGCTACATTCAATCCTGTCAAACTGGACTGCGAACAATGGGTGAAAACCTTTGTGGCGGCAGGGATGAAAGGAGTTATCCTTACGGCAAAACATCATGACGGATTTTGCTTGTGGCCTACGGGGCTGACCGAATACTGTATCCGTAACACGCCTTATAAAGACGGAAAAGGGGATATAGTGCGTGATCTTTCGGAAGCTTGCAAGAAGTATGGTATAAAATTCGCTGTCTATCTCTCACCGTGGGACAGGCATCAGGCCAATTATGGAACTCCGGAATATGTGGATTATTTCTATCGACAGTTGTACGAGTTGCTGACCAATTATGGCCCGGTGTTTGAAATCTGGTTTGACGGGGCCAATGGCGGTGATGGCTGGTATGGCGGAGCAAAAGATTCCCGTACCATAGACCGGAAGACTTACTATGACTATGCGCGTGCCTATGAAATGATTGACAAGTTTCAGCCGCAGGCTGTTGTATTCTCGGATGGCGGTCCCGGATGCCGCTGGGTAGGTAACGAGAATGGATTTGCCGGAGCGACAAACTGGTCTTTCTTGCGTGCCGGAGAGGTTTATCCGGGATATCCTAAGTATAGGGAACTGCAATACGGACATGCGGACGGCAATCAGTGGACGGCTGCCGAGTGTGATGTGTCTATCCGTCCGGGCTGGTTTTATCATCCGGAGGAGGACGACCGGGTGAAGACGGTGGAGCAATTGACAGACCTTTATTACCGCAGTGTGGGACATAATGCGACTTTATTGCTTAATTTCCCCGTAAACCGGGATGGATTGATTCACCCTACAGATTCGGCGAATGCTGTTGATTTTTATAAGAATGTACAGAAACAGTTGGCAAACAATCTGTTGAAAGGTGTTCTTCCGATAGTTTCCAATGAACGGGGTGGAAAATATACGGCAAAGGCGGTGACGGATGGAGAGTATGATACATATTGGGCTACGGAGGATAGCGTCACATCGGCTGTTATCGAGTTTGAATGGCCGGCCCCGCAGAAGGTAAACCGTATGCTGTTGCAGGAATACATTCCGTTGGGACAGCGTGTACAGTCCTTTGTGGTGGAATATAATAAGGAAGGGGAGTGGCTGCCTGTGAAACTGAATGAAGAGACTACTACAATCGGTTATAAACGTTTGCTTCGTTTTGAGACTGTCACTACGGACAAACTTCGCATGAACTTTGAGAAATCACGCGCTTGCCTGTGTATCAATAATATAGAGGCTTATTATGCAGGAGAAACCCTTGATGTGTTTACAGCAAAAGCGGAGGAACTGAAAACATATCCGTTTACATTGCCGAAGGTAGATGAAGCGGAAGCCGGAAAATGTGCGGATAAAGATGCCGCCACTACTTGCTTTGTGGACGGCAATACGCTTCTGGTGGATTTAGGTACGGAACAGACTGTTTCTTCTTTCCATTATTTACCCGACCAGAGCGAGTATAACAAAGGACTGATAGCTGCCTATGAGATTTCAGTCGGCACGGAAGCCGGTGCGGTGAACCAGGTGGTGAGCAGCGGGGAATTCTCGAACATCAAGAACAATCCGATTCTCCAATCGGTCTACTTCAGTCCGGTAACAGCCAGATATGTGCTGTTGAAAGCAGTGCGGATGGTGGAAAATGACGGACCGATGGGCTTTGCCGAACTAGGAGTGCAATAACCATGCATCAATATACTCATGTACCCGTTCACGGTACAGCTACCGTATGTCAATGGGTATATGAGTATCTTGATACATGGTTACATTATTAACCGGTACACTCCTCCTGCCAGTGCTCGTATCACCCCTTTCATTTCTAATTCAAACAGTAATGCACTCATTCGGTTTACAGGTATGTTGGTGTCTATCACCAATGTGTTGATTTGTAATCCTTCCGGCATTTTGCCGAGTCGTTTTACTATTCGTTCTTCTTCCTCGCTTAAATCAGGGAACAATTCCCGTTGTACTGTTTTCTCGGTTTTGGGGCTGCTTTCCCATCCCATGGCCTTCACTAAATCTTCGGCCGATGTGATAAGCACTGCCTGGTTTTTTCTTATCAGATTGTTGCAGCCTATGGAATATTCGTCGTTGTATCGTCCCGGAAAGGCAAAACAGTCCCGGTGATAACTTTCCGCCAGTTCGGCGGTGATGAGGGCTCCCCCTTTGGCGGCGGATTCGATAACGACGGTGGCGTCACTCATACCTGCCACAATGCGGTTTCGTTTCACGAAATTCTGCCTGTCGGGATTGGTTCCGCTTGTAAATTCGGTCAGCAAACCTCCCTGTTCCAACATGCTGACGGCTGTCTTCCGATGTTCGGCAGGATAAATACGGTCCAGTCCGTGTGCCAGCACGCCTATGGTCTTGAAATGATTCTGCAGGGCGGCGCGGTGCGCATGGATATCAATGCCATAAGCCAGCCCGCTCACTATCAAGGCGTTTGGGCACAACACCGACAAGTCGGCAAGGAAACGGGTGCAGATATCCTGTCCGTAGGGGGTGGCATGACGGGTTCCTACCATATTGATGACATGCAGTGCATTCAGATCGGCATTTCCCCGGTAAAATAAAGCTAGCGGAGCATCATCACATTCACGCAAACGGCCGGGATAACCTTCATCATTTAAGGTGAGGCAGCGGATATGATTTTTCTCACAGAAAGTAAGTTCCTGCTCTGCACGCCGGAAAGCTTCGGAGTTATTCAACGCAGTAATGATCTTTTCGCTTACTCCGGGGACCAGTTGTGACAGCTCTTTGCGGTGTTCGAAAACACGGGTGGCGCTTCCCAGACTGCTCACCAGTCTGAATGCGCCTGTCAGTCCCAATCCCGGTATCCGGGTCAGGGCCAGGCTGCAAATTTGTTCGTCTTGTGTCATTCGCTCAGATAGGGGGCGAAAGTCTCGTCAAATAGAGCGCTGTCCCCTAATCTGCCGTTTACCACGCATACTGATTCTACAGTGGCCTTGACAGTCACTTTCATGTCGGGCAGACGGAAAATGTCCTGATAGAACACATATTTAATACCTTCTTTTTTCAGATAGAGCTTGGACACGAATTCGTCACCGCTGCGCAGCGGAGTTTTGAACGCCATGGTGAGCCTCGCCACTACCGGGTCCACTCCTTCTTCGTGCAAGCGTGCGAAACTGATCCCCACCGATGTGAGAAACTCATGGCGCGTATGTTCCAGATAATGTTGATAGTTGGCATTGTTCACAATACCCTGCAGGTCGCATTCATAATCGCGTACCTTCATCTTCAGTTCATAAATATACTTTTCCATAAGGCAAAGGTATAAGAAAAATGTGTTACTTTGCAGATAAACTTAAAAAAAGAAACAAATGAAACTGTACGCTGCCCCTTTGCAAGGTTTTACGGAAGCCCCCTGGAGAAATCTTCATCAGGAAGTTTTTGGTGGGATAGATGCTTATTATACCCCCTTTGTGCGGATGGAGAAAGGAGAGTTCCGTAACAAGGATGTACGGGAGATCGCTTCTGAAAACAATACTGTGTCCCGGCTGATTCCCCAGCTTATCGCTTCCACTCCTGCCGAACTGGAACGGCTGGCCGGTTTGTTTATAGAGAAAGGGTACAAGGAAGCGGATATCAATATGGGTTGTCCTTTTCCCCTGATGACAGGGAAACATAAGGGTTCGGGCATTTTGCCGTATCCGGCCGAGGTGGAAGCTTTATTGAAAGAGCTGGTGCACTATCCGGAACTGGGTTTCTCCGTCAAGATGAGATTGGGATGGGAGTGTGCGGATGAATGGCGGCCGTTGTTGCCTTTGTTGAACGCTGCCCCCTTGCGGCGGATCGTTCTGCATCCTCGTATCGGGAAGCAACAGTACAAGGGAGAGGTGGACTTGGCTGCGTTCACCGCTTTCTATGAGGAGTGCGTCCATCCGTTGGTGTATAACGGTGACTTGCTGACGGTGGAAGATATCCGGAAGGTGGACGAGGAGTTTCCCCGCCTAGAGGGCGTCATGCTGGGACGCGGGTTGCTGGCCAATCCTGCTTTGGCTTGGGAATATGCAAACGGAGCCGTTTTTTCTCCCGATGAGCTGCATGAAAAGGTGAAGGCGCTTCACGCACGCCTTCTTCAATATTATGAAGCCCATTTACAGGGAGAGGTGCAATTGCTGAGTAAAATGAAGCCTTATTGGGAATACCTGCTGCCCGATGCGGACCGGAAGATAAAGAAAGCGATAAAGAAGGCTACAACGATGGATAAGTATTTGACAGCGGTGAACCAGCTGTAATGATGGAAAAGGGGCTTCGGTACATGAAAACCGGAGTGTCTCTTCAGTTCATTCAGCCGGTCTAACTGCTTGTAAAATAGGGAAGTATCCTGATAGGAGAACCTTCAGTTTCCTGTCAGTTACTTCCAGCCCATATTTTTGTTCCTACCTGTTAGATGAGAGGTGTGTCCGTCATGCCTGTATTTTAAGAAATACTTAGCTGTCTTTTCTTGGAGCATATCCTTTATCTTCCTTGTTATGCATCCTGTTGCTTCCGTAAGCATTCGGCCTCGTGCGTGTTTCTCTCCAAGTTATAATAAAGTCAAAAGCC
>ERZ1106943.318-NODE-318-length-66653-cov-8.338779_pt1 | contig 66653 bp, 50 predicted proteins | sample MGYA00403671_ERZ1106943 | MGnify/ENA primary metagenome ERZ1106943 (study PRJEB35170, sample SAMEA104062427) | human gut metagenome | biome: human gut; feature: human-associated habitat; material: faeces | place: Denmark | collected 2012-06-14 ...
ATATTTCGTCTGTACCGTTTTTCTTTTCATAAACCTATAAAATCACGACTTGTGAGAGGACGCTTATATCTGCCCTTCACGCCCTAGGAAAGCACCACAAAATCTGCTGCTCCACGGTAAGTTAAACTCCGGTTACTACCGCTTACATTTTGTAGCTGCCTCCACAAATCCATGGAACAGTGGATGTGGTCTGTTAGGTCTGGACTTCAGTTCAGGATGCGCCTGTGTTGCAATGAACCAAGGATGATCCGGAAGTTCTACCATCTCGACAATACGTCCATCAGGAGAAGTACCGCAGAGTTTCATGCCATGTTCTGTGAGGACTGCACGGAAGTCATTATTTACTTCGTAACGATGGCGGTGACGTTCTTCAATATTTTCAGTGCCATACAATTCATAAGCTTTAGAAGTCTTGTCCAAAATACATGGATAAGAACCAAGTCTTAAGGTTCCACCGATATCTTCCACACCATTCTGATCCGGCATTAAAGCGATGACCGGATGTGTTGTGTTTGGATCAAGCTCAACACTGTGAGCATCGTTGAATCCACAGACATGTCTTGCAAATTCGATGATGGCAACCTGCATACCAAGGCAGAGACCAAGGTAAGGAACCTTGTGTTCACGGGCATACTGTGCAGCGAGAATTTTTCCTTCCACACCACGGGAGCCGAATCCGCCAGGTACTAAGATACCGGAAACATCACCCAAATATTCGTCTGCATTTTCAGGAGTAAGTTCTTCAGAATCTATCCATTTGATGTTGACCGTGGCATGCTCTGCGATACCGCCGTGTTTTAATGCCTCCACAACAGAGATATATGCATCGTGCAGGGCAATATATTTTCCGACTAATGCAATTTTTACTTCTTTATTCGGATGACGGAGCGCATCTACCATTGCTTCCCAGTCTTTTAAATCTGGTTCTGGGCAAGCTAAATGTAAAGCTTCACAGGCAACTTTTGCAAGATTCTCTTTTTCCATTGCAAGTGGTGCCTCATATAAGTATTCCACATCAAGGTTCTGCAACACATGACTGTTTGGCACGTTACAGAACAGAGCGATTTTATCTTTTAAACTCTGATCTAATTCGTGCTCGGAACGGCATACGATAATATCAGGCTGGATACCCATTCCCTGTAATTCTTTTACGGAAGCCTGTGTTGGTTTTGTTTTCAGTTCGCCGGAAGCCTTTAAGTATGGAATCAGCGTTACATGGATAAGAATGGCATTTTCATGTCCGACCTCATGCTGGAACTGGCGGATCGCTTCTAAGAAAGGCTGGCTTTCGATATCACCTACGGTTCCTCCAACTTCAATGATGGCAATATGTGTCTCATCGGAAGTGAAATTGCGGTAAAAACGGCTCTTGATCTCGTTTGTGATATGAGGAATGACCTGAACAGTTCCTCCGCCGTAATCGCCGCGGCGTTCTTTCTGAAGAACGGACCAGTATACTTTTCCGGTTGTGACATTGGAATTTTTGGTTAAGCTCTCATCGATGAAACGCTCATAATGTCCAAGGTCAAGGTCAGTTTCAGCACCGTCATCTGTGACGAAAACTTCTCCGTGCTGGATTGGGTTCATGGTTCCTGGATCGATGTTGATGTAAGGGTCGAATTTCTGCATGGTAACTTTGTATCCGCGTGCTTTTAAAAGTCTTCCAAGCGAAGCAGCGGTGATACCTTTACCGAGACCGGATACAACACCACCGGTGACAAAAACGTATTTTACAGGCATAGGGTTATCCTCCTCTGAAAATGTGAAATATAATGATTAGTAACAAAATCCTCTTAGTTTGTATATGGTAATGAAACGTTGTCTTAGTGCAGCGGAAACATTACACAATTTTTTTAACTGAAATAGTATACTACTATGTTTTTCTAAAATCTATAAAAAAATAAAAAAATTTTAGCAGTTAATCCGAGTGAGTTTATAAAATCTTTAGAAATGAAAGGAAAACTTCACGAACAATGTATTGCTTTTGAAGTTCAATTTCAATATAATAAGAAAGAATTTAATGTTTCATTACGGTTGAAAGATTAGGAGAACTTTTGCCGTAAGAAAATAATTCAATACGATAAGTCCAGCCAGACAAACCAGAATCTGGCTGTGGAAAGGATAGATTTATGGATAACCAGAGCAATTACAATAACGGCAATAACGGATACGGCGGAGGCGGCTATGGCAGTGGCGGTCCGGGAAATAATGGCAGCAATGGAAACAATAATAACAATGGCAATAATGGGGATAATAACAATAAGAATAACAAGAACGGCCAGATGATCATGGTGTTTATCCTGGTATCACTGGTAGCATTGTTCATTATGAGCATGGTCATGAACCGGTATACTTCCATGAGCACTTCGGAGATCAGTTATTCTGACTTTCTTCAGATGGTAGAAGATGGAAAAGTAGAGTCTGTGGAATTTGATTCTTACCAGATCAATATCACACCGGTTTCTGAAAACAAGAATCCATATCTTCAGGAACAGACTTATTATTGTGGACGTTTGGATGATCCGGATCTGCTTCCTTTATTGAAGGATAAGGGAATCACGATCTCCCGTGTGATCCCGGACAACACTTCCACATGGATTTACAATATTTTAAGCTTCCTGCTTCCACTTGTGCTGATCTGGATACTGATGGGTGTTTTGATGAAGCGTATGGGTGGCGGTGCTATGGGCGTTGGCAAGAGCACTGCAAAAGTTTATGTGGAAAAAACCACCGGCGTTACCTTTAAAGATGTTGCCGGACAGGATGAGGCAAAAGAGTCCTTACAGGAAGTCGTTGATTTCCTTCATAATCCAAAGAAATACCGTGAGATCGGAGCAAAACTTCCAAAAGGAGCACTGCTGGTAGGACCTCCGGGTACAGGTAAGACATTACTCGCAAAAGCAGTAGCAGGAGAGGCTGGTGTGCCATTTTTCTCTCTGGCAGGTTCTGATTTCGTAGAGATGTTTGTGGGTGTCGGTGCATCCCGTGTGCGTGATCTTTTCAAAGAGGCACAGAAACAGGCACCATGTATTATTTTTATTGATGAGATCGATGCAATCGGTAAAAGCCGTGATTCCCGCTATGGCGGTGGCAATGATGAGCGCGAGCAGACCTTAAACCAGCTGCTTGCCGAGATGGATGGTTTTGATACTTCCAAGGGACTTCTGATCCTGGCTGCGACCAACAGACCGGAAGTTTTAGATAAAGCGCTGCTTCGTCCGGGACGTTTTGACCGCCGTATTATCGTCGATAAGCCGGATCTGAAGGGAAGACTTGAGACGTTAAAAGTTCATTCCAAAGATGTTCTTATGGATGAGACTGTAGATCTGGATGCACTCGCACTTGCAACCGCAGGTCTTGTTGGTTCTGATCTTGCCAATATGATCAATGAGGCTGCGATCAATGCGGTTAAGAAGGGCAGAAAATATGTAAATCAGGCAGATTTATTTGAGGCCTTTGAGTTAGTTGCAGTAGGTGGTAAAGAGAAAAAAGACCGCGTGATGAGTGACAAAGAGCGCAAGATCGTTTCCTATCATGAGGTTGGTCATGCGATTGTGACAGCACTTCAGAAGAACACTGAGCCGGTTCAGAAGATCACGATCGTTCCAAGAACGATGGGAGCACTCGGTTATACCTTGCAGACACCGGAAGAGGAGAAGTTCTTACAGACGAAGGATGAACTGCTTGCCAAGATCACAACCTACATGGCAGGACGTGCGGCAGAAGTACTCGTATTTTCCTCTGCAACAAGCGGCGCTGCAAACGATATTGAGCACGCAACAGCGATCGCAAGAGCAATGGTTACACAATATGGTATGTCAGATAAGTTTGGCATGATGTGTCTTGCAACAACAGAGAATCAGTATCTGGATAACCGGGCAGGACTGATCTGCGGTGAGGAGACCGCAGCACAGATCGACGGAGAAGTTCTTTCCATTATTAACAAATGTTATGATGACGCAATGCAGCTTCTGATCGAGAACCGCGAATCATTAGATAAGATTTCTGAATACCTGTACGAGCATGAGACAATCACCGGAAAAGAATTTATGAAGATTTTCCGTGAGATCAAAGGTATTCCGGAACCGGAGGAAGAGAGCACAAAGAAGAGCTTTATGGAACAGGCAATGGACGCTGAACGCCAGAGTAAAGGCAATGATGGTGAATAATGTTTGAGATTGCAGAAGAATTAAAAAAACTCCCGGATCAGCCGGGAGTTTATATTATGCATGACAGCAGGGATGCGATTATTTATATTGGAAAGGCTGTCAGCCTTAGAAAACGGGTGCACCAGTATTTTCAGGCAAGCCATGATGAGGGGATCAAAAAAGCGCAGATGGTAAAACAGATTGCGCGTTTTGAATATATCATCACGGATTCTGAACTGGAGGCACTTGTTTTAGAATGTAATCTGATCAAGGAACACAGACCAAAATACAATACCATGCTGCGGGATGATAAGACCTATCCCTATATCAGAGTGACGGTCGGAGAGGATTTTCCGCGGGTTCTGTTTTCCAGACAGCAGAAAAAAGACAGGTCACGCTATTTTGGACCGTACACAAGTGCAGGGGCAGTCAAGGATACGATCGAACTGATCAATAAATTATATCAGCTCAGAACGTGTAACCGGAATCTGCCAAAAGATATCGGAAAAGACCGCCCGTGTCTGAATTACCACATTCATCAGTGCAATGCACCGTGTCAGGGCTATATCAGCAAAGAGGAGTACAGACAGCGTGTAGATGCAGCCGTTGAGTTTTTAAATGGAAACTATGCACCAATTTTAAAATCGTTACAGGAAAAAATGATGGCTGCTTCCGAGGAGATGCAGTTTGAGAAGGCAATCGAATATCGTGACCTTTTAAACAGCGTGAAGCAGATTGCACAGAAACAGAAAATCACGCATAACGACGGCGAGGACAAAGACATTATTGCACTTGCTGCGGATGACAGAGACGCGGTCGTACAGGTATTTTTTATCCGGGATGGAAAACTGATCGGACGGGATCACTTTTATGTAAAGATCGGAAATGAAGATACTAAGGAACAAATATTGACTACATTTGTAAAACAGTTTTATTCCGGCACGCCGTTTATTCCGAGGGAGATCATGCTGCCGGAGGAGATCGATGACCATGAAGTATTGGCAGAATGGTTGGGGGAGAAGCGCGGCGGCAAAGTCTATATCCGTATTCCGCAAAAAGGAATGAAGGAAAAACTGGTGGAGCTGGCGCAGAAGAATGCGGAACTTGTGTTGTCGCAGGATAAGGAGAAGATCAAGCGTGAGGAGGGAAGAACTATCGGAGCGATGAAAGAGATCGCAGGATGGCTGGATCTTCCGGGCTTACAGCGTGTGGAAGCGTTTGATATCTCCAACATCAACGGATTCGAGACGGTTGGTTCCATGGTGGTTTATGAAAAAGGAAAACCAAAGCGCAGCGATTACAGAAAGTTCAAGCTCCGCACTGTCACCGGGCCGGATGACTATGCTTCCATGCATGAAGTCCTTACAAGGCGTTTTACACACGGCATGCGGGAGCAGGAAGAAATGCAGGAGAAAGAACTCGGTGCAGAGTATGGCAGTTTTACACGCTTCCCGGATCTTATTATGATGGATGGTGGAAGAGGGCAGGTCAATATCTGCCTGAAAGTGCTGGATGAATTACATCTGAATATTCCGGTCTGTGGTATGGTAAAAGATGATAATCACAGAACCCGTGGGTTATACTATAACAATATTGAGATACCGATTGACCGGGGCAGTGAAGGATTCAAACTTATCACAAGAATTCAGGACGAGGCGCATCGTTTTGCTATCGAATACCACAGGTCACTGCGCAGCAAAGAACAGGTGCATTCCATACTGGATGATATTCCGGGAATCGGTCCGTCCAGAAGAAAAGCTTTGATGAAAAAATATCAGTCGTTAGAGGCAATCCGAGAGGCCTCGGCAGAAGATCTTGCCGACACCGAGAGCATGAACGAAAAAGCGGCGCAGGCAGTATATGAATTTCTTCACAAAGACGCTGTTCTGTGATATATTTATGACAATGGGTTTTCTATGCGGCAGAAGTATTTTCCGGCGCAGAGGAAAACAAAAAATCCCCAGAACATAAAGGAGAAAAGGGTATGAATGGAACGAATGGAGTAAGTGTCAGCAAAGTAGCACAGATCATGGATCTGTATAATTTCCTGCCGGACATGGATTTGAAAAAACACCGTATTAAAATCAGTGATGTGAACCGTCCGGCGTTGCAGCTGAGTGGGTTCTTTGAACATTTTGAGCAGTCGCGTGTACAGATCATCGGAAACGTTGAGTACACCTATTTACAGAGACTGGATGTGGAGAAGAAGGAAAAGATTTTACAGAAATTTACCACATATGATATCCCATGCATTATCTTCTGCAGGGATTTACAGCCGGATGAAGATTTTTTACAGATTGCTTCGGAAAATGATGTTCCGGTTTTGGGAACGAGGAGAAGCACATCGGAATTTATGGCAGAATTGATTTTCTGTCTGAGTGAACAGCTGGCACCATGTATTTCCATTCACGGAGTTCTGGTCGATGTCTATGGTGAAGGACTTCTGATCATGGGTGAGAGCGGAATCGGTAAGAGTGAGGCGGCATTGGAGCTTGTGCGCCGTGGACATCGTCTGGTAACAGATGATGTTGTGGAGATCCGCAAGATTAATGAGCATACGCTGATCGGCACTTCTCCGGACATCACGAGATATTTTATCGAGGTGCGTGGTATCGGTATTATCGATGTGAAAGCGCTTTACGGTGTTGAGTGTGTCAAGGAAAAACAGCAGATTGACCTTGTCATCAAGCTAGAGGACTGGAAGAAAGAAAATGAGTATGACCGTCTGGGTTTAGAGGATGAATACGCAGAATTTCTTGGAAATAAAGTGGCGTGTCATTCGCTGCCAATCCGTCCGGGACGAAATCTTGCAGTCATCTGTGAGACAGCAGCGGTTAACCACAGACAGAAGAAAATGGGTTACAATGCAGCACAGGAGCTTTACCGCCGTGTGCAGGAGAATATCACAAAAGGTCATGATGATGACGATTAAGCCGGAGACGACATATTTACATTTTTGCATATAGCGGAAAAACCGTTATAAATATATAGTTAGATTTGGAGATAAAATTATGGAAAACAAAATTGCATGGGAAAAATACCCGGAAGGAAATAAACGTGAGGAAGTATTTCAGTTTGCAGAGAATTACCGCAAGTTTATTTCTGATTGCAAGACAGAGCGCGAGTGCGTTACTTCTTTTGTGGAGAAAGCAGAAAAGGCAGGTTTTGTAAATCTCGAGAAGGTAATCGCAGAGCATACAGCATTAAAAGCAGGTGACAGAGTATATGCCAATAACATGGGAAAAGGCATGGCTTTATTTGTGATCGGAAAAGAGAGCATGGAAAAAGGAATGAATATCCTTGGAGCACACATTGACTCACCACGTCTGGATTTAAAACAGGATCCATTATATGAGGATACCGATTTTGCTATGTTAGACACCCACTATTATGGTGGAATCAAGAAATACCAGTGGGTGACGTTACCTTTGGCATTACATGGTGTTATTGCAAAAAAAGACGGAACTGTTGTAAAGGTAAATGTCGGCGATAAACCAGGCGACCCGGTGTTTGGAGTGAGTGATCTTCTGATCCATTTATCAGGAGAACAGTTAGAGAAGAAAGCTGCAAAAGTGATCGAGGGTGAAAATCTTGATCTTTTGATCGGAAGCATTCCAATGCAGACAGAAGACGAGAAAGTAAAAGAAAAAGTGAAAGCAAATATCATGAATCTTTTATCCAAAGAATATGGTATAGAGGAGGAAGATTTCCTTTCCGCAGAGATCGAGGTGGTTCCGGCAGGAGAAGCAAGAGATTACGGCTTTGACCGCAGCATGATCATGGGTTATGGACATGACGACAGGGTGTGCGCATATCCATCCTTTGAAGCAATGCTTGTGTCAGAAGATCCGGAGATCACAAGTGTCTGCCTCTTAGTGGACAAAGAAGAGATCGGAAGCGTGGGAGCCAGCGGAATGCAGTCTAGATTTTTCGAAAATACCGTTGCAGAAGTAATGGCAGCAGCAGGAAGTTATTCAGAACTGGCACTCAGAAGAGCACTGGCAAATTCCAAGGTGCTTTCCTCCGATGTATCGGCAGCGTTTGATCCGAACTTCCCAAGCGTTATGACAAAACGAAACACCGCATATTTTGGAAAAGGACTTGTATTTAATAAATATACAGGTTCCAGAGGCAAGGGTGGTTCCAATGATGCAAATGCAGAGTATATTGGAAAATTAAGAAATATTATGGATACAAATGAGGTATCCTTCCAGACAGCCGAGCTTGGTAAAGTAGATCAGGGCGGCGGCGGAACAATCGCTTACATTCTTGCAAATTATGGAATGAATGTCATCGACAGCGGTGTTCCGGTATTGAATATGCATGCGCCATGGGAGATCATCAGTAAAGTTGATCTGTATGAGGCATACAGAGGCTATATTGCATTCTTAAAGGAAGCTTAGGGAAGATCAATGAATGACCAGTTTTTGACAGAACTTCAAAATGTAATGGGTGGCTCCGGGATATTTATGGAAGAGCCAATGAAAAAACATACAACGTTTCGTGTGGGTGGACCGGCAGATGTGCTGGTCCAGCCGGATGAAACAGCACTTGTGGCTATCCTTGCACTCTGCAGACAGTATCATGTGTCATATTCTTTTATCGGAAATGGCAGTAATCTGCTTGTGGGAGACAAGGGAATCCGTGGTGTGGTGATCGAGATGACAGACCCAATGGGAAACATTGAAGTGGATGGAACGAAAATCACGGCACAGGCAGGTGCGATGCTTTCGAAAATTGCCAATACTGCGGCATCGAATGGTCTGGGCGGCATGGAATTTGCTGCCGGTATTCCGGGAAGTGTCGGCGGAGCAGTTGTCATGAACGCCGGAGCCTATGGCGGAGAGATGAAGGACATCATTGAGAAAGTATATGTTCTCGATGAAAACGGTGCACAGTTGGAACTTGACAGAGATGCGCTCGACCTGGGTTATCGGCATAGCTGTATTCCAGAGAAAAAATATATTGTTACAAAAGTTGTTTTGGAACTTGTGCCGCGCAATGAGGCGGAAATCCGTTCCGAAATGAAAGAATTGAATGAAAAAAGAGCAGAGAAACAGCCACTGCAGTATCCGAGTGCCGGAAGCACTTTCAAAAGACCGGAGGGATATTTTGCAGGAAAGCTGATCATGGATGCAGGACTTCGCGGCTATCAGGTGGGTGGTGCGCAGGTGTCTGAGAAACACTGTGGTTTTGTGATCAACAAAGGGGATGCAACAGCAGCAGATATCTGTCAGCTGATGAGGGACGTATCGGATAAGGTACAGGCACAGTTTGGTGTAGTATTGGAACCGGAAGTGAAAATGATTGGTGAATTTTAAGCTGCAAACTTATGAGAAAGGTGTGGTTATAATATGAAATTCGTGATATTAACAGGAATGTCTGGAGCCGGAAAAAGTACAGCACTGAAAATGATGGAAGATATCGGCTTTTACTGTGTCGATAATCTTCCAATCCCTTTATTGGAAAAATTTGTGGAATTGTCTGATCTGCAGCAGAATGCAGAATTACAGAAAGTCGCTGTCGGGATCGACATCCGAAGTGGACAGGCACTTGAGGAACTCCGAAGTGTGCTTGACCGGATCAAGGCAAACGGCGGCGCTTATGATATCTTATTTTTGGATGCGGAGGATTCCGTACTTGTAAAGCGATACAAAGAGACGAGAAGAAGCCATCCACTGGCAGGCTCGGAGCGTGTCGATAAAGGAATTGCAAAAGAGAGAGAGAGACTTGCCTTTTTAAAAGAGCGGGCAAGTTATATTATAGATACCAGTCAGCTTCTGACAAGAGAGCTGAAAGCGGAGATTGAAAAAATATTTGTGCAGAACCAGGATTATAAAAATCTGTTTGTCACGATTTTATCGTTCGGATTTAAATATGGAATCCCGGCGGATTCCGATCTGGTTTTCGATGTGCGTTTTCTGCCGAATCCATATTACGTGGAAGGGCTTCGTGCCAAGACAGGAAATGACAAGGAAATTCAGGATTATGTGCTTCAATTTAAGGAGGCGCACGAGTTTCTGGATAAATTAGAGGATATGATCAACTTCCTGATACCAAACTACATTGCAGAGGGAAAAAACCAGCTTGTCATATCAATTGGATGCACAGGCGGAAAACACCGCTCGGTAACGCTTGCCAATGAATTGTACAAGAGAATGGCGGACAAGAAGGAATATGGTCTGAAGATTGAGCATAGGGATATAGGAAAAGATGCCCTGCGAGGTAAATAGAATGTCTTTTTCAAGTGAAGTAAAAGAAGAACTTTCCAGACATCTTGGGAAAAGCCGTCATTGTCAGATCGCGGAGCTGGCGGCGCTGATCGCATTTGATGGAAAAGTGCAGGTGAGTGAATCCGGGTGTGACCTTTTTCTGGATTCTGAAAATGAACTGTTAAATACAAAGTACGATCTTTTGTTAAAAAAACTGTTCGATTTTTCGGAGGAGAAAAGAGAAAAATCCGGAAGAGAACAGAAGAAAATTTATGAGACAGTAAAAATGTGGGATGAGGATCATCAGATCCCGATGATCACAGAGACAGTCAATGGTCTGTTACTTTTGCAGGGCTGTTGTAAAAGAGCTTACATCAGAGGGGCATTCTTAGCTGGTGGTTCCATCAGTGATCCAAACAAGTCCTATCATTTTGAGATTGTGTGCAGAACTATGCCGCAGGCAGAACAGCTTCGGGATACCATGAACAGTTTTGATGTGGATGCCAAGATCGTGGAACGAAAAAAACATTTTGTTGTTTACTTAAAAGAAGGGGCACAGATTGTTGATATTTTAAATGTGATGGAAGCGCATGTGGCACTGATGAATTTAGAGAACGTGCGCATTTTAAAAGAGATGCGTAATTCCGTCAACCGTAAGGTCAACTGCGAGACTGCCAATATCAGCAAGACGGTCAATGCGGCAGTAAAACAGCTGGAGGACATTACATATATCAGGGAAGTGATGGGGTTAGACAGCCTGCCGGACAATTTAAAAGAGATGGCGTTATTGCGGCTGGAATACCCTGAGGCACCACTCAAAGAACTTGGAATGTATTTAGATCCGCCGGTTGGAAAATCGGGTGTGAACCACAGACTTCGGAAGATCAGTGAGATCGCAGACGGATTGAGGGAATAGGAGGAGAATGATAAGACGATGAGAAAGACAGTAGAAGTGCAGATGGATGCAGGAATGGAAGCAAGACCGATCGCATTGATGGTACAGACCGCCAATCAGTTTTCCAGTCATCTTTATCTGGAGATGGACGGGAAACATGTCAATGCAAAAAGCATCATGGGAATGATGAGCCTTGTTCTGACAAACGGAGTGGTTGTCACGATAGATGCGGAAGGAACAGACGAAGTGGAAGCAGTGGAAGCATTAGAGAGACTTTTGACAGGCAAATAAATGTTGAATGAATAAGAGAGTATAGTGATTTATGGATATGAAAAAGAAATTATTGTTTGTATTCAATCCGTGCTCGGGAAAGGCACAGATTAAGAATCAGTTGTTAGACATCGTGGACACCATGGTAAAAGCGGATTATGAGGTTACGATATATCCGACGCAGTGTGCAGGAGATGCAAAAGAAAAAGTGGAAGCGTATGCCGAAAATTATGATCTTGTTGTGTGCAGCGGTGGAGATGGTACATTAGACGAAGTGGTAACCGGAATGATGCAATGCAAAGCAAAAGTTCCATTGGGATACATACCGGCCGGAAGCACGAACGATTTTGCTTCTTCGATTGGAATACCGAAGGATATGGAAAAAGCGGCAGAGGCGGCCGTCACAGGAAAATCGTTTCCGTGCGATGTCGGTCTGTTTAATGGGGATTATTTTGTCTATGTCGCAGCATTTGGACTTTTTACAGAAGTGTCTTATAAGACGAGCCAGGAATGGAAAAATGTGCTCGGTCATGCCGCTTATATTTTGGAAGGCGCAAAATGCCTTCATGATATCCCATCCTTTATGATGCAGGTGGAATATAACAATATGCGTATTCAGGACGAGTTTATCTACGGAATGATCACAAATTCTACATCTGTAGGCGGATTCAAGGGGATGACCGGAAAAGATGTTCTGCTTGATGATGGTGTTTTTGAAGTTACACTGATCAAAAAGCCGAAGAACCCGATGGAACTGAATGAGATCATCGCATCCCTGATCAATCTCGTAGATGACACGGATATGATTTATTCATTTAAGACAGCCGAAGTGAAGTTTACCGCTTCCAGGGAGATCCCATGGACTCTGGACGGGGAATTTGGCGGTGACCATGAGGAAGTCTGTGTGAAAAATCTGAAACAGGCAGTGGACATTATGGTCAAAAAGCCGGAAGAATCAAAAATCTGACGGTCATATATGTTAAAAAAATAACTTTATTTTTGCATGAAAGTAATATATAATAATGAGAGAAATAATGCTGGATAAAGCAAATATTTTAAATTATGGAGGAATTAACAATGTTAGTATCTGCAAAAGAGATGTTAGACAAAGCAAAAGCTGGTCATTATGCTGTAGGTCATTTTAACATTAACAATTTGGAATGGGCAAAAGCTGTTTTATTGACAGCACAGGAGTTAAAATCCCCTGTTATCTTAGGTGTATCTGAAGGTGCTGGAAAGTACATGACAGGATTCAAAACTGTAGCAGCTATGGTAAAAGCTATGGATGAAGAACTTGGAATCACAGTTCCTGTAGCATTACACTTAGATCACGGAACTTACGAAGGATGCTACAAATGCATCAAAGCTGGTTTCACATCTATCATGTTTGATGGTTCTCATTATTCAATCGAAGAGAACATCGAGAAAACAAAAGAATTAGTAGCAGTTGCTCACAGATTAGGTTTATCTATCGAGGCAGAAGTTGGTTCTATCGGTGGAGAAGAGGATGGCGTTATTGGTATGGGTGAATGCGCTGATCCTAACGAGTGTAAAGCAATCGCTGATCTTGGTGTGGACATGCTTGCAGCAGGTATCGGTAACATCCACGGAAAATATCCGGCAAACTGGCCAGGATTAAGCTTTGAGACTTTAGCAGCAGTTCAGGAGAAAACAGGAGCATTACCATTAGTACTTCACGGTGGTACAGGTATCCCAGAAGATATGATCAAGAAAGCAATCGAACTTGGTGTATCTAAGATTAATGTTAACACAGAGTGTCAGTTATCTTTCGCAGATGCTACACGTAAATATATTGAAGCTGGTAAAGACCTTGAAGGTAAAGGATTCGATCCTCGTAAATTATTAGCTCCAGGTACAGATGCAATCAAAGCAACTGTAAAAGAGAAAATGGAATTATTTGGTTCTGTTGGAAAAGCTGAATAAGATAAGAATGCGAAGAGAGTGCTTCTGTTTTGGAGGCACTCTTTTTTTCTTTACAAAAAAACTTCGGACGATAAACTGCCCGAAGTTTTTGCGTGTATGAAAAAAGTAAATGGCTGTAAGCACCAGATCAGGGTTGTGGCAATATGGCATGCCACATATTAATATACAGGATTTTCTACATTGACTTTATCAACTTCCTGATAAGGAGCAAGTGTAGAAACCATTTTGATTGGTTTGTCATATGCATTTTTTACATAGTGAACTTCGCCAGGCTCGATATGGATAAAATCGCCTTCTGTTAAGGTATGGCATACGTTATCGACAACGATATCAACTTTTCCCTCTAAGATATAGAAGTTCTCTTCCATCACATTATGATAATGTGCCTGAAAATCCTGGCCAGGCTGGAACTGTACAAGTGCATAATTCATACGAGGTCCTTTCATTAAATATTTTGGACCACTGTCTCCAAAACGATATTCAAAATCTTTCTCATTAACTACAAACATATTTTTTTCCTTCCTTTTCTTAAGTTTTCTTCATGATTGAATTTTATAAACCTGGTGCAATCCACATATTTTTGGTAAGCTTACGGTCACACAAATCGAGATTGGCTTTGTAGACCTCTCTCCAGACTGGATACATTTCATCATATACTTTTTTGTTCTCTAAATTAGGTGTGTAAGTTTTATCTACTTTAGCACAGATTGCAGCACCCTCAGCGATGGATGGGTAAATGCCAACACCATATCCGGCAATGATCGCAGCGCCCAGTGCAGTTGCTTCTTTTACAACAGGAGTTACGACAGGTTTTCCGGTTACATCAGCAAGAATCTGTGACCATAAATCACTGACAGATGCGCCACCTGCAAAAATAAGCTTATCCGGTTCATTTCCGGTTGCTTCTTTTACAAGTTCAATATGTCCTTTGACTAACATAGCTGTATTTTCCAAAATGGAACGATAGAAAGTATATTTATTAAACTTTTCCGGTAACAGCTCAAAGTTTGTGAAGGTAGGTGCTGCATGTTTCCAGTTAATGAAGTTCATAATATCACTGAAACAGCACATCATGCCGTAACATCCGGCAGGGATTTTCTCTGCTGCTTGATTCATAAGGTTGTATGGATCGTCGCCAATCTCTTTTGCTTTCCGTTTTTCCTCCTGACAGAAACCATCACGGAACCATCTCATGACAAGTCCTGGTTTAAATGCAAGTGCTTCATATTGCCATACGCCTGGTACTGCATGGCAGTTGACACGGACACGGCCATAAGGATCGGTTTTACCACTTTCTGTGTTGAATTCATACTGCCAGAAGCTTCCACCGAATACGGCTGCTTCGCCAGGTTTGCATGCACCGACACCGATTGTGCCGAGCTGACAGTCACCACCGCCGACAACAACAGGAGTACCTTCTGCCAGACCGGTTTCAGAAGCTCCCTTTGCAGTTACTTTTCCTGAAATGGAACCACATTCTAAGATATCCGGGAAAATGTCAGTACGCAGATTACATTTGGCTGCAATTTCCGTATCCCAGGTGCGGGTCTGAAGATCGAGCAGTCCGGTTGTGGAACCATTACTTGGTTCGACTGCAAGTACACCGGTCAGCTTGTAAATTAACCAGTCATTAAACATACCGATTTTAGCAGTTTTCTCATAGATATCCGGCATATTATTTTTTACCCATAAAATACGTGGAATCGCATTAAGGGCATAACTTTGTCCGGATTTTTTATACAATTCCAGTTCAAGATCAGGATTCATGCGGATAAGTTCGGCTACTTCATCATTGCTGCGGGCATCGACATTGGCACACGCCCAGATTTCATTTCCGTCTTTATCGTATAGAAGTATTCCTTCACGCATACATGTTGTAGAAATAGCAGCAATCTCTGCCGGGTCGATCTTGGTCTCTGCAAGGACATTGCGAACACAACCGCTGGCGAGTTCCCAGTTGTATTTCCAGTCAAAATCCATACTTCCCGGAAAACGAGGATCTTCATTGTGCGTCCACTCATGCTGGGAGCAGCCTATCTGGTTTCCTTTCAAATCGAACAGAACAGCACGTACACTTCCTGTTCCAGCGTCAATTGCCATTAAATAATTTTTCATTGCAATGCACCGTCCTTTCTCTCAGTGTCTATATTGTTTTTTGATTGATAAAGATCTAATACTGCAGTAGCGGTATTTTCATCTGTGATGAGAACATCCAGATATTTTCCTGTCAATACAGCATAAATTGCTTCAATCTTGTGCGGACCACCTGCCACGCCGACAACGTTGTTATATTTTTCGATGTCCGTGAGTGCCGGGCTCATAAGCCGCTTTTCCAAATCTGTATCAATCAGATTTCCATTGATATCAATGAAGTGACTTAAAATATCGCCGACAGCGCCCTGTTTCTTCAAAAGAAGGTAGTCATCCGGTGTCAAAATCGAGTTTTTGATGATGGTTGCATTTGTATCAACGCCACCGATACCGACAACCGTAAAATCAGAAATCAAAGCCATTTTCGAGATACGCTGAATGGCAGTTTCTTTTTTTAATTCTTCCATTATAAAGGAAGAACTTAAAATTAAAGGACACGGAATCAAATGTAAGCGGGCATTAAAAACATTGGACTCCGTATTTGGCAGATAATAATTGACACCGCCAGTCAGTGAAATTACATTAATCGGACTTTCGGATCGCTGGGCAAGGTAGTTTAAGATTCGGCTTGGAGTATCTCCGTATCCCATATTAATGTAAGAATTTTCTTTAATACGCTGGTTGATATACATGGAAGCAGCCTGCGCAAGTGAATCATTTAAAGAATCACTGGAAGGAACAGATGGAATGATAAGAATATCATTTAAATGGAAGAGTTCCTTAAAAGTATTTTCCATATGAAATCTTTTTGCGTTACTGTTTCGAATCTGGAAGGTGATCAATCCATTTTCCTTTGCCTTGTCAAGCAAACGCAGGATTTTGATGCGGTTAATACCTAATATCTTGGCGATTTCCTGCTGGGTAAGATTCTCAATATAGTAGTACCACGCAATTTTGATCATAAGTTCTTCTTCATAATTATAGTTCGAATCCATATTTAATTCTCCTAACAAGTAAAATAAAACAATTGTTCATTAAACTGAAATATGTTAATTCATAGTATAATTATGATTGTGCAAAATGTCAAGATAAAATGTTTTTGTATAATTTATATAGGTAGAATGACCAAAAAAATAGAAAAAATCTCGAAAAGCTATGTTGACAAATGATAATACGAGTGTTAATATTAGTTCATCACTTGAACAAAAGTACTTGAAGATAACGGAGGGGATAACATGGAGAACAACAAAAAACCAGACGCTGAAAATCTTCTGCAGGTTTGTGATATTTATAAATCCTTTGGTGACAATGCAGTCTTAAAAGGCATGACATTGAGCCTGGCATCTGGAGAAGTTCTTTCTCTTATTGGAGGTAACGGAGCTGGTAAAAGTACCTTAATGAAAATCATTATGGGTATCTATACACACGACAGTGGAAAAGTCATTGTAAATGGAAAAGAAATGACAGCAGGAAAAACAACAGAAGCGTTATCCAGCGGTGTTTACATGGTACCACAGGAACCATTGCTTTTCCCTAATATGACAGTTGAAGAAAATATTCTGATCGGTTTCACAAAACCACAGTCAGAACTTCATAAAGAACTTGTCGATACAATGAAGAAGATCGGTTGGAATCTTGAACTTAATCGTAAAGCCAATACATTGTCAATCGCAGAACAGCAGTTGGTCGAGCTGCTGAGAGGCTTGCTCAGACATGCAAAGATACTGATTCTGGATGAGCCGACAAGTGCACTTACTTTTAAAGAGGTAGAAAGTCTTTTTAAAGTAGTCAAAGACTTGAAAGCACAGGGAATTGGAATTATTTATATCACCCATCGTCTGGATGAGGTGTTTGAGATTTCCACAGACGTTGGAATCATGAGAGATGGTCGAATCACTCTCATGGGAAAGATTGAAGAATTTACAAAAGCAGCCCTTGTAAAAGGCTTGCTGCCAGATGCCACTGATCAGCAGGAAATCGTGAATAAAAATACAGTTGATTACAGCAAAGATCCGGTTCTTGAATTAAAGAACTACAGTGGATATGGATTTAAAGATATTTCCTTAAAAGTATATCCGGGAGAAATCCTTGGAGTTGCAGGTGTTGTAGGTGCTGGAAGAACAGAGATGGCACAGACAATTTTTGGAATGGACAAAGTACTTGGAGGAAAAGTTTATCTGGATGGTAACGACATTACAGGACTGAGCACACAGAAAGTTATGAAAGCTGGTGTGAACTACGTTTCAGAAGACAGACATGCGGATGGAATTTTCAAGATTTCATCGGTTGCCTACAATATTACAAGCGGGGTGTTAAGCGAATCTTTCATGGGAAAAGTTTTCTTAAACCAGAAGAAAGAAAAATCACTCACCCAGCAGTACATTGATGATTTCCGCATCAAAGTTACCGGACAGGAACAGGAAGTTGGAAGCCTCTCAGGTGGTAACCAGCAGAAAGTAGTGATCGGACATGAGCTTGCTACAAATCCGAAGCTGATTATTCTGGATGAGCCGACACGAGGAATCGATGCAGGTGCCAGAACTGATGTCTACAATATTATTAAAGGACTTTCGAAAAAGGGATTGGCTGTACTTTTGATCTCATCTGATATGGAAGAAATTATCGAACTTAGCGACAGAGCAGTGACGATCCATCAGGGCAGATTAAACTGTGAGTTTGACAGAGCAGATATCAATCAGGAGAATTTAACAAAAGCATCCTTTGGTGTTATTGGAAAGGAGAAAGAATCATGAACAGTTTACGGGCAATCTTGAAAAAGAGAGAAATGACAAGTTTCCTTTGTCTGGTCTTGTTATTCATCGTGGTTGGCTGTATCAACCCGGCATTTTTTACAGTAGGAAATATATCCGCATGTTTTAACTCATCTGTTGTGTTTGTCATTATCTCCGTTGGTATGGCATTTACGATCATGATTGGTGAAATCGATGTTTCCGTTGGTTCCTGTATGGGTATGACGGCGGTTGTAGTCGGCACCATGATATGTGATGGAAAGAACTGGATACTTGCATTTATTGTCGGAATCCTGATCGGTGTGATCGTTGGATGCATTAATGGATTTGGTGTTGCAATTATGAAAGCACCTTCCCTGATTTTTACATTAGGTGTAAACGGAATCTTACGTGGTCTGATGTTTATTTACACAGACGGTGCAGATGTTAACAATATTCCAAAAAGCTTTAAAGACATCTCAGCAAAAGCTCTTCCGGGAGTGAGACTTACATATTACTTTATTGGAGCGCTGATTCTTACAATTATCATCCATTTGATCCTTACAAATACAAGAAAAGGAAGATATGTAAAAGCAGTTGGTGATAATGCAGATGGTGCGAAGTTAGTAGGTATTAACCCGGTTGCAACAAAATTTGTTTCCTATATTATATGTTCCGTTATGGCATCTATCGCAGGAATTTTATTCTGCAGCCGTATCGGTATTGTCACAACATCCAGTGGTAATGGTTACGAAATGACAGCAGTTGCCGCATGTGTATTAGGTGGTATCAGTCTTACCGGTGGTGTTGGTAGTGTGATCGGTTCAGCAATTGGTGCTGTAATTATGAGTTCCATCAGTTACCTTTTAGTATTTATGGGATTCTCATCTGATTATAATGATGCAATTACCGGAAGTATCCTGATTGTGATTGTGGTAGTTGACTCTGTAATGCAGATCAGATCAAGAATGAAATTAAGACATGAAAGACTGCAGGCAAGAACGCGGGATGACATGAATACGGAAGAGGGGGATGCATAATGAGCGGAATTTCTTCAAACGAGAAAAAAAGTAAGCATAAGGGAATGCTGAACTGGAATTTGTTTTTGATTGTTGTAATTCTTTTCGAATTTTTGATTTTTGGAGCTGCGAATCAGAAGTTTTTGAATATCTCTTCCATGTTTCGTAGTATGAACGACTTCGTTCCGATTGGAATTATTGGTATTTTTGTCACACTGGTTATGATTACCGGAGGAATCGATATTCAGGCTGGATCAATCGTCGGACTGACCTCTATCATTATTGGTGTTGCATGGCAGGACTGGGGAATGAATATCTGGGCTGCTGTTGTACTTGCAATTGTGATCGCTATCTTATGTGGAACGCTGACTGGATTTTTTATCGCATACTGTGGCGTACAGGCGATGGTCGCAACATTAGGTGGAAGTTTCTTATATGCAGGACTTGCCCTGATGGTTTCCACTTTGAGTGATACACCATCCTACATGGGAATTACAAACTTCCCGGATGCATTCCGAAACATTACCAAATTTAAAATCGGTACAATTTCACCGGGACCGGTTTTGGTATTTGTCATTATTGCAGTGATTATGGGAATTGTGTTACATAAAACCAAGTATGGACGTAAAATTTTCCTTGTTGGTGTCAATCAGAATGCAGGAGAGTTCTCCGGAATTAATACAAAAAGAGTAATTCTTTCTACTTATGTATTGAGTGCTGTTGGTGCAGCAATCGCAGGTATTGTACTTACATCTTATTATAATGTAGCAAAATCTGACCTTGGAAGTACATTTACAATGAATATCATTACGATTGTAGTACTTGGAGGAACTTTATCAACAGGTGGTAAAGGAAATGTATTCGGAACAGTATTGGCAACCATCATTATTGGACTGATCAAATTTGGACTTCCGTTATGCTTTGGTATTAATTCACAGTATCTGGATGCACCAATCGGAATCCTGCTGGTAGTTGTATTGTTAGGACGTGCATTAATGGTTCATCCGGCATTCATAAATTACCGCGCAAAGTTAAAAAATAAGCGGCAGAAAGCAGCTTAGTACAAAATTGTTAGAAAATATCTAAACATACATATCACACATATTAAGGAGGAAATGTAATGAAGAAAAAGATTTTATCAGCATTATTAGTTGGGGCAATGGTATCTTCCCTTTTAGCTGGATGTGGTGGAAGTGACAGTGCAAGCACAAGCGACAACAGCACAAGCGCAGGAAGCTCAGATGCGCAGACAACAGAGCAGGGCTCTTCTGATGCAACAGCAGAGGCATCTGGAATCGAAGGAAAAACAGTAGCATTCATTCCAAAATTAACAGGAAATGCATTCTTCGAAGTTGCAAACGACGGAGCACAGGAATATGCAGAAAAATGGGGAATCACTGTTGATTACATGGGAAGCTCTAACGCAGCAGTAGCAGATCAGGTATCTGTTATTAACCAGGCTATTTCTTCAGGGGTTGATGCAATCTGTATTTCAACTGTAGATGCAGCAGGTGTATCTGATGCATTACAGGAAGCAAAGGATGCAGGAATCATGGTTACAACATGGGATTCTGATGCAAACAGCGATGACAGAACTTTAATGGTTTCTCAGGGAACACCAGAAGTTTTAGGACAGATGTTAGTAGATATGGCAGTTGATGGATTAAAGGAGAGAGGTAAAGATCCTGAAAACGATGAGATTAAATATTGCTGGCACTACTCACAGGCAACTGTAACAGACCAGAACAGCTGGCAGGTAGAAGGCGAGAAGATTATCGCTGAGAAATATCCAAACTGGACAAACGTTTACCCAGACAACTACTACTCAGAGCAGGATGCTGAAAAAGCTATCACAGTTGGTGAAGCTGTATTAGATGCAAACCCAGATATCGATGTTATTATCTGTAACGACTCTACAGCTCTTCCAGGACAGTTACAGGCTGCTGAGAACAAAGGTTACAACAAAGACAACATTACAATTACTGGTTTCGCAACACCAAACGCTGTAAAACAGTATTGCTCAAACGGAACTCTTTACAACTGGGGTCTGTGGGATGCGAAACTTCAGGGTGCTATGGGTTGTTATGTAGCTGCTTACCTTGCAGCAGGTAACACTGTAAAAGTTGGCGACACAATTGACATTCCTGAAATCGGTTCCTGTGAAGTACTTTCCAACGATAGTATTTCAGCTGGCGCAGCAACAGGTGATGAAAACAACGGTGTTGTTCTTCTTCCAGAGCGTCTGGTATTTACCGCAGATAACATGGATGATTATGATTTCTAATTATTAACAAACAAAAGAGAGAAGAATTATTAACTTGTGATATGTATGTAGTAACAAATAGTTTATAGTGAAAAAGGAGATATATCGATGGCAGATTTAGAAGGACTTAAAGTAGCAAAAGATTATCACATTGATACACCATTTGCCAACCAGGATGGCTTTTATGTAAAAGGTGCAAACAGTCTGGATTGGGGAATGAAACGTCATTTAGCAAATATTTTCAATCCAAAGAGTGGAAATACTGTAATGTTTGCTTTTGACCATGGATACTTTATGGGAAGCACAGCAGGATTAGAGAGACTGGATTTATTATTACCAAAGCTGGCACCATATGTTGACTGTTTTATGGGAACAAGAGGTGCTATCCGTACATGCTTAAAACCTGAGTACACCAATGCAATCGCATTGAGAGTTACATCTGGTTCCAGCATGGTTCAGGCTGATTTAAGTCATGAAGTTGTTGCAGTAGATATCGAAGATTCCATCCGCATGAATGCAGATTGTATGGCATCACAGGTATTTATCGGAGCAGACGGACAGTTATCAAGTATTGATAATTTAAGCAAAGTAATCAATGCAGGTATGAGATACAGTGTTCCAACCTTAGGCGTATGTGCTGTAGGTAAAGACATGGAGCGTACCGACAGATTCTTTAAATTAGCTACACGTATTATCGCTGAGATGGGATGCCAGATGGTAAAAACCTATAACTGTGAAAACTTCGAAGAAGTCGTTGCAGCCTGCCCGGTACCAATCGTAGTAGCCGGTGGTAAGAAATTGGCTGAAAAAGATGCTTTGACATTAGCTTATGATGTAATCAGCAAAGGTGCAAGAGGTGTTGATATGGGAAGAAATATCTTCCAGAGCCAGCATCCGGTTGAAATGGCACAGGCTGTTCATAAGGTAGTACATGAAGGCTTTACAGACAAAGAAGCATATGAATTTTACGAAGATCTTATTCATTAATACAATGAGAGAAGAAGGGGCAGGCTGTTTTGGCCTGCCCCTTTTTTTGGAAAGAGGATGAGAAATGGTTATCAAAATACTGGAAATGGCATTGCCCGTGCTTATCATGCTGGGGCTTGGATATTTTTGCAAAGCAAAAAATGTGTTTGATGAAAAAGGGCTGCTTGGCTTAAAAGCGTTCATCAGCAATATTACGCTGCCGGTGGTATTATTCAATGCATTTTTGTGTGCAGAGTACAATGCGAAAATTGTAGTGTTGTTTGTTTTGATTTATGTGGGCTATCTGCTTGCAATCGGTACAGGACTTCTGCTGAATAAAACAGGGAAAAGCTGTTCTGTGTTTATGCCGTTTCTGTTGGCGAGTGCGGAAGGCGGAATGCTCGGATATGCGCTTTACGGACTGATCACTGGAACGCAGACCGGATTTGCGGCAGTTGATCTGGGACAGACTGTTTTTGCATACACGGCATTTCTTGCACTGTTAAAAATGACGGATGGAAAGAAAGTCACCGCCAGAAATCTCCTGGGCAATATGTTTTCCAATAAATGTTTCTGGGGCATGCTGCTTGGTATTATCTGTGGGGCAACCGGAATTGGAAAACTTGTCTTAAACAGCAGTGTCGGCGGAATCGTTACTTCGGTCATCAGTATGATCGCAGCACCGACGAGCGCAATCGTACTTCTTGTTGTTGGATATGAATTAAATATGAAACGTGAGTTGATGAAAAAAGTACTTATTACAGTTGTAACACGTCTGGCAATCATGGCAGTACTTTTAGTGGCAGTGAGTGCAATTGTCACAGGAATTTTCGGATACGACAAAGAACTTGAAGTTGCGTTGATGGTGTTATATTCGCTTCCGGCACCGTTTATCATTCCAATGTTTGCAGACCTCGGAGACGACAGCGAATATGTTTCGACGACGCTTTCGGTCAATACTGTCGTCACGATTATTCTGTTTGTGTTTATCTCGGCATTCTATATTATGTAGGGAATATTTTTATTGAGAAACTGCGTGAAGAAAACGATTTATTAGTTGCATTTATGTGTAGATTCTCTTATATTAGTATAAGAACATCAAATCTGAGGGGATTTAGATGAGAGAAAGGATATCAAACAAGATGATGGAGAAAGAGAACTTTAATGTTGTAGATATCTTTGGAGAAAATGTATTTAACGATTCTGTCATGCAGGCTCGTTTACCAAAGAAAGTTTACAAAAAACTTCACGAAGTAATGGAGGAAGGAAAAGAATTAGACCTCGAGACCGCAGATGTCGTTGCTCATGAGATGAAGGAGTGGGCAATTGAAAAAGGTGCAACACATTATACGCACTGGTTCCAGCCGTTAACCGGAGTTACGGCAGAGAAACACGATTCTTTCATTACGGCGCCTATGGAAAACGGCAAGGTTTTGATGAGTTTTTCGGGAAAAGAATTAATTAAAGGTGAACCGGATGCATCATCTTTTCCATCCGGTGGATTAAGAGCGACTTTTGAGGCGAGAGGATATACAGCATGGGACTGTACTTCCCCGGCATTTGTCAGACAGGACGCAGCAGGCGCAACACTCTGCATTCCGACTGCATTCTGTTCCTACACAGGAGAAGCGCTTGACCAGAAGACACCATTGCTTCGTTCCATGGAAGCAATCAACGTGCAGGCACTGCGTCTGATCCGTTTATTCGGAAACACAACCTCTAAGAGAGTAACTCCTTCGGTAGGACCGGAGCAGGAATACTTTATTGTAGACAGAGAAAAATATTTACAGAGAAAAGACCTGATCTTTACCGGACGTACTTTGTTTGGTGCAATGCCTCCAAAAGGACAGGAAATGGATGACCATTACTTTGGAAGCATCCGCGAACGTATCGCATCCTATATGAGAGATGTCAATATCGAACTGTGGAAGCTTGGCGTGTCCTCAAAGACACAGCATAATGAGGTCGCACCTGCACAGCACGAACTGGCTCCGATTTACGCAGTGGCAAATATCGCAGTTGACCACAACCAGCTTATCATGGAGACTTTGAAAAAGGTTGCGTATCGTCATGGTTTACAGTGTCTGTTACATGAGAAACCATTTGCAGGGGTGAATGGTTCCGGTAAGCATGATAACTGGTCCATTACGACAGACGATGGCATTAACCTGTTAGAGCCGGGAAAAACGCCGCACGAAAATATTCAGTTCCTTTTGGTGCTGACCTGTATTTTAAAAGCAGTGGATACCCATGCCGATCTTTTGCGCGAATCGGCAGCAGATGTCGGAAATGACCACAGACTTGGCGCAAATGAGGCACCACCGGCTATTTTATCCGTTTATCTTGGAGAGCAGTTAGAGGACGTGTTATCACAGCTCATCAGCACTGGAGCTGCCACACACAGTATCTCCGGTCAGAGATTAGAGACAGGTGTAAAATCCCTGCCTGACTTTATGAAGGATGCGACAGACCGTAACCGTACATCTCCGTTTGCGTTTACCGGAAATAAATTTGAGTTCCGTATGGTAGGTTCCCAGGACTCTGTTTCCCAGCCGAACGTTGTGTTAAATACAATTGTGGCAGAGGCATTTGCAGAGGCGTGTGATGAACTGGAAAAAGCAGATGACTTTGACATGGCTGTGCATGATCTCATCAAAAAATATGCGACAGAGCATCAGAGAATCGTATTCAATGGCAACGGATATTCAGACGAATGGGTAGAGGAAGCCGAAAGACGTGGACTTCCGAATATCAAATCCATGGTAGATGCCATTCCTGCATTAAATACAGAAAAAGCGGTTGCTTTATTTGAAAAATTCGGTGTATTTACAAAGGCAGAGCTTGATTCCCGTGTCGAAATCGAATATGAGACCTATGCAAAAGAAATCAACATCGAGGCAAAGGCAATGATCGATATTGCAACAAAACAGATTATTCCGGCCGTTATCCGCTATACCACAACACTGGCAGAGTCTATCAATGCAGTAAAAGCAGCCTGTGGCGCAGATATCAGCGTGCAGACAGAGATTCTGATGGAAGTATCAGACCTTCTTGCAGACACGAAGAATGCGCTTTCAAAATTAGAGGAAGTGACTGCACAGGGTGCAGCTATGGCACAGGGAAGAGAGCAGGCAGTATTCTATCGCGATGAGGTGATGACTGCAATGAAAGCTTTGCGAACACCGGTTGATAAGCTGGAGATGTTAGTAGATAAATCCATGTGGCCAATGCCATCTTATGGTGATCTCATGTTTGAAGTATAATTTTACATAGAAAATACAATTTTAACAAAAATAAATTGTTTCCATGGAAATAAATGTTAATTTTATACAAAATATGAAAAAAATAAAAAATAGTCTTGAAAAATGATTTTGATTGTATTATTTTAGTTACAACAACAAAACATTGCGAGAGAAAATGAACGAAGGCGTTCCAACAGAGTTGGAGCGCCTTTTTTTCGTGAGTAGCAATGAAAATGCCGTGCTTGCACGAACATTTGAGGAGCACCGCGAAAACTTGAGAAACATTTGTTTCTCAAGTCTGTGAGCAGCGATGTTTGATTAATCAAGAATCAAATCTTAGGGGATTTGGATGAAAAGAAAGGATGTAGAAAGATGAGCGAGAAAGAATACTTCAATGTAGCAGACATCTTTGGAGAGAACGTATTTAACGATGCTGTCATGCAGGAACGTCTTCCAAAGAAAATTTACAAAAAACTTCATGAAGTCATGGAGGAAGGAAAAGAATTAGACCTTGAAACAGCAGATGTCGTTGCACATGAGATGAAAGAATGGGCAATTGAAAAAGGAGCAACACACTATACACACTGGTTCCAGCCGTTAACCGGTGTAACAGCAGAGAAACATGATTCTTTTATCACGGCTCCAATGCCAAACGGAAAAGTATTGATGAGCTTTTCCGGAAAAGAGCTGATCAAAGGTGAACCGGATGCATCATCTTTCCCATCCGGTGGTCTTAGGGCAACGTTTGAAGCCAGAGGATATACAGCGTGGGATTGTACATCACCGGCATTCGTCAGACAGGATGCAGCAGGCGCAACACTGTGTATTCCAACTGCTTTCTGTTCCTACACAGGTGAGGCGCTTGACCAGAAAACACCATTGCTTCGTTCTATGGAGGCAATTAATGAGCAGTCCCTTCGATTGCTCCGGTTATTTGGAAACACAACCTCGAAAAAAGTAACCCCTTCCGTTGGACCGGAACAGGAATATTTCATTGTTGACAGAGAAAAATATTTACAGAGAAAAGATTTGATTTTCACAGGTCGTACCTTATTCGGAGCGATGCCTCCAAAAGGCCAGGAGATGGATGATCATTACTTCGGAAGCATCCGTGAGCGTATCGCAGCTTACATGAAGGATGTCAACAAAGAACTCTGGAAACTTGGTGTATCTGCAAAGACACAGCATAATGAGGTCGCACCTGCACAGCATGAGTTAGCTCCAATTTATGCAGAAGCAAACATTGCAGTGGATCACAACCAGTTAGTCATGGAGACATTGAAAAAAGTTGCTTACCGTCATGGCTTACAGTGCTTACTTCACGAGAAACCATTTGCAGGAGTTAACGGTTCCGGTAAACACAACAACTGGTCGATCACAACAGATGATGGAATTAACCTGTTGGATCCGGGCAAAACGCCACATGAGAATATTCAGTTCCTATTAGTTTTAACCTGTATCTTAAAGGCAGTGGATACACATGCAGATCTGTTAAGAGAATCCGCAGCAGATGTCGGAAATGATCACAGATTAGGAGCAAATGAGGCACCGCCGGCAATCCTTTCCGTGTTCCTGGGCGAGCAGTTAGAGGATGTGTTGTCACAGCTGATCAGCACTGGTGAAGCCACACATAGTATTTCAGGAAAAATGTTAGAGACAGGTGTTAAAACATTACCTGATTTCATGAAAGATGCAACAGACCGGAACAGAACGTCACCATTTGCATTTACCGGAAACAAGTTCGAGTTCCGTATGGTAGGTTCTCAGGATTCCATCGCACAGCCAAACGTTGTATTAAATACAATCGTTGCAGAAGCATTTGCAGAAGCCTGTGATGAACTGGAAAAAGCAGATGATTTCGATATGGCAGTACATGATCTGATCAAAAAATATGCAACCGAGCACCAGAGAATTGTATTCAATGGAAATGGTTATTCTGAGGCATGGGTAAAAGAGGCAGAGAGACGTGGACTTCCAAACATTAAATCCATGGTAGATGCAATCCCTGCATTGAATACTGACAAGGCAGTTGCATTATTTGAAAAATTTGGTGTATTTACAAAAGCAGAACTTGATTCCCGTGTTGAGATCGAATATGAGACTTACGCAAAAGAGATCAATATTGAGGCAAAGGCAATGATCGATATTGCAACCAAACAGATCATTCCGGCAGTGATCAAATACACAACGGTTCTTGCAGAGTCCATCACAGCAGTGAAGGCAGCATGCGGCGCTGATGTGAGTGTTCAGACAGAGATTCTGACAGAGGTATCTGATCTGCTTGCAGATGCAAAATCAGCACTTTCCAAACTGGAAGAAGTCACTGCAAAAGGTGGTGCAATGGAAGAAGGAAGAACACAGGCAGTTTATTATCATGATGAAGTAAAAGCAGCTATGGATGAACTCCGTGCACCGGTTGATAAATTGGAAATGCTGGTAGATAAGTCCATGTGGCCAATGCCTTCTTACGGAGATCTGATCTTTGAAGTATAATAACAGAACGGTATACATAAAAAACTCCCATAAAAGGGAGGATGCCAGGTGGTTCTCCACCTGGCAGATTATGAAAAAGTTTATATAAAAAGTAATCAAAACTTTGAAACTGTCTTTTGTTTTTATGCTTTTATTATATGCAGAAGAAGTGAAAAATTCATGTTCACATCATGAAAGGTTTTTAAACAAATTGTGAACAAATAAAGAATAGAAAACAAGGAGGCTAAATCCTCTCCTCACCATGGGGTTCGGATTTTGCTTCGCAAAACAAGGAGGATTGCTATGAAGAAACTGGAAATTATTATTAAACCGGAGAAACTTGAAGACTTAAAAGAAGTTTTAGATTCCTGTGAAGTAAACGGTATGAATATCGTAAACAGCATGGGTTATGGTAATCAGAAAGGTATCATTAAAAATTACCGTGGTTCTGAGTATGCTGTAAATCTTCTTCCTAAGGTTAAAGTGGAGACGGTCGTAACAGATGAAGTTGCACCAACTCTGATCGATAAGATCGTAAAGGAAATTAATACCGGACATTTTGGTGATGGTAAGATTTTCGTATATGATGTAGAAGATGCAGTTCGTATCCGTACCGGCGAACATGGTACAGATGCATTGTAAGATTCTATGGATGGAAAGAGGAGTCCTAAAATAGAATTAGTTTTTTGTTATGAAAAAATTGAATCAGGAAAAAACGATTATCAAAGGGGATAATAAAGGGTGTAGTCTCACCTGAATTATCTCCTTTTTTATATCGCAAAACAAGGAGGCTTATTATGGATATGAGTGTATGGTACCTGATGGGTGCAGCGTTAGTATTTTTTATGCAATGTGGATTTGCAATGGTAGAAGCAGGCTTTACAAGAGCAAAAAATGTGGGCAACATTACGATGAAAAACTTAATGGATTTCTGTATTGGTACAGTTGCATTCTATTTATTAGGTTATAACCTGCTCTGCGGCGAAGGTGGTTTTGTAGGATGGGGGCTGAATCCTTTTACAGGCTTTGGCGAGACAGACTGGTCAGCTTTCGTATTTAACTTAGTATTCTGTGCAACAGCAGCAACAATTGTTTCAGGTGCAATGGCAGAGCGTACAAAATTCATTACCTATTGTATTTATAGTTTTATTATCAGTTTAGTAGTTTATCCGGTCGAGGCTCACTGGGTTTGGGGTGCAACACCGTGGCTTACAGATATGGGATTTACAGATTTTGCAGGATCAGCATGCATCCATATGGTAGGTGGAATTACAGCCTTCATTGGAGCAGCAATGCTTGGACCTCGTATCGGTAAATATGATAAAAACGGAAAAGCAAGACCAATTCTTGGACACAATATTTTAATCGGTGCTCTTGGTGTATTCATTCTCTGGTTTGGCTGGTACGGATTTAACGGCGCAGCAGCAACAGACACGATGCAGTTATCACAGATTTTTGCAACAACAACTGTAGCACCGGCAGTCGCAACAGTAAGTGCAATGATTTTCACATGGATCAGAAATGGCAAACCGGATGTTTCCATGTCCTTAAACGGATCTCTTGCAGGTCTTGTGGCAGTCACAGCAGGATGTGCAAATGTCGATGTCATTGGTTCTTTCATCATCGGTGCAGTTGCAGGTGTTCTGGTCTGCGTAGCAGTATACTTTATTGAAGATAAATTAAAAGTAGATGATCCGGTTGGTGCCGTAGCAGTACATGGCTGCAATGGTATCTGGGGAACAATCGCTGTAGGACTTTTTGATTACAAAGATGGTTTATTCTATGGCGGTGGTGTACATCATTTGTTAATCCAGTTACTTGGTATCGTATGTATTGCAGGCTGGACAATTGTTACAATGACAATTGTATTTACAGTACTTAAGAAAACAATTGGACTCAGAGTATCTGCTCAGGAAGAAGTAGAAGGACTTGACTCTACAGAACATGGTCTTGAATCCGCATATCCAGATTTTGTTCCAAGAGAACTTCATTAATTTGCACGAATCTAATTCGATTAGGTTCGTGGAATCTAATCCCCTTAGTAGTATATACATCAACACAAAAAGAACGGCGGCAGCCGTTCTTTTTGTGTTGAGAAACGGTAATGAAGTTTCGTGAAGCTGGTCTATGACATGTGGTGACTGAATTTTACATCAAAAAGGAATAGGATTCCTTATATTTTGGACATTTTTTTAAGTTGTTTATGGCAATATATGAAAAATCAAGCCGTTGTGGATAAAACTACGGAAAATCAAGCAGGTTTTCTCTTGTACTCATCCTGCTTTTTTTGCAGTAGAAGTACCGATTTTTTGCACTGATTGCCAGCGTAATTATATAAAAATTCATCGAGAATATTATTCGGTCGAAAAATGCACATAAATTACATTTATTCGGTTGAAAAATGCAATTCTGAATAGATAATCTGATTTTGATGTGATAAAATAAAAATAGAAATTGGAGTGAGGTGACGGAATGAAGCGTAAATCTTTTGATAAATTGTTAAAATGGAAAGAAAAGAAAAATAGAAAGCCACTGTTAGTGACAGGCGTTCGTCAGTGTGGAAAGACATATCTTATCAAAGAGTTCGGAAGAACAGAATTTGAGGAAATGGCATACTTCAATTTTGATGGAAATACCGGATTGAAAAGCATTTTTGATTATGATTTCAATGTGGAACGGATCATGGATGAACTTGGAAATGTAATTTATGGGAAGAAAATTATTTCTGGAAAGACATTGGTTGTTTTTGATGAGATACAGGACTGCCCACGGGCAATACAGTCGCTGAAATATTTCTGTGAAAATATGCCAGAACTCCATATCATTGCAGCAGGTTCTCTGCTTGGTGTCGCACTCAGAAAAGAAGGAATTTCTTTCCCGGTAGGGAAAGTTGACCGTATGGAAATGTACCCGATGAGCTTTGAAGAATTTGTCATGGCAGATGGTGGGGAAAATTATATCAGTGGGAGCAGCAGGCTTGCATTTGAGAGAGAAGTGCCGGAGATATATACAGTACCAATGGAAAAATTCCTGAAAAATTATTATATTATCGGAGGAATGCCGGAAGCAGTGCAGACTTGGGTAGATACGCACGATTACAGGGAAGTGGAAGAAGTACAGGATAGAATCCTTAAGGACTATGCAGATGATTTTGGCAAACACACAACACCGGATACTATGACCAAAGTAAAACTAATCTGGGATTCTATCCCATCTCAGATTGAAAGGGATAATAATAAATTCATTTTTTCACATGTAAAACAGGGAGCAAGGGCAAAAGATCTGGAAGATGCATTGGAATGGCTTGTGAATTCCGGAATTGCCTATAAACTAAAATTAGTATCCAATCCGGAACTGCCATTGTCAGGAATGGCAGACAATACGTATTTTAAAGTATATCTTTCAGACGTGGGATTACTCCGCAGAAAATCCAATGTGAATTATAGAACAATATTAGAGGGGGACGCATCTTACATTCATTTTAAAGGTGCATTGACGGAAAATTATATTATGACGCAGTTAAAATGCATGGGAATTGAAAGCTATTTCTGGAGAACGAAAGCAGATGCGGAAATGGACTTTATTACGGATTATGAAGGAATGCTTCTCCCTATAGAGGTAAAATCCGCAGACAATACAAAAGCAAAAAGCCTGCATATTTTCTGCAACAGATACCATCCGAGGATGGCAGTCAAGACTTCTTTGAAAAATGTTGGTGACAATCTGGATGGAGATACACATGTGTGGAGCATACCACTGTATCTGATCTTCCGGTTGAAAGAATATGTGACATATGGGATGGGATGGTAGATTTTTGCTGTCATTGTTATGAAAACGTGATAGGAGCAATCCACATATGAATAAATACAGAAAGCAGATTGAGTCAAAGCATTGACATATCAGAACTGGCAGACAGTCATCTGCAGGAAGTATAATGGGGGAACAAATGATAAAAGTTGCAATTGTAGAAGATGACAGTCAATATATTGATACACTGAAAGAATATATTGCACGCTTCATGAGGGAAAATGGAGTTTCTATTGAATTAAATATTTTTACGGATGGTAAGCAGATTGTATTCGACTATGAACCGGTGTATGACATCATTCTCATGGATATTGAAATGCCGGGATTAGACGGAATGTCAGCAGCGGAAAAGATCAGAGAGACAGATAGGGATGTCATTATTATTTTTATCACAAATATGGCACAGTATGCGATCAAAGGTTATCAGGTCCGGGCTCGTTCTTATATTTTAAAGCCGGTCAATTACTACAGCTTTGAGATGGAATTAAAAGAAGCAATTGGCACATTATCGAGAAAAAAGAATGATTCCCTGCTTTTCCCAGGAGAAGATGGACTCGTCAAAGTAATGGTGGGCGATATCTATTATCTGGAAAGCCAGAAGCACCATATGCTGATCCATACGAAAAACGGAGTGATCAAGATTCGTGAGACAATGAAAAACATGGAGAAAAAACTGGCGGAATATTATTTTGAACGGTGTAATGTCAGTTATCTGATCAATCTCTCTCATATCAATGGAATTGTGGGGGATTATGTGGATGTAGAAGGGGAACAGATACCGATCAGCAGACAGAAAAGAAAAGGATTCATAGCCGCATTATCAGCATATGTAGGAGGTGGCAGCAGTGTTTGATAAAATGATTTTTAGTGGACCGATGTTTGAAATGCTTGTCGCCGGTATAACCTTTTTATATATGCTGACATCAGGCAGCAAATTTGGGAAGCGAATTGTGTGGAAGGTGCTTTTGCTGGTGATCATTTTTCTGTCGGTTACAGTTCTGGAATGGTATCTGGTTGATTTTACAACAGCATCAACAGCATGGGAAGTATTCTTCTGTATAGGATCTGTTTTTTTGTATTCCATGTTTGGAATGAAAAATTCTATTAAAAAAAGCTGTTATTTTACCACATGGTCTTACTTATTTACCTCTGTCGTAGTGCAGATCACGATGCCAATTGCAGTGGTGCTGCAGGGAAGAGATGATCATTTTCATTATTTTACAAGAACCCTTCCGATATTTCTTTTCATACTTGTGGCAACCGGACTGCTGGTGAAGAAGAAAATTGCTCCTGAATTACAGACCGGTGGAAAATACCGGGTTTCCAGACAGAAAATGTTGATGACACTTATGGTATGGTGTCTTTTTATCGTGTTGTCAAATTATCAGCTGATTTTCTGGCTGCTTGGATCTGAGCCGGAAACCATGTCAAGAATGATTACAATTTACAGACTGATCCTTGGCTTTTCTGCGATCGGTGTCTTACTTTTACAGAACAGTTTTGAGAAAAAACAGTGTATGGAACAGGAACTTGAAATGATCCAGCAGCTCTGGTACAGACAGCAGGATCAGTACCGTCTGTCACAGGAGAATATCGATCTCATCAATCAGAAGTGTCATGACCTGAAGCATCAGATGGCAGCTATCCGTCATATGAAAGATGATGAGGAGATTAACCGCCAGTTAAAGGAGATGGAACATTCCGTCATGATTTATGATTCCGTGGTAAAAACAGGAAATCCGGTACTGGATACGGTTCTTACAGAGAAAAGTCTCTATTGTGAGGAGCATCAGATCATTATGACCTGTATGGCGGACGGAAGTTATCTGGATTTTATTGATAAGGTAGATCTGTATACGATGTTTGGCAATGCGATCGATAACGCAGTTGAGAGTGTGATGAAGCTTACAGACAAAGAAAAGCGTGTTATTCAGGTTTCTGTATTCAATGAAAAGAATCTGTTAATGATCCGGGTAAAGAATCACTGTGAAGGAAAATTAAAATTTGTGGACGGACTTCCTGTCACAACCAAAAAAGATAAGGGTTATCATGGGTTTGGGTTAAAAAGCATGCAGCATACAGCGGAAAAATATGGTGGTACGGTGGTATGCCAGCAGATTGATACTGCATTTGTGTTGCAGATTTTATTACCTATTCCATAGTACCAGATGAGATGAAAGAAGATCTTACGCCAATCATGCCGTAAAAAATACCAATCGTGCCTTAAAATAAGTGATTTAAAAAAAACATGCTACTCTATTTTCAAGGGAAGCATGGTTTTTTTATTTACAGCAGAGGCCTGCAAGGCAACGAATATGCTGTGATTGATCACTCCCAGGATTTTGAAACCTGCTTCCTAAAGTAAATATTAAGAGGAGGATTGGAAGATGTCAGAAAAGAAGTTTATTGCTGGCAAAAAGAAAGTATCTGTCATAGCAGTGTTGACATGTTTACTCGTAATTGTAAATATTGTGCTCACACGTATGCAGGCAGATATTTCCATGTACCTAGGTCAGGGGACGAATAATGTGGATGAATCATCATTAGAATATGATTCCGCAGCGTGTTTTGAAGAAGGTACATCCGTAGCAACACAGCTGCAGGAGGAAGGAAGCGTTCTTCTGCAAAACGAAAATAATGTATTGCCACTGGTCACGGGTGCAAAAGTAACCATTCTTGGTGCGATGTCCTATAACTATGTGGAAGGTGGTACAGGCTCTGCAGGTGGTGCAGATGATGTGAACACTGTCATGTTAAATGATGCACTGACAGCAGCAGGACTTGATGTGAATGCCGATATGTGGGACTGGTTAAAAGAAGCCTGCGGCGGTGCAAGAGGAGCAGATGCACTCTATGATGGTATTACAAGTTCTAACTGGACAGGATACCAGACGGTCAATGAATTTTCAAAAGAAATTTATGAATCTCATGCAAAAAGCTTAATTGGTGATTATAGTGATTATGCAATCGTTACTTTTTCAAGAAGTGGTGCAGAAGGTGCTTCTCCGGTCATGGATTTTGACGGGGATGGCAGCACATTGACGGGACAGTCTTATCTGGAATTAAGCCAGAATGAGAGAGACTTGTTAACATTCTGCAAAGAGAATTTTAAACATACAATCGTTTTGATCAATTCTTCGGCAGCAATGGAACTTGGCTTTTTAGAGTCCGAAGAATATGGTGTGGAAGGATGCCTCTGGATTGGACATCCGGGTGAAGCTGGTTTATCCGGTGTGGCAAATATCATTGCAGGGCTTGCAAATCCATCAGGAAAACTGGTTGATACATATGCTTATGATTTAAGTACAGCACCTTCTTTTTACAACACAGATAATAACCGTTATGTCAACATGGCGGATACGGAAATGTACGGATACTATCAGTACGAGGAAGGTATCTACGTCGGATACAGATATTATGAGACAGCAGATGCAGAAGGTTATTTTGATTCCGATGCATTTAAAAATGCAGTTTATAAAAATGATGACCGTGATGCATCAGAAGGTGGTGCGAGAGACGAGGAAGGTGGATATGACAGCGTCGTACAGTTCCCATTCGGATATGGGTTATCTTATGGAAGTTTTACACAGACGATCGAATCTTCGAATATTCCACTGGAGCTCCACGGAACAAACAGCGTGGATGTAAAAGTATCAAATACAGGAGATTACGCAGGAAAACAGACTGTAGAATTATATATGGAAGCTCCATACAATACGGATGAGAATTGCGGTATCCAGGGAAGAGGAATGGAAAAATCTGCAAAAGTTCTTGTTGGTTTTGCAAAAACAGATGTGATCGAACCGGGTGAGAGTGAGACTGTTACTGTTACATTCAACACAGATGACCTTGCAAGCTATGATTACTGTGGTTATGGATGCTATGTATTAGAAAAAGGAGATTATCAGTTTGATGTATCCCAAGATGCACATAACGTGATTGAGTCAGCAACAGCATCTATCTCTGAAAGCTATGTATATGACGATGATCATGATGGAAAACGCGACTCTGATGAAGTGGCAGCAGTTAACCAGTTAGATGATGTATCTGCAGGAGATGGCAATATGTTAGATGGATATCTTTCCAGAAGTGATTTCGCAACAGGTATGGATACCATCAAATTACATGAATCCAACTTAAACGGTGATAAAGCCTGTGAAGAACTGGGAGCAGGACAGAAGGCAGCCGTAGAACTCCGTAATATGGGAAGCATAGATTATACCTATGAATATTACAAAAATGGTGTAAAAGAAACTGCAACAGAGACGTTATATGTTCATGCCGGAACGCAGTCGTTTTATATGGATAAAACACCGGATGGACTCGACTTAAACGATGAGTCTTACAAAGTCACATTTGATTCCAAGGAAACGAATTATACATTGGCTGATATGTATGATGAAGATGGAAAAGCGTTGGCTTATGATGATCCAAAATGGAATGATCTGTTGGATCAGTTATCTTTGGAAGAATGTATCAATGTTCATGGTAACTCTGGATGGGGATCACCGGCAGTTGAATCTGTTGGAAAAGTATCAGACAGTGTAGTTGATGGACCGGGTGAGGCCGGAAACGGAAATATTGCCGGAGGAACATGGTGGCCATCTGCTGTTGTGATCGCCTCAACATGGAATGTTGATCTTGCTTATGCAGAAGGAAAAGCATATGGTCATCAGTCAATCTTAGGTGGATATGTTGGAGCGTATGCACCGGCAATGAATACACACCGTTCCCCATTTGGCGGACGTAACTTTGAATATTATTCTGAAGATGGCTTTATTGCAGGAAAAATTGGTGCGCAGGTTGTAGCAGGACTTCAGAATGATGGTGTCATGGTTTACATTAAACATTTTGTATTAAACGATGGGGATACAAACCGTAATGGTGTTTTAACCTGGGCAAGTGAGCAGGCAATCCGTGAGATTTATGGAAAACCATATGAGATTTCAGTTAAAGAAGGCGGTGCACTTGGTATTATGGCATGCTTAAACCGCATTGGTATGAGTTGGGGACATTATGGATTATTCCACAATATTCTCCGCGATGAATGGGGATTTGAAGGATATCTGATCACAGATGGTGTCGGTCCTGGATTTACAGATTTATACAACCCGCCTTCACTTTGTCTTGCGAGTGAAGTTGCAATGTTAACACGTGATGACCGTGTGGATGAAGATACTTATACAGTAGTCGAGGGTACCGGAGCAACCGATACACTTTACGGACAGTATATGCTGCGTGAGAATATGCACCGCCTGTTCTATCAGATGGTAGCAACCGGAAATGAAGCCGGAGCAGCAAGTGCAGCTGCTAATGCAGTTTCTTCCGATAACGATACATGGAAGATCGCATGGGTTGCAATTGATATCGTATGTGTAGCACTGATCGTATTGATTTATATTTTGGGCGTACACAAACAGTTCACCTTACCGATGCTTGCAAAATGCAAAAAGAAAGGGGAGTAAAAAATGTTAGAAAAATTCTTTCATCTCTCTGACCGCGGAACCTCCGTTGGTCAGGAGGTAAAAGCTGGTATATCTGTATTTCTGATTTCGGTATGCGCACTTTTTATGAATATTCAGATTATTATGGAAGCTTATTCCGGTAATATTCCATATTGTGGAATTTATCTTGGAGCAACCATTACAGCATTTGTTGGAACCTTGATCATGGGACTTTTATGCAACCTTCCATTGGTCCAGACATCAAGCCTTGGAATGAGCACAATCTTAATTTCCATGCTTGGTGTAGACTCAGGATTGACTTATGCGAATCTTTTAGCAGTTACTTTTGTGGCAGCAGTCATTTATCTGGTTATCATGGTGGTCCCTGTTGCACGCAAATTTGTATTTCATCTGATTCCGGATAGTGTGAGAAATGCACTTCCTGCAGCAATGGGACTGTATATTGCTTATGTTGCTCTTGATAAGATGGGAATCATAAGTGGTATGGGACTTGCAGCATTATCAGGTGATGCCATGGGAGGAGCAACAATCGCCCCATATATGAGATTATGCGTATTTGCAGGACTGATCGCCTTTGCATTTGTTCTTTTCAATAAGAAAAGAAAAGCAGAGACACCTGTATTTACCGGACTTTATGTGACATTACTGGTTTTCTTTCTGATTGCAGCAGTGGCAGGAGGAATCGCATTTAATTATGTATTTACACAGAATCGTATCTGGGTTGGTGTGAATCCGGATAAGTTAGGTGAGATGTATACCATTGGTGTAGGTCTTGGAGAGTTAAGTATTGCAGATGTCTTTAAGAGTGGATCTGATTTTTCCGCATTTACTGCGTCTGGAGGTAATGTGGCAGGCTTATTCCTTCGCGGAATACTCATGTTCTTATTCCTCGGAGTATATGAATCGGAAGCGTCTGTATTAGGTGCTGAGGAGAATGGAGAGATCATTCCGGGAACAGGGGATGAGAAAGAAGTAAACTACGAAACAGCAGCTGGTAAATTTTTACTTGCAAATGCAATTACCAACGTGATCGCACCAATTTTTGGAGCTGCTCCGGTATCAGTTGCAAAACAGTCATCTGCAGCAAGTGCAGATGGTGGTAAAACCGGATTGACTTCAGTTGTATGTGCGATCGGATATTTCATTGCCATGTTTACCTGGATCCCATTTGTGATCCTGGCTACTTATACAGCAAGTGTACCGGAATATGGTCATGCGGGATTCGTATTTCCAAATGTTATAAAAGCAGGTTTTCAGATCGTAGATGCTATTATGCTCGTACTCGGTCTTATGATGTTAAAGAGTGTTAAGAAAATGGCAGATGCTTCTGCAGAAGAATGGGCTGCTTACGGTACAACTGTTGTAATGACTGTATTTACACAAAATATTGCATATGGTGTCGCAGCCGGTGTGATCGTATCGGTATTCTTAAGACTTGTAAGCTTTAAGAAAAAAGAGATAAAGAATGTGAAAGCCGGTCAGTATGTGATGGCAGTCCTTTCTATTGCACTTATGGGACTTTCCTTTGCAATGCCGACTCTGGGAGGTACATCTGCCGGAACAGCAGGCACAGCAGGAACAGTAAATGAAACAGACACAGTATCCGCAGCACTTTCCAATGAAGCAGGGCTTGTCTTTGATGGAGCAACAGGAGACTTCTCATTTACCGGAGAAGATGGGGTAGAGTACTATACTATCTGGGTTTACAGCGTTGATGATGAAGGAAATGAAGGTGACAGTTATGTAACGGCATCCCAGCGTCTCACAGGAACAGGAGAGATTACAGGAAATGTGGATATCAGTACACTTCCATATGGCGAGTATCATGCAAAATTAAATACATTTATGACGAGTGGAAGTAATCCGGACCCATCTGTTGTTGAGTTTGGAGTATCCGGAAAACTGACTGCACCGGAATTCATGTATACACAAGATGGAACAACTGTAAAAGTCACCTTATTTGCAGATACACTGACATTGTATAATGAATCAGAAAAATTTACGGATCTGTCAGTAAACGTATATGATACAGAAGGAAATATTGCTTCTACAGAAACCATTACAAAGGATGATCTTGTAGGAACACAGATGGGACCATTCATGAATTATAGTTGTGAAAAAGAACTGACCTTGGACGAGGGTACTTACCAGATTTCCCTGACAGCAATGGGAGATGGCAAGTATGCCGAAGCTTCTGACGAGAGCGAGAAGATTGATCTTGTTGTCACAGCAGGTGCTGCGAGTGAAGGAAAGACGTCCGGCTATGCAGAGAGCCAGGGAGGCATGAATCCGATGGGCGGTGATGCATCGGCTATGGAAGAATAAAGAGTCTTATTTGTAAAAAAAGAAAGGTAAAACAGGAAGTTAGAGGGAAGTGGGCATTTCTCACTTCCCATTTTTGCATTATAATCCTGTTTTTGACAGTTTCAAAAAATAAAATCGCTGCAATACCAGAAAATATAGGCGCTGTTACGATTGTAAACGTCGTTTTAAACTATAGTATTTTATGCGGAAACTCAAGAAAGTTTTATGGTAGATTTTTGGAGAACAAAAAGCTATAATAAAAGTGCTATATCAGATTACAAATGACATGGCTGAATGTAATAAAAATAAGAAGGAAAAAAATGAAGCGAAATCTTTTATTTATCAGCAGATATCCGGAGATTATAGATGAATTTCAGGGGATTTTAGAAGAAAAACAGATTGAGACAGATATTGCACAAAATGGAACAGATGCAATGGAGTTGTTAAAACAAAAAGAATATCAGATACTTGTCACAGATTTAAATCTGGATGGATATAACGGTGATAAAATTTTATCTTATGTAAACCAAAAATTCCCGGATACGATCTGCATGTTATATACAAATTCGATCAGTGCAGTGCAGTTAGGATTCTATTTGAATAAACGGGATGTGTTCCGTGTATTTCTACGGCCGGTAAATTTCAGGCAGGAATTTATGCAGGCACTGGAGGAAGCCTATGAACTTTATGACTTGAAAAAACATGACAGGGACAGCAGACAGGAGCGTCTGAAACAGTTAGAGGACAATCGGAAAGCAATTGCAGAGATCGAGAAAATCATAGAGAACCAGAATGGAAGCTGGAAAGATTTTGAGATTTTTGCAGACCGGCTGCTTGGATTTACCATGGAAAGATATGGGACAGCCTGGAACGTAGAACAGCGCAATCAGTATTTTGCGAAGGAAAAAAAGCTGTTAAAAGCAATGTGTGAGAATCCCAATACTCATAATATAGCCAGGGCACAGAATGAGGCAGAAGTGCTCATGAAATGAAAGTTTAGTGACAAATGCATGATAAAAAATGCTAACCCGTGGGTTAGCATTTTTTATGTTTAAATATTTTACTGACCATCAACACTCTGATCCGTTGTGGCAGCTGGATCGGTTGTCGTATTTGGATTCGTTGTGGTAGTGCTGGCATCAGGCGTAGCAGCATCACCTGCCGGATCAGCACCAATCGGGTTGACACCGGTTGATCCAGGGAAGGAGTTTGTTCCGGTGTATGTGGAGTTAAACTCATTGTGTACGGTACATGTCTGACTTAAGAATGCATCTGTTAACAGGTAAGGTGCATCTTCGGTTGTCTCAGAACCGCCGATGACATATACACCCGTGGTAACGGTTTCAGCAGGGCAATAACTGCCGGCTAACATATTAGAAGCGGTACAGATATTGGCTACAGTATGATGATCGCAGTATTCGGTTGGTTCTGTACCCTGTGCAAAATATTCTGTGATCACACAGTTTCCACGGGGATCGTGATCACAGACACCTTCAATCGGAAGTTTCCCGGATTCTTTACATACAGCGACCGCAACAATTCCACTTGGTTTTGTGAAATCTTTGTAAGCAAGATTTTCGTGTATCCGTTTCATAACAGCTTTCCAGATACGTTTTGGATAGTTTGTATCGGAACCTTTCTGCATGGCATTATCATCGTAGCCACCCCAGACAGCACAGGTATAATAAGGTGTGTAACCTGCAAATAACGCATCACGGCTGCTGGTCGTTGTACCGGATTTTCCAGCCTGGGCCATAGAACTGCCAAAGTAAGCGGAAGTACCGGTTCCGGAAGTCATAACATCTTCCATGGCACTTGTCAGGAGCCATGCGGTAGTATCTTTGATAACCGTGTGGGATTCCGGTGTTGTATTATCGATTAAAACATTGCCATCGTGGTCTAAAATCTTTGTATAGAACTTTGGTCTGATATAAGTTCCCTGATTTGCGATCGCAGCATAGGCTGCGGTAAGTTCAAGGTTTGATACACCCTGCGTGATACCGCCAAGTGCAAGGGCTTCATTCATATCGCGGGAATCAACGGTTGTGAAACCATATTCCTGTACATACTGCCAGCCGAGGGAAACACCAGCCTGTGCAAGTGTTTTCACGGTTACAATATTGATGGAGTCTGTGATCGCCTCTCTTAAAGTGGTAAAACCACGGTAACGTCTGTCGTAGTTATTAACAGATTTTCCGTTTGCTCCGGCATAAGTATAAGGGGCATCATCCTGCACGGAGGCAAGGGTAAGTCCACCTGCATCAAGCGCAGCGGAGTAGGCAGCAAGGATTTTAAAGGTAGAACCAGGCTGTCTGGTTGTATCAGTTGCACGGTTCAGTGTTTTGCTTGCTGTCTTATCACCACGGCCGCCAACGATTGCTTTTACTTCGCCGGTTGACTGGTCAATGACTGTTAACGAAGCTTGTGGCTGTAAAGTATAGATAACAGTTTCGCTTCCATCTACGATCTCATCACCTTCCTGCATAATATCTGCTTTGTATTGCTCAATAGCGGCATCTGCATCTTCCTCAGAGGCGAAGTTGATGGAATAATTCGTACTCTTGAAGTTTGGATTGTCCTTATTCTTATAATAAGAAAGCATCGTCTGCTCACTGTAGTTCTTTACAGAACCATCGGTCGAACGGATGGAAACACGGTAGGAGAAAGAAACTTTTGGACTGGATGTATAGTTGTCCTGGTTGTTTACTTCCTCATCGGCAATATTCTGAATATCCATATCCTGTGTAGAGTAAATGGTAAGACCGCTCTGGTAGAGTGTCTTGTATGCCTGTGTCTCAGTATAACCCTTCTGTTCCACAAGATCGCGGATGACCTGATCGGTCAGCTCATCAATAAAATAGGAATTGATGCCATTGTCCTGCAATTCTACGTTGACTAACTGGATCCTGTCGTAAACGTTATCTGCCACAGCTTCGTCATACTCACTCTGGCTGATAAATCCCTGATCCAGCATATTGTTTAATACTTTCATGCGGCGCTCCGCATTTTTCTCCGGGTTGGAGATCGGATTAAACCTGGACGGATTCTGTGTGATGGCTGCCAAAACAGCACATTCAGAGAGCGTCAGTTCTGAGACATCTTTTCCAAAATATCGCTCCGAAGCCACTGCCACACCAAGTGTATTCTGACCAAGGTTGATGGCGTTCAGATAATTTTCCATGATCCAGTTTTTGCTGACTTTTTTCTCAAGCTGTACGGCAAGATACTGTTCCTGGATCTTGCGCTCCAGTTTGTCGATGAAGGATGTCTCACTCGTCCACTCGGTAAACACAGTGTTCTTCAAAAGCTGCTGTGTGATCGTACTGGCACCCTGGGAAAAATTACCGCCGGAAGCGATGCCGGTAACGCCGGCACGGATGATACCGGTAAGGTCGATACCGTTGTGTTCGTAAAAACGGGAATCTTCGAGTGCAACAAAGGCGTGTTGCAGATTGATCGGTATCTCATCGATTGTTACATTTTTACGGTTCGAACCGGAAGCTACCAGAGTTGCGATCTCATTGCCCTGATTATCTAACACGGTTGTAAGATAACCGGTAGGTGTTGCGTCGATGTCATCGATGGATGGCGCAGAATCCAGAATGCCCTTATAGACGCCAAATCCAAGGCTTCCGCCTATAATTGCAACTGCAAAACAGCATACGAGCAATACCTTGCAAAAAATAACACGCATTTTTTTGCCGTACATAATGCCCTTGGAAGTCAGTTCGGCCTGGCGTTTCTTCGAACCTTTCTTTCCATAATTCATATAATAAGTCTCCTTTATGATCAAATGTTAAAAAACCACCGCCTATGTATTATATCAAATAAATGTGTCATAATAAAGAAAAAAGTGAAAATATTGATTCCGTTGCGTATTGCATTTTATATTTATTTCATGATAGTATTTTGATACAGAAAACAGCAAAGTATACATTATTATAGAAGAATCGTAATGATAAAGTACTGAATCACTACGAAGAAACAGATCAGGAGCCATAAGAGATGAAAACAGTATATGCCGGCGGCGAGGGCGAAATTGTTGAGAAAAAATCCCGGTTTATTGCGAATGTGCGTCCGGTAAGCAGCGAAGAGGAAGCAGTTGCTTTTATAAATGAAATGAAAAAGAAATATTGGGATGCCAGACATAATTGCTCCGCATTTGTGATCGGGGACAGACAGGAGATCAGCCGGTGTTCGGATGACGGAGAACCGGCGCAGACAGCAGGAAGACCGATGCTGGATGTATTATTAAAGGAAGAGATACATAATGTGTGCGTTGTAGTAACCCGCTATTTTGGCGGAACACTGCTGGGAACAGGCGGTCTTGTCCGCGCCTACCAGAAAGCGACGCAGACCGGATTGGAAAATAGTGTGATCATTGATAAACAGATCGGAAGAAAACTGACGATCGGAACGGATTACAATGGACTTGGAAAATTACAGTATCTGATCGCAAAAGAGGAACTGACAATGATCGATACCGTTTATACAGAAAAAGTAGAACTGATCCTCATGGTTCCAAAGGAAAAAGAGCAGTCTTTTGAAAAAGAAGTGACCGAGGCAACCAGCGGAAATGCTGATATTTCCTGGGGTGACGAAGTATTATATGCAATGGTTGAAAAAAATCTAAAAATCTTTGAAAAAAATGCTTGACATTTTTATTAAGGGTGTATATAATAGCTATTGTTGACGGCGCAAAAGTCGAAAACAACAATACATAGGGCTATCGCCAAACGGTAAGGCAACGGACTCTGACTCCGTCATTTCAAGGTTCGAATCCTTGTAGCCCTGCTAGAAAGCACCACGGAAGTGGTGCTATTTTTGTGTAACAGGAAACTTTGTTCCATCATGGGAAATTGACATTTTCCAATCATGCAAAAACTTCCGGGTGGCAGCACAGTGCGTTGGAGAAGATAATTTCTTATTTTGATCAGGAGAACAGGATATGTATGATTTTAAAAGCAGGGTAAGATATAGTGAAGTGAACAGTGAAAGACAGCTTACGCTGCCGGCACTGATCGATTATCTGCAGAATTGCTGCACATTTCAGTCAGAAGATATGAATATCGGTGTGGAGTATTTAGAACAGCATCATGCTGCGTGGGTGTTATCGTCCTGGGAGATCGTCATGAACCGCTATCCAAAGCTTGCGGAGCATATTACGGTGAGCACCTGGCCATATAGCTTCAAGGGATTTTACGGTTATCGTAACTTTACAATAAAGGATGAAGCGGGAGAAATCTGTGCATTCGCCAATTCTGTCTGGGTTTACATGGATACTGCCACGATGCGTCCGGTGCGGATCGCAAAAGAAGTGCAGGATGCTTATATCCCGGTGATGGATGAGGCGATACAATATGATTGGTCAGATCGTAAAATCAGGATAGAGGGCACTCCGGTGGAGAAAGAGCCGGTTTTGGTACAGCGTTTTCATATTGACACCAATCATCATATGAATAATGGAAAATATATTCTTGTGGCAGAGGAATATCTGCCGGAGAATTTTAAGACAGAGAGTATTCGCGTGGAATACAAAAAGGCTGCAGTCATCGGGAACATGTTATACCCGGAGGTTTATGAGCAGCAGAACGGAGTAACCATTGTGTTGGCAGATGAGCAGAAAGTGCCATATGCCATTATGCAGTTTAGAGGAAAATAAAATGTTAAAATTAGGACAGTATCAGAAACTTACAATTGTAAAGAAAGTGGAGTTTGGAGTTTATCTCGCGGAAGAGCAGGATATGGAGAAACGTGTGCTTCTTCCGGCAAAACAGGTTCCGGAGAATGCAAAGACCGGGGATGAACTTGAAGTGTTTTTGTACAAGGATTCCAAAGACCGGATGATCGCAACGACAAATCAGCCAAAGATCACTCTTGGAGGGCTTGCTGTTTTGCGTGTGGCACAGGTTGGAAAAATCGGTGCATTCCTTGACTGGGGACTCGAAAAAGATCTGTTTCTTCCTTATAAAGAGATGACAATGAAAGTCCAGCCGGAAGATGAGGTTTTGGTAACACTTTATATTGATAAGAGCAGCAGACTTTGTGCGAGTATGAAAAAGCTTTATGATCTGCTTTCCACGGATTCTCCATACAAAGAGGGAGATCATGTAGAGGGAAGAGTTTATGAGTTCAGTGATAATTTCGGAACCTTTGTTGCAGTGGATGATAAATATTCCGCTATGATCCCACGACATGAAGATACAAGCAAACTTCGTATCGGAGATGTGATCGAGGCAAAAGTGACAAAAGTAAAGCCGGATGGAAAACTGGATGTGTCATTGCGTGACAAGGCATACCTGCAGATGGATGAGGATGCTGCGAAGGTGATGCAGGTTATTGAGGAATTTGCCGGAGTGCTTCCATTTGGAGATAAAGCATCCCCGGAAGTCATTAAGAGAGAGACCGGACTCAGTAAAAATGCTTTCAAACGTGCGGTGGGACGTTTATATAAGGAACATCGTGTGGAAATAACTGAAAGAAGTATCAGAAAGGTGGACTAACAACATGAAAAAAGTAATCAGTACAGAAAAAGCACCAGCAGCAATCGGACCATATTCACAGGCAATCGAAGTAAATGGTATGGTTTATACATCAGGCATTATCCCGGTTGTACCGGAGACAGGAGAGATTCCGGAGGGGTCTGTGGCTCAGGCGAAACAGGCACTTACCAATCTTTCTAATTTGCTGGAAGCAGCCGGAACCAATATGGACAATGTAGTTAAGACAACGGTATTCATCAAAGAGATGAATGATTTCAGCGCCATCAACGATGTGTATAAGACTTTCTTTACAGCAGATTTCCCATCCAGAAGCTGTGTGGAAGTTGCACGTCTTCCGAAGGATGTTATGCTTGAGATCGAAGCAATCGCAATCAAATAGGAAAAGCAGTTCCAGAGAACTCCATGTGAGCGATACTTTGGAACTGTTTTTTTATGGAAATAAAAATACATAAAATATTCATGCTATATTTGGTAAAATCTGACAAAGTCTTGCTGTTGACAGTGCCAGGACACTTTGTTATAATAACCATGTAATAAATGTAACAAATTCGTAACAAATAGTTCTTGGAGGCAATATACAAGATGAATTATAGAATGAAGAGAATAGCAAGCTGTTTGCTGGCAGGTGCTATTGTAATTAGTGGAACAGGAGTCGGAACTTATGGTGCACAGACCGGTGGTGTGTCTGCAGTAATCGCAACCGGACTTTCTTCAAATGGTTCTCCGGCAGCAGGATTTTCCAAAATGCTTTCCCAGTGTCTGATCGAGAGTGACAAGGCAGTTGCAGAGGCAGCAGCCCAGGCAGAGGAGCAGGTCAGTGAGAATGATGTTCCAGTGGTTGCATCTGAGTACGCAGACATTGCAATCGCACAGGTAGATAATTATGTGAATGTCAGATCAGAACCGAACACAGACAGTGAAGTGTTAGGTAAGTTATATAACAATTCTGCAGCCACTGTTTTAGAGACAACAGAAGATGGCTGGTATAAGATCACATCCGGAAGTGTTACCGGATATGTCAAATGCGAGTATGTTGTAACAGGGGATGAGGAACTTGCAAAGAAGGTAAGTACCAGATATGCAACTGTAACAACGACAACCTTATATGTAAGAATGGAGCCTTCCACAGAGGCAGGTATTTTAACAATGCTTGGCGAGGGAGATGATTTCGTTGTTGTTGATGATTCTATGAAGGATAGCGGATGGGTCATTGTTACAACTGAGGAAGGCGATGGCTATGTATCCACAGATTATGTAAATCTCTGGACAGATTATGTAACCGCTGAGTCCAAAGCGGAAGAGGAAGCAAGACTTGCCAAGGAAGAGGCAGAGCGTCAGGCGGCAGCCGCTGCAGCAGCGAAGGCAAAACAGAAATCTTCCAAGAACTCGTCATCTTCGGACGGTACAAGCAGTTCCGGCGGTTCATCAGCTTCTTATGCGGCACCGAGTGGATCCAATGGTCAGGCAGTTGCAAGCTATGCAAGCCAGTTTATTGGTAACCCATATGTCTATGGTGGTTCCAGTCTGACAAACGGTACAGACTGTTCCGGATTTGTAATGTCTGTATATGCTGCATTTGGTATCAGTCTTCCACATTCTTCCAGTGGACAGAGAAGTGCCGGATATGAAGTAAGCTTATCTGAGGCACAGCCGGGAGATATTGTATGTTACAGTGGACATGTTGGAATTTATGTAGGTAATAACACAATTGTTCATGCAAGTACACCATCCAGTGGTATTAAGTATTCAACAGCTACATATCGTAATGTACTTTCTGTAAGAAGAATTTTCTAAAAAAAGATATTATCGGAACTGTCATCGCAAATGATGGCAGTTCTTTTTTTGCGGGTAAAAAGTCAGAAAGTAATGCGGTACTTTTTTACAGACAGAAAATTGAAAAATATCATTTATGAAAAGTGCACAAAAAAATAAAGTGGTCTGGAAATAATCCCCAAAAGAGGTAAAGTTATGAGAAAGTTTTCCACGTGAAAAAGGTCGAAAAATGCCAAAAAATAAAGTTATACACGAAGTTATCAACGTTATCCACATTTTTTTATGTTGAAAAAGTGGTTTACATAGTAAAAAAATCGAATATACGTTTTGTACATATGTGATAAAGTTCACAATAAAAATGAAAAAAGCTTGCAATTATTGTAATGAGATAAATGCAAAAAATAGTACAAATTGTCAGATAACGTAAAAGGTTACTGCTGAGTGAACAGTAACTAAAAAAGTTCCTCAATCTATCGCGTTTTATAACAAAACTTGAAAAATGAAAAGAGGTTTGCTATACTACATGCATAAATTTTCTTGAGTTGAGAAAAATAACCAGGAGTGTTGAATGATAAAGAAAGTTGATATACTGGGAATTCAGTTGGACAACTACACAGTGCGGGAAGCGATTATGTGTGTGGAACGCTATTTGAGCAATAATGTCCTTAACACGATTGAGAGCATATCGTTACAGATGCTGATCGATTCGGAGACAAACCCGGTATTAAAGGAAGTTATGAGTTCCCTGGATCTTGCAATCATTGGAGAGAAAGAGATTATTCAGGCAGCGGGGCTTGAATCTATGCAACGAATCCGGGAAACAGAAGAAAACGATTTTTATTTTGAATTTTTTAAACGGATAGAGCGCAATAAAAAAAGTGTTTTTTTACTTGGTGACACGCAGGAGAAAATTGATTCTTTAAAAGCAGAACTGACAGAAGATTATCCAAAACTGATCTTTGCAGGGGAATATGCAGTGGAGACCTGTGTGGGGGATCTGGAAGCAGTGATCAATGATATGAATGCGACCACACCGGATGTGATCATATCTGTACTGCCATCTCCGATGCAGGAGCAGTTCTTATATGAGCATCGGGATAAAATGAATGCAAACATTTGGTATGGAATCGGAGGGGTACCGGTACATAAGAAAAAGCACGGAGTACTTGCTCGTTTGAAAAGCATCATACATCGTGGCAAGTTGGTCAACAGTATGAATAAGTATGATGAAAAAGAAGAGGAATTGTAGTAGAAATGCAGAAATTAATCAATAAACGTTCCATAGTGATAGATTATCTGATGATGATCGTGGGGACGGGACTGTTAGCGGCAGCCATCCAGTGTCTGTATGATCCGATCGGTCTTGTCACAGGAGGTTTTACAGGACTTGCGATTGTGATCAAGGCAGTGACAGAAAGATTTGTTCCGGGAGGAATCCCACTCTGGCTGACCAATATCGGGCTGAATGTGCCACTGTTTTTTCTGACTCTGAAGTTTAAAGGAAAGAGGTTTATCTGGCGGACAGTTGTGGGTACGGTACTTTTGTCTGCGTGGATTTATGTGATTCCGGCAATCGACCTGACACAGCAGGATTACTTCCTTGCCGCGATTTTTGGTGGTGTGATCGGCGGAGCCGGTATGGGACTGATCCTATTAGCGCGTTCTACTACGGGTGGAACGGAACTTCTGGCAGTATTGATCCAGCATTTTATCAGACATTATTCCGTGGTTCAGATCATGCAGGTATTAGATGCGATGATCGTGCTTACCGGTTTATATCTGTTCGGTATCAAGGCAGCCATGTATGCGATTGTTGCCATTTTTGTCACAACGAAAGTGTCGGATGGTCTGATGGAAGGATTTAAATATTCCAAGTCGGCGTTCATCATTACAGACCAGTATGAAAAAGTGGCAAAAAAGATCCTGCTTGAGTTGGACCGTGGAGCAACAGGCCTTTATGCAAAAGGAATGTATTCCGGTGATGAAAAATGCATGCTTTACTGTGTTGTTTCCAAGAAGCAGATCGTAGAACTGAAAGATATTGTGGCATCGGTGGACCCGGATGCGTTTGTCATTGTCTCAGATGTCCGCGAAGTACTTGGCGAGGGATTTCTGGAATATCATAAGAACTAAGGATGAAACAGAGAGACAGGAAATTTTTTTGTGGAGATTGTATACAGGGAATTAGAGGTAAAATTTCCAGTAGAATTGAGGAAATGCATAAAAAAATATGTATTTCCTCTTTATTTTTTTGCAGTTTTGCATTAAAATGTAATCTAGGTATTTTTATTGAGGGAGAAAAGTACGGTTTTTTTTGTGAAAGTTGAACAGAATCGACCAGAGAAGGAGCATAGCTTATGATTTCGAATCAGATACTTCAGAACACAATTGATGGATTGAAGGGAATAACCAGAATTGATTTATGCATTATTGACGTCGAGGGAAAGATTTTGGCTGCTACATTTCCTGACGCTGAGAAGTATGTAGAACCTGCTCAGGCATTTGTGGAGTCACCTGCAGACAGCCAGGTGGTGAACGGATATCAGTTTTTCAAGGTGTTTGATGAACACCAGTTAGAGTATATCCTGCTTGCCAACGGAGACAGTGACGATGTCTACATGGTGGGTAAAATTGCCAGTTTCCAAATACAGAATCTTCTGGTAGCATATAAGGAGAGATTCGATAAAGACAACTTTATCAAGAATCTTTTGCTGGACAATTTACTGCTGGTTGATATTTATAACAGAGCGAAGAAGCTCCATATTGATACAGAAGTCCGGAGAGTGGTATTTATCGTTGAGACGAACCGCGAGAAAGATGGCAATGAACTGGAAAAGATCAGAGGAATCTTCGGTGGCAAATCCAAGGACTTTGTCACTGCGGTAGATGAGAAGAACATCATCGTGGTGAAAGAAGTTGCAGACAACGAGGGATACGATGAACTGAACAAGACAGCAGAAGTGATCGTGAACCTGTTCCGTGCAGATGCTGAGAATGATGTTCATGTCGCTTATGGAACAATTGTAAATGAGATCAAAGAAGTATCCCGTTCTTACAAGGAAGCCCGTATGGCATTGGATGTAGGAAAGATTTTCTTTGAGGAAAAAGATGTGATCGCATACTCCACATTGGGAATTGGACGTCTGATCTATCAGCTCCCAATTCCGCTGTGTAAGATGTTCATCAAAGAGATTTTTGATGGCAAATCACCGGATGACTTTGACGAGGAGACACTTACCACAATTAACAAGTTCTTCGAGAACAGCCTGAACGTTTCCGAGACATCCCGCCAGTTATATATCCACAGAAATACACTGGTATATCGTCTGGATAAGCTTCAGAAGTACACAGGACTGGATCTTCGTGTGTTTGAAGATGCCATTACATTTAAGATTGCGTTGATGGTTGTAAAATACATGAAATATATGGAGTCATTGGATTACTAGAATTTAGGAGGAAGCAATGATTAAGTTGGAACATGTCAGTAAGTCATATACAGCAGGAATCCCTGCGTTAAATGACGTAAGTCTTGACATTGAAGAAGGCGAATTCGTATTCATTGTTGGTGACAGTGGTTCAGGAAAATCGACACTGATCAAGCTTTTACTGAAAGAACTGGAACCAACAGAGGGTACGATCACGATAAACAATAAGAAACTGAACAAGATCAAAAGAAGGCAAATCCCGAAATTTCGTCGTAATATCGGCGTTGTATTTCAGGATTTCCGCTTGTTAAAAGACAGAAACATTTATGATAATGTTGCGTTTGCCCAGAAAGTCATCGGCGAGTCAAACCGCAGCATTAAGAAGAATGTTCCATCCATGCTGTCTATGGTAGGACTTGCTGCAAAGTACCGCTCTTATCCAAGGCAGTTGTCTGGTGGTGAGCAGCAGCGTGTTGCGATCGCAAGAGCGCTTATCAATGAGCCAAAGATTTTACTGGCGGACGAGCCAACCGGTAACCTGGATAATCATAATGCATGGGAGATCATGAAACTTCTGGAAGAGATCAATAGCCGTGGAACTACAGTGGTAGTTGTAACACATAACCTTGAGATTGTGAAAGCAATGAACAAGCGTGTCATCACTATGAAGAAAGGCGTTGTCGTTGAGGACAGCGAGGGTGATTATAGCGATGAGGATTAGTACATTTTTCTACACGATAAAGCAGGGACTGAAGAATATCTGGAAGAATAAAATGTTCTCACTTGCATCGATCGCGACGATGACGGCATGTATCTTTTTATTCGGTCTGTTCTATACGATCGTGACAAATTTCCAGTCAATGGTGAAGGATGCAGAGTCCGGCGTTGCCGTAACAGTCTTTTTTGACGAGGGAATCTCACAGGATAAGATTGATGAGATTGGGGATCTGATCCGTGCAAGGGCAGAGGTATCAAATCTGGAATTTGTTTCAGCGGATGATGCATGGGACAGCTTCAAGCAGACTTACTTTGAAGGAAACGAGGCAGCAGCGGAGAGTTTTGCCGGGGATAACCCACTGGCAAATGACGCCAGCTATTCCATTTATATGAATGACATTTCCATGCAGCAGACGTTAGTGACCTATTTACAGTCAGTGGACGGTATCCGGGAAGTAAAACAGTCGGCAGTCGTGGCAAACACACTGACAGATTTTAATAAATTGATCGGATATGTCTCAGCAGGAATTATCATTATCCTGCTGGGGGTTGCAGTCTTTTTGATCAGTAATACCATCACCGTTGGTATTTCTGTGCGAAGAGAAGAGATTGGTATTATGAAACTGATCGGTGCTACCGATTATTTTGTGCGTGCACCATTTGTGGTAGAAGGTATTGTGATCGGATTGATCGGAGCAGCGATTCCGCTTGGCATCCTGTATGTCCTTTATGGACGGATCATTGATTACATCGGGGAGAAGTTCAGTTTTATCAGCAATATGATGAAATTTTTACCGGTAGATGAGGTGTTCCATACACTGGTTCCGGTAGCATTGATACTCGGTGTCGGCATTGGTTTTATTGGCAGCCGCATCACAATCAGAAAGCATTTGAAAGTATAATCTTATGAAGAAAAGAAACATTTTACGCCGCATTCTGGCGGTGGTACTTGTTCTCACGATGGCAACAGGGCTGACGGCACAGGCAAAAGGAGATGCCTCATCAACGTCGCTCAAGGAAGCACAGAAAGAAAAAGCCGCATTGGAAAAGCAGTTAAAAGCTGCGAAAGAGCTGATCAATGATCTGAAGGATTCCAAAGGTGATGTGGAGGAAAAAGTTCAGGAACTGAACAATGAACTTGTGGATATCTCATCGAAGATCACTTCACTGGAAAATCAGCTTGCGGACAAAAGCACAGAGATTGCAGATGCCGAGGCAGAATTAGCACAGGCAGAAGCAGATAAACAAAAACAGTATGACGATATGAAAACCCGCATCCGGTATATGTATGAAAACAGCCAGACAACGTATCTGGAGCAGCTTCTGGAATCGAACAGTGTGGCAGAGTTTTTGAATACGGCAGAGTATATCGCCGAGATTCAGAAGTATGACAGACAAAAGCTGGATGAGTACACGGAGAATATCGAATATATCACCACAGCGAAAGAACAGCTTGAGCAGGACTACGCGGACCTGGAAACCATGAAGGCGAATGTGGAGAGCCAGAAGCAGTCAGTTGCAGCGCTGATGAGTCAGAAGGAGACTGAGCTTGCAGGCATCACAAGTAATATTTCGGATGCGCAGGAGGATGCAAAGTATTTTGAGGCAGAGATACAGGCGCAGAACGAATTGATTGCGGAGATCAAGCGGATCGAGGCTGAGAAAGCGGCAGCAGCAGCCAAAGCGGCTGCAGAGGGAAAAGAGGTAGCAGACAATCCTTATACAGGTGGAGCTTTCACATGGCCGTGTCCGTCAAGTACGAGGATCACCAGTGATTACGGAACGAGGGTTTCACCGACTTCAGGAGCGTCTTCAAACCATAAAGGAATTGATATTGGTGCCTCAGCAGGTGCGGCGATCGTTGCAGCGGCAAACGGTACCGTAAAGGCGGCAAATTACAGCAGTGCAGCCGGAAACTACGTGATGATCGATCATGGCGGTGGACTTTATACCGTTTACATGCATTGTTCCTCGCTTGCAGTTTCAGAAGGAACAGCAGTTTCCACAGGCCAGACGATCGCCTACGTTGGAAGTACAGGTATTTCTACTGGAAATCATTTACATTTTGGTGTATCATTAAACGGAAGTTATGTCAGTCCGTGGAGTTATCTCAAGGGCTGATAAGCGTTCCGGGAATCAGGCAGATAAAGTATATAAAAAGAGGTTGCCACACGAAAGCCGGAAATCAGAAACGGCATTTTGTGTACAATCTCTTTTTTCTGTTTTGTAAAGGTTATGGAAAATAAAACCGGCACCTTGGCATTTTTCTCAATTGCTATGAAAGTGGAGGTGTGGTTATGCATATGTTTACATGGAAAGGATGCAGCAAAAATGTTTTGAGATTGCTGCGAAAGGAAATTTATGGATCAGCAGAATTATGAACTGGATCAAACTGGAGCGGAAGAAACTCCAAAGAAGAAAAAAGGAAGCACAGTCAAAGGGATCGTGATCGGTGTGATCGGAACACTTCTGATAAGCTGGACGGGAATCAATGTGGCATGTCTGGCAACAAATTCACAGATCCTGATCACGAACAAGGAAAGTGCAGATGACGGAGAGGGCGCAGTGCTCGACGCAGATACGGTCAGCAAGATCAATGAACTGACTGCATACACAAAGCTCTATTATTATGATGACATTGAAAATGAGAAACTGCAGGATGGACTGTATACAGGTCTGATCGATGGATTGGGAGATAAATATTCTGTTTACTATAATGCAGAAGATTATCAGGCGCTTCAGATATCTACGACAGGCCAGTACTATGGAATCGGTGCAGGGTTAAGCCAGGATAAGGATACCATGGTGGTAACAGTCAACAAGGTTTATGAGGGAACTCCTTCTGAGTCAGCAGGATTGTTGAAAGATGACGTGATCGTTTCCGTGGACGGAACAGAGGCTGCTTCCATGGAACTTTCGGAACTGGTAAAACTGATTCGTGGAGAGAAGGGAACGACTGTCCATCTGGAGATTTACCGTCCGTCTACCGAGGAAAATCTTTCCTTTGATGTAGAAAGACAGGACATTACATTGCCAAGTGTGTCCCACAAGATGTTCGAGGATGGTATCGGATATGTACATATTGATTCCTTTGAGACAGAGACGGCAGCACAATTTGAGGAGGCAGTAAAAGATCTTGAGGATCAGGGAATGAAAGCACTGATCATTGATGTGAGATATAATCCCGGTGGTATGGTGACCGCAGTTGTCCAGATCCTGGATGATATTCTGCCGGAGGGAACAGTTGTGTATACAGAAGATAAAAATGGAAACCGTCAGGATTACACTTCCAGCGGGGATACGCATCTGGACTACCCGCTTGCGGTACTGATCAATGGGGAGAGCGCCAGTGCGTCCGAGATTCTGGCAGGTGCGGTCAAAGATTATCAGTATGGCACACTGATCGGAACGACAACGTTTGGAAAAGGAATTGTGCAGACGATCTTTCCATTGGAGAATGGGGATGCAGTGAAGCTTACGACTGCCAAATATTTCACTCCAAAGGGAAATTATATTCACGGTGTCGGAATTGGGCCGGATATTGAACTGGAATACGAATATCTCGACAAAGATGCAACTTCTTATGACGAGGCATATGATAACCAGATTCAGAAGGCGATAGAGGTTTTAAAGGATAAAATCCAGTAAATAACAGGAGAATAGCATGAAAAAACAACTTTATCGGATCGTTACAGGGATATTGGCAGTAGCATGGATGTGTCTGATTTTTTCTTTTTCCAATCAGCCTGCGACGGAATCGAGTAAAGTGAGTGGCGGATTGTGTCATCGTCTGGTGGAGCGTGCCAATGATACGCTCCATCTGGATATGACCGAAAAACAGCAGCTGGCCATGGCAGAAAAAATCGAATATCCGGTAAGAAAAGCAGCCCATATGACAGAGTATGCCATATTAGGTCTGCTTTCTTTTGCATTTTACCGCGGAATCCTGAAAAAAGAAAAGCGACAGTTTCTTGCGGCGCTGCTCACGGCGGCAGTTTATGCGGCTACAGATGAGTTTCATCAGTATTTTATACCGGGAAGGTCGGCAGAGGTGATGGATGTGTGCATTGACACGCTCGGCGCGTCGATCGGACTTGCAATTCTTTTTTTTACCTTAAAAGTAGTGCGAAAACATTGCCAAAAATCAAAGCTTACTTTACAATAAAAATAACAGACAGATAAAAGAGTCTGTCAGATAAAAAATGAAAGAGGTGATACTGTGGTAGAACTTGATCAATTTAAAGTGACTCTGAATTCATACAGAGGACCGCTGCAGGAAGTGAGGGATTCACTTTGACCTGGCTGACAAAGAGCAGAAAATCCAGGAATTAGAGCGGGAAATGGAAGACGGCAGTTTTTGGAATGATCCGGTCGTTTCCCAGAATAAAATGAAAACTTTAAAAAGTTTGAAAGATGACGTTGCAACTTATGAGAAGCTTGCAACACAGTTTGACGACATAGAGACACTTATCGAGATGGGGTATGAGGAGAATGATGCTTCCCTGATCCCGGAGATTGAGGAGATGTTGAATGAGTTTGTTACAACTTTTGACAATATTCGTATTAAGACACTGCTTTCCGGTGAATATGATGGGGATAATGCGATCCTGTCGTTACATGCCGGGGCTGGTGGAACCGAGTCGTGTGACTGGGCACAGATGTTGTTCCGTATGTATTCCAAATGGGCAGACAGCAGGGGATATGAGCTGGTTGTCCTAGATTCGTTAGACGGGGATGAGGCAGGAATCAAGTCCATCACATTCCAGATCAATGGAGAGAATGCGTATGGATATCTGAAATCGGAAAAAGGCGTGCACCGTCTGGTCCGTATTTCTCCGTTTAATGCGGCTGGAAAGCGCCAGACATCTTTTGTATCCTGTGATGTTATGCCGGATATCGAGGAAGATCTCGACATTGAGATCAATGAAGATGACTTAAGAATTGATACTTACCGTTCCAGCGGAGCCGGTGGACAGCATATCAACAAGACTTCCTCTGCGATCCGGATCACGCACCTTCCGACCGGAATTGTCGTGCAGTGCCAGAATGAGCGCTCCCAGCACCAGAACAAGGATAAGGCAATGCAGATGTTAAAGGCAAAACTGTATCTGTTGAAGGAGCAGGAAAATGCAGAGAAGGCAGCCGGTATCCGCGGTGAGGTCACAGAGATCGGCTGGGGTAACCAGATCAGATCCTATGTCATGCAGCCATATACGATGGTCAAAGATCATCGCACAGGTGTGGAAACCGGAAATGTGGACAGCGTAATGGATGGAAAAATAGATTTATTTATCAACGGATACTTAAAGTGGTTATCTTTGGGATGTCCGAAGGGATTAGGTGGCGACGATGAATAACTGGATTCCGGTGATCGTCATACTGGCGGTGCTCGCAGGTGGCGGTTATTATGCATACCGGAAAATCAAAAGAAAAGTAGAGGATGTTTCCCAGGCTTTATTCGGGACAGATTCATTGGTGGAGGGATGGAATAAGCAGGCAGATGAGCTTGCAGCCACCCCGAAATCCGTGTCCGGGATGACGCGGATCTTTGAACCGCAGATCCAGAGGGATTTTCCGGATTTTAATCTGGTGCAGTTTAAGAATAAGGCTGAGAATATGCTGGTTTCCGCTTTGCAGGCAATTGATTCCGGGAATGTTTCGCTGATCCGGGATGCTTCAGAGGAATTAAAAGCGCAGGTAGAAAATAGAATTGAAATGAACCGGTCGGAAGGAATCCGGGAAGTATACGAAAAGATCCGGATTCACCGGACGGAGATTTCCAACTATGAAAAAAAACAGGGAAAATGTATCATTACATTTCAGAGTGCTGTGGAACATCTTCATTATAAAAAGAAAGATGGAACAGTGGTTTCAGGGGATGAAAACCGATTGGAGCAGACAAAGTATAATGTTGAGGTCATGTATATTCAGGATGAGAAGATAGCAAAAATCGACAATGCTGTCGGAACAACCTGTCCGCATTGCGGTGCACCGGTCACCAATCTGGGGGCAATGTACTGCGAGTACTGCGGGCTTGCGATCACACCGATCAATTTAAAGGTTTGGACGCTTCATCGTTTTTATGAAGTAGATTACAATCACGTATAGGAGGATATGTTATGGGAATTATTAGGGCAATTGGACAGGCGATCGGAGGAACACTTGCAGATCAGTGGTTAGAGGTCATCGAAGCAGATGACATGAGCGACAAAACCGTCTTTACAAGCGGTGTGCTGATCCGCAAAGGACAGAATACCAAGGGAACAGGCAACACAGTTTCCAATGGTTCGATCATCCATGTTTATGACAATCAGTTCATGATGTTAGTGGATGGCGGCAAGGTAGTCGATTACACGGCAGAACCGGGATATTACAAAGTGGATAACTCTTCCCTGCCATCATTGTTTAACGGACAGTTTGGAGATTCATTAAAGGATTCTTTTAACCGTATTAAATATGGCGGTCAGACACCAACTGCGCAGAAAGTATTCTTTATCAATCTGCAGGAAATTAAAGGGATCAAGTTTGGCACGAGAAATCCGATCAATTACTTTGATAATTTTTATAATGCCGAGCTTTTCTTAAGAGCGCATGGTACATATTCCGTTAAGATCACCAATCCACTCCAGTTCTATGCAGAGGTAATTCCGAGAAACGCAGACAGAGTGGAGATCGATGAAATCAACGAGCAGTATCTGTCAGAGTTCTTAGAGGCATTGCAGTCCTCCATCAACCAGATGTCCGCAGACGGAACACGTATTTCCTATGTGACATCCAAAGCAAGAGAACTTGGAAAATATATGTCTACGACACTCGATGAAGAGTGGAACCAGACACGTGGTATGGAGATCCAGGCAGTCGGTATTGCAAGCGTTTCTTATGATGAGGAATCCCAGAAGCTCATCAATATGAGAAATGAAGGTGCAATGTTAGGCGGAGATGCAAGTGTGCTCCGTGGTATGGCTGTTAAGAATTTAACAGAAGGTGTGCGTGACGCAGGTTCCAATGCAGGCGGTGCGATGACAGGATTCATGGGTGTCGGCATGGGAATGCAGCAGTTTAACACTTCCATGGAAGGATTGAACGCCATGACAGCAGGCATGGCAGGAACACAGCCACAGGCAGCACCACAGCAGACAGCAGCACCACAGCAGACAGCAGCCCCGGCAAATAGCTGGACCTGTGAGTGCGGAGCATCAAATACCGGAAAGTTCTGCAGTGAGTGCGGAAAACCTGCACCGGCTCCGGCAAATAGCTGGACCTGTGAATGTGGAACCGTGAATACCGGAAAGTTCTGCAGTGAGTGTGGAAAACCTGCACCGGCAGCGGAGTGGACCTGTGAGTGTGGAACCGTCAACAAAGGTAAATTCTGCAGCAATTGCGGAAAGGCAAGGAGCTAACTATGGCAGTTATCAGTTTTAAGTGTCCAAACTGTGACGGAGAACTGATTTTTGACCCGGAAACACAGAAGTATAAATGCGAGTACTGTGGTTCAAAATTTACCCAGGCGGAATTGGATGCATTGCAGCCGGCAGAGTCTGAGGAAACGGATGCCGGTGCAGCGGATGGTTCTGATGAAGCAGAGCAGGAAACAACCGAACAGCAGAGTGCAGACACAAAGAAAAAAGAAGGGGAGGACGGCGGCGCAGAGGCAGTCATTTATAACTGCCCTTCCTGTGGAGCAGAAATCGTGACAGATGCAACGACAGCAGCCACGTTCTGTTATTATTGTCACAATCCGGTCGTGCTTGGAAAACGGCTGGAAGGAAAGTATCTTCCAAATAAAGTCATTCCTTTTAAAATTTCCAAAAAGGAAGCGGAAAAACGTTTCTTAGAATATGTTGGAAAGAAAAAATTTGTTCCAAAGGCATTTTTTAATAAGAAACAGATCGAATGTCTGAGTGGTGTCTATTTCCCATATTGGATCTATGATGCAAAATTGCAGGGAAAACTGCAGGGCGAAGGCAAGAAAATCCGTGTGTGGAGAACCGGAGATACCGAGTACACAGAGACAAAGTTTTACCATGTGGAGCGTGAGGGTGAGGTTAATCTGAAGAATCTTGCAGAGAACGCACTGCAAAAGGCAAATGTGCAGCTTGTGAAAGGGGTACTGCCGTATCAGTTCAATGAGATGAAAGATTTTAATATGGGATATCTTTCCGGTTTCATGGCAGAGAAACGTGACATCGAGCAGAAAGCAGTGGAAGGAAATATGCAGGCTACGATGAAAAACTCAGCAGAAAAACTCATGCGGGAATCTGTTCAGGGATACAATGCGTTATCGGTCAACTCATTCGGGGTGATCCCGAAGAAGGAGGACTGGTCTTATGCGTTGCTTCCGGTCTGGACTGTTACCTATAAGGGGAAAGATGGAAAAATCTACTATTATTCCATGAACGGGCAGACAGGAAAAGTGTTCGGAGAACTTCCGGTAGACTACGGAAAAGTCACGCTGACGGGTATTATTTCGGCAGTCGTTGTCTTAATCATTGCATTGATCGGAGGGTATTTCTTATGAGAGATAAATTAAGAAAAAGAATTGCTCTGTCCGCAGTAACTGCACTGACACTTTTTGCGGCTGTACCGGTCTATGCGGATACTTATGATGCGGTGTATGATGATGCAGCGTTACTTTCAGATGAGGAACAGCAGTCGCTTTCGGAAGAAATCACCAATCTGCAGGAGACCACAGGCTGGGAGATTTTTGTCCTGACGACAGAGGATGCACAGGGAAAGACAGCGAGAGAGTATGCGGATGATTTTTATGACACGACAGCAACAGGCGATGATGGCGTGGTGTTCCTCATTGACATGGATAACAGAGAGGTTACGATATCGACTGCGGGAGAAGCCATTTACTATCTGAATGACGACAGGATCGATGATATTCTGGATAACTGTTATGATTATGTTGTGGATGGGGAATATGCTTCCTGCTTTTCTTCCATGTTAAGTGATGCAGAGTACTATTATGAGGTGGGAGTCCCATCTGACGCTTATACCTATGATGAAGAAACAGGCGAGATCCATTATTACCATGTACTCACGATGGGCGAAATTCTGTTTGCAGTTGTACTTGCAGCAGCTGTGTTTGCCGCTGTATTTTTTGGAATTACCGGAAAATACCGTCTGAAATTTGGCGGTGGATACCAGTATGATTACCATGCGTTCGGAAAAGTTAACCTGACCGGTCAGGAAGACCGTTTTGTCAACCAGATGGTGACGCATCGGAGAATCCAGACTGATAGTGGAAGCAGCGGAGGTGGCAGCAGCCATTCCAGCAGATCAACGGTACATACCAGCAGTTCTGGCAGAAGTCATGGAGGCGGAAGCCGCAAGTTCTAAATATCAAAAATTTGGTGAATAAGAAACAAAAATATAGAAATGTTCTGGAAAAGAGGTTGCTTTGGCAGCCTCTTTGTGTTATTATCTTCCTCATGAGGACAGATGTAAGTCCCAAACAAACAGAATGGATTCTATATACAAAAGAGAATCTGTTGAATCTGGCAACTAAGAGGTATTCATTTCCATGAAAGACAAAATGCAATATTATGTTTTGAAAGAGAAGGCAGTGCCGGAAGTACTGCTGAAAGTAGTGGAGGCAAAAAGGCTGATCGATTCCGGTAAGATCGCATCGGTGCAGGAGGCGACAGAGAGTGTAGGGATCAGCCGCAGTTCTTTTTACAAGTATAAAGATGATATTTTTCCTTTTCACGAGACAACAAAGGGAAAGACTATTACGATGGTCATTCAGATGGATGATGAGCCGGGACTTTTGTCCGGGGTATTGAAAACGATTGCTGATTTTCATGCCAATATCCTTACCATTCATCAGAGTATACCGGTCAATGGAATCGCAACGCTGACGCTCAGTATTGATATTTTACCGCAGACGGGGGATGTTGCAGAGATGGTCACAAAGATTGAGAGTGTGGGCGGCATTCAGTATGTGAAAATTCTGGCGAGAGAATAAAAACAGACTGGCAGAACAGAATAGTTTACATAATACAAAAACAGAAAGGCAGAATAAAAATGATAAAAGTAGCAATTATGGGGTTTGGAACGATCGGTTCCGGTGTGGCAGAGGTTTTAGACATCAATAAGAAGAGCATTGCAGCCCGCGTCGGCGATGAAGTGGAATTAAAGTATGTTCTGGATTTAAGGGATTTTGAGGGAGATCCGATCCAGGAGAAAATCGTACATGATTATAAAGTGATCGCAGAAGATCCGGAAGTGTCGATCGTAGTTGAGACAATGGGTGGCGTGGAGCCAGCGTATACTTTTGTAAAAACAATGTTAGAGGCTGGAAAACATGTGACAACTTCCAATAAGGCATTGGTGGCTGCAAAAGGTGCAGAACTGATCGCACTTGCAAAAGAAAAAAATGTGAATTTCATGTTTGAGGCGAGTGTCGGCGGCGGTATACCGATCATCCGTCCGTTAAATTCCTGTCTTACTGCAGATGAGATCGAAGAGATCACCGGTATCGTAAACGGTACAACGAACTATATGATGACTGAGATGACAGAAAAGGGTGCAGATTTTAATGAAGTTTTAAAAGATGCGCAGGCAAAAGGTTATGCGGAGAAAGACCCTACTGCCGATGTGGAAGGTTATGACGCATGCCGTAAGATTGCTATTTTAACATCTTTAGTATGCGGACAGCAGGTTGATTTTGAGGACATCCACACAGAGGGAATCACAAAAATCACACCGACGGATATCAAATACGCACAGGCGATGGGAAGAGCAATCAAACTGCTCGCAACCAGCAAAAAAGGACCAAAAGGTTACACAGCAATTGTTGCTCCATTCTTACTTCCGGCATCTCATCCGCTCTATGCAGTAAACGGCGTGTTCAATGCAATTTTTGTACATGGCAATGTGTTAGGTGATGCAATGTTTTACGGCAGTGGTGCAGGAAAACTCCCAACAGCTAGTGCAGTGGTTGCCGATGTCGTTGAGATGGCAAAAAATCTGGACAAAAATATTCCAATCGAGTGGAGTTCAAAGAAACTGGAACTCGTAGATTACAGGGAATGGGAGAATCGGTTCTTCATCCGCACAACAGCAGACAAAGTAGCTGTAGAAAGAGTATTTGGAACTGTTACGTATGTACAGGCAGAAGGCGTGACCGGAGAGCTTGGCTTTGTGACAGAAAAGATTTCCGAGGGCGACTGCGAGAAGAAGGAAGCAGAACTTGGAAATATTTTACAGAAGATCCGTGTGGCGTAAAGATATAGAAATACAAATTTATTTGCATTTGGTGAACTGCAAGTGAATAAAAAGAGAAATACAAATGGAAATTTCGCAAAAATAAAGCGAAATTTCCATTTTTATGTTAGAATATCAACAGTATGAAAAAAAGAATGGAGCAGAAACAGATGAAAAAAATCGGAATTATCGGAGCCATGGAGCTTGAAGTAGAAACTTTAAAATCGAAAATGAATGTTGTAAAAACAACAAAAAAAGCAAATATGGAATTTTTCGAGGGAACATTAAACGGTGTCGGGGTTGTCATCGTGCGCAGTGGTATTGGAAAAGTAAATGCTGGTATCTGCACACAGATCCTTGCAGACTTATTTGACGTGACACATATCATCAATACCGGTATCGCAGGTTCTTTGGACGCACAAATCGATATCGGGGATATCGTTGTTTCCACAGATGTCCTTCAGCATGACATGGATGTGCGTGTATTTGGTTATCCGTTAGGCGAGATTCCACAGCTTGGAACTTTAAGTTTCCCGGCGGACGAGAGAATGGCATCCCTTGCCAGGAGCGTGTGCGAGAAAGTCAACACCGAAGTGAAAGTGTTCTCCGGCAGGATCGTAAGCGGCGACCAGTTTATCTGTGATAAGGAAGTGAAGGACAAATTAGTCGAGAACTTCCACCCACTCTGCACTGAGATGGAGGGGGCTGCGATCGGACAGGCAGCATACTTAAATGAAATCCCATTCGTGATCCTGCGTGCGATCTCTGATAAGGCAGATAATTCTGCGGAGATGGATTATCCTACTTTTGAGAAAAAAGCGGCGGAGCATTGTGCGAAACTTGTGGAAGAGTTTATTGTGGAATTGTAGGATGCGTACAATATGTATAGGTGCAGAACAGGACAAATTTGGAGCTGCACAATCGATATTAGCAAAAATAAATAGGTTCACATAACTATAATAGAAAAGGACATGGATTTATGAGGTTATCTCATTTTCCATGTCCCTTTACTTTACAGAAAATTCTGTGCCTGCAAAGTAAAAAAGTATTTTATTTGTTCTGATAATAGCAGAATAATGTAAAAAAAATATTCGGAATAATATCGAAAAATATACGGAATAATTCCGCTAAATATTGCAGAAATAAGCACATATGAATATACTATATATAAATAAGGTGGAGGAAGCGCAAAATGATAAAAATGATTTCAGTAAAAGAAACTGCAAGACAATGGAACATCACAGAGCGAAGAGTAGCGGAACTTTGCAGAAATGGAAGGATCAAGGGAGCCATGAGGCAGGGACGCAGCTGGCAGATTCCAGCAGATGCGGCTAAACCAGCAGATAAAAGAATACGCTCTGGTTCTTACCGGAAAAATCAGAGATCGTCCTGTCTGCCTTTGCCAATCGGTGTGTCAGATTTCCGGCTGGCACAGGCGGAATATTACTATGTTGATAAGACGATGCTGATAAAAGATTTCATTGATGAACGTCCGATGGTAACACTTTTTACACGACCACGCAGATTTGGAAAAACGTTGAATATGGATATGCTGCGGACTTTTTTTGAAAAAACAGAGCAGGATACATCGGTATATTTTCAGGATAAGAAAATTTGGGCATGTGGTCAGAAATACCAGTCGTACCAGGGCAAATATCCGGTTATTTTCCTGACGTTTAAAGATGTGAAATTTAATACCTGGGAGGAGACATTTTCAGCAGTCAGGGATATTTTTGCAAAAGAGACGCAGAGACACGAAGAACTTCGGACGAGTGACCGGTGTGATGAATATGATGAGCGGAAATATGCAAGGCTAGCGGAAGGAAATGTGACGGAAGTAGAACTTTCAAGTGCATTGGCGGATCTTTCGGCAATGCTTCATAAACATCATGGAACCGCTCCGGTGATTTTTATTGATGAGTATGATACGCCTATCCAGCAGGGATATATGAAAGGTTATTATGAAGAAATCATTCTGTTTATGAGAAACCTGTTTTCGGGCGGATTTAAGGATAATAAGCATCTGGCATTCGGCTTTCTTACCGGAATTCTGCGGGTGGCAAAAGAAAGTATTTTCAGTGGAATGAACAATCTGTCCATTAATTCGGTTTTAGACCATAAATATAGTGCTTATTTTGGCTTCACACCGGATGAAGTGAGAGAGATGGCTGCATATTATGGAGCATCCGATAAATATGATGAAATTTGTGAATGGTATGATGGTTATCGATTTGGAAAAACAGAAATATTTAATCCGTGGTCAGTTGTGAACTATTTCAGTAATGAATGTGAACCGCGGGCGTTCTGGGTATCTACCGGAAGCAATGATGTGATCGGTGAGGTTCTGGCGGAGGCAGATGAGGAAATCTATCATCGTCTGGCATCACTGGTAAACGGGGAGACGATTACGACTTATATCGATACCGGTGTCATCTATCCACAGATAAAAAAGAATCCGTCAACGATTTACAGTTTCCTTTTGGTTACAGGATATCTGAAAGCAGTAAAAACAACATTATCCTTTAATGGGGATTTTATGTGTGAGATTTCACTGCCAAACCGTGAGATAGCACTTGTGTATCACAAGGAAATCCTGCAGAAATTCGAAACTATGATTCCGCAGTCAACTGCAATTGCAGTACAGGAAGCAATTTTTTCAGGAGATAACAGAAAGTTGAAGACACAGATACAGACGTTGCTGATGGAGTCGGTAAGCTTGTTTGATACAGCCGGAGAAAATTTTTATCATGGATTTATGCTTGGACTTTGTGCATTGCTGGGAGGATTTTTTGTCACATCGAACAGGGAGCCTGGCGAAGGACGCTATGATATTCAGTTGAAACCGGTAAAGAAAGGTCTTCCGGGTATTATTATTGAATTGAAAGCAGAAAAAAATGGTACAGAAGAGAGCCTGAAACAGTTGTCAGAGACTGCACTAAAACAGATTCAGGATAAACAATATGATACGGAACTGAGGACAGCCGGGGTAGAAGCGATTTATAAATATGGTGTGGCATTCTGCGGAAAAAGAGTGGAAGTTGCAGTGGGGTAATATAACCAGTTAGGAAAGGAAAATGCAATCAAAGTAGTGTGAAAGATTGAGAATTCATAGAAATGTGGATATTATTATAAAAAAGCGGGGAGAGAAGAAAATGAAAAATTTTCTTTTCTCCCTGCCTTTTTATAATCAATCA
>ERZ1106943.324-NODE-324-length-65969-cov-9.027157_pt1 | contig 65969 bp, 55 predicted proteins | sample MGYA00403671_ERZ1106943 | MGnify/ENA primary metagenome ERZ1106943 (study PRJEB35170, sample SAMEA104062427) | human gut metagenome | biome: human gut; feature: human-associated habitat; material: faeces | place: Denmark | collected 2012-06-14 ...
TACTTCATAAAAAGCACCCCAAAAGTTTTTTGTCTAACTTTTGGGGTGCAGTTCATAAGCGGCACACCGTCCTTAATGTATGATTACAAGTGGAATTACTTAACGACCTTGACGACAGCATTACGGCCATCGGCGAGGACAGCGCTTACGATGTATGCGCCGGCGGGAAGTTCTTCGACGGATACGGTCTCACCTGCAACGACAGCATTGAATGAAACGAGAGTACCGTTGAGAGCGTAAACGGAAACGACTGCATCCTGAGCGACAGTAATTTCTGTTCCGTTGACGGCGAGTGCATCGTTAGCGTTGCTGATGACAGATTCAACACCCAGAGTCTCGGGAGTCTTGGAACCTTCGTAGTTGACGGCAACCACACCATAGCCTTCGACACCGGGAACAACCATCTCGACCTTGGGTTCAGCCTCGCCGAGTTTGATGCGCTTGATACCGCTCTGGTGGAGGGGATTTGCTGCGTCATACTTTTCAGCCCACCAGTACTGGCCCTTCTGCATTGTGTTGTAATCCTGAGCCTCGTTAGCGGCAGCCTGCTCGGCTGTGGGAGCACGGTAGCACCAGTAGAGGTATCCTTTGCCGTCAGGCGAGAGTTGTGAGATACCTACGTGTTCGTTAGTCGATGAACCCTCGTATTTGACGGGCGAACCATCGATGAGCTGAGGATTGAGATCGGAGAACATTGTGGGGTTGGGGTTAGCAAGGAGTTTGGACATCTCGATACGGTAGAGACCGCCGCGGGTCATGGTTGTCTCGGTACCGGAGGTCACCTCAACGTAGATGTACATCTGCTGGTTGGCCTCGTCAATGTAGAAGGTAGTGAAAATGGGATTGCAAGCGTTGAGGAATACACTGTTTTCGGGTTTGACACCGGGCTTGCTTGCATCACCGATATTCTCGTCGCGGAAACGGTAGATGCCATTGCCGTTGTACTTGATTCCGAGCCAGTATTCGGGAACATCGTTTCCGAATGTATCGGTGCCTGTGGTTACAGCCCAACCGGATTTAATACAGCCGTATGTCCATTCCTGGTTGTACCATCCCATCCAGTTGTTCTCCATCCACGAGGGGAATGTCGAGGGGTTGAGGGCGATAGCGCCGGCCGGAATCTTGCGGATGCAGACGTTGCGGTCATTTACAAAGAGGTCCTCGCCATAGATGTACAGACCGAAGGGATCCTTGTATGCGTTGAGACCATAGTTGTCGAGTACGACAGCCTGGAAGAGGTTACCGCCAACCTGCGAGAGATAGAAGAGTTTGCCGTCACCATCGGTCGAACCGGTTGCGCTGTAGACGAACTTCTTGCCGGCAGAAGCGCCGTAGATACGGTTTTTGTATTCTATGAGCTGGAATGTGTGGGGAGCACCACCGACATCGAAAGTCTCGCGGCCACCGTCGGCATATGCACCGTGGATATTGCCATCCTCACCTGCATAGTAGAGACCGTCGGGCATGCCCATGTCAGTAGGACCGGCAGCGATGTTTGCGTCACCGTTGATGGAAAGAAGTTTCCAACCGTCAGCCTCTTTGTATGCGTTGACATAGTCAACGGGAACATTTACAGTAATTCCTGATTCGGCAGTGAAGACACCTTCGGCCATGCCGGCAGGAATTGCGGCTGCGTTAGTGAGGGTCTTGATGCCTGAGTTTGCGAAGCAGTCAGCCTCGAGGATGGCAAGGATGTTGCCGAGGTTGAGCGACTCGAGAGCGGCACAGCCATTGAAAGCATCCTGCTTTACAACGGTGATCGGCTTGACAAAGGTAACGCTGTTGAGTTTTGCACAACCCATGGCGACACCGAAGGGAACCTCGACGTTGTCGACTGTCAGAGTCTCGAGCTGAGAGCCGCTTGCGACATAGCGACCGATATTGCCCTTGAGAGCGAGTGTGGAGATACCGGTCTCGGCAAGGCAGTAGTCACCCCATGTCTCGCACCATTCGCCGAAGTTTACGGCCTTGAGGCCGGAAGCCTTGTAGCATGCATAGGGAGCGATTACGTGGAATGGCTCGTTGATCTCGCTGAGAGCGGAGGCGGGAGCGAAGCAATAGAGGTGTTTCTGCGCGTAACCGTCCTTCTCGCCGTTCAAGCCCCAGACATAACTGCCGGTCTCGTCGACCTTCAGGCTCTCGTTGGCGGGGTCAACTGCATAGGCGCTGATGCTGGCACAACCCATGAAGGCACCGTCGGAGATGGTTTTGAGAGAAGCGGGGATGTTGACTTTATTAATCTTGGTATTGGCGAACGCCTGGATGCCAAGGGAGGTCAGGCCTGCATTGAGAGTAAGTTCACCCTCGAATTTCGAGCCGGAGAAGGCCATCTGACCGATGTTAGTCAACGAAGCGGGGAAAACGCAAGCCTTGACACCGGAATTCTGGAAAGCCATGGGATCGATACGTTTAACACCTTCGGGGATATTGACTGAGGCGAGGCTCTTGCAGTTAGCAAAGCATGATGCTGGAACTGTCGATATGCTTGCAGGGAAATCGAATGACTCCAGACCCGTGTTTGCGAACATCGAAGTGCCGAACTCTGTCGGCCGGTTGTTGAAGACAACATTCTTGAGTGCGGAGCAGTTCTCGAAAGTCGAAGCGGAGAAAGCGAGAGCCGAGCCACCGATAGTAACAGACTCAAGGTTCTTGAGGCCGCGGAAGGGAGCGGCGGCCGGCAGAGTGGCAACCATTGCGCGGTTAAGCACAAGTTCCTTGAGGTTACTCAGGCCGCCGGATGTAAAAGCACTGGCTGTGATTACCAGAGGCTCGCTACCGTCTTCGATGACCAGTCTGGAGAGACTTGTACATGATGTGAACTGTGTGTCATCGAGTTTGGCAAGTGCGCCGGGAATAGTGACTTCCTTAAGGGAAACGCAGTTGTAGAATACCTGCATGTCCATCTTGGTCAGGGTCGAGGGAAGAGATACAGAAACGAGGTTTGAGTCGTTCTGGAAAGCGGCACGGGAGAGTTCGGTCGTGCCTTCAGCGATAGTTACTGAAGTTATATTGTTGTTCTTACTGAAAACGGTACCCAGTTTGACAACAGTATACTCCTTGCCGTTATAGGTCACTTTGTAGGGTATCTTTATATCACCCTCGTAGACTGCAGGGCCGGCTTCGCCCACAGTGACTTTTGTACCGGCCTTCTGTGCGGTAAGTTCAAACTCCGCTGCGGCTTTTGTACCGGTCTTCCAGATGATGCCGTCAGCACAGAAGGTATAAGCCTTATATGCTGCAGAAGCATCAAACATGACCGAGGCCACACCGACTGCGGCGACGATGGCGACAGAGCGCATCGAACGCTTGATGACAGATGTAGAGATTTTCATGAATGATAAAAATTTTGATTGATATTTAAGGATAAAATCGAATTCAATTATAACGGGAAGTACATTCGGGGCAAAATGCCGATTAATTCATGGATATATTGAAATTCAAGGATAGACAGGTGTTGTGTACCTTATTTATTAACATGATTTGAGGTTACTTGCTCTGATTTGCAAATTTAGGTATTTTATCCGTTCAATCAAACAATGAGAGTGTTAAAAACGCTAATTTTGCTAAAATAATTTAAACAAATCATAAAACACGACAGACCGAATGAACCTCGACATGCACAAAATGCATGGAGACATCGCCCGGAAGCAACAAACCCTCTTCTCGGGAAAAGCCTGAAAGAGGGTTTGTTTTTCATCCGGATACGTCAGGCGATATTGCCGCGGACGCGGTCGAGGAAAGCGCGCAGGGCCTCGGAATCACCGGCGTCGATTATCGAACGCAGTTCGGCCAGCCGTTCCTCAATAAGTTGCAACTGAGCGGAAGTATGAGGGTTGAAAAGAATCTCCGTAAGAAGATAGTCATCCTCTGACATAAGGCCCCGTGCAATGGCCATGTGACGCTTGAAAGTCGTGCCGGGGGCATCCTGATGTTTCATCACGGCACCGAATACCAGAGTCGAAGCAAAAGGAATGGAGAGCGAATATGCAATGGTCTCATCATGCCGGGCGAAAGTGTATTCCTCGATGTGAAGATGGAGACGGGAGTATATGTCCCGGAAGAAGGTCTTGGCGAGATGGTTGCCTTCGGCAATTATTATGGCGTTTTCGTTGGAGAGATTTGAGAGCGAGGCAAATGTCGGGCCGAACATGGGGTGAGTCGAGGCGAAGGGATGTCCGCAGCCGGCATAATATTCAGGAAGCCCGGTCTTGACAGAAGAGATATCGCTGAGTATGCATGAATCAGGCACAATACGGTCAATGCTTCGGAACGCATCGATAGTGTACCTTACAGTAACGGCGTTGATAACCAGTTCGGGAGCAAAACCGGCTATTTCGTCGAGACTCGTGAATCGTCGCACATTGTAACTGAAACGCAAGCGCCTGGGGTCGGTGTCGTAGACAGCGACATCGTGGTCAAATGACAGAAGGTCAGCGAAGAAGGAGCCCATCTTGCCGGCTCCCATAATCAGGATTTTCATAACTTACCGACGGTTGAGGATTTCTATCTGCTGACGTACAGACTCTTCGTGTATCGCCGAGAGTACCTGACGCATAAACTCAGGGGCCATTCCCAGATCAGCGGCAGCGGAACAGCGGGAGTTCATGATAGAATCGAGACGGCCTGCCTGTACGACAGTCATCTTGTGTTCCTTCTTGTATTGACCAATCTCGCGGCAAACCTCCATGCGTCGCGCAAGGACATTGAGGAGTTCGTTGTCGAGGCTGTCAATCTGACGGCGCAGCATGGATAGATTCTCGGTGGTCTGAACCTCGCCACGGACAACCAGCGTGGAAAGAATGAAATGCAGTACCTCAGGAGTTACCTGCTGACTCTTGTCGGAAAGGGCGACATCGGGGTCACAGTGGCTCTCTATAATAAGGCCATCGAAACCCATGTCTAGCGCCTCCTGAGAGAGCGGGCCAACAAGTTCGCGTTTTCCACCGATATGGCTGGGGTCGCAGAGAATGGGCAAACCCTTGACGCGCTGTGCGAGTTCAAAAGGAATCTCCCACTGAGGAACATTACGGTACAGATGCTGTCCATAGGTGGAGAATCCGCGGTGGATTGCGCCCAGACGCCGTACACCGGCGTTGTAAAGGCGCATCAAGGCACCTATCCATAGTTCAAGGTCAGGATTAACGGGATTCTTAACCATGACGGGCATATCGGGGTTGAGTTCGGCTATGGCGTCGGCAATCTCCTGCATGGCAAAGGGATTTGCGGATGTACGAGCGCCAATCCACAGGAGATCTACTCCGGCCCGGACAGCCTCCTCTACGTGAGCGCGTGTGGCTACTTCCGTAGAGGTTGACATTCCGGTCTCTTCCTTAACTTTCCTCAACCACTCCAGTCCGGGAGCGCCTACGCCCTCGAAGCCGCCGGGATGAGTACGTGGCTTCCAGATTCCGGCGCGGAAAATCCTGATACCACTTGCGGCGAGTTGCCGGGCTGTCCGGAGAACCTGTTCCTCGCTTTCGGCGGAACAGGGACCGGCTATGAGAACTGGCCCCGGCTTTTCGGTACCGGGAAGACCTAATGGCTTTATATCTTTCACTTTTTTATGTCAGTTTAATATTTCCTAAATAGTAAAATGCAAGTCGATTATTTCTCCATGAAACGGCGAACGCGCCGGAGTGCCTCGTACATGCGCTGCGGCGAGGCGCAAAGCGAGATTCGGATATAGCGGTCGCCCTGAGAGCCGAAGATGAAGCCGGGCGTAACGAAGACCCGGGCCTCGGCGAGAAGACGGTCGGCAAGAACCTCGCCAGAGGGACATGAATCCGGAATCCTGCACCATAGGAATAGTCCGCGCTGCTCTACATCGTATGTGCAGCCAAGCGAGACAGCAATCTCCTCGGCAATGACACGACGTTCAAAATATATACCGTTGACGGTAGCATACCAGTAGGGTCCTGACTGAAGTGCGACAGCGGCGGCCTCCATAATCGGCCTGAACTGGCCGGAATCGACATTGCTCTTAACACGACGCACCCACTTAATGAATTGCGGATTACCCGCAAGCATACCTACTCGCCAACCCGCCATCGAGTGACTTTTGGACAGAGAGTTCATCTCCATGGCAACATCAAACGCCCCATCGGCGGCAAGTATGCTCAGAGGCCGGTTATTAAGAATAAAACTATATGGATTATCGTTTACAACGAGGATGTTGTGCCTGCGGGCGAAGTCGACTGTCGTCTGGAAGAGCTCGCGGGTGGCAATACCGCCTGTAGGCATATTGGGATAGTTCACCCACATGAGGCGGACTCCGCTGAGGTCCATGGACTCGAGTGCCCCGAAGTCAGGCTGCCAGCCGTTCTCCGGCAAAAGGTTATATGAAACAATGCGAGCGCCGACAAGATTGCTGACGGCTGTATATGTCGGGTAACCGGGATTGGGAACAAGTACACCATCACCGGGATTTAGAAAAGTCATCGAGATGGAGAGTATCCCTTCTTTGGAACCTATCATGGGCATGATCTGCGAGTCTGGATCGAGCGTTACGCCAAACTTGCCGCTATACCAGTAGGCGAAAGCCTTGCGTAAGCGGGCAATGCCCATACCCGGCTGATAGCCATGAGTGTCCTCGAGTCGCGCAGACTCACAGAGGGCATCGATGACTTCGGTGGAAGGAGGGGTGTCAGGACCGCCTATGCCAAGCGAGACAACGTCAACACCGGCAGCCTCGAGTTCGGCCACTTCGGCCATCTTGCGCTGCAGGTAATACTCCGAGACTCTGGAGACCCGGTCGGCAGGTATAATATCTATCTTGTTTTCAGACATAATTCTATCATATTTCAGGGGTTGGAGAGTCTGCATATTCGCCCAGAAGTTTAAAGTCGCTCACCAATGGGAGCACGGCGGCTATTCCCTGACGGTAACGCGCCGGAGTATCAAAGCGAAGATCTACATAGAAACGGTATTCCCACTCGCGCCCCACGATGGGTGTGGACTGAATCTTGGTAAGGTTCAGTTCGTAGAACGACAGGATGGTCAGAATCTTGGAAAGCGCACCCTGCGTATGCGGAAGGGAAAATACGACCGAAGCCTTGTTGACAGGACGGTCGGATTTTGTAGCAGCCGGGGATTCTATAACCAGAAAGCGGGTAAAATTATGCTTGTTAGTCTCTATGCCGGACTGAAGTATCTCGAGGCCGTAGAGTTCCGCGGCCCATGCCGGACATACCGCGGCATGCCCCTTGAGTTTTCCAGCAGCGATTCTGGCGGCCGCACCGGCTGTGTCAAATGTCTCGACAAGGCGCCATCGAGGTGCGCGCGGTGAACGCAGGAATTCCTCACACTGCATAAGCGCCATCGGATGGCTCTCGACCTGACAGACCTCCCGGATCCCGGTTCCAGGCAGCGCGGCAAGGACATGCGAGATGCGCTTCTTGTGCTCGCCTACAATCTCTACATTGTTGGATCGAAGCAACTCATGGTTGGCAAGGAGGGGACCGGCTATGGTATTCTCAATTGCCATAAGGCCACTGAGAGAGGTGTCCCCGGCAACCTTGCGGACGAGTTCGTCGAAAGTCTCGCATTCGACAGGCTCTACGTCACAACGATAATATTCGCGGGCAGCTGCATCATGGAAGCATCCGGCCACACCCTGTATGGCGACCCGTCGTGAAATTCGGCACTCTACCGCAGCATTCTGTGGGCTGGTTAACGTATGGCTCATATATTAAAAAGACCCCGCCATGTAACTCGGCGAGGTAATTGTCTATGTAATATCAAATTGTTCTACCTTTTCAGAGATATAGCGCAAAGGTAAACAAAAGCGTCCACCCTGCAAAATTTTACGCTCATTTTGTCATTGTTTTTCACAATTATTTGCCCTTCAACATTTCTACAGCCATATTTGTTCCATTATTATAACATAAGCACAAAAGAAAATGGATAAAAATACAAGAGCGCGATTCGACACTGACGCGCATGAGAAAGACATGGAACTGAGCCGCGAGGACGCCATTGAATACCACGAGAAGCCCCGTCCCGGCAAGATAGAGATAATGCCCACAAAACCATACAGCGGCAGACGGAATCTGTCGCTCGCCTATTCGCCGGGAGTGGCCTATGCCTCGCAGGACATACATGACAAGCCCGAGGATGTCTATCGTCTTACGGACAAAGGAAACCTCGTTGCAATAATCACCAACGGCTCGGCTGTGCTCGGGTTAGGCAACATAGGCCCTGAGGCGGGAAAGCCTGTAATGGAAGGCAAGGCTTTATTGTTCAAGGTTTTCGCGGATATCGACTGTTTTGACCTTGAACTCGACGCATCGGATGTCGACCGCTTTGTATCCGCCGTGACAACCTTGGCTCCGACATTCGGCGGCATAAATCTGGAGGATATCAAGGCTCCCGAGTGCTTTGAGATTGAGCGAAGGCTACGCGACACGCTGGACATACCAGTAATGCATGACGACCAGCATGGCACTGCCATAATAACCGCGGCCGGAATGCTCAACGCTCTTGAGATACAGGGCAAGAGTATTGAGAATGTCCGCATAGTAGTGAACGGAGCGGGAGCCGCCGCTATCGCCTGCACGAATATGCTGATATCCTTAGGACTAAAGCGGTCGAATATCGTAATGTGCGACTCTAAAGGCGTAATCAGCGTGCGGCGCGACAGCCTCAGCGAAATCAAGAGACAGTTTGCGACATCAAGACCGGTCAACACTCTTGCCGAAGCCATGGTCGGAGCCGATGTATTCCTGGGCCTCTCCGTGGCTGATGTAGTCACGCCGGACATGGTAAAATCCATGGCCCTCAGACCTATTGTATTCGCCCTGGCAAATCCTGACCCTGAGATAAACTATACAGCCGCCATGTCAGCACGTCATGACCTGATTATGGCGACGGGACGCAGCGACCTTCCCAACCAGATAAACAATGTCCTGGGCTTTCCGTATATTTTCCGCGGCGCGCTCGATTCAAGAGCCACAGACATAAACCTCGAGATGCAGAAAGCCGCCGTACGTGCCATAGCAAACGTCGCTCATGCTCCTGTGCCGGCATATGTCGCACATGCAATGGGCCGGGAACATATGGCTTTCGGTCCGGAATATATTGTACCGGCGCCTTTCGATCACCGTCTGCTGACTTCGGTGTCGCCGGCGGTAGCGCGCGCAGCCGAAGAAAGTGGAGTAGCCCGCAAGCCAATAAAGGATTATGACAAATATGCGGCAAGACTGTCGACACTGTTCACACGCGACGTCGATGACATGGCCGACCTGTTTCACCTTTGCTCCCAGCCGAAACCTACGGCTGTATAAATTTAATTAAAAACCCAGTCGGCGGCAGAACAAGCATACACGTCTTGTTCTGCCGCCGACTGGTTTATAATTGCGGGAAAACAGAATCAGTTTTTCTTAAGCGGGGCAATGGTTGTATTTTTCGCAGGAGCAAGACCGCGATTACGCAAAAGGGCGTCGACCGAAGGCTTGTGTCCGCGGAACTTGACATAAGTATCCATCGGGTCTATTGAACCGCCTACCTCGAGTACATTCTCCTTGAAGGACCTAGCGGTGGCAGGATCGAAGACACCTTTCTCTTTGAACAGTTCGAAACCGTCGGTATCCAGTACCTCTGCCCAAAGATAGGTATAGTAGCCAGAAGCATATCCGTCGGAACCGAAGATGTGCTTGAAATAGGGCGAACGGTAGCGGAATGTGAGTTCGGCCGGCATTCCGAGTTCGTCGGCAACCTTCTTCTCGAATGCGGCGATGTCTATGTCACTTTCGGGATTGAGTTTGCCATACTGGAGGTCGAGTAATGCGGCACCTGCGAGTTCGGCCGTAGTGAAGCCCTGGTTGTGTGTTGCCGAAGCCTCGAGTTTGGCTATGAGTTCATCGGGAATCACCTCACCGGTCTTATAGTGGCGTGCATAGGTGCGGAGAAGTTCAGGCTCCATGGCCCAGTGCTCGTGAATCTGCGAGGGCAGTTCTACGAAGTCGCGGTCGACATTCGTACCGGACTGGCTCTTGTAGCGGGCGCGTGAAAGCATTCCGTGAAGGCCGTGCCCGAATTCGTGGAACATGGTCTCAACCTCATCGAGAGTGAGCAGCGACGGTGCGTCGGCGGTGGGTTTGGAGAAATTTCCTACATTATATATGATAGGACGCGAGGCTTTGCCGTTCTCGTCAATCCATGAGCCCTTGAACTCGGACATCCATGCGCCCTGACGCTTGGAGGCACGCTGGAAGTAGTCTGTCATGAATACAGCCACATGCTCGCCGGATTTTGCGTCTGTGACATCATAGACCTTCACTTCGGGATAGTATTTGGGGGCATCCGGCATTTCGGTGAACTTTACACCATAGAGCCGCTCGGCCATGCCGAAAATACCGTTGCGTACAGAATCGACAGCGAAGTACTCGCGAACCTGCGACTCGTCAATCTGGTATTTTTTCTGGCGGACTTTTTCAGCATAGTAATAGTAGTCCCATGGAGCAATCTTGAACTTTCCACCTTCAGCGTCAACTATATCCTGCATTTCCTTGACCTCTTCCTTGACTTTTGCCACAGCCGGTTTCCATATCTGCATAAGCAGATCTTCGGCAGCCTTCGGAGTCTTTGCCATGACATTGTCGGTCATATATGCTCCGAATGTGTCAAACCCGAGAAGTTTAGCCTTCTTTGCACGCGCCTGGAGGATTTTGTTTATTACAGGCTTGTTGTCATACTGCCCGGACGAAGCCTGGTTTACATAGCCCTCGTAGATTTTCTGGCGCAGGTCGCGCGAGTCGGCATACTGCAACAGCGGCAGGCGGGATGGCGCGTGAAGGGTGAAGACCCACTTGCCTTCGCCAAGATTACGGGCCTTGGCCTCTTCCGCTGCTACCGCTACGGACGATGCGGGCAGTCCGGCAAGTTGTGCGGGATCGTCCACAATCACTGAGAACGAGTTGGTGGCCGCGAGCAGATTCTTGTTGAACTTCAGGTAGAGGTCGGTGAGTTCACCATTCACTTTCTTCAGTTCTTCTTTTTTGGCGGCATCGAGAAGTGCGCCGTTGCGGGTGAACGATTTGTACAGTTGCTCGACTGCACGTTTTTGGTCGGGAGCGAAGCCGAGTTTGTCGCGGCGGTCATACAGATATTTGATGCGGGCGAAAAGTTTGTCGTTCATCGACACCTCGTCGCTGTGCTTGGTTGCCAGCGGATAAAATTCCTCCGAGATGGCGGCCATCTCCGGGGTATTGTTCGATTCGTCGAGCGCGGAGAATACATACATCACGCGCTCGAGTGTGCCGCCGGCCTTGTCGAGGGCCAGGATGGTGTTCTCGAAGGTCGGAGTCGCGGGATTCTCGGCAATGGCCTTGATCTGGGCGTTGTGCTCCTCGATGCCAGCCAATAATGCCGGCATATAGTCGGAGTACTCGATCTGCTCGAAAGGCGGAATCTCATAAGTTGTTGTGTACGGCGCCAGGAAAGGATTCTGACGGGTTGCGCCTTGGGCTTGCGTGCCGAAACCTGCGGACAGCACAGCCGCTGTTGCTAATGTCATAAATTTAAGTCTCATATGCGATAATTATCGGTTTATATTCTTTATGTGCGGTCATTTGTATTGTTCACGCCTTATGCCTTTTTATCTTTGATGGTCATTCACAGGCAAAAGTTTAAATTTGACAATGAGAGGATAATGGTCACTTGAGAAAATCCTGGGCCGCGTCAACGATATCGGCTGTATACTTCCGCGCCAAAGCACATGATCGATTTCGAAATAGAAGCGATCACTGTTGAATGTCGGCATATATCCGCGACCCACGGCAGGATAGACCTCCCTGAATCCCTCGCGTGAAAGCGTAAGCAGCGAATAACATCCGGGAACGTCATTGAAGTCGCCGCAGACAATCACATCCGATGTCGCAAAACGTCTGATATCCTCAGCGAGCGAGCTCGCCTGACGGCTGCGTGCCGAGGCTGCATACGAAAGTTTGGAGACTAAGCTGTTCTTGACACGGCTAAGCATAGCCCTGCGCCCCTCTCCTTTATCGTCAAGATTAGTGACATCCTCATACAGGGCCTTGTCATCGGGAGTCAGGCCGAACGAAAAGAGATGTACGCTGAACAGAGTCAGCCTGCGTTCTCCCAGATCTATCACGTAAGCGCATATTTTATCGTCAGAGCGCCCTTCGTAACGCATTCCGAGAAGAATCGGCTCTACCGGATATTTGGACAGAAGCGAGATTCCACGCTGTTCGTCCTCAACTATATACGGATAGCGAAGATGCAGCGAGTCTACTGCCGCATGAGTCATGCGCGTACCCGCCATCTCGGACAGAGGCTCTGATTCCTGCAGAGCGACAATGTCGGCATCGCTGTCAAGTATGAACTCCACAGTCGGATTATTTCGGAGCCGGTTGCCCACTGACTCGTCGTAGCGTTCCATATCGTAGAAATTTGCGCAGTTGTACGTGAGCAATGTGAGTGTCTTTTCTCCAGGACCCGGTCCAGGGATATCGACAAACGCTCCTGTGCCAAGCGGAAAGACATCAACGGCAACCGGCATTGCCAGAGCCAGGGCCACACCCATCACCAACGCTGAAGGACGCCACCAGATGGCATCGGCCATGAAGAGAGCCAGAGCGACGGGCAGCACTATCGGCAGCCCCAGGCAAAGGACTCCGACAAGCGGGAATCTAACCGGATCCATCAGACCACCCCAGGCAGATGCAAGCAGAATCAAAGCCGTGAACACATTCACCGCCATTGCAACAACACCGGATGACCACCTGCATATTTTTCTGAACAAACCGCTCATGGAGATATTATCAAATATTATGTATCCGTATAAGAAGTTATTTCATCCGTCTTGTGATTTCAAACAGTCTGTTGCGTTCGCCGGCACTCAGCGATCCGTAACCGCTTCGTCCTACTTTAGCCAGTATGGCATCGAGGTCAGCATTGTCATCTCCGGTCTGTCCGATATCACGCCGGAGCAATCCGGTTCCAACGGTCAACGACCTGTATTTTAGCCAGAGTCCATAGGCTATCCCACCCACAAGTCCTCCGGCATGAGCGAGGGCCGTACCTGCATCGCCGCTGAGATCACCAAGCAGACACAGGCCCACTGCGGCCACCGCCGCCCAAATCAGACGGACACGACCGAACAGCACTAAGTTTACCTCGCCACGCCCGGCGTTCACGGCTCCGGCCCCTATCACGCCTACGACAGCCGCGGAACTGCCAGTGAGACAAATCCCGCATGGCATTCCGCACGAAGCCGCAATTTCATACACAAGCGCCCCGGTTAAGCCCCCCCATAGATAGGCACAGGCCACACGGAGGCCATTGCCGACAATTGCGCCGGCTTCTGTCATTTCAGTTATTCGGCACCAGCACCAGAGCCAGAGCATGTTCACAAGCAGATGTATGAGGTTCCACTGGGTAAACATATACAGAACTATTGTCCATGGACGAGAGAGCAACGCATCCAATGAGGCAGGAAGTGCGAAAAATGCAGCCGCACCGGCATCGCCTATGGCGATGGACATATTCACGGCCACAAAACACAGAACGTTCAGCCCTATTAGAACAAGGCTCATGCGTCTATCAACAATGTTCATGATTTTTAACCTGTCCATGATTGCGCCACGATTTTAGAAATGTCGGCTGAATGTATGCTTCCTATTCCAGTAAAGTATTATCAGCAGCCCCACAAGCATTCCGCCCAGATGTGCGAAGTGGGCCACATTGTCCTTTACACCTAGACCCATGGCAAGTTCAAGAACCGTATATCCCACAATTACCCATTTGGCCTTTAGCGGGACAGGTATGAACATGATGTACAGCGGCATATTGGGCCACATCATCGCGAATGCCAGCAATATTCCATACACAGCGCCCGAGGCGCCGATTACGGGCCCATTGACAAGACCGTTTATTGCCGACAGTAGCGGATCCGTGAAATCCATGCCATGACGGATGGCATCCCAGCCCTCAGTAATTATCTGCTGCATCTGCTCCGGCGAGAACATTGTATAATACTTGTCAAGCATTATCGCATAAACACCCTCCTGAATAAGGGCGGCGCCAACCCCGCAACTCAGATAATAGAACAGGAAGCGCTTAGGCCCGAGACTATATTCTATCGGCGTACCAAACATGACAAGTGCGAACATATTGAAGAACAGATGCATGAACTCCACATGAACAAACATGTAGGTAAACAGTTGCCATATGCCGAAACCTGGCGATGCGAAATAGTGCAGCGCACAGACATCAATGAGTTTCTGCGTGGTCGAATACGGGGTAATCAGGCAGAACAGGAAAACAATAACATTTATTATAAGCAGATTACGGGTGACCGGACCCATTCTTCTGAGAAAATCCATAATCCTTATGAAAGTGAGGTTATAATCGGCATGGCAATGTTTGCCATACTATATTGCAAAGTTACAAAAAATCCTCCCCGTCACTTTTTTTTTAGGGATTTTTAAATAAACGAGGTTCCTGTTTCCATTCCGGACACAGGAACCTCGTCATACTGTAATATCGGGAAACTTATTTCACCTTTTCGGCAAGTTCTGCTCCCTGTTTGAACTTAACTGATTTTCGTGCTGCAATTTCAATTGTTTCTTTTGTCCGGGGATTGATGCCTGTACGGGCAGCCTTCTCCGATACTGAGAATGTTCCGAAACCTATCAGCGCAACTTTATCACCTTTGGCCAAAGCCTCAGTCAGGGCTTCAAGGGTTGCATCAAGCGCGGCTTTCGAATCCGCTTTACTCAGGCCGGCTTTTTCAGCAATGGCGGCTACAAGTTCTGTCTTGTTCATAAGGATTAGTTTTTTGTTGTTTGAATTTTATTTTTTGTTTACAAATTTTTGGCAAATATAACGGCTCTTTTCTTATTTTCCAAGTATTCAGCACTTTTTTCTTGCAGCAATAATACGTTTTAACACTTTTTAAATCCATTTCTTACATCTTGTTCCTAACATACGTACCATAAAAGTGCTTTTAAAATTTATTTTGCATTCTCGCCCAAATGTCGTACCTTTGCACCCGACAAGCGTAGCCGCTGGCGGGACATGGAAGCCCACGCATGCTGCGACCTATTAACATTTTAATCCTTAACACTAAAATGGACTTAATCAAGATTGCCGAAGAGGCCTTCAAATCCGGCAAAGAGCACGAGGAGTTCTTCCCCGGCGACACCATCACCGTTGCTTACCGTATCAAAGAGGGCAACAAAGAGCGTATCCAGCAGTACCGCGGCGTTGTAATCCGCATATCCGGCGAAGGTAACAAAAAGCGCTTCACCGTACGCAAGATGTCCGACAACATCGGCGTTGAGCGCATCTTCCCCATCGAATCGCCCTTCATCGACTCTATCGTTGTCAACAAGCACGGCAAGGTCCGTCGCGCAAAACTCTACTATCTCCGCGGCCTCACAGGCAAGAAGGCCCGCATCAAAGAGCGTCGTGTCATCAAGAAGTGATTCTTGCCACAAGAAGCGATTCCACTACACGCAAACTTCAAAGGCTGTCCTCCGTCCGGGTGACAGCCTTCATTGTATTATTTTATTTCACTTATTCAAAATCATCAGGCAGTTCCGGCTCATGTACCGCGACCTCGTCCATTATCCACAGCGCGACTCCGGCCAGGAACACACCGCATAGCGTCGAAAGTATGACGTCATAGACCGTTTCGTCACCGGCAAACATGGCACACGCCGCGCCGCCGCACAATGACGCGACCAGGCCGACACATATATCAATCCATACCGCACGGCGTCCGCCTATCGCTATCGCGGAAACTATGCCGCAGACTACTCCCGAGACAGCCCAGACTATCCAGGCCGTCATTGTAATTTCACTCAACGATATCATAATCCGAAATTATTAATACAGGCCGCCACATCGGTGTCACCGAATATATCGGCCTCTGTCAGCCATATGATAAGCAGCGCCACCAGGACTATGACGCCTACGACAAGCCATAGATTCATTTTCTTGCCAGGTCTGCGCCCGCTTTCTTTTTCACTCTCGCAATAACGTTTATCGCTCATAATATAGATTTTTGATGAATGTTACGGTTGAATTTATCCAGTCGGGGGTTACCCGATTGTAAAATAAAAACGCACGAACACCACAATCAGTTCGCCAAATTTTTGTACCTTTGCATCAACCCTCGTTAACCAAGTGCCTTAATGCATATTTCACATCAAGAAATTTATGTTGGCAGGGTGGCTGAATGCATTCACTCATACCGGAAAACTAATCTAAATCCTTAATATAAATGACACTTTTCGAAAAACTTACCGCGCGCGCGCGTAACAACCGCCGCCGCATCGTGTTGCCTGAAGGCACCGAGCCCCGTACACTTACCGCTGCCAGCCATATTCTTGGCGATGGTCTTGCAGACATCATCCTCATCGGCAATCCGACCGAAATCCAGCGCCTCGCCGCCGAGATGTCGCTTGCCAACATCGACAAGGCCACCATCATCGATCCCGCAGACGAAAAAATCATCGACAAATATGCTCCAATCCTTCTCGAACTGCGCAAGAAGAAAGGCATGACCGTCGAGGAATCGCGTCTAACCGCCGCCAATCCACTCTACCTAGGATGCCTCATGATCAAGAACGGTGACGCCGACGGTCAGGTTGCCGGCGCCATGAACACTACAGCCAATGTCCTTCGTGCCGCATTCCAGGTCATCAAGACCGCACCCGGCATCAATGTTGTCTCAGGCGCATTCGTCATGCTTCTTCCCGAAGGCTCACCCTACGGCACCGACGGCATCCTCGTCTTCGCCGACTGCGCCGTTGTTCCCGATCCCACCGCCGAGGAACTCGCACAGATTGCCATCGAGTCCGCACAGACCGCACGCGACATCGCACAGATCCAGCCCCGCGTCGCCATCCTCAGTTTCTCGACCAAAGGCTCGGCAAAACACGAGCGCGTCGACAAAGTCATCGAGGCTACCAAAATCGCCCACAGCATGGAACCCGAACTCATCCTCGACGGCGAACTTCAGGCCGACGCCGCAATCGTTCCCGGCGTAGCAGCGACCAAGGCTCCCAACTCAGCCCTCTCGGGCCGTGCCAACGTACTTGTCTTCCCCTCGCTCGAGGTTGGCAACATCGCATACAAACTCGTTCAGCGCCTCGGCGGTGTCCAGGCTGTAGGTCCCGTCCTCCAGGGTCTCGCCGCTCCCGTCAACGATCTCAGTCGCGGCTGCTTCCCCGAAGACATCTACAAGACCATCATCATCACAGCCAACCAGTCAATTCATAACTAACCACGAAATACAGGAATACAGAAATGCTTATTCTCGTTCTCAACTGCGGTTCATCATCCGTAAAATACAAACTCATCAACACCGTCACCGAAGAAACACTCGCCGAAGGTGGCGTAGAAAAAGTCGGCATGGACGGCACTTTCCTAAAGTTTAAGGTCGAAGACGGCTCAAAGAAGGTTCGCGAACTCGGGAAAGCCGATCACGCCGCATCCATCTCGGCCATCCTGCAGACACTGACAGATCCACAGGTCGGCTGCATCGGTTCGCTCGATGAGATCGATGCCATCGGCCACCGCGTGGTTCACGGCGGCGAGGAGTTCAACAAATCCGTCATCATCACGCCAGAAGTCAGAAAAAAAATCGTCGAGTGCTACGACCTTGCGCCCTTGCACAACCCCGCGAACATGATCGGCATAGAGGCATGCGACAAACTCCTCCCCGGCAAACCTCAGGTCGGAGTCTTCGATACAGCATTCCACCAGACTATGCCTGCCAAATCATTCCTCTACCCGCTGCCATACGAATATTATACCGAAGACCAGGTTCGCCGCTACGGTTTCCACGGAACTTCCCACCGTTACGTCTCGCAGCGTGTATGCGAGATTCTCGGCGTCAGCCCCATCGGAAAGAAAATCATCACCTGCCACGTCGGCAACGGAGGCTCCATCACTGCAGTTGTGGACGGCAAGAGCATTGACACCTCAATGGGCCTCACACCGACCGAAGGCCTCATGATGGGCACCCGCGTGGGTGACGTTGACCCCGGTGCCCTCACCTTCCTTATGAAGAAACACAACCTCAGCGCCGATGACCTCCAGACCATCATCAACAAGAAGTCCGGCATGCTGGGTGTCAGCGGTGTCTCATCAGACATGCGCGAGATCGAGGCCGCAATCGCCGAAGGCAACGAACGCGCCAAACTCGGTCTCGAGATCTACGAGCAGCGCATCCTGAAATACATTGGCGCCTACGCAGCCGAGATGGGTGGCGTCGACATTATAGTATTTACCGGCGGCGTCGGCGAGAACCAGACAAGCCTTCGCGCTGATGTATGCCGCCCCCTTGCCTTCATGGGAGTGAAAATCGACGAGAAACTCAACGCCACAGTCCGCGGCACCGAAACAGTCGTCTCCGCTCCCGACTCCAAGGTTGCCGTTGTCGTTGTTCCCACCGACGAGGAACTGATGATCGCCCGCGACACCCGCGACCTCGTCGGCTCACTTGAGCGCAAAGCATGATCAGGCATCCGGACATACAGAATCAAGCGTCCGGCGTTCCACCCCGCGCGTATTAAAACAATACTCACACATCATTCTGAATAAAAAAAACGCTCTGGTCTCAGGGCGTTTTTTTATTTTTCCGGGGATGATTCGGCGTTTTCTCGAAAATTTTCATTACTTTTGTCAAAATTTGGAAAAATGGCATCCGATTTCGAAAACTCTCTTGTGCGCATCGGCGAAAAGTCTCGCTTTCTCGTCGAGAGGTACAAGGTCGCCATTAGTCAGAGAGACCGCCTTTTGGAAAAAAATTCCGATTTGCAATCTCAACTCGACGCCGCACGCAAGACCATCGAGTCGCTGCGCCGCCAGATCGAGTACCTGACAATAGCCGCCAACATCGCGCCGACCCGCGAGAGTCTCGACCTTACCCGATCCACAATTTCCGAATTAGTGCGGGAAATTGACCGCTGCATAGCCGACATCTCCGACTGAGGCATACCCCGTCTACGATGTCATCCGGAAGTTATTATTAATGACTCAGAAACAGAACATATCAATACGCCTGGCGGACGTCGCCCCAATCTCGCTCACCATTGACCGCGATGATGAGGAACTCATGCGCAGAGCCGAATACAACATCAATCAGTTGTTTCAACTCCTGCAATCGAAGTATGAGTCCAAGACCCCTAAGGAAGTGCTGGCAATGGTAACTTTCCAGTTCGCCAAAGCGTACTACCAGTTGCAGGAGAACCTCAACGACACCTTCGGCCTTATCGAAGACTTCGAGAATGAGCTCGACCGGCTTCTCGAACTGACCGCCGACAATGCAATAGACGTTCAGGCCAGTAACTCTGAAATATAATAGATTATAAGCGCTTTTTTCGCGCGACCTTCCGCATCCGGCAAAGCAGCCAGGACATTTAAAGTAAAAATCCCGCACTCGCGACAGCACCTTTCCCGCCGCTGTCACGGGTGCCTTTACATTTTAATGCTCTTAAACAAATATCATTTAAAACTCCAGACAAGAATCTTCATCAAAACATAATTTAAACGTAAAAACAACAAATAAAACACTCAATGGAAATAATAATACCTATAGTCACCGCAGTCCTGGCAGCAGTCATTGCTGTTGCCGTCACAATCATGGTGCAGCGTTCCACGGCACGCTCCCGCGCGAAACTCATAATCGAAGATGCCGAACGCGAGGCCGAGGACCTGAAGAAGTCCAAAATTCTGGAAGGCCGCGAAGAAGCCCTGTCAATCACACGCGAAGCCGAGAAACAGGCCAACCAGCGCATGTCGAAAGTCCAGTCTGTCGAAGCAAAGCAGAAACAGCGCGAACTCCAGCTGAACCAGCAGCAGGGCGAGAACCAGCGAGCACGCAACGAACTCGATGCCGCTAAAGTCCGCATAGAGGAACAACACCTTGCCAACGAGGCTAGACGCGAGGAACTAGAGCGTCTTACCGGTTCGGTCCGCCAGACCCTCGAGCACATATCAGGCCTGACCGCCGATGAAGCCCGCGAAAAACTGGTCGAGGGACTGAAGGATGAGGCCAAGACCGCTGCCGCGTCTTACATCAATGATATCATGGACGATGCGAAGATGACTGCCAACAAGGAGGCCAAACGCATAATTATCCAGACAATACAGCGTACAGCCACAGAGACCGCAATAGAAAATTCTGTAACCGTATTCCACATCGATTCCGATGAAATAAAGGGCCGCATCATTGGCCGCGAAGGCCGCAACATACGCGCTCTTGAAGCCGCCACGGGAATAGAGATTATTGTCGACGACACTCCCGAGGCAATCGTTCTGTCTGGATTCGATCCGGTACGCCGCGAGATTGCCCGTCTTGCGCTACATCAGTTAGTTTCCGACGGCCGTATTCACCCCGCACGCATCGAAGAGGTCGTAGCCAAAGTCCGCAAACAGATAGAAGAAGAAATCATCGAGACCGGCAAGCGCACCGCAATAGACCTTGGCATTCATGGACTGCATCCAGACCTCATTCGCATGGTCGGAAAGATGAAGTACCGCTCGTCTTATGGTCAGAACCTGCTACAGCACGCACGCGAAACAGCAAACCTCTGCGCAGTCATGGCTTCAGAACTCGGACTTAACGCAAAAAAAGCACGTCGTGCCGGTCTGCTCCACGATATAGGCAAGGTTCCCGACGAGGAGCCTGAGCTGCCACACGCTCTCCTTGGCATGAAACTTGCCGAAAAATATAAGGAAAAACCAGAGATATGCAATGCCATAGGCGCTCACCACGATGAAATCGAGCAGACGACTCTCCTCGCGCCTATCGTTCAGGTATGCGATGCTATTTCTGGCGCTCGTCCCGGAGCCCGCCGCGAGATTGTCGAGGCCTACATCAAACGTCTCAAGGACCTTGAGAATCTGGCCCTGTCATATCCAGGCGTCATAAAGACCTACGCTATCCAGGCTGGCCGCGAACTCCGCGTAATTGTAGGCGCAGACAAGATTGACGATATTGAGACCGAAAAACTTTCTGCCGAAATCGCACGCCGCATTCAGGATGAGATGACCTATCCCGGACAGGTTAAAATCACCGTCATTCGCGAGACACGCTCGGTAAGTTTCGCAAAATAATTTTCTTCCTCTCTCAGCGATGCAAAATCCAGACAATACAACGCCCGAACCCTCTGCGAAGCCAAAGGACCTGTCATCTGGCACAGACAATAGTTCCTCGGCATCCCAGGATGAGCCCACAGGCGCATCCCGGCAGGGAGAGTCCGCATGCGAGCATGATATTCCCCGCGGCAAACTGCACTGTTTCAACTACTTCGAGGACATCCCCGGGGGATATGGCGATGACGACATGGTCGAGGTACAGTTTAAGAACACACGAAAAGGATTCTACAAGAACTCCCTCGGCCTACCACTCGAAATCGGCGACCTCGTGGCCGTCGAGGCTTCTCCCGGACATGACATCGGCACCGTCACCCTTACCGGTGCCCTTGTGCGACTGCAGATGCGCAAGGCCCGTGTCAAACCCGATGCAGAGATACGCCGTGTATTCCGCAAGGCAAAACCCGCCGATATCGAAAAGTACCGCGAGGCCAAGGCACGCGAGAATGACACGATGATTCGCGCACGTAAAATCGCTTCGTCACTTCAGCTAAACATGAAAATCGGCGACGTCGAATATCAGGGCGACGGCCTTAAGGCAATCTTCTACTACATAGCCGATGAGCGGGTCGATTTCCGCCAACTCATCAAGGTGCTGGCCGAGACCTTCAAGGTCCGCATTGAGATGAAACAGATCGGTGCCCGTCAGGAAGCCGGACGCATCGGCGCCATCGGGCCTTGTGGCCGCCCGCTGTGCTGTTCCTCGTGGATGACCAACTTTGTTTCGGTTGCCACTTCAGCCGCCCGTTTCCAGGACATTTCCCTCAACCCCCAGAAACTTGCCGGCCAGTGTGCGAAACTCAAGTGCTGCCTTAATTTTGAAGTCGACGCCTACGCTGAGGTAGTAAAGAAACTACCTCCAAAAAATATCAGGCTCGAGACGGCAGATGCCACTTATTTCCACTTCAAGACCGATGTATTCAAACGCGAGATCACATATTCGTCCGATAAAAATATCGCCGCGAACCTTGTAACCCTGGATCCCGAGCGGGTTTTCGAGATTATCGCGATGAACAAGGCCGGCGAGAAGCCTCTGACCCTGCTGCGCGATGCCGATGCGGCAGCCGCCGAAGCCGAACGTGCCGCCGCTGTCAAGGATCTTCTGGACCAGGACGAACTAACCCGCTTCGACAAGAAGAAACGCCGGAAGAAGAAACCACAGGCATCCGATCGTTCGAAGGACCGCAAAACCGCGCAGCCCAAGGCAGACAAATCCAGCCAGCCCAGGACCGACAAGCCCGCCCAGGACAAGGGAGATAAAACCGCCCGTCCCAAAGGCGACAGGCCCCGTAGCAAAGGTCCAAGGCCACCGAAAGACAACAACAGCAATCAGCGTATTTCCGAAGAATGACCCGTCTTCCCATATATGTTATCATTGCCATCATGGTTCTTGCCGTGACAGCGGAATCCTGCTCGCCCAAGGTGCCGGACCCAGGCGTGTTTACGGACATCGATCCCGATGGATGGCCTTACGGAGAATCCCTGTCTTTCAGTCCGGGACCTGACACGGCCTATACGCGCCCCGAAGTTATACCGGACAGCACGTACACGTCATCCGAACTGGTCATCAGCATCCGGCATACAGACGCCTATCCTTATGCGAACCTCTGGCTGGAACTTTCCTACCCTTCGGGTGATACAGTCATCGCCGACACGCTCAGTCTGAATCTCGCCGACCGCTACGGGAAATGGCACGGCAACGGACTCGGCCCATCTTACCAGTTTTCAGACACAGTCATCACTAGCCGCCGCATAAATGACAATCCAACCCTGCGGCTGCGACACATAATGCGCGTCGACACTCTTCGAGAAATCGAACAGGTTGGCCTTCGGATACTCTCGCGTTGACTTTGCGGCCATCGCAAGACAACCATCAACCATGGCGAAATCAGAATTATGACTCAACATAGAATCGATCCCGACGCACTCATCTTTGACATGGACGGCACTCTATGGGATGCCGTGGACTCATACTGTAAAATCTGGGATACCACCTTTAACGAATGTGAAATCCCCCATGATCCCGTGACACGTGCTGATCTTATGGCACAAATGGGCAGGCCCCTCGAGGACATCATAGTTGCCCTCGCCCCGAACATCCCCGACCTCGAGATATTCCTTGCCCGGCTGGACCATAATGAAAAAGCAATGATGCCCGTTCTTGGAGGTCGTTTCTACCCGGAAGTGCGCGAGACTATCGAGGCCCTTGCTCCGGGACGTAAACTTTTTATGGTCAGCAACTGCGGCACCTTCGGGCTAGACAATATGATGCACCTTGCCGGAATCACACCATACATAACCGAGGCACTTACCCACGGAGGCACAGGCCGGACAAAAGCCGAGAACAATGCATATATCGTGGACCGCTACGGTCTCAGGTCACCTTATTACGTAGGCGACACCCAGGGAGACGCAACAGCCGCGCGAGACGCCGGTTGCGGAATGATCTGGGCCGCATACGGTTTCGGGCACGTGGACGAACCCAACTACACCATAAATTGTTTTAAAGACCTAACATCCCTTATTGTGCTTCACTGATGTGTTTCTTTCCATAAGACTCCACCTGTACGCACAAAAACGTCCTAATCTACAAAAACAAAAATGGTACTCCAATTACTGACCTCCGAAGCACTTGACTTCCGCCTTTCCCGGCTTGATGTCCTTATGGCCGATGCCGGAATCGACACCATATTCATAAATGACAATGCCAATCTGTTCTATCTGACCGGCCGAGTATTCTGCGGCTATCTGATGTATCGCCGAGATTCCCGCGAACTCAGGGCTTTCGTACGACGCCCCGTGACTTTCACCGGCAAAGACGTTGTATCCATCCACAAGCCCGAACAGATAGCCGAACATCTTGACGCCCCGCTCGGAAAGACAGCGCTGGAAACAGACAATTCGCCCTACTCCACTGTTATCCGACTGGCTGCCGCTCTTGGACTGGAATCCTTCGGCAACGCTGATGCAATCCTACGTAAGGCGCGTTCTGTCAAAGCACCCGACGAGATTGCCCTGATCGAACACTCCGGCATATGTCAGGCCCGCGTGTATACAGACATGCACCGTCTGTATCATGAAGGGATGACCGATGTCGAACTACAGATAGAAATTGAACGCGCAAGCCGTCTTGAGGGCTGTCTCGGCATATTCCGTATTGGTGGCAACGAGATGGAACTCTACATGGGTAATGTCATAACCGGAGAGAACGCCGATGCTCCGTCGCCATACGACTTCGCAATGGGCGGTGCAGGACAGTCCCCTTCGCTTCCCGTTGGCGCCAACGGGACAGTCATCGAACCGGCCAACCCAGTCATGGTGGATGTCAACGGCAACTACACGGGCTACATGACCGACATGACCCGGACATATGCCGTCGACCCCGAACACATGTCTGACGAAATCAAGCGCATTCACCAGGTGTCTGTGAATATCTGTGCGAAACTGGCAGACATGGGCCGTCCCGGAGCAAAGGCTTCCGATCTTTATGACCAGGCTCTCAAGATGGCCTGTGAGGCAGGTCTCGAGAAAATTTTCATGGGCCACCGCCAGCATGCCGGCTTTGTCGGTCACGGCGTTGGCATTGAAATCAATGAACTTCCCGTTATCTCTCCTCGTTCCAGGGACATACTCTTTGCAGGAAATGTCATTGCCCTTGAACCGAAATTTGTCATTCCACGCGTGGGTGCCGTCGGCATCGAAAACACTTATGTCGTCGAGCCTGACGGTCCGATGCGCTGTCTTACCAATGCCCCCATGCGCATATTACCGCTCTCTTATTGACCGCCATCAATTCAACCAATCAAAATCATTAAACCTATACTTAACAATGTCCTTCGCCGACAAACTGTCTGATCCGATATTCCGCACCGTGGGCAAAGTGGCCGACTCAATGGGCCGCGAATGCTATGTCGTCGGCGGATATGTCCGCGATCTCCTGCTCGAACGCCACTCCAAGGACATAGACTTCGTCACCGTCGGATCGGGCATCGAACTTGCACAGGCCGTCGGCAGCGCCCTCGGACGTTGCCGCGTGAACACCTTCCGCAACTACGGTACGGCGCAGATCAAGCGCCACGGCATGGAACTGGAATTCGTCGGCGCCCGCCGCGAGTCCTATACGCGCGACTCCCGCAACCCCATTGTGGAAGATGGGACCCTTGACGAGGACATAGCGCGACGCGACTTCACCATAAACGCAATGGCGCTTCAGGTGAACTCAGAAAAATTCGGACGCCTAATAGACAACTACGACGGCCTGGGCGACCTCAGGCGACGGGTCATACGCACCCCGCTCGACCCGGGCATAACATTCAGCGACGACCCTCTGCGCATGATGCGAGCCATACGCTTCGCCACCCAGTTGCGTTTCTCTATTGACGCCATAACATTCCAGGCCATACAGCGCAATCACGACCGTATTACCATAATCGTTCGCGACCGCATCCGCGATGAACTCCAGAAAATAATGGCATCCCCAAAGCCTTCGATAGGCTGGGACCTCCTGCTCGAATCGGGACTTCTGCAACACATCCTGCCTGAACTCGCAGCCATGAGCGGTGTGGAAATCATCCATGGACGCGGACACAAAGACAACTTCTACCATACCCTTGAGGTACTGGACAACGTGGCACGCGCCACCGATGACATATGGGTACGCTGGGCCGCACTTCTGCATGACATTGCCAAGCCTGTGACCAAACGCTGGGACCCGGCCATCGGCTGGACCTTCCATAATCACAACTTCGTAGGCTCGAAGATGGTGCCACGGATCTTCGCCTCACTCAATCTGCCCACCGGCTCGGAAATGCGTAAGGTACAGAAACTCGTCGAACTGCACATGCGTCCCATAGCGCTTGTCGAGGACGAGGTAACCGACTCGGCTGTACGACGACTGATCAACTATGCCGAAGAAGACCTGCGCGACCTAATGATACTGGCCAGAGCAGATATCACTTCCAAAAACCTGGAGAAGAAACAGAGGTTCCTCGATAACTTCGACCTTGTCGAAAGCAAGTTCGATCAGGTGAACGCCATCGACAAGGAGCGCGCGTTCCGTCCTGCGCTCAACGGCTTTGACATTATGGCGATGTTCGGCCTCCCCCAGGGCCGCGAGGTCGGATTCCTGATGAAGAACCTGACCCAGGCATCGCGAGACTGCATTATTGGTCCGACAAGGCAGGACGCCATCGACTATCTGCTCGAACTCGGCGCCGCAAACGGCATGCATGGCGATCCGTCACTTTTGCCACCCGAAGTGTCCCACGAAAACGGCAAAGACAACATTACCGAAAACTCCTCACTCCCACAATAAAGAAAAATGAAATTAAAAACTCTCGCTATTTTCACTCTTCTCCCCTTAATCGCACTGGCCGCGCCAAAGAAAAGACCAAAAGCCCCTGTCAACACCGATGCTTTGTACGAACGTGTAGAACAGGCTCTTGACGCATATGACATCGATGCCGCCGACGAAGCCATTGATGAACTCGAAACCGCGCTTACAAAAGCGAAACGGCAGGACGAGGCCCGTTTTCAGGAACTTTCCGCGACAAAGCAACTGATAGAGAACATGCTCGAGCGAGTCGAGAATATCCGCATAGTCGATGTCCGCAGCATTAACATCGACAGCCTGTTCAAGTCGGCGGATATTCCCCTGCCCATGAGCAAGAGTACAGGGACATGGCATGGAGCGAACTGGTTCGACGGAATGGAAAACATTCCACACGACTCGCAGTCGGTTGCCTTCATACCCGCTTCAGGACGCGAGATATTCTGGAGCGCACCCGCAGGCAAATCGCGCACCATATGGCAGGCCGGATTCCTGCTTGACGGCTCTCTCGATTCGCCCCACATGGTATTCGATCCCAAGGATTTCGACGGAAGAATTGATCTAAATACCCCCTTCCTTGCCGCAGACGGACTTACCTTGTATCTCTCCGGCGAGATTCCAGGCGCCTCCATAGGCGGTCATGACATCTTCAGAGCCATACGCTCAGGCGCAGGCGAAGACTTCACTGTCCCCGCCAACATGGGCATGCCCTACTCCTCGACATACTATGACGGATTTTTTGCAATAGACCCGGAGAGCGAACTCGCGCTCTTTGTCACCGACCGTGCCAATCCAGACGAAGACAACCTTAACATGTTTGTATTCGTTCCCAACGAGACACGTGTCAACAGACCGGCCGACAGCGAGGACCCGACACGCAACCTCTCGGTTCAGGATGCAATTGTGCCTTTCATCCCCGGTACATGGGCCAAAGATTCAGACCGCAAGAAATACCTCGAACGGCTGGCACAAGTATCAGCCCTGCAAAAAAATGCAGACAGCAACAGTTCAGTCGAGGCGAACGAAGAACAGGTGTTCCAGATCTATGTCCCGAAGGCAAAGAAATTCTATACCTCGCTTAAAGACTTCCGCACACCCGCGGCGGCCCAGGCCATGAAAGCATGTCTTGAGACTCAGGCGGCGCTTGATGATACACTTTCCCAACTTCACGAACTCTACGGCAAATACAGCAAAACACATTCCGGCTCCGAAAAGATACTCGGTCTCGAAAAAACCGCGGATCAACTGCGCATGCGCCTACGTTCTCAGCGCAACACTGCGATACGCCTCGAGTCGCAGTCACTCTGAGTTCGAGAATACCCATACAGAAGTCAGGCAGGAACGTTTTAAGCAGATTTAACGCTCGAAGACACTGAGAGTTCGCTTTTTTAGCGTAATTTTGTACCAGCACTTTACGGGAAGATTCTATCTGTCTCCCTGTGATTATCTTATCACATTCTATCTCGTTCCCAATGGACCTGTTTCTAATCTCACTCGCCGTCCTTATCGGTGGCTATTTCATCTACGGTCTCCTCATCGAAAAAATCATAGGCGTAGATCCTAAACGGCTGACGCCAGCCCAGACCATGACTGACGGCGTCGATTACATTCCTATGCCAACTTGGCGCGTATTCCTCATCCAGTTCCTGAATATTGCCGGTGTAGGCCCCATTTTCGGAGCCATCATGGGTGTGATGTACGGACCTGCAGCATTCCTGTGGATAGTTCTAGGCACAATCTTCGCCGGGGCAGTCCATGACTTTGTTTCCGCGCACATGTCGTTGCGCGAAGGTGGTCGTTCCTTGCCGGAAATAGTTGGAACGCAACTTGGATCCGTCGTTAAGAACGTGATGCGACTTTTCTCGATAGTGCTTCTGATTCTGGTCGGCGCTGTATTCATCAAGACTCCCGCCGGACTGCTTTCGGGCATGACAGGCTATGACGTCTGGCTGTGGGTCGGCATAATCTTCGCCTATTATGTCCTGGCAACCATGCTGCCTATTGACAAACTCATCGGCAAGATATACCCCATATTCGGGGCAGCGCTACTATTCATGGCCGCAGGCCTTTTAGGCTATCTCCTCTTCAGCGGCGTGGATATTCCACACAACATCGGCGAAGGACTTGACAGCCGTTTCGCCGACGGTTCCCGTGCGATCTTCCCCATGATGTTTGTTTCCATAGCATGCGGGGCGATATCCGGCTTCCATGCCACCCAGTCGCTGATGATGGCGCGCTGCATCAAGAACGAACGTCTTTCACGACCCGTTTTCTATGGCGCAATGGTGGCCGAAGGTCTTGTAGCCTTGATTTGGGCCGCGGCAGCCATTGCCTTTACAGGGGGATACAGCGAACTCGGCGAATACATGAGCGCCCATGACAATAATGCCGGAGCGCTCGTGCATGACATATCCTTCGGATGGCTCGGTGCCGTCGGCGGCGTACTTGCCGTACTCGGTGTGGTGGCTGCACCCATTACCACCGGCGACACCGCTCTTCGCTCGGCCCGTCTGATTGCCGCAGACTTTCTGCAGTTCGACCAACGTCCGATCGTAAAGCGTCTGATTATTTCCCTGCCAATCTTCACGGTATGCCTAGTACTCCTGTTCATCAACTTCGATGTACTGTGGCGCTACTTCGCATGGTCCAACCAGACTCTTTCCGTATTTACCCTCTGGGCCGCGACCGTATGGCTCGCCCGGCGCGGACGCCTCTACGTAGTCACGCTCCTTCCCGCCCTTTTCATGACTATGGTGACAGTAACTTACCTCTGCGTCGCACCGAATCCCGAGGGATTTGGCCTCGGCTATTATCCTTCACTCGGGATAGCCGGTGCTGTCGACGTCATCTTCCTCTGCCTATTTGCCAAATGGCGCCTGCGTCTCGCTCCCGTTTCTTCATTAGAGCAGGCTGCCTGAACCTAAACCTTTAATAAGATTCACTTCCTTACATTCCATGTCCAAATTCGACTTTCTAAAGATCACCTCCGCCACCCGGCTCTACAACCTGCACACCCACACCCAGTTCTGCGACGGACGCAGTTCCATCGAAGAATTCTGCGACGCAGCCGAACGCCTGGGGTTCACCCATCTGGGTTTCTCACCCCACTCGCCGTTACCCATCGACTCGCCCTGCAACATGGATGTCGAGGATGTTCCGGCCTATATCGAGACCGTGCGCCGTATGCGCGAACTTCATCCCTCGCTCCACATCTATACTTCCATGGAAGTCGACTATCTGAGTGATGACTGGGGACCGGCAACAACATGCCTCGACACACTGCCTCTGGACTACAGAATCGGTTCCGTGCATTTCATTCCAGACCTGGACGGCAAATTTGTAGACATCGACGGTTCCGAAGAGAGGTTCCGCACTACTCTGGAAACACGTTTCGACGGTGACCTCCGTACTCTGGTCAACACATTCTTTAACCAGTCAGCCCAGATGATCCGTACCGGCGGATTTGACATGATAGGTCATTTTGATAAAATCGCACAGAACGCGTCGTCTGTAGATCCGGAAATAGAAAATAGTCCATGGTACCGCAAACGCCTCAGCGACCTCACCGAAATGATCATAGAATCGGGAGTCGCCGTTGAACTCAACACCAAGATTTATAACAAGAACGGACGGCTCTTTCCAAACCGCAACATACTAAACAGGCTTACAGATGCCGGAGTCACCATCGTAGTAAACTCCGACGCCCATTATGCCGACAGGCTTAACGCAGGCCGCGACGAGGCTTTTGCCATACTCGAGGCAGCCTCTCGCGCCGAAGCCGTATAACAATCCAAGCATATGAAAAAGAACCTATACATACTGTTCTTAGCACTTTCGCTGTTATTGTCATCATGCGGCGACTCACCCGATGTACCTGCTACCGCACACCGCACCGTTCTCGTCTATATGGCTGCAAACAATTCGCTCGGCAACCAGAGATACGATGAGCTCGACCTCGCTGAGATGCAGAACGCAGTACGCAACGGAGACCTCGGAGGCGGACACCTGATGGTGTTCCGTGCCGATATAGACGGAAACTATACACTATCCGAAATTACAGCCCAAGGCCCTGTAACCGTCAAGACATATTCTTCGTCGGACGGACTAACCTCCGTACACGCAAAACGCATGTCATCTGTCATTGATGACGTGAAAGCGTTCGCTCCCGCTGATTCATACGGCCTGATATTATGGAGCCACGGCATGGGATGGCTTCAGGACGGCATATCCGATGACTTCGAGCCTAAGGCAAAATCATGGGGCGAGGACAACAGACGCACAATGAACATCACCTCGCTCCGCAACGCCCTGACCGGCAAAGATCTCGACTTCGTCTATTTCGACTGCTGCTACATGGCATCCGTCGAGGTGGCCTACGAGCTTCGGAAGGTCACGCCATACATTATTGCCTCTGCCATCGAGCTTCCAGCCGAAGGCATGCGCTATGACCTTAACATAGCGCCACTTTTCGCCAAAGGCAAAGCCGACCTAATCGGAGCGGCACGCAACACTTTCAACTATTACGACTCTCGCCTGGGCGCAGAACGTACTTGCGCCATGAGTGTCATCGCCACAGCGGGGCTAGACAATCTGGCATCTGCCTCGCGTGCAATATACCGCGCCTCGGGAGGCAGGACTCCGGCTGACTTCCTGCCCCAGCGCTTCATGACAGAGAGCAATTGCTGGTTCTTTGACATGGCCCAATATTACCGTGCCCTCGCATCAAACTGCGTGGACAAGGACACCCTTATACAGGCGTGGAACAAATCGCTTGAGAACTGCGTTGTATATGAAGCCGCTACACCGCGCGTGTGGAACCGACTCGATATCGACCATCACTGCGGCCTTTCGACCTACATACTGAACTCCACTTCAGAAAACACAACGCGCAACTACAACACCCTATCCTGGTATAATGACGTTATTTCCCAATAAAAACCAGGTTATCTCTCACTGACATAGAATACTGAACCAACATGACTCTGCTACAGACCGCTCCCATATCAATACCCGACTCGGTTCCTTCAATCAAGCAGGAACTGGCAATGGCTGAATCATTGCCTTTCGATGATCTAATCAACAAGGTCACTTCGGCGTTCATCACCTTCGCCATTAACCTCGCCATAGCCATCGTGGTATTCTATGTAGGCAAGTTCATCATACGCAAAGTCTACAAACTCGTCCAGTCTATACTGACACACCGCCAGGTTGACCGTTCTCTCACGACCTTCATCCTCTCGATGATAAAGATCGTGCTCTATTTCATACTGCTGGTGACGGTAATCGGCATTCTCGGCATCGAGACCTCATCTTTCATAGCCATTTTTGCCTCTGCAGGCGTCGCCATAGGTATGGCGCTGAGCGGAACGCTCCAGAACTTCGCGGGAGGCGTGCTTATTCTGTTGCTTAAGCCATACAAGGTCGGCGACTACATCGAGACACAGGGCTATGCGGGCTACGTCCGTGAAATACAGATTTTCTCGACCATCATAACAACCTACGACAATAAATCGATAATCATACCCAACGGCGGCCTTTCCACCGGGTCAATCAACAACTGGAGCCGAGAGGACTACCGCCGTGTGGACTGGAATGTGTCGATTTCATATGGCGATGACGTCGAGAACGCCCGTCGCGCCATACTCGAGATAATCCATCAGGACCCGCGTGTCGTCACAAAGTTCGTCGAGGATGACCGTCTGAAGTACAACAGCCCGAAAGCCGACCCCGAATGCGAGGAGAATCCCCAGGGTGAAGACTGTATGGAATATGTGGAGAAACCGTCGAAAAACATACTTAAACGCATGATCCGCCGACACCACCGCCGGGTTGCCCAGAAACTGGAGAACATCCGCGAGGAGCGCCAGCAGCAGATTGCCGCACAGAATCCTCCGGTCGACCGCTCACCGGTGGTTGCCCTTAACAATATGGGGGCATCGAGCGTAGATCTCGTATGCCGCGCATGGACCCGCAGCGAATTCTACTGGGCTGTCTTCTACGACATCAACGAGCGTCTGTACTCCGAACTTCCTAAACACGGAGTATCGTTCCCGTTCCCGCAACTCGACGTCCATCTGAACACTGTCAGTTCACCCGTCTGAATAGATTGGCAAAAAATAAATCCGGCGCCGATTATATAGGTGCCGGATAAAAATTACTTATTGCAAAAGGAGCAATTATTTCTTGCCAAAGCCGAAAATGCCCTTGCCATCGGTTTTCTCTTCAACGAAGTCCTCGACTTTGTCCCTGACATTTTCCAAAGTCTGCCTGCCTTTTTCGGAGTTGATAAAATCCTTGGCTTTTTCGACAGCCTGTTTGGCTTGTTCGCTGTTCATGAGGTCTGATGCCTTTTTCTGGAGATTTTCTAACATAGCGGTATGATTTAAAAGTTACTAACTAAATAACCGTATTGCATGGTCAAGAGTTCATGACACGACATCAGTCCTCAAGATAGTAAGTCACTCTAGAGACAACGCGGACATTCTTCATATAGGGTTTGTCCCCCTGAATATCCTCGATAGAAAACTGACCCTGCGAGGCATTCTTTATTTTACCGAGTTCAGACTCACTGTCTGCGGCAAACTGGTCGGCTGCCTCACGGGCATTCTTTGTGGCCTGAGCAATCATCTCGGGCTTGATTGAATTAAGGAGTGTGTAGTCATAGGTGACATAAGTATCCGTGAAAGGCACTCCCTTTGAAAGGAGGGAACCTTGATCCTGGCACATGGCATAAACAGCATCAACCTGATCAGTAGCCACATAAACAGTAACTGTCACCGAATAGTTATAATTGATATTATTGCTGACATAACGGTCAGAACGAGCGTCATACACAGATGGAGTACCTACGGTTATGTCTGCCTCGGGAATCTTCCATCCCTTAAGAAAGTCCTTAATAATTCCGGAAATACCATTAGTCTGATTATATAGCGATGCAAGGTCATCGCCAGTGAGAGTATATGACATCCGCCAAGACACCTCGTTGGCTTTTACATGCTTTTCGGCCAATCCCTTGACTTCGACCTCCCGATCCTTGAAGGCAATGGAGTCAAAGCCCGCCTTGAGACAGAAACCTAAAATCACAATAGACACCGCAATCAAAAGCGATGGCACAAATGCTGAAATTTTCTTCATAGCAAATATTTATTAATAAAATGTATAGATCACTTACTGACACATATTAGACATACCCATATGCCAAAAAGTTTAGAGGAGTCTAAAAATATTTTGCAAAGATGTATAGAAAACACACCTTCAGAAAAACAAGTCAAGACGGAAGGCGCAGGAACTGCCACTTAAAAAACCATAAAAAAACTTAACACCTCTTCGCCGGTGATTTTTTTTCAGTATTTTTGCAAACGATATTGGGCTAATAGTATCCGATTGGATACACTCCGCATCCCTCCCTGCCAATCATCACGCGTATAGCATTATAAATGCGACGATTACGCATTCATTCCTCCCTGCGGGGCCATACCCTGAAGAACTGTCCCGCCATAATCATAACTGCGGCCATATCATATCATGAGTGCCGCAAACATATCCGGTTACCCGGCAAACATCACGGAGTCCTGCGTTCGGCTCCACCCTGTCCTGTTTATAAAAAAACGACATAAATGACAAGTAGATGGAACTATCTACCCCTATCTGCAGAAGACCAGAAACTGGAATCGGAGTTGGCCAGGCGTTATGTTAACGTTGAGCCAATCGGCGAGTTGCTAGTTCAACGCGGGATAAGATCGATCGATGAAGCCGAGCGATTCTTCCATCCCTCGCTGCGCGATCTTCACGATCCGTTCCTGATGCCCGATATGGACAAGGCTGTAGACAGGCTCAACCGAGCCATGGGGTCAAAAGAACGTATTCTCGTATACGGCGACTATGACGTCGACGGCACTACTGCCGTCGCACTTGTGTACCGTTACCTGCAAAACTATTATTCCGAAATCGACTATGGCATCCCCACGCGATACGACGAGGGGTACGGCATATCGAAACGCACAATCGACGAAGCGTACGAGGCTGGCGTAAAACTCATAATCATACTGGACTGCGGAATCAAGGCCAATGAAGAAATCCGTTATGCCAAGCAACTTGGAATAGACTTCATCATATGCGACCACCATGTTCCTGACGAAGAACTGCCGGAAGCCGTAGCCATCCTCAACCCGAAACTCGAGGGATCCACATACCCTTGCAGCCATCTCTCCGGATGTGGCGTAGGATACAAACTTATGCAGGCATTCTCGATATCGAACGGCATAGGGACTGCCGAACTAGAGGGCATGCTTGATCTGGTTGCCGTATCTATTGCCGCAGACATAGTGCCGATGGTCGACGAGAACCGAGTCATGGCTTACCACGGCCTGAAACGCATAAATTCCAATCCCAACATGGGACTGCGCGGCATAATCCGAATATGCGGACTCGGCTCCAAGGAAATAACCATATCCGATGTAATCTTCAAGATAGGTCCGCGCATCAACGCAAGCGGGCGAATGCAGTCGGGCCGCGAGGCGGTGGACCTGCTCGTCAGCCGCGACATCAAGGACGCCAACGAGAAGGCCATCGCAATCGACCAGTACAACAAAGACCGCAAGAAACTCGACAAACGCATCACTGAGGAAGCCAACGCCATTCTTGAGTCTCGCGGCGAGAAACTCAAGGACAAGAAGTCAATAGTCATTTACAACAAAGACTGGCACAAAGGCATCATAGGCATAGTGGCCTCAAGATTGACCGAACTATATTACAAGCCATCGGTGGTGCTTACACTTACCAACGGCCTTGCGACTGGATCGTCACGTTCGGTCCAGGGATTCGACGTATACAAGGCCGTGGATTCCTGCCGGGACCTGCTTGAAAATTTCGGCGGCCACGCCTACGCCGTCGGGCTGTCACTGAAGGAAGAGAAAATACCCGAGTTCACACGCCGGTTCGAAGAATACGTAGCCGCAAACATTCTGCCCTCCCAGCTCACGCCCCAACTCGACATCGACGCCATATTACCCTTCGCCCAGATCACTCCGGAGTTCCTGGCCACACTAAGGCTATTCAACCCATTCGGTCCGGGAAACCAGAAGCCTGTGTTCTGCACACGCGGAGTCAAGGACTTCGGGACATCAAAACTCGTGGGAAAGAACCTCGAGCATATAAAGCTCGAACTCGTGGACGATACATCGGGCAAGGTCTTCAACGGCATTGCCTTCAACATGGCGCAGTATTTCGACCACATCCATTCTGGCAAGCCCTTCGACATATGCTACACAATCGAGGAGAACAAGCACCGCAACGCCACATCCTCTCTACAGTTCCTGGTGAAGCAGATTCACATCTGAGGCCATGAACGCCCGTTTCACGCCCGAAAGCGATCCCGCCGAAGTCCTTGAACATTACTGGGGCTACGAGGGGTTCCGTCCCGTTCAGGCTGACATAATACGCTCGGTACTGTCCGGCCACGATACGCTCGGTCTGATGCCTACTGGTGGCGGCAAGTCAATAACATTTCAGGTCCCGGCAATGATGCTGCCGGGACTTACCATTGTGATTACGCCACTTATCTCGCTGATGAAGGACCAGGTCGACAACCTTATGGCCCGCGGGATACGCGCCACATGCATCTACAGCGGCCTGACCATGCGCGAGACGCGGCTTGCATATGACCGATGCCGTCTGGGGAAAAGCAAGATACTGTACATATCGCCCGAACGCCTGCGTTCACAGAACTTCTTATTAGAACTGAGACAATGGGACGTATCGCTGATTGTTGTCGACGAGGCCCACTGCATATCGCAATGGGGATATGATTTCAGGCCGTCATACCTTAACATACGGTCACTGCGCGAAATCGCGGGTCGGGAAATCCCCGTACTCGCCCTCACGGCCTCAGCGACTCCCGATGTACGTGATGACATCGCGAAGAACCTCGGTTTCGCGCCGGACTGGCACCTGCATAAACTCTCGTTCGCCCGCGGCAACCTGTCGTACATAGTCCGGCGGACAGCAGATAAAGACGGCAAACTCCTCGAGGTACTCCGCAACACTGCAGGTTCGGCCATCGTATATGTAAGGTCGCGCCAAGGCACACGCAAGACCGCCGAGATGCTTCAGCGCAACGGCATAAGCGCCGAGTTCTACCACGCTGGCGTCGACCCTGAGGAAAAGACCGAGCGCCAGGACAGATGGAAGAAAGGACAGACGAGGGTAATGGTCGCCACGAATGCATTCGGCATGGGAATCGACAAGGCCGACGTCCGCGTCGTGGCACACATGGACCTTCCTCCATCAATCGAGGAATACTATCAAGAGGCAGGACGCGCAGGACGTGACGGTCTTCCGGCCTATGCCGTAATAATCGCCGCGCCTCAGGACAAAGCCAAACTCAAACGCCAGATAGCCTCAAACTTTCCGCCCAAGGACTTCATCGCCCGAGTCTACGAACTTACCGGCAATTTTCTTGACATCGCTGTCGGAGAAGGCTACAACTCGGTATGCGAGTTCGACACCGAGCGTTTTGTCGCTACCTACCGTCTCGAACCGCGAATGGTGCGAGGAGCGCTGAACATACTCACTCAGAGCGGTTACATAGAATATGTAGAGGACCCCAACACGAGGTCGCGCGTCATGATGCTTTGCCGCCGCGACGAACTATACGACCTGCAGATACCCTCGGAAGCCGACGAGATTCTCCATGCACTGCTACGCCGCTACACGGGACTGTTTACCGACTATGTCTACATCAGCGAGACTGTAATCGCACGACAATGCGGATGCTCGACCGATGACGTCTATCAGGCCATGCTACTTTTGGGGCGAATGAAAATACTGCACTACGTTCCACATAGCGCCAATCCTTACATATATTACACGACATCGCGCGAACTTCCCAAGTATCTCACCATCCCCAAACCAGTCTATGAGGACCGACGCGCCATAGCCGAGACCCGAATAAAAGCCGTCATCGACCTTGCATTCGCCGATGACGAATGTCGCCAAAGCAGAATATTGCGTTACTTCGGCGAACCATCACCGTCAGACTGCAGGCGCTGTGACGTATGCCGGGAACATTTAAACGCACGTCTCTCCAGGCCCGACACCAAACCTGAGGCAATGCCTCAGCGCGGCAGCGAAGAGTATATCGAAAACACCATACTGCGCTATGCCGCCCATCCGGGAGGAACAAGCGTGGAAGAACTCACACGCGCAAACCTAATAGGCCGTCACGGGGATGTAATCGAGGCGATACGCAGCCTGTCCGACAAGGGTGCAGTACGACTGGCTCCAGACGGAAGTATCACGCAAGCATGACAAGGCGCACCGTGTATGCGATGTAAAGCGCCAGCATAAGCGCACCCTCAATGCGTGTTATTGTGCGCGAACGGAAGAACCAGCCCACGACCCAGAACAATACCGATGCCGCCAAAAGCGTCAGCAAATCAAACTCGGATATGCCTCCGAAAAGCAGAGGGGATATAGTGCCGCTGAGCCCCAGGACCATGAATACGTTGAATACACACGATCCTATCACATTGCCGACGGCGATGCCAGGACGGCCCTTGATTGCTGAAATCACCGATGTGGCCAATTCGGGGAGCGAGGTGCCTGCCGCTACTATTGTCAGGCCAATCACTGCATCACTGACGCCAAGGCTTTTTGCTATGCCAGAGGCGCCATCGACGAAGAAGTCACCGCCGAATATAAGGCAACCGAGGCCAACCACTATCCACAGAATGCTTTTCCATACAGTCATTCGTCTGGAATCTCCGGCTTCAGCAACATCTTCAGCCGACACGGGCGCTTCTTTTGCCTGAGCGAAAGTGTAGCGCATGAATATCGCAAAAAACAAAAGCAATATTATGCCGTCAACCCTTGTCATCATTCTTGCACCTCCGACACCAAGCCACGGACCGCTCCCCATGGCAAGCAAGGCAAGCGACGAGACTATCACAAGAGGAATATCCGAAGTAAGGATTCCTTTCCCGACAGTTATAGGCCTCACAAGCGCGGTGATGCCAACTATCGCAAGGATATTGAATATGTTAGAGCCGACTACGTTTCCTATCGCAAGTTCGGCATGCCCCTCGATGGCGGAAAGCACTGAAATCACAAGTTCAGGAGCCGAAGTGCCGAATCCGACTACAGTAAGGCCAATTACAAGATCGCTGACGCCCCAGCGCTTCGCAACAGCAGAGGCTCCGTCGGTAAGCATATTGGCTCCGACAAGTATCATCGCAAGACCTAAAAGAAGCAAAAGAATATCCATATTGATTTAAAATTACATGATGACAACAAGTGAGCAACGGTGTTCTCAAATACCGGCGACTGAGTATTTTAGATTTTTTAGTCTAATTTATAAGAACATAGTAGGAAATTTCACCTGGCAGGTTGTTCTACTGATGAAACTCAGATAAAAGATGTACCGCAACATCACCCCCGCTTTGTCGAGTAGTGATACTGGAAAAGCAGGCTCTCATAAATAAATAGTTGAAACGTGGAACGGGTAGCAGACCGAAAGGCTCGCTACCCGTTTTTAGTTCAGTCAGCCTATTTTATTTGTTCACGCGGAAAGGAGCATTGCCCGTAGCGAGAAAGTCGACAATCTGGCGGGCAGCGGCGATGCCTGCGTTGATGTTTGCCTCGGCCGTCTGCGCGCCCATTTTCTTCGGGGTGAAGAAAACGCGCCCTGCGAATCGCTCGCTCAGTTCGGCAGCGTTATCGGGTTTGATGTCGGCAACATATTTCAGGTCCGGACGGTCTGCAAGAGCCTCTGCGATACCGGCCTCGTCGATGACCTCCTTGCGGGCGGTATTGATCAGCAGGCCACCCTTGGGCAGAAGTTCGACAAGAGCCTTTCCTACCGAGCCACGGGTCTCGGGAGTGGCCGGAATGTGCAGGGATACGACGTCATTATTCCTGTAAAGTTCCTCTACCGAATGTACGGGCTTCACGCCGGCCTCCTCCATCACTTTGTCAGGACAGTATGGATCCAAAGCCGAGACTTCCATGCCGAAGCCCTTGGCTATGCGTGCCACATTGCGGCCAACCTGACCGAAGGCATGGATGCCGAGACGCTTGCCTTTAAGTTCGGTCCCGGATGTACCGGCATACATGTTGCGAACAGCCATAACGGCTAGACCGAACACAAGCTCAGCGACAGCGTTGGAATTTTGCCCGGGAGTGTTCTCGACTACGATTCCGGCATTCTTCGTGGTGACAAGATCAATGTTGTCATAGCCGGCGCCGGCACGAACAACTATCTTGAGGTTTTTCGCGGCCTCAACGACGGCAGCGTCAACTATGTCCGAGCGCACTATAAGGGCATCGGCATCTACGACTGCATTAATCAGTTCGGCATGGTCTTTATATTTCTCGAGAAGTTCAAGCGTATGTCCGCCGTTCTCAATCTGCTCGCGAATGCCTTCCACTGCAACAGGTGCAAATGGCTTCTCGGTTGCTACAAGTACTTTCATGTCGCAATAATTATTTATTAATTAAAGGTGTGTGGACTCGAAATCGTTCATTGCCTCGATCAGAACCTTTACGCTCTCAAGAGGGAGCGCATTATACAGCGAGGCACGGAAACCGCCGACCGAACGGTGGCCTTTGATTCCTATGATACCACGGTCTTTGGCAAAATCCACGAACTCCGCCTCGAATTGCTTGTAGTCAGGCGTCATGACGAAGCAGACATTCATGACAGAACGGTCAGCCGGATCGGTTACAGTACCCTGGAACATACGGCTGTCATCGATAGCCTTGTAAAGCATGGACGCTTTCTCAAGGTCGCGGCGCTCAAGTTCCTTGAGGCCTCCGAGGTCCTTGTAGTAACGCAAGGTCTGTAGCGCCGCGAAGATTGGGAGTACGGGAGGGGTATTGAACATCGAGCCTTTCTTGACATGGGTGCGGTAGTCGAGCATCGTAGGCAGGGGACGGTCGACATGTCCCAGGGCCTCGTCGCGGACAATCACCAGGGTAACGCCTGCCGGAGCGAGGTTTTTCTGGGCGCCGGCATACACTAGATCATACTTGCTGAAGTCGATGGGACGCGAGAAGATATCCGAACTCATGTCAGCGACAAGAGGACACGGAGCCTCGGGGTCCTTGCGGATCTCTGTGCCGTAGATAGTATTGTTGGATGTATAGTGGAAATAGTCGGAGTCGGCAGGTATAGTAAAACCTTTGGGAATATAGGTATAATGCGCGTCCTCACTCGATGCGACGACATCGACCTCGCCGAACAGGCACGCTTCCTTGATTGCATTATGAGCCCATGTACCGGTGTCGAGATACGAGGCTTTTTTGCGCAGAAGATTCATGGGAGCCATTGCGAACTGGAGCGACGCACCTCCGCCCAGCCATAATACCGAAAAACCGGCGGGAACATTGAGCAGTTCCTTGACAAGTGCGGTGGCCTCGTCTATCACGGCCTGGAACTCCTTGCTGCGGTGGGAGACTTCGAGTACCGAAAGACCGGTGTCGGCAAAATTGAGAATGGCGTCCGCGGTGTTGCGGATGGTGTACTGGCTCAGAATGGAGGGGCCGGCATAGAAATTATGTTTCTTCATGACACAAAGTTTAGAATGTTGAATAATCTTGTTGGCGAGGTATCAGACCCCGTGGACAGGAGAGAAACCGCCCTGTCATGCGCAAATTTAGGAATAATTCCGAGAAATCGAAATTATTTGGCAAATAAAAATCAACAGTTCCACTCAATCAGAGAATAATTAAATAATTAAGAGTCGCGTAATCATGAGCAGAATTTTAAGCCATCACAGAACTTTTTGTTCCCGAAGGCGTTTCTAAGTTAAAATCACACATATATTCACCCTCTAATCAATTTATCAAGATGAAAAATTTAGATCTTCTTTTAGCCGCTGCCGGCGGTGCTGTACTGGGTGCCGCGCTCGGTATCCTTTTCGCTCCCAAGAAAGGCGAGGAAACCCGTTTTGACATCATGGAATACCTGAAAAGTAAATGTCCGGGGTGCAAAGAACGCAAACTCAACGAACTGGCCGACCGCATCGCTGAGGAAATCAAGGAAGCCTGACATAAGATAGACGCCGTACCCGCATGACCGCGAGTTCCCGAGGCACCTATTGAGCAGGGGCTGCGGTATGCGGGGGACAGGCGTTACTTTCTTTCAGGAATTCCCAGGTAACGCGAATAGAAAACACTGGCACTTACCCTATAATAAAAAACAACGTCATGAAGTCCTTCAACATATTCTTATTCGGAGCTTTGGCAGGAGCCGTTGCCGGATTGCTCCTGGCCCCCGAGAGTGGAGCGGACCTAAGATTCCGTATCAAGACACTGCTTAAGAAAAAGGGGTATATCAAGCCCGACGAAATTGATATCCTGGCCGAGCGAATCGCCTGCGAAATCGAGAAATAAGCAGACAGCCAGCGGCAAAGCCGCAGTCCCTACACAGTTCATCACATAAGCATTTCAACCGTCATGCCCGAAAGTCAAAGAAACAATCAGTCTGCCACACGCGAACTCATTTACGGTTCACTTCAGTCCGTGAAGAGACTTGGAATGCTCTACGCGGAGTCGGCAAAACTAAAGGTCACGGACAAGATCACGATCCTGCTGTCATACATGGCGTTTGTGGGTGTAATCCTTGCCCTTGCTATCGTATGCCTTGTATTCATATCGATAGGCATAGGTCATCTGCTCGCCACCACAATAGCACCACATCTGGCCTATCTGATAATCGCGGCATTCTATGTTCTGCTCTTCTTCCTGATGGTGATAATGAAACGCCGATGGTTCGTGGATCCAATCTGCCGCTTCATGTCACGCCTGCTGGTTGAGGTCCCGGAAGACGAACGCGAGAAAGAAATTATCGGTGAAGAATCAATTCTGCCCTCAACTTTCGAGGACAGCGACTCTCAGAATGTCAAACCCATTAAAAATCACGGTCATGAACACAGGGAGTCTTGACAAAGCGATAGCCGAAGTAGGCCGACGCCGTAAAAAAACTAAATGGAAAGGTTATACCCTTGACGAACTGCGTGCCCAGAGAGTAGTGGTACAGGCCCGGATACTCATCGAAAAGAACCGTCTCGACCTGGCCATGAAGAGCGTCCAGGCACGTCGCGACCAGGACAAGAGTGTGGTACAGCGTATTTTGAGCGCCCTGAACATCGTAGACTACAGCATCATGGCTGTTGCCGTAGTCCGCCGTGTCTCATCGATAGTATCACATCTTCGCGGAAGAGGGAAGAATTGAATGCATCGCATAGAAAACACTATCTTTCAGTATATTACACACAACACTCTAACATTTCGAGAATTAGCCGCGCTGGATTGATTTTAAATCAGCGCGGTATTGTTTTTACATCAAAAAGCCTTATCTTTGCAGACACTAAACCAATCAGGCATGAATGACGGGACATATTATCCACCATGAATGCCCGCAAACCGCTCTCCCCAAATCCATACGATGGAAAAATTCGTCCACCTTCATACCCATACCCAGTACTCCCTGCTTGACGGACAGGCTTCGATAAATGCCCTTGTCGACAAAGCCATTGCCGACGGCATGCCCGGACTGGCAATAACCGATCACGGCAACATGTATGGAATAAAGGAGTTCTTCAACTATGTGAACAAGGTGAACGGCAAGATTCCCGAAGACCAGCCTAAGTTCAAGCCTATATTTGGCTGCGAGGTCTACGTGGCCAAAGGCGACCTGCACGACCAGACTGACAAAAATGACCGCGGACGCCACCTCATTCTTCTCGCCAAGAACGAAAAGGGCTATCACAATCTGGTGAAGATTGTTTCAAAAGCCTGGACAGAGGGATTCTACTTCCATCCGCGTACCGACAAGTCCGAAATAGAGAAACACCACGAGGGCCTTATCGTCTGCTCGGCCTGTCTCGGCGGCGAGATTCCCATGCTTCTGCGACACAACGACTACGAGGGCGCCGAGCGTGCCGTCAAGTGGTGGAAGGACCTGATGGGCGATGACTACTACATTGAACTCCAGCGCCACAAGGCGACCAAGGTCCGCGCAAACCACGAAGCCTACGAGGAACAGAAGCGCATCGAGCCTCAACTCATCGAACTGGCACGCAAATACGACATAAAACTCATCTGCACCAACGACGTCCATTTCGTCAACGAAGAAGACGCCGAGGCGCACGACCGTCTCATCTGCCTGACCACCCGCAGCAACATCACCGACAACGACCGCATGATGTACTCGAAGCAGGAATGGATGAAAACCACCGAGGAGATGAACGAGGTGTTCGGCGACATACCCGAAGCCATATCAAACACCATTGAAATTCTTGACAAGGTCGAGACATACAACATCGACCATGCCCCCATCATGCCAAACTTCGAGATTCCGGCAGAATTCGGCACGGAGGAGGAATACCGCTCGCGTCTGACCGAGCAGGATCTATTCGATGAGTTCACCCGCGACGAGAACGGCAACGTGGTGATGTCGCAGGAGGAGGCGGAGAAGAAAATCAAGAAACTCGGCGGTTACGAGAAACTATACCGAATAAAGTTCGAGGCGGATTACCTCAAGAAACTGGCATACGAGGGAGCGGAGAAACGGTACGGACTACCCCTGTCACCTGAACTGAACGAGCGCATCAAGTTCGAACTCCACATCATGAAGACTATGGGTTTCCCGGGATACTTCCTCATCGTCCAGGACTTCATAAACGCCGCGCGTACGAAACTCGGCGTCTCGGTGGGTCCGGGCCGCGGATCGGCTGCCGGTTCCTGCGTTGCCTATTGTCTTGGCATAACGCAGATAGACCCCATAAAGTACGATCTGCTGTTCGAGCGTTTCCTAAATCCCGACCGTATCTCACTGCCGGATATCGACGTCGACTTCGATGATGACGGCCGCGGTGTCGTGCTTCGTTATGTCACAGAGAAATACGGCGAGGAAAAGGTCGCCCACATCATAACATACGGCACGATGGCCGCTAAATCGGCCATCAAGGACGTGGCCCGCGTAGAGGACCTTCCAATCTCCGAGTCGAACCGTCTGGCGAAACTCATTCCCCGCCATATGCCGGAAGTCAACGGTAAGGAACTGAAGCCCACACTAAAGAACTGCTACGAGCATGTCCCGGAGTTCGTCCAGGAACTGAAATCGTCCAACCCCCTTATCCGCGAGACACTAGCCTATGCGAAGGCTCTCGAGGGGAACGTCCGCAATGTAGGCGTGCATGCCTGCGGCGTCATTATCTGCCGAGACGACATCACCGACTGGGTGCCCGTCTCGACGGCAAACGACTCGGAGGAGGGAAAACTCCTCGTGACTCAGTACGAAGGCCGCGTTATCGAGGAAACCGGCCTGATCAAGATGGATTTCCTAGGTCTAAAGACCTTGTCGATTCTCAAGGAAGCAGTATCTAACATCAAACTCACACGCGGCATCGACCTCGACCTGGAGACAATTCCCATAGACGACCCCGCAACGTATCAGTTGTACTCCGAAGGACGCACCATCGGAACCTTCCAGTTCGAGTCGGCAGGAATGCAGAAATACCTTCGCGAACTCAAGCCCTCGACCTTCGAGGACCTCATAGCAATGAACGCCCTCTACCGTCCCGGGCCTATGGACTACATTCCCGACTTCATCAAGCGAAAGCACGGTATCGAACCCATTGTCTATGATATTCCCGAAATGGAGACTTATCTTAAGGACACATATGGCGTAACCGTCTATCAGGAACAGGTAATGCTTCTGTCCCGTCTGCTCGCCAACTTCACCCGAGGCGAGTCGGACACCCTCCGCAAGGCCATGGGCAAGAAACTCATTGACAAGATGAACCACCTCAAGGGCAAGTTCATGGCAGGCGGCCAGGCAAACGGACATGACCCGCAGGTGCTTGAGAAAATCTGGAAGGACTGGGAGAAATTCGCCTCATACGCCTTCAACAAGAGTCACGCTACATGCTACAGCTGGGTTGCGTTCCAGACTGCATACCTCAAGGCCAACTATCCTTCGGAGTACATGGCCGCCGTGCTGTCACGCAACCTCAACGACATCACCAAACTCACCAATTTCATGGACGAGTGCAAGTCGATGAAGATTCAGGTTCTCGGCCCCGATGTCAACGAGTCATTCGCCAAGTTCGGCGTCAACAGTCATGGCGACATACGTTTCGGTCTGTCAGCCATCAAAGGAGTGGGAGACAACGTTGTCGCCGATATCGTAAAGGCACGCGGAGACAAGCCATTCACCGACATCTACGACTTCGTGGAACGTGTCCCGTCCGGATCCATCAACCGCCGCGTATTCGAATCGCTGGCGCTTGCCGGCGCCTTCGACCGTTTCGAAGGCATCAAGCGCGAGGACTTCTTTCAGGAGAACTCGCGAGGGGAGACCCTTTCGGAGCAACTTCTCCGCTACGGCCAGCGCTATCAGAAAAACGAGCAGGACTCCATGGCATCGCTTTTCTCTTTCGACGATTCCTTCGACATGAAGGATTCCGCCCGGCCGCCAATCAAGCCGGCTGTCCAGTGGGCCGACGCACAGCGTCTCGAGCGGGAACGCGAACTTGTAGGCATGTATCTCTCGGCGCATCCCCTTGACCCGTACTACATGGAACTCAACTACGGCACCAAGACCACCATCAAGGGCATCGAGGACATAGTTCCTGCCGAGAATCTCGAGGTGACCTTCGGCGGCATGGTCACATCTTACGAAACGCGCCCCACGAAAAAGGGCGGAACATTCGGCATCCTGAAACTTGAGGATTATTCCGGCTCCACCGAACTGCGTCTTTTCGGCCAGCAGGTATTCGATTTCGGTCGTTACGGCATTCCCGGAACACCGATATATGTCCGCAGCAAATTCAAACGCCGTTTCCGCGATTCGGAAGAACTGAATCTCGATGTTGTCGACGTACGTCCGCTCGACACCATGAAGGGACACCTCATAAAAGGCATAACTCTGCGTTTCAACATCGACCAGGCCAAACCGGCCTTAGCCGACATCATAAAGGAATATACCGCAAACGCAGACGACAGTCCCTGTCTGCTAAGCGTAAGGGTCTACGACCCGTCGATCGACCGGTCGATCATGCTGTCCTCAAAGAAGCGCGTGCGCCTTGACCGTAGCCTTATACACGCCCTCGAGTCGCTCGACATCGACTTCTCCGTTCAATCCGAATAAGCATTAACCCGACATAAATTTCAATCCATTAAAAATATAAACCAATGGCACAAGAAATCACCGACTCCAACTACAAAGAAATCCTCGCCGCAGGCAAACCTGTTGTCGTAGACTTCTGGGCGACCTGGTGCGGCCCATGCCGCGCGATGTCTCCTCTGATTGACGAACTCGCCGAAGAATACGCCGACCGTGTGACTATCTGCAAGTACAACTGCGATGACGAGAACGACTTCGCTTCCGACAACCGCGTAATGTCGCTCCCCACCATCCTTTTCTTCAAGGATGGCAAAGCCGTCAAGGAACTCCGACTCGCCGGCTCCCAGTCACGCGAGAGCATCGTCGCAAAACTCGAGAAACTTCTCGCTCTCTGAACGTAAGCGATAGATTGAAAAACGAGGACGCCTGCGGACAACTCTGTCTTCAGGCGCCTTTGTTTCTATACAGACATTGACAAAATCATGCCAACAGACCTGTGTCCGGCACTCTTCCGACTGTTTGTAGTGTTAAATCCGTCAGATTTTCACCGTATTTTTCATTTTTTAAGAAATTATTCGTAACTTTGCGCTAAATTTAATTACCTTAAATGTTTAATTAATAATTAAGGAAATTATCATTTCTTGAAATTAATAACCAAACAATCAATCATTATAACATTTTCTATCTAACCCATGAACGTATGAAACTGAGTCAGAAATTTCGCAGTCTGCTCTGTGTATTGTCCGCGGCCATGCTATCTATTACGGTCTACGCGCAGAATATTACAGTCAGCGGTACCGTGTTCGATGAGACCGGTGAGACAATGATCGGCGCTTCTGTCACCCAAAAAGGCACGCGCAATGCTGTCTCTACCGACATCGACGGCAAGTACACAATCAGTGTGCCGTCAAACAGTACTCTTACTTTCTCTTATGTCGGCTATAAGTCGAAGAGTGTCCAGGTCGACGGACGCAGCACCATCGACGTAACCCTCGAGTCGTCCACAACGATGCTCAACGAGGTTGTCGCCATCGGTTACGGCACAGTCCGCAAGAAAGACCTCACCGGTGCTGTCTCGTCAGTCTCCGGCAAGGACCTCGCCAAAGTACCCGTGACTTCCGCTGCCGCAGCCCTTCAGGGCAAGGCCGCCGGTATCAACATCGTGCAGCAGAGCGGCGCTCCCGGTGCAGGCGTCAACGTCACCGTCCGTGGCGGTGCCTCGCTGACACAGTCGACCACCCCGCTCTACATCGTCGACGGCTTCCCGATGGACAACGCCCTCTCAAACATTGATGTAAACGACATCGAGACAATCGACGTTCTCAAGGATGCCTCGTCAACTGCCATCTACGGTGCCCGTGGCTCTAACGGTATCGTCGTCATCACCACCAAGTCGGCCAAGGAAGGAAAGACCAAGATTGACTACAACGGCTTCGTTTCGTTCGACGTCCTTCCCAACAAACTCGATGTGATGGACAACGCCCTCGAATATACAAAGTATCAGTACGAACTCATTGCACTCCGCAACAACTACGGTCTCTTTACCCAGTATTACGACGACAACTTCGACTATGCCAATGATCCCGCCTTCTACACCGGCGTCTATGACCGCATGAACCAGCGCTATGGCAATTCCTACGCTCTCGACATGCAGGATGAAGGTTTCGGCGGCTCGGCCGTGACTCAGAACCACAGTCTCTCGATCTCTGGCGGCAACGAAAAGACCAAATACCTCATTTCATATAACTATGTGGGCAACGACGGACTTCTCGCCAACCATGACTATCAGCGTAACTCGGTCCGCGCCAAGATCAACAGCGAGCTTTACAAAGGTGTGAAACTCGACTTCTCGGCATTCTACTACGGAGCATCCACCCACGGCGGCGGTAAGTTCGACGGTCTTGACGAACTCGTGAAATACCCCATCAACGGCGGTACGATGTTTACCCGCGACCAGCTGCTGAACACTCAGACGCTCGGCGAACTTCAGGCCATGACATCGCTTTACTCGTCAGCAAACCAACTCGTCCAGAACCGTGCAGTCCGCAGCACCAAGCGTGACCGTCGCCTCGAACTCAACGCCGGCATCACCGTCGACTTCCTGGATCACTTCTCGTGGCGCACCGCCGGCAACTATGTCACCAAGTGGGGCAAGTCAAAATCCTTTGCAGGCCCCGACGGCACAGGCTTCCTGCTCGACCCCGTCAACACCGGCATGTCGGGTTCTATCGGCAACACCGAGGGTTACAACTGGCACATCGCCAACACCCTGAACTATCAGAATACATTCAACAAAGTGCATGACATCACCGTCATGCTCGGTCAGGAATACACTTACAGCGAGAGCGAAGGCAACTCTATAAGCCTCAAAAAGTTCCCGAATCCTAACCACGGCCTCGACTACATTACATCGGCCGAGGTTTCGGAGAAGAAAACAAGCCACAGCCACAGCAACATGCTCTCGTTCTTCGGACGTGTATCGTACAACTACGACAGCCGCTACCTGCTCACCGCCACAATGCGTGCCGACGGTTCGTCGAAGTTTGCCAAGGGCAACAAGTGGGGTTACTTCCCCTCGGCTTCGGCTGCATGGCGTATATCTCAGGAGAAATTCTGGACAGAGAGTAAAATCATCGACTGGTTCAACAACCTCAAACTGCGTGCCGGTTATGGTATCACCGGTAACAACGGCATCGACGACAACCTCTACACCACCGCTGTCAGCCTCGGCGTTTACCCCATGGGCAACAATGAGCAGAACCCCTCTATGTCTCTATCTGCCGAACTCGGCAACCCAAAACTGAAATGGGAGACTCTACACGCAACCAACATCGGTCTTGACCTCGGCTTTTTCAACAACCGCATCAATCTCGCTGTCGACTGGTACAACAACCAGATTTCCGACATGCTTCTTTCATGCACCATCCCCTCGACACTCGGCTACACCAAACAGATGCAGAACGTCGGCGAGATGCGCAACCGCGGTTGGGAAATCTCCCTCAACACTGTCAACATCACTACCCGCGACTTCCAGTGGACATCGACCCTCAACCTCTCGTTCAACAAGTCAAAGGTCATCTCACTCAACAACGACCTCGAATACAAGACATTCAGTGCAGGCAGTTCTCTTGAAGGCCAGGTTACTTACTATGCTGTCGTAGGACAGAGCCTCGGTGACATGTATGGTTACAAATATCAGGGCCTCTACACCACCGACGACTTTATCGACAACGGCGACGGCTCATTCACGCTCAAGGACGGCGTGGTCAAGCCTTTCAGCGGCAACGCAATGCCCGGCGACATGAAATTCGCCGCCGACAACGATGACCCGGATAATCCCCAGTTCACCAAGGAGATGCAGAAAATCGGCAACGGCACGCCAGACTGTGTCGGCGGTTTCGGCAACACCTTCACCTACAAGGGATTCGATCTCAACATCTTCATGAACTTCTCAATCGGCAATGACATCTACAACGCTACGGCTCAGGCTATGAGCCCTTACGGACCTTTCCAGAACACCCTCAACGACTTCGGAAACAACTACTATCGCCTGATTGATCCCGTGACCGGCCAGCAAGCCACTACTCTTGCCCGCCTGAAAGAACTCAACCCTGACGAAAACTCACGCCTTTGGTCGCTGACAGAGGGTAACTCGAGCAATATCATCTATCCCTCGTCCTACTTCGTCGAAGACGGTTCATACCTGCGCATCTCACAGATCACTTTTGGCTACACATTCCCCAAGAAGTGGCTCGAGCGCATCAAGGTCAGCAACCTGCGCCTCTACTTCACCGCCAACAATGTATATACTTTCACCAACTACTCGGGCTACGATCCCAATGTTTCCTCCAAGAATGACGATGTCATCTGTACTCCGGGCTTCGACTCCCGTTCTTATCCTATGTCGAGAAGCTATGTGGTTGGTCTGAATCTCTCATTCTAACAGTTAACCTTTCTAACGACTCAATCAATGGAAAAATATAAATTCAACAAAGTTCGCAATTACCTGCTCGCAGTTGCGATAGTCGGCAGCGGATCGGCACTGTTAACCTCCTGCGAGGACACTCTCGATCTTCCTTCCTACACCAAGGATGACACCGAGTTCGCATTCAGCAATGAGAATAACGCCGACCTCTTTGTCCAGGGTATCTACGGCGGAATCGTCTCCGAAGAATTTTACCGTCAGGGCAACACGGGCGAAATGACCACTATCGCCGCTGAAGACGCTTTTGCCGGCAACAAGCACTACCTCAGCAATTACGCCTACGATCCCACAGCACCCTATGTGTTCGGCTCGACCTACGGAGAGAGTTACAAGAAAATCGAGGCCTGCAACCTTGCGCTCTCCTATCTGAGGAATATGGACCAGACCGACAAAATCAAGGCTCTCACCGCCGAGGTCGTCGCACAGCGTGCGTTCATCTACTTCAACCTCATCCGCCTGTTCGGTGACGTTCCGTTCGTCACCGAGCCACTCGACCCCAACCACATGTATGACGAGGATGTGATGTATCCCACTCGCTATGACCGCGACAAAATCTACGACTTCATCATCGACGAGATGGCCGCGACCATCAGCGACCTGCCCTGGTACAGCGAGTGTGGCTACACCGAGCGCATCAACCGCAACAGTGCCTGCGGTCTGCTCGCCCGCATCTGCCTCCACGCCGCCGGCTACTCACTGCGCTGGAATCTCGAGACCAACGACCCCGCTACCCTCCACATGGCACGCCGTGACGACGAGGCCCGTATCCGCGAGATCTACACCATCGCCGACAATGCCCTGAAATCAGTCATCGACCGCAACGAGAACCACCTCATCCAGGGCGACAACTCTATGTCCGGATTTATGAAACTCTTCTACAATTTCACAGGCCGTGACTTCGACGCTGTCGCTCCCGAAATGATGTGGTCAATCGCCCGACTTGGCGAAAATGTCGGCAATACCACCCTCGGTGTCTACATCGGCACCCCTGGCTATAGCCGCTACTCGGCCTATGGCGCACGCCGCGCCCTTCAGGCTAAACTTCCAACCTACTATCTGTCATTTGATCCCAAAGACACCCGACGCGATGTCACCTGCTGCAACTACACCGTCCGCGGTCTTACTACCGACAACGAAAACCAGGACGTAGTCAATGCCGGAACAACATTCTCATCGGTTGGTTCGGGCAAGTACCGCATCCAGTGGCAGGTTGAACCGGCTGCCGCTGCCAAGCGCAACGTCAACATCCCGATGATGCGCTATGCCGATGTCCTGCTGATGTATGCCGAGACTCAGAACTTTCTACATCATGGTCCCACATCCGAGGCTATAGCCGCCCTCAAGCAGGTGCGTGACCGCGCCGGTGTCGGCCATCTTCCCGTCCCCTCGGGCGAGGAGGCATTCCTCGATGCCCTTCTCCAGGAGCGCATGTGGGAACTCAGCGACGAGTTTGTGCTCCGCACCGACCTTGTCCGCATGAATCTCCTTGACCGCGAGGTAGCCAAGAACGTTCAGGCCCTCAAGGATCTCTCAAAACGCGAAGGCGATTATGCCAACCAGCCTGTTTACCGCCTTTACAAGTTCACCCGCGATGAGAATGCTTACCGCACAAAGTTCCTCACGCTCGATTACATCGACCTGACCGACCCGACTGAAATCGCACTCATCAGCGCCAACCCCAATACACCGGCCAAACGCGCTGCCATGCTTGAAGACTGCAAGAAAATTGCGCAGGCTCATGGCAAGGACGCTTCCGCCGACTGGTATCCCTGCAACATGTTTATGTCCTGGGATAACATCTACAACAAGAACGCCCGCATAGCCGGCGGATTCAAGGCCGGCGGCGAGAACAACCAGTTGCTCATGGGCAACACCATTGCTCAGAAAGCCACAGGTTATGTTCAGAACGGCAATAAGTTCCCCGACTGGATTGACGGACCTATGGGACTATATTTCGGTTACAAGCACAACCAGACCGAACTTAGCCCGTTTGCCAATAAGCAGGCCGGTCATCCCCTTGTGGATAATCCCCGCCTGACACAACTTCCCGGCTATCCCGGCTACTCGGGCCTGCCACAGTGATAACCACCTAACGTTTTGACGGACATCGCCCGGCGATGCCGACCAACCGTTCCGTGCGATGTCCGTCAAATTTTAGAATTTAATAAGTTCTTAAAAATCGTATATCAGTACAAATTTCAATCAATCAATTTAATTATTCTATTATGAAAAAAACTTTACTCTTAGCAGCAGCCGCTTTCGCCGCTGTTTCAGCAAACGCCGAGGTCTTCACCTACGATTTCGCTACAACCACACCGTTCCTCGAGCAACTCACTGCCGCCGGTACGAACTATGATTTCGTCGACAAGTACGGTGCAGACGCCAACACCAACGGCGAAAATTTCATTCTCGATCCGGTCGAAGAAGGCGGAAAGGGCACAGTTATCACTAACCGTGTGATTTCTCTCCTTGACGGTCAGACCTACCTGGTCACTCCCGATGCAGCCTACACTGAGACTTACGGCAACGGTGTCATCCCCGCCGAGAACCTCAACTATCCCTTCATCGGCTGGGGTGAGAAAGGCGTGACCCGTACACTCCTTATGCCCGGCTGGGGTTCAACTGAAGGCTGGGAAGATAAGGCCTACAACGGAGCCACTGAGGCAGACTGGGTTGCTACCAAAAATGGCATTGCTTTCAACCGTCTCGGTACCAAGGGTATCGTTTCTCGTAACGATACCTATATCCAGTTCCCCGCTGTCACAGGCAATGTCACCGTCACTGTCTGGGCAGGTACCGCCAGCGATAAATCCAGCAAAGAACAGAAACTCAATGTTCTCGTTACACCCGTTATTGATGGTGTTGTAACTCCTGAGCAGAATGTCAGCCTTACCAAAGACTACGGTACTTTCCCCGAAAAGCGCATGATCAAACTCGACCCCATCAAGTTCGACGCTACAGGCAAATCTGTTGCTTTCCGTATCGGTTGCGACGGCAATGTCCTCCACATCTATCACGTTACCATCGAAGGTGAGAAGGCAGAAGCAGGCATCGAGAACATCGTCGTCAACGACTTCGACAACACCAACGCTCCCATCTACAACATCATGGGTGTTCAGGTTGACGAAAACTACAAAGGCCTCGTCATCAAGAACGGCAAAAAATACATCCAGAAGTAATCCTAACGATTACCTGTCATAAAAAACCGTCGCCCCGCCTTTCTCGAGAAGGGAGAGGCGACGGCTTTTTAACTTAACCAAACTCCAATCATTATTTCAAAGTCTTTCATAACCATGAAAAGAATCCTTAAAGGTCTTGTGTTCTCTGCGGCCCTGCTTCTTTCAGCACCTTTCACCATGGCCCAGGAACAGCTCGTAGCCTTCCCCGGTGCCGAGGGCTTTGGCCGCTTTGCCACAGGTGCCCGCGGTGGCACAATCTACCATGTCACCAACCTCGATGACAGCGGCGCCGGCTCGTTCCGTGACGCCGTCAGCGGCACAAACCGCATCATCATCTTCGACGTTGCCGGCACCATAGTACTTAAATCTCCGCTTGTTGTCAAGGGCAACAATACCATCCTGGGGCAGACTGCACCCGGCGAGGGCATACAGGTCTACGGCGACCGTGTCTCGTTCTCCGGGGCCAACAACCTCATCGTCCGCCACATGCGTTTCCGCATGGGCATTAAAGGAGCCTCCGGCAAGGACGCCTGCGGCATCGCAAACGGAACAAACATGATTTTCGACCACTGTTCCGTACTCTGGGGCAGGGACGAGAACTTCTCGGTCAACTGGGACAAGAAGGGGGAGGAACCCGGAAACATCACTATCCAGAACTCCATCATCGGACAGGGTCTGCAGACACACTCCTGCGGCGGCCTTATACAGACCTCAAAGGGTGTGACACTGTTCCGAAACCTCTATATCGAGAACAAGACCCGCAACCCCAAGGTCAAGGGCCTGAACCAGTATGTCAACAACGTTGTCTATAACTGGGGCAACGGCGGCTGCTACATCATGGGCGAGACCGAGGGCGCATCCTGGGCCCACATCGAGAACAACTACTTCATCAACGGTCCCTGGAACAACGCGGTCAAGCCATTCATCCGCGGCTCCGAGGCATTCCACTACTACGGAGCCGGAAACTATTATGACGACAACAAGGACGGCGTTCTCAACGGTCACCTCATGACAGAGGACGAACAGCGCGGCTGGCTCAGGAACAAGGTTGTCATTATCGGCGGTAAGGAGACCACCCAGGACTGGGCAAGCACTCCCGTCGAGAGTCTGGACGCCCTCAACAGACTAACCATCCACGAAGTCATCCACAAGTCTGAGGGCGGAGTACCCGTCATGGACCAGATTCAGTCGGAACAGGACGTCACTATCGCGACTCCCATCCCCGTCATCGAAAACATGATGTCGGCCGAAGAGGCCTTCCACTGGATTGCAGCCAATGTGGGCGCATCGCTGCCCGTCCGCGACGAAGTCGACCAGTACCTCATCGACGAACTCCTCTCTTATGGCAAGGACGGAACCAAGAACGGCATCTCATCCGAACTTTCTCTTCCCCACAAGGGCACAGGCATAATCTCTGGCGGCGTGAAGCCTCTCGATACCGACAATGACGGTATGCCCGACGCATACGAGACTGCCAACGGACTCAACCCCAATGACCCTGCTGACGCAACCGCTATCGCCGCCAACGGCTACATGAACATCGAGAACTACTCTTTCACACTCACAGCCGCTTATCCCTACATCAAGAAACCCGTCAACCTCTCCGTAGCCTCTATCGACAAGACCACGGCCACACTGAAGTGGGAACTTAACGGCAACATCACCGACGGCTTCATCATCGAGGCGGCCGCCGCCAATGGTGAGTACACCGAGGTCGCGCGTGCCGACGCAGGCGCAACCGAAGTTACCGTCCTCAACCTGACTCCCGAGACCGCATACTCTTTCCGCATCCGCGCATACAACGCTGACGGCCTTTTCTCCGACTACTCAGACGCTGTTTCCGCCGAGACCACCGGCGACCCCACCCTTCCCAAAAAGTCCACCAATCCTTCGGTAGCCGACGGCTCGAAAGTCGGCGTTGGCAACGGAATCACCCTTACATGGGATAACGACAGCAAGAACTACGCCGGAACCGTTTACTACACCGTCAGCCTAGGTCAGACTGCCGACGCCATGACTGTCGTGGCCGAGAACCTCACCGAACGCAAGTTCACACCCGAACTCGAGGCCAACAAGACCTACTACTGGCGCGTCGATGCAAAAAATGACCTCGGCACCACCCAGGGCGACGTCTGGTCTTTCTCCACAACCAACGGCGGCGTACTCTTCTATGCCGACTTTGCTAAACTTCCCGCTGCCTTCGCCGAGAAATACGGCAATATCACCGGCAATGTTAACATCTTCAACGGCGCGACAAACCAGGCTGTCGACTTCGACGGCATGATTATCGGCTGCGGTGACGCCAAGATGCGCGTCGTTGCCCTCAACGCCAACAACTGCTCCGACGACCTCAACGCCGATTACGGTCCTGCCACAGAAGAGGACCGCGGTGCTTCACCCCGAGCCATCCAGTTCGTGACCACCGCCGCCGGCGGTTTCGTCGAGAGCCCCGAGGTACAGGGTCCCTGCGCAGTCACCCTCTTCATCGGCAACCCTGACGGCAAGTCAGCCACAGTCAAGGTACACACAATCGTCAACGGCGAGACTGTCGACACACAGAGCATCACCATGACCAAGAAGCGTATCTACAAACTCACCACCAACTACCTGAAATCGGGAGCCGTCAAGTTCCGTTTCGACGCCAATGCCAAGAAAACCAACGTCAACGACTTCCTCGTAGAACGCTACGTCTATCCCGAAGGTGACGAGCCCCTTGAACTCAAGGCGGGCGAACTCGTCAACGACAACCTCAGTTATGCCGACGGCGCGATTTCCCTCACCTTCAACCAGGAGATCAAATACAACGGCAACGCTACAGTCTCGGGCAAGCACCAGTACGAGGACATCAGCGTCTCGGGCAATGGCACACACCTCACAGTCAACTATGAGGCCCTCGATGTCAACAGCGAGTATGTCGTAACGATTCCCTCTGGCGCTGTCACAAACGTGAAGGGCGACAAGGAATTCGCCGGCACCATCACTCTCCGCACTTCCGACTTCGGCCCCGCAAAGGCTCAGGGCGAGACTCACTTCGGCAAGGCTATAGCAGCACTTCCAGCAAACTTCAAGCCCTTCGATGTCGTGGCTCCCTTCGCCACCGAAGGCTCGCTCGTTCAGGAAAAGCAGAACGACTATCCCCACTGGGTACAGGCCTCGGGCGAAATTACCGCCGAGCAAGCCGTTATGAGCAAGACCAGCGACAAGGTCATGGCCTACTACGGTCCCCGTGCAGCAAAGATGTACCTCAGCCTTGAGGCCGAGGGCGCATGCACAGTCAAGATTCAGGAATCCCGCAACTGCGACGTTAATCCCGGATGGCGCACCGTACGCGTCCTCCACGAGACCGACATGCCCTTCAACGGCGAGATCGCACTCAACCCCGAGTCGCACTTCATCAAGATTCTTCCCGCAAGCCTCAGCGGCACTGTCACTGTCAAGAATTTTGTCATCAGCGATGACAAAGGCGACTTCGGTGACTCTGCAGTCAAGGGCATTGAAGCCGATGCTGAAGGTTCAGTCGAGGTATTCTCCGTCAGCGGCGTGCGTCTCGGTGAATTTGAGAGCATCAGCGACGTAAGACTCCCCTCCGGCCTCTACATTGTCAAGAGCGCAAACGGAGTCCGCAAACTCGCGCTCTGATCATATTCCCGACCGGCATTCGCCCGGTCTTGAATCTGACTCCTCCAACATTTTAATTTGTCACTGTCTCAGGGACGCCAAACGACTCACAGGTCCGAAGGCGTCCCTGTTTTTTTTAATTCGCAAGAAATCTGAACATATTTTCACAGTCGCTTGTTATCTTTTCAAACACTCGAAACACACTCCGAGTACACGATTCAACTAAATAACACATAATTCAATATTAAACTAACAAAACACTACATTATGAAAAAGACACTATTACTCACTGCTATCTGCGGGGCATCGCTCTTTGCCGCCAATAGCGCCTATGCCCAGGAAGAGACTGTCGTGGTAGCCGAAGAGACCATCGTTTCCGATGTCCCATGCCAGACGCATTATTACTCGACTTCCCGTGACAACTGGTTCATACAGATTGGCGCCGGCATCCAGTCCCCCTTCGTCGAGAACTACAATCACGGCGAAAAGCCTCACCGCAAAATCAACGCCGTCTACAACTTCGGCTTCGGCAAATGGATCAGCCCCTATCTTGGCTGGCGTCTTAACTTCCTCGGAGGCGAGATGCGCTGGAACCAGAACGGAATCAACAAGGCCAATACAGTCAGCGCCCATCTGGACTTCATGTGGGACATGTTCAACTCCATGCACGGCGTGAACTCCAGCCGCGTATTCTCGATTATACCATATGTCGGTCTCGGCGGTTCCTACCAGTGGGATTTCCGTCCCGCAGGCATGATTCAGCGCAACAACGGGAAACCCCGCCACACGTCATGGACCCTTCCCGTCAGCGCAGGCCTGCAGTTACGTTTCCGCCTGAGCAAGTATGTCGACCTCTTCTTCGAGGGCCGCGCCCAGTTCCACGGTGACAACTACAACAACTATGCCACCGGACGCCCCATCGACATCAACATCTCCGGTATCGGCGGCCTCACCTTCAACATCGGTGGCTCCGGCTTCAGGACATATAATCCCTGCGACTACGTAGCATACATCAACTCGCTCAACAACCAGGTCAACGACCTCCGCGCCGCCCTTGCCGGCACTACCGCCGCCCTCGCCGAGGCCGAGGCCCAGTTACCTTGCCCCGAAGTGACAGAAGCCGCTCCCGCAGCACAGAGCACTCCTCTTATGGCTACCGTACGATTCCGCATCAACTCTGACGTAGTCACCCCCGAAGAGGAAGTCAATGTCTACAACATCGCTCAGTGGATGAAGGCCAATCCCGACCAGAACGTAGTCATCGCCGGCTATGCTGACAAGGACACCGGCACCGCAGCATACAACATGGCACTGTCGAAACGCCGCAGCGAGACTGTCCGCGACATCCTCGTCAACAAATACGGCATCAACCCCGACCGTCTGACCCTCACCGCCGAAGGCTCGTCAGTACAGCCCTACGACGTCAACAACTGGAACCGCATCGTCATCTTCTCCACCAAATAACACATACACCGGACCCAAAATCCCGCAACCCGACTCACAAGGACGCGTCCCCAAGGCGCGTCCTTTACTGTATTTCATCAATCCGAAGACCTGATTATAGGGATTTTGTCGGATTTTTTGCTAATTTTGCATTACGTAAGGTTATGCGCCGTGAGGGCTATGCCACGGATGTCATAATTAATATTTTGAAAATTAGACAACTATGAAGATATTCAAGTATTTTGCGGGAATCGTTTCGGCTTTGGTATTGTTCTCATCCTTACCGGTGACCGCACAGGATAACGCTTCGGCCAACGAACTGGAAGACGAGGACATCGAACTGCTCGTACCGATTCCCGAACCTCCAAAATCGATTGAGCGTCTCGACGAACGCTCCAACTACGTTCTGGAGCACTTCTGGGACAATTTCGGCTTCAAGAATGCATTCTCCGCACGCAAACGCTTCGACAAGACCCTCGGTACATTCTTCTCAGTGACTCCCTATGCCACTGCTGACACCGTACACATGGTAATAGACCGTCTCATCAAGGGCATCGAGAAAGCTCGACCCCAGAATCTCCTTGACCTTGCCGAGGCCGCCGAACGCTGGGTTCACGGCGATAATGCGGAATATTCGTCCGACGAACTCTACTATCCCTTCCTTGAGGCCGTCGTCAGGAACAAGAAGGCAAAAGGGCCTCTGCGCGCACGCTTCGAGGCCCAGTACCGCCAGTTGCAGAACTCACGCGTCGGAGCAAATGTAGGCGATTTCTCTTTCAAGAGACCTGACGGAGCCACCATGACCCTCGCAGAAGTCTCGACACCGCATATCCTGCTTATGTTCGTCGACCCCGATTGCCCCGACTGCCTTCTGGCCAAAGCACGCCTGAACGCTGACTTCGTCATCGAGTCACTGGTCAAGAATCAGATCATCGGCATTGTCCCCGTTTACCCGGGCGAGGCGACTGACGAAAAATGGCTGCATTCCGCGACAACAATGCCCGAGGAATGGATAGCCGGCGCAAATCCCGAGGCCGACCTTCTGTTCGAGATTCCCCAGACTCCAACCATCTACTATATCCACAACGACGGAAGCGGCCCGGTGGTCAAGAGCAAGAATGCCTCTGTCGACGGAATTCTCGATGCATTCCACTCCCTGATACAGAACACCTCTGCGCCCAACCAGAGTCAACCTTCAAACAATCAGTAAATTGAAGATAGCAGCACTCATCTCCGGCGGCGTAGACAGCGCGGTCGCTGTCTACCGTCTCATTGAACAGGGGCACGACGTGCATCTGTTCTACATACGCATAGGCCTCGACACAGACGAAGGCGACTGCTCGGCCGAGGAAGACATCGAGATGTGCACATACATCGCCCGCAAGTTCAACCTGCCGTTCGATGTTGTCTCGCTTCACCAGGAGTACTGGGACAATGTGATGGATTACGCACTGCGCACAGTCCGCGAGGGCCTCACGCCCAATCCCGACATGATGTGCAACAAGATGATTAAGTTCGGATACTTCGAAGAGCGCTGGGGACATGAGTTCGACCTTACCGCAACCGGCCACTACGCTACGACCCTTTGGAAAGACGGTCTCAAGTGGCTTGGAACCGGTGTTGACCCCGTCAAGGACCAGACCGACTTTCTGGCCCAGATAACCTACAGCCAGCTCGAGCATCTCGTCTTCCCCATCGGCGATCTTCCCAAGGCCCGTGTCCGCGAGATTGCACTCGACACACGCATGCCCAACGCCCTTCGCAAGGACTCGCAGGGAATCTGTTTCCTTGGCAAGATAAATTACAACGACTTTATTAGGCGTCATCTTGGCGAGAAGCCTGGCCCGATAATTGAGATCGAGACCGGACGTAAGATAGGCACTCACCGAGGCTACTGGTTCCACACAATAGGCCAGCGCAAGGGCCTCGGCCTGAGCGGAGGACCCTGGTATGTCGTTAAAAAAAACATCCACGACAATGTCGTGTACGTTTCCGGAGGATATGATACCTCGCGGCAGTATGGCAAGGACGTCCATCTGGCCGAGATGCATTTCATTACCGCAGACCCATGGGGACCGGACTGCACACGCCAACCGATAAAGTTCAAGAACCGACATACACCGGAATTCATGCCTGCAAGCATAACACGCGTCGACAGCGGAGAATATCTTGTCGAGGCCGAGCGCGACATCCAGGGAATCGCCCCCGGGCAGTTCGGCGTTATCTATGACGCCGATGCGCGCGTATGCCTTGGTTCCGGCATTATAACAGGACGTAACGTGGTCGGCATCAAGAAATAGACGCCGCTTACATCCTTAAACGGCATATATTGAAACGCAATATGGAAGACCGAGTCAAACTTAAAGTCATGGGCATTTCCTTCAATCCCGTGAACAACGATGCTTTCGCTCTGCTTCTGGCAGAGGAGAACGGCCCTATGCGCATTCCCATAATAATTGGTACGCCCGAGGCACAGGCCATAGCCATACGCATGGAGGGTGTTCACCCTCCCCGTCCCATGACACACGATCTTTTCTGCTCCTTTGCCCATGCTTTCGGCGTCAGGCTGCGCGAAGTGTTCATATACAAGTTCGAGGACGGCATTTTTTCTTCAGAAATGACTTTCAGCGACGGACAGCGTCAGGTGGTGCTCGATGCCCGCACATCTGATGCCGTGGCAATTGCCATGCGGACCGGCGCGCCCATCTATACAACCCGCGAGATTATCGACCAGACTGGCATAGAAATCCCGGAGGATAACAGCGAGGATTCTTCCACCGTGACGGAGACACCGGCACACGATGAGCCTCGTGTCGAGAATCTTGCTGTCGAGGAACTGGAGAAAATGCTTGAACGCCTGATTGCCGAGGAGGATTACGAGCAGGCGTCGCATATATCCGAACTCATAAAACGCAAACGCTCCGCCAGCGAAGATTCCGGAACTTCGCAGGAAGACTCTGGCGATAACAATCCGCTGTTCCCATTTGATTTTTAACTAAACAGTATTAAACAAGCGACATAATTACGGTGTTCCTCTGATATCTGCATAGTTACGGCCTCAGCGGCATCCTTAAATTCTGATACATAACAAACTTACCATAATTCTCATGAACAGTCTCAAACTCAAAGCCCGCCTGTCGGTTCTCAGTTTCCTTGAGTTCGCCGTCTGGGGTTCCTATCTGGTATCCATGGGCATGTTCCTGGGCAAAGTCGGCCTTGGGGACAAAATCTATCTCTTCTACGTTGTCCAGGGTCTTGTATCCCTGATTATGCCTGCCCTGATCGGCATTGTTGCCGACAGATGGATCCCGGCCCAGAAAACTCTCTCGCTCTGTCACTTGCTTGCGGGTCTGTTCATGTTCGGGACAGGCTTCTATGCTATGGCATCCTTGCCCGAGAACTGGCTGTCCATGACTCCCGACAAACTCAGCGGCACTATAGATTTCGGCATTATATTTACCATCTATACTCTTTCAGTAGCATTCTATATGCCTACTGTCGGTTTATCAAACTCGGTGGCTTTCAACGCGCTTGAGAAAGGCGGCCTTGACACTGTCAAGGATTTCCCCCCCATCCGCGTGTTCGGTACCGTCGGTTTCATCTTTGCCGAACTCATCATCAACTTCGTCTCGGTAGGCGGAGTCACTATACAGATGTCATACACCCAGTTCTATACCTCGGCGCTGTTCTCCCTGATCATGGCTATATACGCGCTGACAATGCCCAACTGTCCGGTGAACAAGAGTGCGGGCGGCTCACTGTCACAGGCTCTCGGACTCGATGCATTCAAATTGTTCAAGTCGAGAAAGATGGCCATATTCTTCATCTTCTCGATGCTTCTCGGCGTATCGCTTCAGATTACCAATTCCTACGGCACAACCTTTATCGAGCAGTTCAGCCAGATCAAGGAATACGCCCAGGGCTTCCTTGACGGCTGGTTCGCACGCAACCCGACTGCGCTAATCTCGCTATCCCAGTGTTCGGAGGCCTTATGCATACTTGCAATTCCTTTCTGTCTGCGCAAGTTCGGCATCAAGGGCGTGATGATGATAGCGATGTTCGCATGGGTACTCCGCTTCGGATTCTTCGGCATAGGTGACACCAATATGCCCGGCGTTATCTTCCTCATCCTGTCCTGCATAGTCTACGGCGTGGCTTTTGACTTCTTCAACGTTTCAGGGGGCATATATGTAGACAGCCAGACCGACCCCAAACTTCGCTCGTCAGCCCAGGGACTTTTCATGATGATGACCAACGGTATCGGAGCATCTGTCGGTACATTCATCGCCGGCGAGTGCGTTGTAAACAAATACGTCATGGCTATACCTGAGACCGAACCCGTTCTCCGTCTGGAAGGCTGGCACCATTCGTGGCTCATCTTCGCCGCTTACGCATTGATTGTATTCGTACTCTTCTACCTGATTTTCAAGGATCCGAAAGGTGATATCAACAAGTCTCAGACGATTACTTTCGAAGATCCCGAAATAATTTGACCCACTGTCTTTCACCCCTCTGAACACAATTATGCACAGAAACAGATGATTCAGTTTTTTTGTCCGGATATTGAACAGACACTGACTCTGCCCGAAAGTGATTCGGGCCATTGTATACGTGTTCTCCGCAAAGGTATAGGCGACATGATTCAAGTTGTCGACGGCCGTGGACACCGTTATGTCTGCCGGCTCGTCGACCCAAGCCCCAGGCACGTACTCGTCGAGATTGTATCCCGTGAGAATGTTTCCAAGGCATGGCATAACCGCATAACAATCGCGGTAGCCCCGACAAAGAATATGGACCGTATGGAATGGCTTGTTGAGAAACTTGTCGAGATTGGCGTTGACCGTATTGTCCCCTTGCGCTGCCGTTACAGCGAAAGACGCGAGATTAAGGTAGAGCGTCTCGAAAAAATTGCTGTCTCTGCGATGAAGCAATCCCTGAAAGCCCTGATTCCTCAGATCGACCCCATGACTCCGATCGCTGACTTTATCACCTCCGCCAATGATCCACAGCGTTTTGTTGGATACTGTTCAGACTCGGTCGAACGACGTTTGCTTGCCCGCGAATATCATCCCGGCGAGGACGTCACAATCCTCATAGGTCCGGAAGGCGATTTCTCGCCCGATGAAATAAAACATACGCTTGCATGCGGTTTCGTCCCCGTAACCATGGGCGACAATCGTCTGCGCACAGAGACCGCAGCCCTCGTGGCATGCGACACTTGTCACATTCTTAACCAGTTGGAAAACAAATGACCAAAAACATAAACGAATACCTCTCATCGTCCGCATCCGGAAACTTTTTTCTGCTTGCCGGGCCGTGTGTAATCGAAGGCGAGCAGATGGCACTTGACATCGCCGGCGAGGTAAGCGGCATCTGCCGTGAACTTGACATTCCGTATGTATTCAAAGGCTCATACCGCAAGGCCAACCGCTCACGTCTGGACTCATTCCGGGGAATCGGCGATGAACGCGCTCTCGAGATACTGGGACGTGTACGACGTGACATCGGCGTACCTACCGTGACAGATATCCACGAAAGCCATGAAGCCGCCATTGCGGCGCCGTACGTCGACATCATCCAGATTCCGGCATTCCTTTGCAGACAGACAGACCTCCTGGTTGCAGCCGCCAGTACAGGACGTATGGTAAACATCAAGAAGGGACAGTTCCTTGCCCCGGAATCAATGCGCTTCGCTGTCGACAAAGTCCGTCAGGCCAATCCTGACGCTCCCGTGGCTGTAACCGACCGCGGGACCACGTTCGGCTATGGCGACCTTATCGTAGACTTCCGCGGAATCCCGACCATGCGGAAAGAGTGTGCATGTCCGGTCATTATGGACGTGACCCATTCGCTACAGCAACCCAACACATCGGGCGGGGTCACCGGTGGCCGTCCCGACATGATCGAGACCATAGCACGCGCGGCAATCGCTGTAGGAGCAGACGGACTATTCATAGAGACACATCCGGACCCTGCCAAGGCAAAAAGCGACGGCGCCAACATGCTCCGGCTCGACCTTCTGCGCTCTCTTCTTCAACATCTCACAGCCATACGCCGTGTCATAAACGCTTTCTAAGAGAGAGAAATGACTATATTTCAGCAGATGCTCCTTTGCGCCTGCGGTCTTGGGCTGGCGTCACTGCTCGGTTCGACCATCGGATTGGCAGTGCGGAAGATTCCACACCGCTGGAACGACATATTTCTCGGATTCTGCGCAGGAATGATGCTCACCGCATCCCTTGTATGCCTGATAATCCCGGCGGTAGACATGGCTGGCGCTGACGGATGGTGGCAGCCGGTAACAGGTGTGGCTTTGGGCGTATTTCTCGTAGCCCTTCTTGACAGAATCATGCCACATCTGCATCACGTGACAGGTCTGGAATCCACATGTGACATTGAGGAGCCTCATGGTCCGGACATAAAAAGCATCAACAGGGTCATTCTGTTTGTAATGGCTATCGCGATACATAAATTACCCGAAGGACTCGCCACCGGTCTTGTATTTGACGGCTCCGATATGGACAACGCCTATACTGTCGGCATAACAATCGCACTGCAGAATATTCCGGAAGGAATGGTCGTGGTCACGCCGCTTATTATGATTGGCGTAAGTTATCTCCGGGTCATCGGCATAAGTCTGGCTGTAGCGTTACTTGAAATCGCAGGCGTTCTGATCGGCTATTTTATTGGCGACATATCATCTGCACTTCTTCCTACTCTGACCGCTCTTGCAGGAGGTGCGATGCTTTATGTAATCAGTGACGAGATGATTCCGGAGACACACAGCCACGGCTTCGAGAAACCCGCCACCTATGCTCTTGTTGCCGGTGTCATGTGCATGCTCTACATACAGATGCTTGTATGATTCACTTCTTACGAGGACAGAATCTATTTCACCTGATAAGTTTTTTAATGTAGGGATATTCCTGAACGATGGCTCGACGCTCTTCGTCCGAAAATGACTTGTCTTTTTGTCCTGTCATCCTGTTTTTGGTTTAACTCCGAAGTCAACCTATTTTAGGACAAGACACCAGCCAACACTGCCAGCACAAGCAACAATAATTTAATGCTTTTTCGGTTCATAATCATGCAAAGTGTTCTTAACTATATCGACTGTATCTTCGCCAAGTTTTTTTAATAGACTATTGAATCTGTTTT
>ERZ1106943.328-NODE-328-length-65772-cov-8.422311_pt1 | contig 65772 bp, 56 predicted proteins | sample MGYA00403671_ERZ1106943 | MGnify/ENA primary metagenome ERZ1106943 (study PRJEB35170, sample SAMEA104062427) | human gut metagenome | biome: human gut; feature: human-associated habitat; material: faeces | place: Denmark | collected 2012-06-14 ...
ATCTTGGCACTGTTTTATGACTCCCATGCTGTCCCAGCATGCTCCGGTCTCTCCAATGCATAGTAGGTGTATTCGGTGGTTACCTTTTTTGTAATCTGCGAAAAAGCAACCACCGAAAATAATATAAATAGTGTTGATATATTCCGTTTCATTAATTACCAACCCAGAAGTTCGTCAAGTTTTTTATGCAACGAGTCTCCTCTTTGTTCAAGATCTTTTTTTATTGCTTGTTTCGCAACCGCCTTTGCCATATTTTGATTATATGCAATACGAACTAAAACTTCTTTGTTATTTCCATTAACTACACGATAGGTCTCAACAACAGGCACAACGCGACCAATGCTTTGTGATATTAAGTTTTTAGAGGCCATTACACTGCGTGTTATTGATGCAGCATCACCTTGTCCTATTTGTTCATTTGTTACAGTATTCTCTATCAGGGCTGTTACTTCAGTCTGAATTTGTCCCGCTAGGTTTTGTTTTGCTAGTTCTTGAGCCTGCATTTTTGCAGCATCATAGTTGCCACCAACACTCATGGCTTCAGCCATAAAAAATAGAGGGAACCCTTCTGAATCATATTGATATTGCATCATATATGATTTATCTAACTGTTTCTCTAAGGGCAGTGCACCTGGTGCCGCTTTCCATCCTTCTTTTGCAAGACGTTTTGCTTCTTTTCGAGCATCTTTGCTTGCCTTCTCGTTGAGTTCTTTTTTTGATGCTTTCGCGATTTCTAATCTTTCCTTACGCTGCTCCTTTGTCGACTGTGCGTAAGAAATGATTGATCCTAAAACTAGCACCAATACGATGAACCTCCATAAAAAGTTTTTCATTGCAGGATTGTGATAATGTATTAGTGTTGGCAGACTCACAATCCAACAAATTAAGAAAAAAAAGCGTGAGAGTCTTTACTATTGCTCGTCCCACTTTTCTGAGGCTCTGACATTGCCCATCGGAATTGAACGAGCAACGAGAGGCCTCACGCAAATATGTAAAAAGTGCGATCGGCAAATTTGCTTCCATCTCGAAAGGCTACGCCGAAACACGATAATTTTACATATCCACAAGCCATCTACTGTTGCCACATTCTTGATTCCGTTTAAGAAACTGTCAGATTTCAGAAAAGTCAAGAATGAGCGTAGGTAAACGCTTCTTATTACTATGTCCGCATCCCACCCACTTTAACCCATATCGGGCCTCTGTGTGCGATATGCGTTGCAAAACTACAAAAAGTTTTTAAATGTTGCACTATGCTGCAAGTAAAAAAAATTTACTTTAGGACGAATTTTAGTCTCTTTTTCTTTTCGCAAAAAGTTTATATCCACTTATAGAACAGAAAGCGATGTTTAATAATGCGACGAATGAAAGACCCGCTATGGCCCATCCGCCAGGATACCCTAAAACGATTATAGAATAAGCAATGAGACAATATCCTATAGTATACAGCATTATGAACAGTTGAGACATGACGGATAGTTCCCTATCGTTACCGAAACTGCTCAAGCCGCAAAGTATCAATATGACCCCGGTGCCTATGCACAGACCTCTGGTCAAGAAAGTTATTCCGAAACACATAATGCCCTGCCCGAACCACCATAAACACGAAAACAACCGAACCGCCCGTCTCATCTCTCCCCTCCTTCCCATAACAACGCACCCACAGATTATATGGCAGATAAGAAATTATGAAATCAATATATTGTTGAATCTGGGATATATTTTCTAATTCTTGAGTTTGAAAGCCACCACATGATTAAGCATAATTTATTAAATTTTGCGTTGAAGATTGTGCTGTCACCTCCTGAAAATGCAATAGCGTCATCCGAATTAAAAACATTTACGCCATCCGAATTAAACACTGAAAGATCGGTGTATAATGTAAAATCGGACGTTCGGTGTACTTTTTTCATATTAATTGCTTCGGCTGAAATCGTGTCAAATCCCCATGATAAGAGATTGTTAATATGAATAATAAATTTTGTGGTATCAAAAGGGACAGAATCTGATATTTTGTCAAGATACTTATCTCCCGTATAACCAACCCGTCCTGAATATATTCGATAAGTGCTGTCTATCCTTGCTATTAAAGACCAAGAATACCCATAATGACCATATGAATAATAAATTACAGGTCTGTCCTTCAGCAAAGTATACAACGAATCAGGCAAAATTTGTTGTAAAATATTACTTGATGTAGTATTACTCAAATTTGACATAGAATTCGCCAAAATTGAGAATAAGAAGGAAAAAATTAATAGTATAGGGATAATAATAATTTTTTTCATCGGAAAGAGGGTAAGAGTGATGGATCTGGAACAATCTTTCTTTCCGGTCCATGATTTATTCCGGTATTAATAAAATGAATTCCCATTACTCTAAGTATCAGGTTCTCCGTTCGTATTGCTTGAACGTGCTGTTGATCATTGCCCAATCCGGTAGCGTTGGATCTTCCATGTCCTATTATTTCATGTCCGGTAGTTACGGCCCTTCCATTGGGGTGCTCTCCATTTAGAATAATAAGAGAATGAGAACCATTTTTGGTGAGGGTAGTGACCCCACCTCCCCCTTCGTTTACAATTAACTCAACTGGCAGTCCTCCATTTTTTTCTAGGATTAATGGCATATATGGACCAATATCTCCGTTCATAAATGCAGGCAAGAATGCGTCCTCTGCTTGATTTGATAACACTCCGGATCCTTGGATATATTCTACTTTATGCACATCATTAGAGTTGATAGTATTGACTACCATTTCTACTAATGCCTTTTGGTCTTCATTTAATGTTCTTCCACTGAATGCAGAAGAAAGGGCATCTTTAGAAATCGGCGCAAAAGATTTACCATTTTTTTTCTTCCCGGATTGAACAATAAGATTTCTGAAGTTATCAAATTCATTACCTGGGAACATAGTTTTAAAGTCTTCTACTGCCTTAGCAGCATCCTCTTTAGTCACTCCCTCTATTACACAACCGGTGGGATCAATGCAATTCACAGGGTTTCCACCACAATATGAATATGGCGAAAGATGAGAATACGCTTGGCTACTTAGTGGATAAAGTAACGCAATTAATAATAAGTGTAAATATTTCATTTTGACAGTATTTTTTCTTGTATATACTTCTGAGTCTCTATTGCTTGATTTTTTCGACGCACTCTGATTTCTTCTGTTTCTTCTGTCATATATGTATGATCGAACCTCCATTTTGTCTCATCCATTAGGCGTAGCAAATAAACCGCATAATCATCAATAATATTTCCGGTCTTCATTAGATAATCCTTAATTATTTGTTCCAAAGACTTACCACATATTATCAATGCATTTGGATTCATCGGATAGAACTCTAATGATCTGCTTGCGCAATAATAAGTAAACTCATCATATCGATGAAACTTTTCTTTATATCCAAAAGCGAGTTCGGCCATTTGACTGGCAACTGTCTGAAAATCTGTTAAAGGTGTCATATATGTACCGACAATCACAGCAGAATCACATATTTCAAAATCCTGCTTTATCCACCATGATGGGTTCATCTGATTAGTCGTCAATTCAAGATTTATCCATTCTTCCGGCGTAAATTTATCCTCATCTTTATACATAATATAACTATGCCGCGGAGCGTAAGCCAATGACACATCGGCATTTAATTCATTTGCAAGGATTTTATACAGCCAAGGGAGTGATCGACATTGACCTTTATGTGTTTTTAGCGTCCTGCTGACAAATTGTCGCTCCCATGGCTCACTATAAATTGAAAATGTTTCAAAGTCATAGGTATAAGGTGTATAGCCATTCCCAGACAAGGGACTGACTATATATGAACTTATGGCCAATTGCATGCCTGTTTTGTATGTCTCGAGTTTATTTACCTTATAAAATGAACGGATAAATGCCTTTATTCTATCAATCTCATTACAGAAATCTGTGTAATAATCCAATTTCCCCTCATAATATGCCCATTCGGCAAGAAATACTGCTCTTTTTATAGACAGACTATCCCGTCCGGCAAGCATTTCTGACATTTCATTGAAAGCGTATAAATAATAATCCTCAGTTTTTTGGGGTTGTGCTTGCACATGTAACTGAAAGAAAAGTAATATTATATATAATAACAACTTTTTCATATTCACAAAATTACAATTTAATTTTGAATATTTTGAATATGCAAAAGATGTTTAATAACATATTTTATCACAAACCTATGATTATTGGTCTCAAAGCCGATATTGCATAGACTACCATGACTAAAACCCTAACTGACAATGTTTACCGTCAGTCCTGTATGGCTAATTGCAATAAATATTTCATGTAAGAATGAAATATTTATCAAACAATACCCGTCTGTATAACAACGTCAGATGTGCGATTTGATCTTCCGATTAACGTCAGATGAAGTCAATGGTGTTGATTCACCCCTTAAAGATAGAGTTATGGCGTTAATTGGTGCCAATGATAGTATATCTAAACTCGCTTTATGAGTTATACGATTCTTTTCGCGAAAGCGCGGAAGCGATAAGAAACCGAACGGCGCAGATGATAAGATCCGTTCCCGAAAGCGCGGCTCCACCACTACTCCCTACTCTAAAAATAATTACGACTTCTTTTTGAAGAATTTTCCAATCCAAGCAGCCAGTATAGGCCCAAAAATACCGGCCACAGCCCCTGCAAAGCCCACGATTACATATTCTTGCCAACCTTTAGTAAACCAGTTTCGATCCAAAATAAGGTTTAGCAAATAACACATAAAAGCCATGAAAGCCCAGACTATGACGAAAGCCAATATAAGGGTGAGGTTCTTTTTCATAACTACTGCCAAGAGTTGTAAGTTCGACGGCAAAGTTACGAAATTTATTTCATGAAACATCCCGGCACGGAGATGGCGAAAAAATCGTGGAGAGGATTTTATCGGCTCCGATGTAGAGGGTAGCGACCATGGTCTTATGGCGGTGGGCGGAATAACGGCGGAAGTCCTCGGCGGAGTTTCCAACGGGGTGCGTTTGGTGGCGAGGGCCGGGTTTGGTTTATACGGCGATTTTTATTACCTTTGCCCTCGGACAGAACCATGGACGAGATTGTAATTAACAAACCGACTCTCCAGCAGTCGCGCGAACGCCTGACGGTGTTCCTTCAGCAACGCAAACTGCGCCGCACGCCCGAGCGCTTCGCGTTGCTCGAGAGGGTCATGTCCCAGACCTCGCACTTCTCGATCGAGGACTTTCATTCACGCCTCGAGGCCGAAGGCTCGTTCCACGTCTCCAAGGCCACGGTCTACAACACCATGCAGATTTTCCTCGAGGCCGGCATCGTCCGCCGCCACTCGTTCAACGGCCGGGCGCAGTATGAGCCGGTCGAGCCCGGTGGACGCAACCACCACCATCTGGTCTGCACACGCTGCGGCAAGGTCCGGGAAATCGATGACAAGAATTTAGCCGATGTTGTCTCGCACAAACGTTATCCGGGTTTCGAGCCATCTTACTTCTCGCTCTACGTCTACGGTCTCTGTCCCCATTGCCGACGCAGGAAATAGAAAAAAACTTTCACCAAAACATACGATTTCTAACAATCAAATCATCACATCAAGCAAATGAAAGCAGACGTACTCTTAGGTCTCCAATGGGGTGACGAAGGCAAAGGCAAGGTTGTCGATGTCCTGACTCCCCGCTACAACATAGTCGCCCGTTTCCAGGGCGGTCCCAACGCCGGACACACCCTTGAGTTCGACGGAAAGAAATTCGTTCTCCGCTCTATCCCCTCCGGCGTCTTCCAGCACGGCCAGATCAACATCATCGGCTCTGGCGTCGTGTTCGATCCTGTTCTATTCGCCCAGGAGGCCCGCGAACTCGAGGCCGCAGGCGTCGACCTCAAGGCCGTCCTCAAGATTTCCCGCAAGGCCAACATCATCCTGCCTACCCACCGTCTGCTTGACGCCGCCGGCGAAAGCGCCAAGGGCAAGTCGAAAATCGGCACCACCGGCAAGGGCATCGGTCCCTGCTACACCGACAAGATTTCGCGCAACGGCCTTCGTCTCGGCGACACCGAGGACAACTTCTCGACAAAATACGAGGCCGCCCGCCAGCGCCACCTCGACATGCTCGCCGCCCTCGGCGCCAAGGTTGACCTTCCCGCGCTCGACGAGGCCGAGGTCAAGTTCTTCGACGCCCTCAAGTACGTTTCCGATTTCGACCTCATCGACTCCGAGATTTATGTCAACAAATGTCTTGCCAAGGGCGAGAGCGTTCTATGCGAAGGCGCCCAGGGCACGATGCTCGACATCGACTTCGGCTCGTATCCCTTCGTGACATCGTCCAACACCGTCTGCGCCGGCGCCTGCACCGGACTCGGTCTCGCTCCCAGGCGCATCGGCGAGGTCTTCGGCATCTTCAAGGCATACTGCACCCGCGTCGGTGCCGGTCCCTTCCCCACCGAACTCTTCGACGCTACCGGCAAGGAAATGCGTGACCGCGGCCACGAATACGGTGCCGTCACAGGCCGTGAGCGCCGCTGCGGCTGGATCGACCTCGTCGCCCTGCGCTACGCCATCATGCTCAACGGCGTGACACAACTCATCATGATGAAGTCCGACGTCCTCGACACCTTCGACGAAATCCGCGCGTGCACGGCCTACGAAATCGACGGCGCAGTCACCTCCGATATGCCATACGACCTGAACCGTCCGGGCATCAAGCCTGTCTACACCACCCTGCCGGGATGGAAGACCGACCTCACCGCCTGCCATTCGGAAGACGAACTGCCAACAGTCTTCATGGACTATGTGGCATTCCTCGAGAAAGAACTCGATACCCCCATCTCGATCATCTCGGTAGGTCCCGACCGCACACAGACCATTGTGCGCTCCAAGGCACGCCTCAATCCCTGCAAATAATTTTTTAGCGAGCGCTCATATATTCGAAATACCATACAAAACCATCCTTAAACTGCCGGAACTATGGCTAAAGTCAAACCCTTCAAGGGCATTCGCCCTCCACGCGAACTCGCCGACAAAGTCGCCTCGCGTCCCTACGACGTCCTCAACTCCGAAGAAGCCCGCGCCGAAGCCGAGGGCAATCCCATGTCCCTCTACCATATCATCAAGCCCGAGATAGATTTCGCTCCAGGCACCGACGAGCACGCTCCCGAGGTCTACCGCAAGGCCGTCGAGAACTTCGCCGACTTCCGCCAGAAAGGCTGGCTCCGTCAGGACCCCGAAGAGCATTACTACATCTATGCCCAGACGATGGACGGCCGCACGCAGTACGGTTTCGTTGTCGCCGCCAACGTCGACGACTACCTGAACGGCGTCATCAAGAAGCACGAACTCACACGCCGCGACAAGGAGGAGGACCGCATGAAACATGTCCGCGCCCAGAACGCGAACATCGAGCCTGTGTTCTTCGCTTTCAAGGACAACGCCGTCCTCGACGAGATTCTGCGCCGCGTAACCTCCGCCCCCGCCGAGTACGACTTCACCGCCGAGGATGGTTTCGGACACCACTTCTGGATTGTCGAGGACCCCAAGGACATCGCCACCATAACGGCTGAGTTCGCCGCAATGCCCGCACTCTACATCGCCGACGGTCACCACCGCACCGCCGCAGCAGCACTGGTCGGCGCCGAGAAGGCCCGCAACAATCCCAATCACCGCGGCGACGAGGAATACAACTTCTTCCTGGCAGTGGCATTCCCCGAGAGCCAACTCAAGATCATCGACTACAACCGCGTGGTACGCGACCTCAACGGCCTGACTCCCGAGCAGTTCCTCGACAGGCTCCGCGAGAACTTCGACGTCACCGACAAGGGTACGGAAATCTATCATCCCGCCCGCCTGCACGACTTCGCACTCTACCTCGGAGGACACTGGTACGAACTCACCGCCAAGCCCGGACGCTACAACGATGCCGACCCCATCGGTGTGCTCGACGTGACCATCTCCTCCGACCTCATCCTGCGCGACATCCTCGGAATCACTGACCTACGTTCGGACAAGCGCATCGACTTCGTCGGCGGCATCCGCGGCCTCGAGGAACTTCAGCGCCGTGTCGACTCGGGCGAGATGGCAATGGCGCTCGCCCTCTATCCCGTTTCCATGAAGCAACTCATGGACATCGCCGACTCGGGCAACATCATGCCTCCCAAGACTACGTGGTTCGAGCCTAAACTCCGTTCAGGCCTGATCATCCACACACTCGACGACTGATTTCAGGACTCGATCATACACAGCGGTGGGTCATGCGGTGGATAAACCACTCGCGGCTCACCGCTGTTAATAAGTAACTCTTAAAAATTAGTTTATATTATTCATGAAGTAACTGGTCTTTGGTGCAGCGATGAAATTCTTGTCTTTTGGCCGCTTTCCGTCCTCGTCATCAGGCTTGTAGACCACTACAAGCCATCTTCCTCGAACGAAAATCAATCCAAAATCCTTCAAATTTCATTCACTGCTAATTTTTGCGAGTTACTTACAAAGACAGAACCGAAGTGTTAAACAAAATCGAACAACTATGCGTAAGACACTGTTACTAACCCTATTGTCTCTCTTAACGGTCTTTGCCGCCGGCGCCGCTCCCAAAAGGACAGGCTCCGCCGTCAAGGCTCCGGATTTCGCTTACCCGAAAACCGTCATCGCAGACGCCGAGAAGGCTTACGATGCCGCCTTGAAAAGCGGCAACGAGAAAGACCAACTGAAGGCCGCCATCCAAATCTATCTGGCCGACATATCCATTGACAACTCCTCGTCGGACAAGTCCATCAGGGCGTTCGACAAGCGCGTCAGCAAGTTCGGGACGAAGAGCGTAAAGGCCGTCGCCACGCTCTTCAAGGCCTCGGCATACGAATTCGCCCTGAATCAGGACCGATACAAATACAGACAGCGCGATCTGCCCCTGACGCCACGTCCCGCCGACCTCTCCGAATGGTCCGAGGGAATGTTCAAGGCAGTCATAGACTCGCTGGCACGCGAGGCATACAGCCTCTCCGACAAGACACCCATCGAGGAATTCGAGGGCATAGTCATCGCCGACGACCTGACCCGCAGTTTCTTCCCCACCGTCCGCGACTTCGTCGCCACCTACATGATTGGCAACATGCCTTATCTTAGGACTGCCAAAGAAAACGCTGAACTATGCAGGGAAATTGCCGACATGCATCCGTCTCACAGCAATCCATGGTATGCATGGAACACGCTTGCCATCACAAGTGACAATAATCTCATTGGGAAAAAAGAAACGGAAGCCTACCTTGACCTGTATGAGTCACAGCCTCAGGAAACTGGACGAGCATACACACTTAACAAAATCCTTTTCAACCTTAGCAATATACGCAAGACTCATGAGCAGCAAGTCGCATTCGCCGATTCCGCCCTGACGGTATTCAAGGGCTACTGGATCGAGAACCAGATTGTAAATACGCTCAATGAACTTCTCAACCCGTTTTTGTCGATTTGTTCAAAAGGAGAAAATGCAGCCGCAGAGAATGAGAAAGTAGCACTTAAAATCGAATACGCCAATACTCGTTCCGCCATCATACGCATATACAACTTCAAGGACAAGAAAACTGCCCAATCAGCATATAAATCCGGTTTAGGAGCCTATAAGCCCGTTCAGGAGTACAAGATGAATTTCGGAAGAATATCTTCCGACACCCGTGACACGACACTGACCGTTACACTTCCAAGAGGATGCAATGCAATTGTCGGAGATATGCCTGATGCCGACTACAAGAAAGACCCCCCCCTTTATATTGACGCTTATGAACTCTCTCCTGTTGTGGTAACCCAAGGCAAGCGCCGTGTACTTTACGTTCTGGACGCATCTACCGGCGCTCCGGTAAAGGACGTTACCGCTTCGGCTGTAAGTACCCGAAAAGGTAATAAAGTCACAACGCTCGGTAAGACCGATTCAAACGGTCGCTTGATATTTGACTGCCCCAAAGAAAGTAACCTGAGACTTACCTATCGCAACCATTCCCACACATACAAATCGGTCTACTTCCATAACTACTCCGAAGCAAGAGAGAATCGAAACAATATAGGCATTACGACCGACCTCGGCGTGTATAAACTTGGTGCGGAAGTACGCTATGCGGGATTTGTCGCCGATACTCTCGGAGCAATTGCAGGTCAAGAAATTGAAGTTGAACTCCTTGACACTGAATATAAAACTATCTCAACCGCTGAAGTCAAGAGTGACAGTTTCGGTCGCTTCACAGGCTCCTTCAAACTCCCTGAAGAGACTCGTACAGGCCAGTTTCGGATCCAGGCTTCAGACGAAGATAATGGATACGATTATACCTATTTCCAAGTAAGCGATTTCAAGATGCCCGCATTTAAGGGCGATTCGATAGCAGTCTACGGCGCAGGACCGACCAAACCCTACATCACCGCAGAAGGCCGAATCATCACATATTCCGACTTCCCTGTTTCCGATGCCCGAATCAATATCAAAGTAAATAGCGTTGACAGCATTTTCACTACTACAACCGACCTGTACGGACGTTTCTCGCTACGCGTAGACAGTGTCTTCGACTGCGAGGATGTGGCAACTCTTGACAAGAAAGAACTAATCGAACTTCCTTACGAAGATTACTCTGACAATTCCAATGTAACAATAAGCGCCACGTCGCCTGACGGAACAACACTTGAGGTTTTCAACGGAAATGTCTCACAATATCCGAACAAACTCGAAGTGAAAATCAAGGACACACCGATTGATTCGGACAGTGTGCTGACAGTTAAAGCGACCCTCCTTTCACCGCAGAAGAAAGAAATCAAGGGGGATCTTGTATGGCGCATTGAAAACGAAAACGACTCGACAATACTAAGCGGAAAGGCAACTACCGGGGACATAAACATCGACATGACGTCCCTTAAACCGGATTCGTATCAATTAAAAATCGCACCTGCCGACGCACTTGCAGAAGTATCTAAAAGGGAAATTACTGTCTACTCCATGCGTTCGGACTCTCTTCCCGAAGGTGACCTGATCTGGTCGCCTGACAGGATCATGAAGGCTGAAGGCGGAAAACTGACTGCGCGAATACTTGTCGCCTCGCCCGGCGCAAACATATTCTACGGCCCATCGGACAGTCCAACAGATTACAAACATGAATTTCTGAGCGCCGGATGGCATACGCTTTCAGTCAAACCCACATCCAAGGAATCGAGCGAAGTCAAAGTATTCTCACTCCGAAACATCAAGGAGTCCACAATCTCATGGGACGTTCCTAAAAAACCACAGGAACCGAAACTGAATCTCACCATAGAATCGTTCCGCGACAAAGTCTATACCTCAGACAATGAGAAATGGACACTTAGCGTGAAAGATGATAAGAACCGTCCTGTCGAAGCCGCGATTGTTCTCGATGTGTATAACTCCCGTCTGAACGTTTTCGAGGCGCCAGACAATCTTATGCCGGCAAGAGCATTCATTTACAAAATAAATCCCAGTTTCAATTTCCAGGGACGCGGATGGAGTATTCCATTCCAGATTGACGGAGAGTACAAAACGCTTCAAATCAAGGCGCCACTCTGGCCGACATGGAATACCTACAACTTAGGTATATTCTTAGATATGAACCTCATGCGAAGCGCTTCAGAATCCAAGCGCTTATATGGCGCCAGGGCCCCAATGGGTTTTGGTGCAGCAGATTTAGGATTAAAATTAAATGACGAAATGACAGTTGCCTATGGCGTAACACCGAGAAAACAAAAAGTAGCCGCGACTGGAATAGAGGTTTTGGAGGAAAGTGTCGTGGTTAAGGAAGATGCCATGGACAGCGCGGAGGCTCCTGAGGAAGAGGCCGAGGCAGGCAGTTCCGAGAAAGTGGAGGTGAGGGACAGCGGGGCGCCGGATGTGTTCTCGGCACTGTGGATGCCGTCGATCGTGACGGACGCACAGGGCCGGTACGATCTGGACTTCAAGGTCCCGAACGTGCTGACCACATGGCAGGTCGTTGCAACGGCCTGGGACCGCAAGATGAACTCGGCGCATTTCAACAAGACCATTAGCGTCTCCAAACCCGTCATGGTCTCCGCCAACATGCCGCGCTTCGTCCGCGCCGGTGACCGTACGACCGTCATCTCGACCGTGATGAACAACACCGACGCGCCCATGACCGTCAGAATCAACGCCGAGGCCTTCGACGTCGAGACAGACAGCACCTTCGCAACAATCACCCGCGACCTTAGCATCAATCCCGGTGCGAAGGAAACGGTCAGCAATGACATTAACGTGCCGGTGTCGATGCAGAACTCTAAACTCGGCTTCCGCGTGACAGCCATCAGCAAGGATTACAGCGACGGCGAGCAGATAGCCGTTCCGGTGCTTGACGCCGAATCGTTCGTGCGCGAGGCCATCAACTTCTACCTCAATCCGGGCGACACAGAATACTCTACCGACCTTCCCAAAGCAAAGGGACGCGACTTCAAGAGCGAATTCACATTTACGGCCAATCCCATGGCCACCATCCTTGACGCGCTGCCCACACTGTGGAACGATCCCTTCCCGACAGCCACATCGCTCTCCACAGCATACTACGGCGCAAGAATAGTGCTCTCAATCGCAAAAGAGCATCCATCGGTAGCCGAGAAATTCGACCTCAAGGAAGTCGAGAAGCAGTCGGAAGACGCCCTGAAGAAACTCTACGACCTGCAGCGTGCAGACGGCGGCTGGGCATGGGGCTCATGGTCATCCGAATCATCCATTTGGGTTACCACGGCCATCCTCGACAAATTCTACGACCTAAGTCGCCTGAACTATCTGCCCGATAACAAGAAACTTCGCGAATCGCTGACAAGCGCAGTGCGCTACACCGACTCGCGGGTCCGCGACTACGACCTTACCTATGCGATAATCCGTCCCGAGTTCAACAGCCTGACACTGCCGTCGCTCAACGGACAGAAAGTGATTGACAGGACCCTGAACGACATCACGCGCCAGTGGAAGAAGTACGACGCGGACGCAAAGGCCCTCTCGATCATCGCCCTTGCCAACAACAACCGCATGGCTACAGCACGCGGCATCATCAAGTCGCTCGACCAGTTCGCATACGACACACCTAAAAAGGGAACGCAGTTCCGCAACGAGCGCTCGCTCATCGCCTACGGTCATCTGCTCGAGGCTTACGCCGCAGCCGACCCGAAGTCGCGCATCATTGACGGACTGCGCCAGTACCTCATCGTGCGCCGTCAGGCGACCGACTGGGGCAACAGAGGCGTGACCGCATACGTCGTATCGTCCTTCCTGAACTCCGGCACACGCTGGGCACAGCCAACGGTTAACCCGGCACTCTACCTCGACAACAGCACGACTCCAAGCACAATGTCGGCACCAGCCGGCGATGCGATGGTCTACAGCGCCACCCTTCCCACAGACGCCAAGAACCTTCGCCTCGATGTAGGCAATGCCGGAGTTCCCTCGTACGGCGCCATCGTCACCTCATACGTCGCCCCGATGCAGGACATAAAGGCCTACAGCGAGAATGACGAGATCTCCGTCGAGAAACGCCTTCTGGTACGCGACGCCTCCGGCCACATGCAGGATGCTCCCAAAGTCCTGCAGGTAGGCCAGACCGTGACAGTGTCGATCACACTGAAGACCACACGCCCGATGTCGTATGTCAACGTGACCGACCAGCGTCCCGCAACATTCGAGCCCGTCGACCAGATGTCGCACTACGTAGGTCCGTCATTCTGGCGAGCCTCAACCGGCAACGACGTACCTCACTACCGCGAGAACCGCGACGCATCAACACGAATCCTCATCGACTATCTGCCCGAGGGCACACATGTCATATCGTATGACGTGACAGTGAACAACGCCGGCACATACGCCTCCGGCATCGTCACGGCAACATGTGACCGCGCACCGAGCCTGACCGCCCATTCCGCGGGTTCGGTTCTCGAAGTAAAGCCGTAAGCCGCAGGCAAACAGCCGATTGTTTACCAACAATTTCAATGTACTCTATCTGTCGGAGCAGCCCAAACGGTTGCTCCGATGCTTTTTATTCATTACAATGCTATATTATAGCAGATTATGAGGGCGGATGCAAGGAATCCAGTATAGACAGCAGACCCTGCAGGACACGAGGATCGCATCGTTTCCTTCCTCCAGAAGCGGCTCTCTGACCGACATCTCCGTCACGGATGTTCCCTACCCTTACCTTGCTGACGGGAATAGAACGGTGGATGGGATGACTACCCGGCTTAAAAGAATTACCGAGGTGACGTCCCTTTGAGGATTTAGACATGTTTGCAAGTACGGCGTTGACCTTGTCCGACATACTTTCCATAAGGGCCTCCATAGCCTCAAGACGGGCTTCGAGGGCCTCAAGCCGTGCATTGTTGCTTTCGATTGACTGAACAATAGAATTCATAGTTTTGTGTGTTTTTAAATGATTAAGACTGAGTATAAAATTAAATCTGACGCAAAGGTATAATACTGTAAATGAGAAAATCTCGCTCCGGCTGAATAGATTGGCAAAATTAAAATAGTTTATGTATGACGGGAATTAATTTTGCACATACCAATACAAACAAATCTCAATGAATCAAAGGCATAAAAAAATCCGCCGACGCCGGACACTTTGCGTGCCGGAGCGTTGGCGGATGTATTGGGATAATCTTAGGGAGAATCAGAGGATAGTCTCGACAGTGGCGAGCATACCCTTGGCCTGAATCTCATTGAGGAAGTCGGTGACCATATCGGTGAGACCGGGAATCTTGTTGAGGTCGCCATGTTCCTTCCAGATGAGTTCGTCAGCGGCGAGAACGCCTTCAGCAACCTTGCGGGTGTCGCCGGTAGCCCAGAGTTCGGTGAGGAGATCCATAATCTTCTTGTCGTCGTTGGGAACGATGTCGCTGCCGTCGGCACGCTTGCCACCCTTGTAGTAGGTGATGATGGCGGCGAGACCGAGAACGAGGCCCTTAGGAAGTTCGCCCTTGCGCTCGAGGTAGGTCTTCAGGCCGGGGAGATCGCGGGTCTGGTATTTGGGGAAGGAGTTGAGCATGATGCTCGTTACCTGATGGTCGACGTAGGGGTTGTTGAAGCGCTCGAGAACGCTCTCGCCGTACTTCTGAAGTTCGTCCATGGGAAGGTTGAGAGTCTGCATGAGTTCCTCGAACTGCACCTTGTGGATGTACTTGCCGATGACGGGGTGGTTGCAGGCATCGCGCACGATGTCGACACCGCTGAGGAACGATACGGGCGAGAGGACGGTGTGGGGACCGTTGAGGAGTGTCACCTTACGCTCGTGATAGGGAGCCTCGCTGTCGCAGATGATAACGTTCAGACCGCCCTTGTCGGCGGGGAATTCGGCACGGAGTTCCTCGATGCTCATGTTGTCGGGACGCTCGATAACCCAGAGGTGGAAAGCCTCGCCCTGAACAACGACGTTGTCCTTGTAGCCGAGTTTCTCCTGGATGGCGTCAATCTCCTTGCGGGGGAAGCCGGGGACGATGCGGTCGACGAGAGTAGCGCAGACGTAGTTGTATTTGAGGAACCATTCCTTGAAGCCCTCGTAGTCGGCGCCGAGCTCGTCCTTCCAAAGTTCGATGTACTGCTTGATGCAGTCCTTCAGATGGTGGCCGTTCTCAAAGATGAGCTCGCAGGGCATGATGATGAAGCCGCGACGGGGATCGCCGTTGAAGGTCTTGTAGCGACGGTAGAGCAACTGGGTGAGTTTGCCGGGATAGGACGAAGCAGGCTTGTCGGCGAGCTTGCACTCGGGGTCGAAAGTGATGCCGGCCTCGGTGGTGTTCGAGATTACGAAGCGCATCTCGGGCTGATCGGCAAGGCCCATAAAAGCGTCAAACTGCCCCCAAGGCTCGAGGCCGCGGGAAATGACGTCGATGCGTTTGTATGAGTTGACAATCTCTCCGTCGAGACGGCCCTGCAGATTCACGTTGTAGAGATAATCCTGCGCGGCGAGGAGTTTCATCGCGAAGTCGTTGGGTGTGCCCTGAATGATGACTACAGACGAGTTGAAGTCTGTGGTCTCGTTCATGTTCTTGATGATCCAATCGACGAAGCAACGGAGGAAGTTGCCCTCGCCGAACTGAATGATTCGCTCGGGAGCGACCGCCTTGGGAGCGGTGAGTTTGTTCAGTACTTTCATGGTGATGAAAAATTGTTATGTTATTGATTGGTTTTAGTTTGTCTTTGAATTACTGTCGAGGAATCATTTTGCGGGATTCCAGGACTGGGCTCGGGTGAATACCTTTTCGGGGGTGATGTCGCGGACTTCCCTGGCGGTAAGTTTCTTTGCCCAGGAGACACGGTCAGCGGAGGCACCGGGACCCTTGCTACCGTACTCGCCATAACGCGAGGTGCGCTCGTTGTCGGCGCTACCCCAGTTGTTCCAGCCTGCGGGGACGATGTGCGAACCCATCTCGCAGTCGATGAAGTAGGTGTTGGCATAGGGACGCCAGGGACGGCCGAGATAGACCTTGGTGACACCGGGGTCGGCTGTCAGGCGACAGTTCCTGAAAATATAGCCGTACTCGGTATCCTGCGGAGTCGAGGCGGCGGTAACATAGGAATTAGCCTTGCTGTGCAACTCGCAGTTCTCGAACCATGCCGTCGAGGGACCGAAGATGAAATCGGTGGTGCCGGCGATGTAGCAGTTGAGGAAATTAAGGAAAGTTCCCCGACCGCCGGTGTAGAGCGTGTCCTGATTGCCGTCAAGACGGACATTCTCGAAACTGAGGTTGTCGCCCTCGGTGTGAAGAGCCACGGCCTGACCGACAGGACCGGCAGTGTTCTCGATGGTCATGTTCCTGAAGGTAAGATTCTTGCCGTCGACACGCATGGTGTAGGTGCGGAAGGTTCCCATGTTGTCACGTCCGGCGTAGTCGTTGCAGCGGATGATGACCCCTTCGGGGCTTTCGCCGATGAAATCGACATTCTCAATCCATGCGGGAATAATAATTTTCTCGTTGTAGACGCCATTCTTGATATTGACCGTCACCTTGTAGTCCATAAAGGCACGGATAGCCTCAAGGGCCTCGTTGATGGTGCGGAAATCGCCCGAACCATCGGCAGCGACGGTAATATTCTTCATATAATTGGCCGCTTCGGTGCGGGCCGGAAAGAGCATGGCTAGGAGAGCAAGAGCAAAGGCAAATAATTTAGGTTTCATGTGTAAGGTTTATTATTCGGCAAATATACGAAATTCGGGGAAATAAATCGGCATGGAGGAGGGATTATTTCAGACGGCGGACAGTGGCGGGGAATATGCGGGCGGGAGCCTCGGACCAGTTCTCGACAGTCTTCTTCCATGCCTTGTAATCCTGGGGATTCTTTGGATTCATGGCCGAGTTGAAGATGACATCGTAGGAGATGTGGCCGTTAGCATCGGGGCGAAGTTCGACAAGATAGTTGAGGTCATCCTCGCGCACGGCTGCGACATTGGCAGGATTGACACGCAGACCAATGCCGAGTGTCTCGGTGAGGTCCTTGTGAGCCTTTTCGGGGATGTTCTGGCCCCAGGAGGCAGCCACGCCGTCAGGACGGACAAAACCGTTACGGTCGGTGTTCGGTGCCTCGGGGACAGTCCCTGTCGGTTCACCGATCTTCTGTATTCCTGTGCAGAAAATCTGGTCGGCACCGGGACCGGTGAGGTCGATGTCAACGGAGAACCAGGGATTCATGCCATACTGGGTATAGCGCTGACGCATGTTGACACGGCGACCGTTTATCTGCCAGCCCTGGTCCTCGACCTCGACGATAGCGCGGACCGGACCGGAAGCAATGACCTTATAGGCGCGATTCGTCACTGTGTCGATGGTCTGCGGCTGGCCGGCGGCGAGGCCACGGAACGAGCCTGCGGCAATAGACTTGCCGGCCCAGAGGATGTCGCGGCCAAAACCCTTGTCAAGATACTGCTCGCGGGTGGTATAGAAACCTGTTGTATCGAGTTCCAACTGACGTTTCTTCTTGCCGTAGAGGTCGATGCTCTGGCGGTTGTCGACATAGATACGCCAGGCATTGTGGATACTCTCGACACAGGGGCCGTGACCGTAGACAGTGTTGTATATCACCTTGTTGTCAGAGTTGCCGGGATAGGTGACAGCGGTGACAAAGGGATATTTCCTGCGTTCATCGCGAAGTCTGATGTAAGCCCGCGATTTGGGTTCGAATGTCTGGGGTCCGAAACCGCTGTTCAGAGTGACCTTTATGTGCTTGTCGTGGCGGGCATCGATATTCAGGAGGAAACAGAGTTCGTCAGCGACACCGTCGCCGTCAAGGTCGTCGAACTGGAACGGGATGTCGTGCGAGCCGTAGACATTGGCGGTAGTGACCTCGCCATATTCGGCCAGAGGAAGGACTACGGGAATGCCGGTGACGCGGCGGTCGGTATTGTTGGACACGTCAACCTGAAGCACTACAGGTTCGGATGCATAAGCGCCAAAAGCGGCGGCAAGAAGCGGCAGAACAAGGAATTTTTTCATGACGGATTATTTGTAGATGGAATCATAATAGGACTGTCTCGAGCCGGGAGCGGTGATATCGATGGCGACCTTGCCTTCGGGATCATACTTTTTGGCCCATTTCTCATACTTTCTGTAAAGTTCGGCAGGCTCGCTGTTGTACCAGCCGTAACCGCCGCGACGCTCCTGACCAATCTCAGGCAGAGTCCTGCGGGGAACACCGTCGCGGTCACAGACATAAATCCTGCAGTCAGAGAGGTCATAGTAACGGCCCCAGACAGGTCCGGCGGCTGAATCGGGAACAAGATGCGAGTCGGAAGTCGGAGTCTTAGGCGTGCCGACATGCTCATAACGATAACCGAGGACCTTGTTGTCGTCGAACCACTTCATGGCGCCGTGGACAGCGGCCTTGATGCGGCTGTCGGGCGAAGGAACAGTCATAAGGAGACGAACAAGGCCGGCACTCTCCAAAGAGCAATATGACGGGAGTTCGTATGCGCGGGCCTTGGCAGGAGCATACGTCACATGGTCGTGCTGCTGACACCAGACAGTCGGCTTGCCGTCGACCATAATCTGAGTGGCGAGGATGCACTCTATACCCTTGTCAAAAGCCTTCCTGGCGCGCTCACGGACAGCATCGTCGACGAGATTTCCGCCAAAAGGCGCCTTCTGACGGAAGATGTCCTCAAGTAGGGTCATGGTATTTACCATGGCATTGTCGTTATAGGTGATGTGGACCTGATAGCCACGGGGATTAGGCCAGAACTGGGGCCAGCCGCCCTCGGGATACTGGCCGGAGAAGAGATATTCGAGTCCGGCAAGGAAGCCATCGCGGAAACGAGGCTCGCCCGTAGCCTGATAGAGAGCGGCAAGATAGCGCATCTGCGTGTTGGTTGCGGTGTTATCAGTGGTAGAATCGTCGGTACGATTGTGCTGGGTACGGACCGAGTCGAGTTCAGCCTCGGTGTGGGGACGTACCATGTCGATGTTCTTGGGCCAGCCACCGGTAACGCGCTGGTAGGCAAGAATCTGGTCGCCGATGCGTGAAGCCTCGGAGGTGGCGAGAAAGACCGGGTCGGATTTGCGGACGAGACTCTTCAAGGATGGAGATGCCGCGTCGGCACCGCACATTATGCAAAGTGAAATAAGGAAAAGAGAAAACTTTTTCATGTTCTTGCAAGAGTGATATTATAGGTTATGAGAGGAATTTACGGCACAGGTTTAAAACGGCACAGGGCCGCTTTCGGCGGCGAGGTCGACGGAACCGCCGCCAAGAGAGTCAGCGCCACCGAACGAAGGCCCGGTCATGGGCGAGGCCCCGAGAGCAGCATCCGGAGCATTCAGGCGAGAGCCCATCGAGTTCATCGACAACGAATCCTCCGACCAGTTCTCGAAACGCGTGAACTGGTGACGGAAACGCAGGGGGACATCGTCGACCGAGCCTGAACGGTGCTTGGCGACAATGAACTCAGCCTTGCCGCGGATATCATTGCCCGAGGCGTCTGTATCGCTGTGCAGATAGTACTCGGGACGGTGGATGAAGCAAACGATATCGGCATCCTGCTCGATAGCACCCGACTCGCGAAGGTCGGAGAGCTGCGGACGCTTGCCGTCGGTACGGGACTCGACAGAACGGTTCAACTGGGAAAGTGCTACGATAGGAATATCCAGTTCCTTGGCCAGTTGCTTCAACGAACGTGAGATCATAGAGACCTCCTGCTCGCGCGAGCCAAACTTCATGCCCGACGCGTTCATAAGCTGCAGGTAGTCGATGATGATGATTTTTATCTGATGCTCGCGGACGAGGCGGCGAGCCTTGGTGCGCAACTCGAAAATCGAGAGCGAGGGAGTATCGTCAATATAAAGGGGTGCACCCTCGAGATACTTGACACGGGCCATCAACTGGTCCCACTCGAGATTCGAAAGCTGTCCCGACTTGATTTTCGAGCCCTCGATCTCACAGGTAACGGAGATGAGACGGTTGACAAGCTGAAGATTAGACATCTCAAGCGAGAACACGGCGACAGGCGTAGAGTAGTTGACGGCCATGTTCTTGGCCATGGAGAGGACGAAGGCCGTCTTACCCATGGCGGGGCGCGCGGCGATAATAATGAGGTCGGAATTCTGCCAGCCGGAGGTCAGGCGGTCAAGAGCATCAAAGCCCGTCTGGAGGCCCGAAAGTCCGGAGGTGCGGTTGGCGGCATTCTGCATCTGCTGGATTGCCTGCGAGATGACCGGGTCAATCTGGGTGACATCCTTCTTGACGTTACGCTGGGAAATCTCGAACAGGCGTCCTTCGGCTTCCTGAAGGAGGTCATCGACATCGTTGCTCTCGTCATATGCCTTGGCTTCGATTGACGCGGCAAAATTGATAAGTTCGCGGGCAAGGTATTTCTGAGCGACAATGCGGGCATGGAACTCGATGTGGGCCGCCGAAGCGACACGGGAAGTGAGTTCGGCTACAAATACGGCACCACCCACCTCCTCAAGTTTGCCGTCGAGACGCAACTGCTCGGTAACCGTGAGCATGTCGATGGGCTTCTGAGCAGCGCCGAGATGCTGGATAGCCTCATAGATCGTGGCATTGGCGGGTTCGTAGAAACTCTCGGGCTTAAGCAAGTCGCATACAGTGGTGTAGGCGTCCTTCTCGAGCATAAGGGCGCCGAGGACGGCTTCCTCAAGGTCCTTGTCCCGAGGGGAGATACGGCCGCCAGTGTCATAAAGCGGGTTATGCTGAGGCTGCCTCCGCCGGGAAGCTGCACTGTTGTTATTATCAGGCATAGGTACTATTTTTCGAATTTAATATAAGTGAAAGAGAGAGGTTTATTCTATAAATAAATGTATGGAATAATATCAGGATTCGGGATGATGGTCATCACTGTCAGAGGTTCCGGGCTGATCCTTGACAGCGGAATTATTGAATACATTGTCGACAAGCTTCTTAAGTTCGCCGGCATTGGCATGAATCTCATCGATGAAACGGCCGAGGATAGCGCGACGCTCACCGCTGACAGAGTCCGCTATCAGCTGGGTGTAACCCACGATAGCGTTGGTGGGCTCGGTAATCTCATGCACTATATCGTGTATGAAGTCGGTTTTCTGGCGGTCGGCAAGATTGGCCTTCTCCCGCGCGATGATCACGGACTGCTGCGCCTGACGTGCGGCATCACGCTCCTCCTTGAGACGCGTCTGATTCGCGACAAGCTCGTTAGAGCGTATGCGTGCGCGGCGCCATGCCAGATATAGCACTACAATCACGGGGATAAGCACCAGGAGACCTATGATGATGTACAATTGGGCACGCCGAGCCTGCTCGTCAGACAGTTGGCGGTTTTTCTCCCTGAGTTCGCTGTTGGCCTCGTACAATGACGAGTTGTTGTACAGAATCTGCAACTGAATCGTGGAATTGAATATCCTGTCATCCAGACGATCCTGAATCACCTGATTCATCTGGTCGAGGGCGAAAATAAGCGCCGTGGTATCGCCGGTGGCACGCGCGGCCTTGATATACTCGCGCAAGACAAGATTGCGCATAGTCTGGTTGGACTGTCTGTCATATGCCTTCTTAAGAAGGCTCATTGCCTCGGCATAACGGCCGTGAGCCATGTTCCAATAAATGTCGGCCCGGAGATTGTTATTCATGTCACTGCGTATCTCCTCGTTGCCATCGGCCAGGTCACATATCCTGGCGTATATTGAATCGACCTGCCTTAGAGTCAGGACATCGTAGCATGCCATCACCCTACGGTCATTGATATACCGATAGGTATCGAAGTTGCGGTAGACGCGTCCGCGAGCATGATAGTCCCTTTCGAGAGTGTCGCAAAACGCGTTGTACATCGAAGAGATACGCGCCGTGGAGGGCAGGTCGCCGGCAGTCAGGTAAGCAGTGGACACAAAAGTGTAGAACAGGCTGGACAGATAGGAATGCTTGCCCGGAAGCTGGTCGAGTAGACGCTCGAGTTCGATAAGTTTTCCTGTCAGAAGTTCGCCAGGAGCCGTACTCTCGAGGTAAATTGCCGATGTGAAGACGTTCTCGAACTTGTCGTATACGCTGAGATTCTTTTTCCCGCGGGTGTTATATTGCTGAAGCATATGCTGTATCTTCTCGCTACTGCGAGCACGCGTGACGCTATCACTGGCATAACGGACATCGTAGAAAATTTTCAGCAACTTGAAGTATGACTTTGTCTCACGCTTTTCCTCGCAGTCAGGCATTGCATCAAGTCTGGCCTCGTAAATTCTTGTAAGCGAATCGGTATTACGCGTGTTGGAGAGAAGCCTGCGTAAAAGATCAAACATGGCCCTGGTGTCGCCGGCTCGCCTGGCGACATGATATGCCTCCTCAGCCACATCATGATTTTTATGAATAGGAGATAGGTCATAGATGTTATACAGAATCCCGAGAGAATCAGCCGGCGTACGGACAGACGCAAGAGAAGCGCGAAGGCTGTCCATGATTTGTCCCCGTTGAATCACGAGATCGGACCTGCCGCCACATATACCCGATACAGGGACGAAAAGCAGCAACGCAAGAAGGAATATGTATGTTTTATGGCGCAACATGATCATTCGATGTTTTTGGAACCGCTGCCGGAAAGAGTGTTGCCGGAAATAGGGAAGGTAAACACGAAGCGCGCACCCAAGGTGTAGGAGGTGTCGACACAGATGGATCCACCAATGAGTCCTGCCATAGCGCGACAGACGTACAAGCCGAGACCTATTCCCTGGGTTCCGGGATTTAGTTTCTCGAAACGTGAGAAAATAATCTCCTCCTTACCCTGGGGTATGCCAGGTCCGGTATCACTGACGGAAACAGTCGCAGTTCCGGTTGTCCGGTCAATCGAGTATTCAACGTCAATATGACCGCGGGGCGTAAACTTGGCGGCATTTAAAAGCAGGTTCAGGATAATCTGTTCCACGCGCTTCGAGTCGGAGTCGACTCTATCCGATACGTCGGGAGTCATATCCTGAATATTCATCACGACACCCTCGGCCAGCTTGTCACGCATGGTGGCGGCGGCAATGCGCACGGCGTCACCAAGAGAGAAATTGTTGACAGAGACATTGATTCGGGCATGCTCGGCGTCGGCAGAGTCGAGAAGATCGTTGACAAGAGACTGGAGCAACTGCGAGTTATCACGGACCACCTTAATATATTCCTGCAGCCGTACACGGTGCGTCTCGTCAACCGAATCGATTACAAGCTGAGCGTAACTGACGATGGCATTGGTAGGCGACGCTATCTCGCGGGTTATGTTCTGCATTATGTCGTTCTTCTTACGGTCGACCACCTTGGCATGTTCATTGGCGTGGACAATATTCTCATGAACCTTGCGCAACGTATCACGCTCGGTTGCAATTGACTCGTTGACACGCCGCAGACGCAACTCCATTAGACGCGCACGCCGCCAGGCAAATCCGAGAACAATTATCAGAAGCACCAACAGAATGACAAACACCCACATGAAAAGCATCAGACGGTCACGCGACTGGTTGGCAAGGGCCTGATTGCGTGCGGCAAGGTCGTCGTTGTCGTAGTGAAGATTGCTTGTGTTGTAAAGAATCTGGAGTTCGTTTGCCGCGTTACCGACTTTATCCCGGGCACGGGCGAGTAACGAAGCATTATACAGTTCCTGGGCATGAAGCCGGTCTTTCGTGTCACCAACAGCCTTTGCGGCCCTGACATACATAGGGAAAAGAATGTTCCAGCCCTTTGTCGTGGCAGGCTTATCCATTACGTCACGGAATATGCGCAGGGCGCCCGCATAGTCTCCCCGTGACATGAGATGAAAAATCTCAGGACGACGGTTTGTGCTGAACATTCGGGCTATTGTCGGATGTCCGGCGATTATGTCACAGATTTCAGAATAATATTCTTCAACCTGTCCGGGGGCAAGTTCGGGATACATACTCAACAGACGCTCGTATATTGCGTAACAGTAAGGATCGTTGGTGTAGAAGCGGCGCCCCTTGGACCTGATGTTTTTCTCAAGGTTGTCAAGAAGTTCCAGATATTTCTGGCACGACTGGATGACGACCTCACTCCTGTCATCCAACCTTATGTGGGCATCTATGGCAAAGTCGTAGTAAAGAGAGGCCAGTGCGACCTCATCGGACGGCAGCCGGTCGACAAGACCCTGAAGTTCGGCAAGTTTGTCGGTAAGAAGATCTCCCGGAGCCGCACTGTTAAGGTAATAACAGATGGCAAAAAGTTTTTCCGTGCGTTTCAGAATCTCAGAGTCCGGGATGTTGCGATAAGCCCGCATAAGGTCGCTAAGACGCTTGATCTGCAGTCGGCGCACCTCGACACTCGGGTCGTCGATATCCAGTCTTGTCCGGAGCAGACGTATGAAACTCAAGGTCTCACTCCGCTCACTGCCAGCAGGAATTCCTGTCGCAAGGTCCTGCGCGTAAGCGAGGGCAGAATCATTGTCGCTGTGCAGCCGGCAATAGTTACGAATCAGGTCAAGGCATGCCGGAATGTCATTCGCACGCCGGGCAAGAGGGTACATCTGATCGATGAGTTCCTTCTGTCTCCCGGAAGAAGAAACATCAAAGATATCGTACATTACCCTGAGCGAGTCCCGGACATTCTGCCGTGTTTTAAGAACCGCAGACAGAGAATCGGCTATTGCGGCATTCCGAACGGAAGAAGAATGCAGGCAGCCGGAAGGATAATGGTTGTTATCAGCCAAAGCCTGTCGGGGCAGCAGACCCAGGCAGGCAGACAAAAACAATATAAGTAATGATTTTCGGTATTCAGGCATTCTGATTGGTCAGGGCATATGAATCCAAGCCCACAAGCGTACAAAATTACCACATTTTTTTAAAAGGGCAAAGTTAAAATTTCACGTTCGTTCACATGAGGGCATGGACGAATGGAGTTTCGAGAGCGGACCGGATTTTTTTGATTTTGAGGGTTGGGGATTTTTGCGTAATTTTGCGAGATAAAACGGTCAGCCGTGAAAACATCCTTCAGCGTCTGTACCAAACCAGTCATTAAACAACAATAAACAATAGATATACATGGCAATAGAACTGAAAGGTCTGACCAAGCGTGCAGACAATTATTCGCAATGGTATAACGAACTCGTAGTCAAAGCCGACCTGGCCGAGCAATCGGCAGTGCGCGGCGCCATGGTCATCAAGCCCTACGGCTACGCCATCTGGGAGAAGATGCAGCAGACACTCGACCGGATGTTCAAGGAAACCGGCGTGCAGAACGCCTATTTTCCTCTTCTGATTCCGAAGTCCTTCCTCTGCCGTGAGGCAGAACACGTCGAGGGCTTCGCCAAAGAATGCGCCGTAGTCACCCACTACCGCCTTAAGAATGACCCTAACGGCAACGGAGTGGTTGTCGATCCCGAGGCCCGCCTTGAGGAAGAACTGATTGTACGACCCACATCGGAAACAATCATATGGGGCACATACAAGAACTGGATTCACTCGTGGCGCGACCTGCCCCTGCTCATCAACCAGTGGGCGAACGTCATGCGCTGGGAGATGCGTACACGCATGTTCCTACGCACCAGCGAGTTCCTATGGCAGGAAGGCCACTGCGCCCATGCCACAGCCGAGGAGTCGGAAAGGCGTACCGTCCAGATGATCAACATCTACGCGAATTTTGCCGAACAATATATGGCAATGCCCGTAATCAAGGGTGTCAAGACAGCCAACGAACGTTTCGCAGGCGCACTCAACACATATACGATAGAGGCCATGATGCAGGACGGCAAGGCACTTCAGGCCGGCACATCGCACAACCTCGGCCAGAATTTCGCCAAGGCTTTCGACGTGACCTTCGCCAACAAGGAAAACAAGCCCGAATATGTATGGGCAAACTCCTGGGGCGTTTCGACACGACTGATGGGCGCCCTCATCATGACACACTCCGATGACAACGGTCTGGTACTGCCGCCGCATCTCGCTCCAATCCAGGTGGTAATCATTCCAATCTTCAAGAATGCCGAGCAACTGGAGACCGTACGCAAGGCCGTCGATCCCATAATCGAGCGTCTGAAAGAACTCGGCGTAAGCGTGAAATTCGATGACGCCGACAACAAGCGTCCCGGCTTCAAGTTCGCAGACTACGAACTCAAGGGTGTGCCCGTGCGTCTGGCAATAGGCGCCCGAGACATCGAAAACGATACCGTAGAACTCATGCGTCGAGACACCCTTGAGAAAGAAGTCCTTCCCCTCGAGGGCATAGCCGAACACATTGCAGACCTGCTCGAGGACATTCAGAAGAATATATATCAGAAGGCGCTGAAACTCCGCGAGTCAAAGATGCAGATATGCGACTCGTACGAGGAATTCAAAGAGAAAATCGAGGACGGAGGTTTCTTCCTGTGTCACTGGGACGGTACCACCGAGACTGAGGAACGTATCAAAGAAGAGACCAAGGCCACAATCCGCTGCATACCTCTCGACGGTCCGGAGGAACCAGGATTCTGCATGGTAACCGGCAAGCCTTCGAAGCGCCGTGTAATTATTGCCCGCAACTATTGATTAACCTTCACCGCCAATGTTACCTGTCATCGCAATAGTCCTGCCGTGTTACAACGAGCAGGAGGCACTCCCGGTCAGCGCGCCTGTCCTTCTGGGACTGCTTGACCAGATGGCCGCAGAGGGCCTTGTCAGTCCGGAAAGTTATCTGCTTTGCTCGAATGACGGCTCTCGCGATGACACATGGCAGATAATCCAGCGCCTGCATGAAGCCGACCCGCGCGTAAAGGGCATTTCTCTGGCACATAACCGAGGCCATCAGTATGCCCTGCTCGCCGGACTTATGGCCGTGCGCGGCCGTTGTGACGCCGCGATATCAATAGACGCCGACCTTCAGGACGACCCGCAGGCAATAGTCGAGATGGTGCGCAGACTCCGCGAAGGCGACGATATAGTCTACGGGGTACGATCCTCACGCGCCACAGACACATGGTTCAAGCGGACCACGGCACACGCTTTCTACCGGTTCCAGAAGTCAATGGGTCTGGACACAATCTACGACCATGCCGACTACAGGCTCATGTCATCCCGCGCACTCGACCTGCTGAGCGAATACGGCGAGTCAAACCTATTCCTGAGGGGCATAATCCCGAGCATAGGACTGCGCAGTTCGATTGTGAAATATGCCAGAGCCGCCAGAGTCGCCGGAGAATCGAAGTATCCGCTGAAAAAGATGATATCACTGTCAATAGACGGCATCACCTCGTTCTCGGCAAAGCCGATGCGAATGATTTTCATGACAGGCCTCATACTTCTGCTCATCGACATCGTCGTGGCCATATGGGTTTTTTTCGCCTACTTCTCGCATCACGCGATCTCGGGCTGGGCATCACTGATGCTTTCGGTATGGTTCCTTGGTTCACTGATCCTTATCGGACTGGGAATTGTAGGTGAATATGTCGGCAAAATCTTCATCGAGGTAAAGAACCGACCGCGCTATGCCGTCAGTGAGACCATCTGGGACTGAAACAAGAACTTTAGAACATTACAATCAGAAAGTGGATTCCCGCACATTCAATACACAACTTGCCTCAAAGACCGGACTCAGCGCAAAAGAGGCCGCGGCTCTCAGTGACCGACTTGTCAGCACTATCTGCGAATCGCTCGCCGCACTCGACAACGTTGCGATTCCGGGATTCGGTAACTTTACCTCGGTCAAAACCGACGAGCATGTCGAAACCAATTCCATCAGCGGGAAAGCCATGCTGATGCCTCCATCCATAACCGTCAGTTTCGCACCCGGGGCGCAACTGCGTAAAACCGCCAACAAAGCATGAACCAGACTTTGCCTTTGCCAGCGATAGCGCGTCTTTTAGCCGCGTCAGCCAATATCGACGAAGCCAAGGCCATGGCTTTTGTCAAGGACTTTTTTGCCGCAATCACAGAAGGTCTTGCCAATGACGAAAAGGTTACCGTCAAGAATTTCGGCACTTTCTCACGCGGCAACATGGATCAGGCACCTGTAGTCTTTACACCAGACAGCGAATTCGCCGCCCGAGTGAACAGCCCGTTTGAGGCTTTCGCACCAATGGAATTGCCGGAAGGCATTGACATCTCCGAAATTTCAGAATCTTCAGACCCTGAACGACCAGCAGCCGAGGCAAACGAGAAAGATACCTTGGTTAATACAGAGGAAAACATAGGCTACGAGCCTACTCTGGATATTCCAAAGACTGAAGAAAAGGAGGAAATTCTCGAGAGCGTCTCGACAAGCATCATCGAAGAAGTCATTGTCGAAAAGTTCCATTCTGAGGAAGAAGAGACTTCTTCAGAAAATACCGAGACTGGGGAAGCAGAAACTCCCCAAGAATCCGAGGACGTACCTGAGATACCCGTAGAAGATAATCCGGCAGATACAATGTCTGAGGAAGTAAACAAGGGACCGGAAGAAGAGAATAAATACGCTGAAGAACATGATACGGGTGAAGACGAGCAAGTCTATATTCTTCCCCATCGCCGCCGTTCACCAGGCTCAATCATTGTCACCGCGTTCGTTTCTCTGATTATCGGTATGGCAATTGGTTCTGTCTGCGCATATCTGGGACATGACCGAATAGCAAGAGCACTTCACGAAGACACAGAAAGCCAAACCGAGAAAACGGGAAGTCACAGTTCCACAACAGACAAAACCATCAAACCGACAAAGTCTGTAAAGACAGTCGAAAACACAAAGGCAGCACCTGAGACCGCGAAGCAAGCGACTGAGGAAAGTTCAGTTGCCGAATCCGCACCTAAAGAGCCTGTCTACGATACAATCGGTCCGAAAAATTTCCTGACAACCATGGCGGGAAAATACTACGGCGAGAAGGAATTCTGGGCATACATATACGACGCCAATGCATCACATCTGCATCATCCCGACCGTATCAAACCCGGCACCCGCATCCTCATTCCGGATAAATCGACCTTGCCACTGACAGGCGACCACAAGGCTGATGTCCTGGCCGCCAAACGGCACGGCATGGCGATTTACAAGCGATTCAAATAAGCGCCAACACCAAATTTAACCGCTGTTCGGTAATAAACTCGGCTCGTCCCGGAATTATTGCCGAACAGCGGTTTTTATAATGCTCGGCACAGACTGCAGATTTAACATAGTTTCGAGGCTGGAAAGTGAACAAATGCGCGTCAAATGGCGTTTATACGATAAAAGTTCAGTTCTTTTCCTTTATACCTCCCTCTTAACCGAAATCATAAATCTACCTGATGAACTGAAACCAATTTTCGGAATGCAGACCCGAAATGCATACGGTTGAATGTTATATAATTCTGCAAAGATTGCCCCGACGGACGAAAGTCTTGCCGGGGCAATTGGTTTATGACCGAACCAGTTTCAAGAAAGCGGATAAACAAATCGTGAACAGGATGGTTTATATTTTGGAAGTTATGTTAAACAATCCGATTGTAGGGGAAACGCCCACAGGATAAAATACAATATAAAAATGAGCAAACTAATACTGTTAAGACACGGTCAAAGCGATTGGAATCTAAAGAACCTATTTACCGGATGGACTGATGTCGACCTCTCTGACAAAGGGCGCCAGGAAGCCTCCGAAGCCGGCAGAATGATGCTTAAGGAAGGACTGGTTCCACGTTATTGCTTCACGTCGTATCTCAAGCGCGCGATCCATACACTGCAACTGGCTCTGGACAGTCTTGATCGGGCCTGGGTGCCGGTCGTCAAGGACTGGCACTTGAACGAGAGGCATTATGGAGCCCTTCAGGGATTGAACAAAACAGAAACCGCAGCCAGATACGGAGACGAACAGGTTCACATATGGCGCCGCAGTTATGACGTAGCCCCCCCTGCCCTATCGACTGATGACAAACGCTTCCCCGGAAACGAGGAAAAGTATTCGTCCATACCCGACGATGAACTCCCGCTTACGGAATCACTTGAAACTACAATCGCCCGCGTACGTCCATGCTGGGAAGAACTAATCGTCCCCGCACTGCATCTGTACGACACGGTGCTTGTCACCGCACATGGGAACAGCATACGTGCCATGGTAATGATGCTTAAGAAAATGTCGCCGGAACAAATCGTTTCCGAAGAGATTCCGACAGGTCGGCCCAGAGTAATGGAACTGGACAAAGACCTAGGTGTAATCTCAGACAGGTACCTTTAGATGCAGGTCTCTACGGCATCATGATGTAGATGCATGACATGACAGCGCCGCTCCCTTGACAAGGAAACGGCGCTGACGTGTTTAAGAGACAGTGCGCTATCAGGCGAGGAAGCCGAGAAGGACACCGGCGGCGACAGCCGAGCCGATGACACCTGCGACGTTCGGGCCCATAGCGTGCATGAGAAGGTAGTTCTGAGGATCGTATTCCAGACCGAGGTTATTGGAGATACGTGCCGACATAGGCACGGCAGATACACCGGCATTGCCGATGAGGGGATTGATCTTCTTTGCTTTCGGCAGAACCAGATTGAAAAGTTTGACGAAAAGCACACCCGACGACGAGGCGATTACGAATGCCATGAAGCCGAGGAAGAAGATGAATATGGTCTGGGGAGTAAGGAACTGCGAGGCCTGAGTCGAAGCACCTACAGTCATACCGAGAAGGATGGTGACAATATCGGTGAGGGCGTTCGAGGCAGTCTTGGCAAGACGTGTCGTCACGCCGCACTCACGCAGCAGGTTGCCGAAGAAGAGCATACCGAGCAGAGGGAGACCCGAGGGAACGACGAAGCAGGTGAGAAGCATACCGACGATGGGGAAGATGATTTTCTCGTTCTGCGATACGGCACGAGCGGGTTTCATGCGGATGAGGCGCTCCTTCTTGGTTGTGAAGAGACGCATCAACGGCGGCTGGATAACAGGCACGAGCGCCATGTAGGAGTATGCCGAAACAGCGATAGCGCCCATCAGGTTAGGAGCGAGTTTCGACGAAAGGAAGATGGCAGTAGGACCGTCGGCACCGCCGATGATAGCGATTGCACCTGCCTGGTCAGGCATGAAGCCGATAGCAAGAGCGACCATATATGCGCCAAAGATACCGAACTGGGCGGCAGCGCCGATAAGCATGAGTTTGGGATTGGCGATAAGGGCCGAAAAATCGGTCATGGCGCCGATGCCAAGGAAAATCAGCGGTGGATACCAGCCGGCGGACACGCCGTTATAGAGGATATTCAGCACCGAACCCTGCTCGTAGATACCAATCTCGAGACCGGCGGTAGTGTTGAATGGGACATTTCCGATAAGTATACCGAAACCGATGGGAACAAGGAGCATGGGCTCAAAATTCTTCTTGATGGCAAGCCATATGAAGAAGAGGCCCACGGCAAGCATTACAAAGTTACCTACCTCGGCATTATAAAAGCCGGTAAGTTCCCAGAATTGCTTGAGGTTATCCGTAAAGAATTCGCCAAACATAATTTTCTAAGATTCTTTGATTAAAAATATCAGATGGTATGTCTGGTTTATTCTAATGTGATGAGCACGGTTCCTTCGAGCACGGAGTCTCCGGCAGAAACTGCGATAGAGGCAACACGGCCGTCCCGTCCAGCATGTATAGCGTTCTCCATCTTCATGGCCTCGAGAACAAGCACCGTGTCGGCGGCCTTGACTGAATCACCGACTTTTACGGGTATCGACATTACTACACCGGGCAGAGGAGCCTTGACCTGGAAGCCGCCGGCTGCCGAGGCAACAGGTTTGGCAACAACTTTCTCGCCGGAAGCGGTTCGGGGTGCTGCCGCTGGACGAGGAGCAGAAACAACCTTTACGGGAGCGGCTTTCTTCTCGAGTTCAACTTTATATGGCGTTCCGTTGACTTCGACCTGTGCGATGTTGTCCTCGATATCGCCTATGGCAACAGTGTAGGAGTTGCCGTTGATTACATATTTATATTCTTTCATCGTGATAAATCGTGATTTAAATTTTATTTGTGGGGAAGTTCGCGGAGACCGTAGATTTTCGAACTCCAGGGCGAGTAAGCGCGCTTAACTTTATTAATGGTAAGTACTGTGCTCTCAGTGTCGTGAGCGTTGAGATGTTCGTGAAGAGCCATGACGACCGCGGCGATAGCCTCGCCGGTATCATGCTGCTCACGGCCGATTTCCTCAACAGCGACACCGGTGGCCTGAGCCTTCTTGACGCGCGAGAAGTATTTGCCGATAGCGCCGATGCCATAGAAGCAGAGGCAGAGGATAAGCAGGGCCAGGAACACGATGCACATAGCCATGATGGTCATGGCGAAACCGTTCGCATCCTTCTCATGGAAGTCATCAATCTTGTGGTTGGTGCCACGGATGATGTTCGCAGAACCGGGAGTAATATAGTCATCCTTGACATCGGGGTTGTCAGAACGTACAGCCCATTCGCCGTCGCCGTCGGTGACGCGGGCATAGGACTGTCCGGGCAGTAGACTTGCAGGAATAGTCACCGAGTCAATTATGGTTGTACCATCGGCTGCGAAAATGGCAATCCAGTTGTCCTGACCGGGAATCAGATTGAAGTCTGTGTGAAAGGTACCGCGGGTAGGCTTGTTGTCAGCGTGGAAAACGACATACTGACGTTTGGCCATCTTGGTGCGGGGATCACCCAGAGGAACTGCGTACATCTTGCTCTTATCAGCCAGAGTCATTTCCTTCTTGTTCTTGAAGGTCGTGTCAGTCGTGATATAGACGCTGGAGATGTCAAGAGGCGCGAAATTTCCGTTAAATAACTCGAACCAGGCCGTGCGGTGTCCGTATTCATCGACAAGCGATGCATCGTTGACAACCATAACCTCGTTTATACGCAACGATTTGAGGCCTTGGGCAAAGGCCCCTCCGGCTACGAGGCAAACGGCGGCAAGCAACAATGATAGTCTTTTCTTCATAATCTTTGATGTTGAATCTGGAGATTAGAGAGGAATGTTGCCATGCTTTTTGGCTGGATTGGTCACTTTCTTGGTGGCCAGTTGCTGGAGTGCGCGGATTATGCGGAAACGGGTGTTGCGCGGTTCGATAACGTCATCGATGTAACCATAGCGTGCTGCGTTGTAAGGGTTGCAGAACAGTTTATTGTACTCTGCCTCCTTCTCGGCGAGGACAGCCTTGGGATCTTCGGCAGCCTTTGACTCTTTTGCGTAAAGCACCTCGACAGCGCCTGCACCGCCCATAACTGCAATCTCTGCGGTAGGCCATGCATAGTTCATATCGCCACGGAGCTGCTTGCAGGACATGACGATGTGTGAGCCGCCATATGACTTGCGGAGTGTGACTGTAACCTTGGGCACGGTAGCCTCGCCATAGGCATAGAGCAGTTTCGCACCGTGGAGGATTACACCGTTGTACTCCTGGCCTGTACCGGGCAGGAAGCCTGGAACATCGACGAGAGTAACCAGAGGAATGTTGAAGGCATCGCAGAAACGCACGAAACGTGCGCCCTTGCGCGAGGCGTTCGAGTCGAGCACACCGGCAAGATATTTGGGCTGGTTGGCGACAACGCCTACGCTCTGACCGTTGAAACGGGCAAAACCGATGATGAGGTTCTTGGCATAGTCGGCCTGAACTTCCAGGAACTCGCCGTTATCAACGATAGCACCGATAACCTCATACATGTCGTAGGGACGGTTGGCTGAATCGGGGATTATCTCATTGAGCGAGTCCTCGAGACGGTCGATGGGATCGTTGCACTCGACCAGAGGAGCCTCCTCGAGGTTGTTCTGGGGAATGTACGAGAAGAGTTTGCGGAGAATACGGATAGCGTCCTCGCCGTCTTCGGCTGCGAAGTGGCAGACACCGCTCTTTGTGGAGTGCATGGTCGCGCCACCGAGTTGTTCCTGTGTGACGTCCTCGCCGGTTACAGTCTTAACGACCTTGGGGCCGGTAAGGAACATGTATGATATACCCTTGGCCATGATGGTGAAGTCGGTAAGAGCAGGCGAATAGACTGCACCGCCGGCGCATGGACCGAGAATTGCGGAAAGCTGGGGAATGACACCCGAAGCCATGATATTGCGCTGGAAGATTTCGGCATAGCCTGCAAGTGCGTTGATACCCTCCTGGATGCGTGCGCCACCCGAGTCGTTGAGACCGATGACGGGAGCACCCATCTTCATGGCCATATCCATGATCTTGCAGATTTTCAGAGCCATGGTTTCTGATAGAGAGCCGCCGAAGACAGTAAAGTCCTGAGCGAACACATAGACCAGACGGCCGTCGATTGTACCGTAACCGGTTACTACGCCATCACCAAGAAATGATTTTTTTTCCTGACCGAAGTTGTGGCAACGGTGACGGACAAACATGTCTATTTCCTCGAACGAACCTTCGTCGAGAAGTTGGGCGATACGCTCACGTGCTGTGTATTTACCGCGTTCGTGCTGTTTGTCGATGGCTTTCTGACCGCCGCCGAGACGTGCTTCAGCGCGGAGGTCGATTAGTTCTTTAACTTTTTCGAGTTGGTTACTCATAGTTGTGGTTTATGGGTAAAATTTGAATTATTCTAAAACAGATATGCTCCGGCACAAATGACCGGAGCATAAATCATTTCTTTTTGGGATCCTCGCAGAGTTCGACCAAAGTGCCTACGGAAGATTTAGGATGAACGAAGGCGATGTTAAGGCCTTCGGCACCTTTGCGGGGAGCCTTGTCGATAAGTTTACAGCCTTTTTCCTCAAGTTCTGCAAGTGCATCGGCAACACCATCCTCGACTGCGAACGCAACGTGCTGTATACCGCCGCGACCGCCGTTTTTCTCGATAAACTTAGAGATAGCGCTTTCAGGAGCGGTACCTTCAAGAAGTTCAATCTTTGTCTGGCCAACCTGGAAGAAGGCTGTGCGTACTTTCTGGTCGGCGACTTCTTCAATGGCGAAGCATTTGAAGCCGAGCATATTCTCGTAGAAAGGAATTGCCTCGTCAAGCGAGGGAACGGCTATGCCGATGTGTTCGATATGGGAAATTTCCATAACTTGGTTGATTGGTTATAAATTTATTAGTAAATAATTAGTATTCAGTAGTATACATGAAACAAACCGGCAACCGCATGGTTGCGGTCATCATTTGCAGACAAAGTTAATAAAAAAAGGTGAATTTCCGTTACTTTATGCCCGAAAAGACATCGTGCATCCTTAATTTCATCCATGATACAAAACTCACCGTCCTCAAGGAATCAGGTTATTGAGACTGATGATTCCGTGAAGACGGTGCAGATATATGTTAAAGAAAAATTTACTAAGTCAATGAGCAACCTTGACGGCTGTTATTCCGTGCCTATCTACGGCCCGCGGGAGAAAGCACAAACGGAAGGCCATCCCTTAGCCTGAAGGGAGGTTTCTTCCTCACGGCATTAAGTGCCTCACGAGCCTGTTCCGCATTGTCGCAGGCTTTGGCTACAACAAAATAGTACGGTTCTCCCGTCTCGACGACAAAAGCCCCGGGATAACCAAGTCCCAGCAGACGCTCACGCATGGACTTGGCATTGAACATCTGCTTGAACTCTCCAACAACTATCATGAAGGGCTTAATCGACTCATTGATGCCTCCTCCGCCTTCAGTCACGCGGACGCGCTGGGAACGGATTTCCATCGTATCGCCCTGGACTACCATTGCGGAATGACGCATCTGCTGACGAACGCTGCCATAGACGGTCTCGTTGAATGAACGCCGGTTGGTGTCTGCCGCCGCAATCGCCCGGTCATAAGCCTCGCGGTAATTCTTTTCCGTTGTCTTGCACGAAATCGCACACAGCGAAAGAATTACAGTAAAGGCAAATATAAGATAAACTGATTTTCTCATATCGAAACAACTTTTTAATTTCTAACACAGTCTGGCTTTGCCAAGTTCAATCACCTCAAGGTCCCTGATGTCGCTTCCGTCAATGGTCAGCCTAACAAGCGTGCGCTCGCGCTGCCAGCCGTGCGTTCCGGCGGCTCCGGGATTCACATGCAGGAGGCCGAGTTCATGATCATACATCACCTTGAGGATGTGGCTGTGACCGTCAACCATCAGTTGCGGCCGTTCTTCGACAAGAATACGCCTCATGCCCGGAGCCCAGCGACCGGGATAACCTCCGGCATGGGTCATAAGAACTTTCACGTTTTCCACCGTGAAAGTCATCATCTCGGGACAAAGACGCCTCACGAGCCCATGGTCGATATTGCCGCAGACCGCCCTTATCACCGGAGCAATGGTTTTCAGCCTGCGAAGGGTGTCATCGCAGCCTATGTCACCGGCGTGCCAGATTTCGTCGCAGTCCTTGAAATGCAGCGCATAGCGGTCATCCCAGCACGAGTGAGTATCGGAAAGTATACCTATCCTTTTCAAAGTTCCTGAAAAAAACAGTCAGGGTCCTGTCCCTCGACAAAGACCCTGACGAGAGGGAAATATCAATTATGTTTTATTTCACTTCTTGAACTTCTTTGCTATGTTCTTGGGCACTGCGTCCTTGTGTACGAGAATGCCCATGGTCTTGGCAAGGAAGAACGGTTCTGAAACATAGATGTAGCCATCATAAACCTGGTTGACATCCCATGAGTTCTTGACCTTGTAGTAACGGTTACCCTCCTTGTCCTCGGCTATGCCGACAATCTCCATGCCATGGTCATCGGTTGTCTCCTGCGAGTCGAACATCTCCTGGCGGGATTCCTGGGTAACAGTTATTTCATCGACGGGACCGGTGAACTTGAACTTCTCGGCGGCACGGTCCTTATCCGAGAGTTTCACCCAGCGTGAGAGTTCGGTACCTTCCATGTCGCGCTCGTCCTTGCCTTTAGGCATAAGAGCGACACCTTCGTTCCACTTGAAGCCGCCTTCGCTGACATCAGCAGCCCAGGCAACGGGATAACCGTTCTTGATGGCATTGTCGACAACCGCCTTGAGTTCATCGAGAGGAAGATTCATATATCTTCCGTCCAGCCAGTTGTCGGGAACCTCGAGCACAAATTCCTCATAGAAAGGATGGTGAGTGAATGAACTCAGCGTAACATAGTCGGCAGGCTTGTAGGGCAGAGATTCCGCATAGGATTTGGGAGTATAGGTCTTGCCGTTGTAGGTAAATGTCTCTGGAAGTGCTCCGAGATAAGCGTCAAGTACGCCGGCGATTGCCTTCCGCCATGCTGTGGATATCTTCTTGTTGGGTTTCTTGACGACGACTTCAAGCATGCCCTTGAGCATTCCGTCGAGTTCTCCGTGATTATGCTTGTCCTCGCCGTAGTTCAGTCCTGAATATACCGACTCGGGGACAGCGCCATATTTGTCAAATACATAGTTTACATCAATCAGCGAACCGCCGGGAGCGAAATTTGTCTGACCGTAGTAGCGCACGTATTTGTCGGCCTTGTCCTGGTATGTGTGGTATACGGTGAACATCTCGCTGAGATCAAGCGAGTCGCCGCCCTGACGCATAATTTCGTCCTCGACGAATGAAGTGCCGGAGAAGCACCAGCATGTTCCGGACTTGTTCTGGTCCTTGACGGATGTGGTCTTTACCAAATATTTATCCTTGAACTGGAAGCCGTTTACCGAATCGGTAGCAGTAGAATCGGCGGCCATGCCCCACCCTGCGGCAGTCGCCGCAAGTGCGAGAGATGCAACAATGATTTTTTTCATTTCTTTTTGATTGAAGGTTGAATATTTTCAAGGCCAAAGTTAAGCATTTTTATCAAATTCCACAACAAAGTTTGCGCGGCTCCCGGACTTATCGTCCAAAGAGTCGCGCAACTATGTTTTCTATAATTCAATGTTATACTGCCAATCGTCAGTCGTCTGTATCAGGAGCATGGTCAATCAGATCCAGGAACTGGTCAAGTTTTGGTGTGATTATAATCTCGGTTCTGCGGTTCAACTGACGGCCCTGCGCGGTGGCGTTGGTCGAGATTGGATTGTATTCTCCACGACCGCCTGCAGTCAGGCGCGAGGGATTTACGTCAAATCTGGTCTGAAGCACCTGAACGACAGATGATGCACGAAGTGCGGAGAGGTCCCAGTTATTACGGATGTTGGGGCGGTTTATGGGCACATTGTCGGTGTTGCCTTCGACCAGCACGTCATATTCGTTATAATCCTTGATGATCTTCGCTATCTTGCCAAGTATGTCCATCGCCCTTGGCGAGATTTCATAACTGCCTGACTTGAAAAGCATATTGTCAGCCAGAGAAATATAGACCACGCCCTTAAGGACCTTTATGTCAACATCCTTGAGGTCATCTGTAGACAGCGAGCGGGTAAGGTTTGTAGTGAGTACAAGGTTGAGAGAGTCGCTCTTCGACTTGGCCTCGACAAGTTCCTTGATATATTTGTTCGAGGCATTGATTTCATCCACGAGTTTGGAAATGTTCACATTGCCCTGCGAATTCTGGTTCATGGACTCACGCAGAGCCTCCTGCACGGCTGCGTAATCTTTGCGCAACTGCTCATTCTGTGCACGGGCATCCCTGAGCATCTGCTCGATAGACTTGTAGTTGGCGTTTTTCTCGGTCAGAGCAAGTGACTGGTTGCCGTATGTCTGACTCAGTTCATCATATTTCTGCTGGAGTGCGGTGTATTTCTTCTTCGAGACACAGCCCGTGGCTCCCACCAACAGGGCGAGCACCGCGATTAATAGCAAACGTGTTTTCATAATCAATTGTTTAGACGTTAGATATATAAATATAACAACAGGGCGCCCTTAATGTTGGAGCGCCCCGCATTTATTCCTATAATGGATCCTGTTTGCAGGCTTGACAGAATACGTATAGCGAAAGGTCAGAATTTACGTATACCCATAATCTGCCGTACCTCGGCAAGAGTCTTCGACGCAGACTCACGAGCCTTCTCGGCACCACGTGCAAGCACGCGACGGAGATATTCGTCATCGGCCATGATGTCATTCACGCGCTCGCGGATAGGAGTTGTAATCTTAAGTATGTCCTCTGCAAGTTGTTTCTTTAGGTCTCCGTAACGAATCGAGCAGTCGGCATAAGCGTCACGGAACTGCTGGACAATCTCTGGAGTAGAGGTCAGTTCGAGAAGACCTATCAGATTGGCGACAGGCTCGGACATCGGCGTGTTAGGCTCTGTGGGACCGGCGTCAGTTACGGCACGCATGACTTTCTTACGGAGCACCTTGGGGTCATCGATAAGATAAATGCAGTTGCCTTCGCTCTTTCCCATCTTGCCGGAACCGTCAAGACCGGGAACCTTCACAGGCTTGCCACCGAAGTCGAAGCCCTCAGGCTCGATGAACTCCTCGACACCATAGAACGAGTTGAATCGACGGGCGAAACGGCGGGTCAATTCAAGATGCTGCAACTGGTCCTTGCCGACGGGCACATATTTTGCTTTCTGAATGAGGATATCCACAGCCATAAGGGTAGGATAAGTCAGCAGGCCGGCATTTACGCGCTTGTTGGTGTCACCGCCTACAACCTGATGCTCGAAATCCTCGTCACTCTCGCCTTCGCCGCCTTTAAGGCCAAGTGCCTTACGGGCCTTGTCCTTGAACGAGGCCGTGCGCATGAGTTCGCCTATGCCCACATGCATGTTCAGCAACAGATAGAGTTCCGAAACCTCGGGAACGTCACTCTGTACGAAAATTGCAGCCTTCTCGGGGTCGATGCCTGCGGCAAGATACTCGGCGAGGATTCCTTTGACATTTGCATGAAGGGCATCGGGGTCAGTATTTGTGGTCAGGGCGTGAAGGTCGGCGATGAAAAACCGGCAGTCGAAGTCGTCCTGCATCTTCACGAATTTGCTCAGCGCGCCGAAGTAATTGCCCAGATGAAGATTACCGGTGGGCCTGATGCCGCTGAGTACAATATCCTTACTCATAATCTAAATAGTTATATCAGTTATTATAAATGTATAATGTGATTGCGTTAATGTCAGAACAACGCCGGAGCATATATGTTCTCTCCCGCATGCTGAAATCTGCAGATAACAGGGAAAGCATACTCTGCGCCACATCGAAATATGTCAAATAGAAAAATGGGTTTAACCTTTATGAGGTTAAACCCATTTGCTTTTGATTTGTCGGGGTGACTAGACTCGAACTAGCGACCTCACGCCCCCCAGACGCGTACTCTAACCAACTGAGCTACACCCCGAGATTTGTTTCTCAAAAGCGATGCAAAGGTATGCACTTTTTTAATTCCCACCAAATTTTTTCGATAAAATTTTTCATGTTTTTTCGACCACAAATCATATCGCCTTAACAATCAATCAAATTAAACACGAATTTTTTTTGTGTTTTTTTCATCAACTTTAGTTCGTTTCACAGAAAGAATCAGATCTCATCACAAAGAATCTGAAAAATTTTCAAAAACTCCACTTATCAAAACACCCTTTAATGTTTCCCATGACAACATTCATGCCCGGAGAATTCTCCCTTTCAGCCAAATTTTGCGAAAAAATTCGCGATTCTTGCATTTTTATAAAATAATACCTATTTTTGCGTCGTAGAAGCCGGGGCTTTACCCCAATTTCTCTCATAACTAATCCGGGATGTTTGCAATATGACATTCCCATATCATTTAACTTATACTGATATTAAAACATTATGAGTACTGAAACTAACCTGAACTGGTCTGAACTGCCTTTCGGCTATGTTCCCACCGACTACAACGTCCGCTGCACCTATAAGGATGGCAAATGGGGCGAAATCGAAGTTTCGGAATCCGATTCAATCAACATACACATGGCCGCGACCTGCCTTCACTATGGACAGGAAATCTTCGAAGGCCTCAAGGCCTTCCGCGGCAAGGATGGCAAAATCCGCATTTTCCGCCTCGAAGAGAACGCCCGCCGCATTCAGGAATCCGCCAAAGGCCTTGTAATGGCACCTATACCCGAGGACATTTTCAAGGAAATGTGCATAAAGGCCGTTAAACTCAACGAGCGTTTCGTACCCCCCTACGGATCTGGCGCCTCCCTCTATATTCGTCCTCTGGAAATAGGCATGTCGCCCAAAGTCGGTGTCAGCCCCGCCGCCGAATACCTCTTTATTATCTTTGTCTCGCCCGTCGGTCCGTACTTCAAGACCGGCTTCAACGTCACCAAGATCTGCATGACCCGCGAATACGACCGCGTCGCTCCCAAAGGCACAGGCCGCTTCAAGACCGGCGGCAACTACGCCGCATCACTCAAGGCCAGCGTCATGGGCAAGGAGAAAGGATACTCAGCCGTACTCTTCCTCGACCCCAAGGAGAAGAAATACCTCGACGAATGCGGCCCCGCCAACTTCTTCGCCATCAAGGGCGACAAATACATCACGCCCGCTTCCGAGTCCATTCTCCCCTCGATAACCAATATGTCGCTCAAGCAACTCGCCAAAGACCTTGGCCTGACTGTCGAGGCACGCCATATCCCGGTTGAGGAACTTGAGGAAGTCGACGAGGCCGCAGCATGCGGTACAGCCGCCGTAGCATCGCCCATCGGCGAGATTGACGATCTCGACACAGAAAAGAAATACATTATCGCAAAAGACGGCAAGCCCGGTCCCTGGACAACAAAACTCTACAACGCCCTGCGTGCCATCCAACTCGGCGAAGCCCCCGATACCCACAACTGGAATACCATCGTAGAGTGAAAACCGAAACGAACGACAAGAATCCGGAAGGACACGACACCCGTGCCCCCGGCGAAACCGACTTCGACTGGCAGGCAGTCATCGACAAATATTATCCCAAGGGAACTCTCCGTCGCAGTATTCTACTCAAGCATTCTCGTCAGGTCGCAGACCTGGCTATCGAGATAAGCCACAGACATGGTCTCGACCTCGATGATAAAAGCATCGAGGCCGGGGCCATGCTTCATGATATCGGAATATTCCTGACCGATGCCCCTGGCATCGACTGCCATGGCACCGAGCCATATTTGCGCCACGGCGTTCTCGGAGCCGAACTTCTTGCCGGCGAAGGCGCGCCCGATTATCTTGTCGAGATTGCCCGGCGTCACACAGGGGCCGGAATCACCGCCGAGGACATCAAGGAATTCAACCTTCCCCTCCCCCCCGGCAACTATATGCCGCACACGCTGCTTGAGAAACTCATTTGCTACGCAGACAAGTTCTATTCCAAGAGTGGCGAGATGCGACTCAAGCCATTAGAACGCGTCAGAGCATCCATGCAGCGTTTTTCACCCCGCGTAGCCGAACGTTTCGAGAAACTGCACGAACAGTTCGTCTGACACAAACGGCGTCTCCGCCCATTTGCATCTAAACGACTACTGCAAATACCACAGCCATAAATGCCCCGAGTTTTCCGACCCGGGGTGTTTTTTCATACGGATTTCTTCGCGCGCGCGTACACGCGTACAATATTAATATATTATTTGGCGGTTTGACCAAAAATCATTACCTTTGCACAAGGATTTCGGCCCACGGCCATCCTTTCCGATTGCGTTTTCTCGCAACGGATTATTTCTTACAAGGTCTACAATTTCCACACATCAATATGTCTGAAAACAAGCAAGAAGAATATAGCGCAAGTAATATTCAGGTCCTCGAGGGTCTCGAGGCTGTACGCAAACGCCCCGCGATGTACATCGGCGACATCTCCGCAAAGGGTCTCCACCATCTCGTTTACGAGGTCGTCGACAACTCCATCGACGAGGCCCTCGCCGGCTATGCCACCCATATAGAGGTATCCATCAATCCCGACAATTCGATAACCGTTGTCGACAATGGCCGAGGCATTCCCGTGGATATGCACGAGAAAGAGCACAAGTCCGCACTCGAAGTTGTCCTTACCGTCCTCCATGCCGGCGGCAAGTTCGACAAAGGCACCTACAAGGTTTCCGGAGGCCTGCACGGCGTAGGCGTCTCCTGCGTCAACGCCCTCTCTTCCTATCTTCGCGCCGAAGTCCGTCGCGACGGAAAGATTCACATGCAGGAATATGCCTTCGGCAAACCTACCTGTGACCTTCAGGTAATAGGCGACACGGACACGACAGGCACCACTGTCACATTCAAGCCCGACGACACCATCTTCACCGTAACCGAATACGACTACAAGACCCTCGCCAACCGTCTGCGTGACCTTGCTTTCCTCAACGCCGGCATCACCCTCTCGCTCACCGACCTCCGTGATCTCGACGCCGACGGCAAACCTCACTCCGAGACTTTCTATTCCGCAAAGGGCCTCAGCGAGTTCGTCCAATATATTGACTCCAACAAGGAATCCCTCATAAACGGCGTTATCGACCTCAATACCGAACGCGGCGGTGTCCCCATCGAGGTGGCCATGACCTACAACACCACCTTCAACGAGAACATATACTCATTCGTCAACAACATCAACACAATCGAGGGCGGCACGCACCTCACCGGTTTCCGCCGCGGCCTAACCTCCACTCTCAAGAAATATGCCGAAGATAACGGCCTGCTGAAAAACGCCAAGGTCGAGATAACAGGCGATGACTTCCGCGAAGGCCTTACCGCGGTCATATCCGTAAAGGTCATGGAACCTCAGTTCGAAGGCCAGACCAAGACCAAACTCGGCAACTCCGAGGTCATGGGAGCCGTATCCCAGGCTGTCAGCGAGACACTCACACACTACCTTGAGGAACATCCACGCGAGGCCAAGACCATTGTCTCAAAGGTCATCCTTGCCGCTCAGGCACGCCAGGCCGCATACAAGGCCCGCCAGAATGTCCAGCGCAAGTCCCCGCTCTCCGGAGGCGGCCTCCCCGGCAAACTCTCCGACTGCTCGTCACGCACTGCCGAGGATTGCGAGATCTTCATTGTCGAGGGTGACTCCGCAGGCGGAACCGCACTCGATGCCCGCGACCGCAAGTATCAGGCCATCCTCCCCCTCCGCGGCAAAATCCTGAACGTCGAGAAAGCCATGGAGCACAAGGTCTTCGACAACGAGGAAATCACAAACCTCTTCAAGGCCCTCCGCGTTACCATCGGCACCGAGGAAGACCCCAAGGAAGCAAATGTGCAGAAACTCGCATATCACAAGATAATCATCATGACCGATGCCGACGTCGACGGCGCCCACATCGCCACTCTGCTCATGACATTCTTCTTCCGCCGCATGCGCCCCGTCATCGAGAACGGCTACCTGTACCTCGCGACCCCACCGCTGTACAAATGCAAGATGGGCAAATACGAGGAATATTGCTGGGATGACGTCCAACTCCAGCGCTTCGTCACCGAACATGGCGAAAAGACGACCGTACAGCGTTACAAAGGCCTTGGCGAGATGTCCGCCAAGGAACTGCGCGAGACAACAATGGCCCCGGGCCACCGCATGCTCAAGCAGGTCAACATCTCCGACGCCGCCGAGGCCGACCGCATCTTCTCCATGCTCATGGGCGAGGACGTAGGCCCGCGCCGCGACTTCATCGAAGCCAACGCAAACTACGCCAACATCGACGCCTGACTTATTTAAGCGGCGGCCCCATTCGGCCGCCGCTAACTTTTATGCACGCAAACTTGTTAATCTCATAGCAAGTTACAGCAAACTGTTAAAACGACAACATTTATGGCAACAGGATCAAAAGCCAAATCCAAGAAAGCGTCTGCCCGCGACCTTACGGCGGCCATCGACCAGTATATCCACGCCCAGACAAAGGGCTCTTTCAATTACAAGCAGGTCTCTCATGCCCTTGCACTCGACAGCCCCGCCGCACAGCGCGCAGTCGCCATGCGCCTCGCCGAACTCGCTTTCGACGGCAACATTATCGAGGTTGCACCGGGAAAATACAAGAACCCGACTCGCAACCTCGTCGCTACCGGAACATTCATCCGGCGCTCAAACGGCAAGAACTCCGTTATCACAGACCAGGACGAGGAAGTCGTACTAGTAGCCGAGCGCAACTCACGCCACGCCCTGAACGGCGACCGCGTCAGCGTTTCTATCGCCGCCGCTCGTCCCGGCGTCGAGCCCGAGGCTATTGTCCTTGACATCATCGAGAAAAAAGACCAGACATTCATAGGCACAATCAAGATTGACCGCCATTTCGCCTGCCTCAAGACCGACTCGAAATTCCTCGCCGTCGACATCATCATTCCCCGCAAGAACCTGAAGGGCGCCAAAGACGGCGACAAGGCCGTCGTCCGAATTACCGACTGGCCCGAGGATGACAAGAATCCTCGCGGCACCGTCATTGACGTTCTTGGTCGAACCGGCGACAATGACACCGAAATCAATGCCATTCTCGCCGAATTCGACCTCCCGTATAAATATCCCGAAGCCGTCGAGAAGGCAGCGAACAAAATTTCCGCAGGAATCACTCCCGAAGTCATCGGACAGCGCGTGGACATGCGCGACGTCACGACATTCACCATCGACCCCAAGGATGCCAAGGACTTTGACGACGCCCTGTCGATCCGCAAACTTCCAAACGGAAACTTCGAGGTCGGCGTACACATCGCCGATGTTACACACTACGTCCACCCCGACACAATCATTGACCGCGAGGCCGAAAGCCGTGCGACATCAATCTACCTCGTAGACCGCGTGGTCCCCATGCTCCCCGAACACCTCTCCAACGGCATATGCTCCCTGCGCCCCGATGAAGAGAAACTCACATTCTCGGTCATATTTGAGATGGATCCCAAAGGCAAGGTCATAGACTCGCGCATCGCGCGTACCGTCATATGCTCCAACCGCCGTTTCACCTACGAGGAAGCGCAGGATATCATTGAGACCGGAAAGGGCGAATACTCCGACGAGATTCTTACCCTCGATTCACTGGCAAAAATCCTCCGCAAACAGCGCTACGACAACGGCTCTGTCGATTTTGACCGTTGCGAGGTCCGCTTCGACATTGACGAAAACGGGCATCCTACCGGGGTTTACTTCAAGGAGTCAAAAGATGCCAACAAACTCATCGAGGAGTTCATGCTCCTTGCCAACCGCACTGTCGCGCAATTTGTGGGCAAGGTTCAGGGCCGACGCAAACCCAAGTCATTCGTATACCGCGTGCACGATCTACCCAACGCCGACAAACTTGCCGAACTCTCCCGTATCGCACGCGCGTTCGGATACAAAATCAAGGTCGAGGACTCCGCTCGCGAAGTCAACCGCTCCATAAACCACATGCTGGCCGAAGTCAAGGGCAAAGGCGAAGAGAATCTTCTGTCCACACTTGCCATTCGGTCCATGGCCAAGGCCGTTTACACCACCGACAACATTGGCCATTACGGCCTTGGCTTCGACTATTACACCCACTTTACATCCCCCATCCGCCGCTACCCCGACATGATGGTCCACCGCCTCCTGGCACGCTATATTGACGGCGGCCGTTCGGTCAACCTCGAGAAACTCGAGGAAGAATGCAAGCACTCCTCCGACATGGAGCAACTCGCCGCTAACGCCGAACGCGCATCCATCAAATACAAGCAGGTGGAATACATGAGCGACCATATCGGCGAAATTTATACCGGCGTAATAACCGGAGTCACCGAATGGGGACTGTATGTCGAGATTGACGAGAACAAGTGCGAGGGCCTCGTCCCCATGCGCGAACTTGCCGACGACTTCTACGAACTCGACGAAAAGAATTTCTGTCTGGTTGGTCGCCGCCACAACATCCGCTACCGCCTTGGCGACAATGTCCGCATTCAGGTTGCACGGACAAATCTCGACCGCAAGCAACTCGACTTCATCATTGTCGACGACCGCAATATGCCACGCGGCACCGACACTCTCGGCAACGTCGTTTCTGCGGCACAGGCACTCAGCAACTCCGGCAAGCCAAAGAAAAACCGCAAGTCGAAACATCAGACAAACCGCACAAAGACGCGCCGGTGAAAGTCCACACAACCGACAATGGCAGACTTCCCATTTAAGATATCGGCAACCTCCATCGAAATTCGGGGCTTGCGCATATTCGCCCGCCACGGCCTGTTCCCCCAGGAGCAGGCCGTGGGCAACGACTACATTATCGATGCCACACTTGCTTTCGATGCCTCGCAGGCCATTCATGACGATCTTATCGGCCACACCATTGATTACGGCTCGGCTGTCTCCGTCATCCGCACTGAGATGGCCATCCACAGCGACCTGCTCGAAAACGTCGCGGGACGTATGGCACGTAAACTTCTCTCCTCCTTCCCGCTCCTTGAATCCGGTACCATAACCATAACTAAAATCAAGCCGCCGATTCCATCTTCTCAAGTCGAGGGCATCGCCTTCACCTTATCTTTCGGACGTGAGTGACACTTCTGTCCAAGTGTCTTTTCCTTGGCTGAATAAGGTTTTATGTCTTAATGCATACAATGTTGTTACAAACTTGTTACATCGCAAATATCTCTAAACCATTTCCCATTGCGATGGTTATATAGGTGAATCGCAAAACAAACAACTCTAATAATCACCGCAAACCAAAGAAAATAAAAATGATCACTCGCCAGAATATCGACACAATCTATAGCAAATACAGCAAACGTCCTTCTTCTTCCGACCAGCTCGACTTTCCACTGCTCTTCGACACCGCGGCCGAATTTCACGGCATATATATTGACCCCGACACCAACGAGCTCATCATCTCTTCAATTCAGCCAGACTCTCCATTCCACGCAATCCCGGTCGACAAGATTCATGCTATCATCCCCTTCGAGGAATGGGTGGCAATCGTCCTCCACTCATCCATTATTTTTCTAAACCGCAAGTCTTCTAAAGTCGCCGTCGACATAAAACCGCTCGAGCAATCTCTGGGCGGTCGACTTCGCAACCTCTTTCGACAGCACGCCTGACTCACTTTTATCTTTTCCATTCAGGTTTAGGCTGAACCCAGAAAAACACAGTTTCCACAACATACCACGAAAAACATATCATAAATCAAAAAACACGCACAAGAAAATACCAGAATCTAAAAATTCATAAAAAATTTTTGTAACTTTGTAGCCTGATTTGTCGCGAACAGCCATCTCAGATAGTTTTCATTATCGCATAAACTATGAAGTTACTACAACAGAAACTCGCCAGATATACGGCTCCCCAGGAGGCTAAGGCCGCAGGCGTTTACCCTTATTTCCGCGCAATTTCGTCCGAACAGGACCCTGAGGTTATCATCAACGGTAAAAAAGTATTGATGTTCGGTTCCAACTGCTACTCGGGACTCGTCAACGACCCCCGCATCAAGGAAGCAGCAATCGAGGCTACAAGAAAATACGGCACAGGTTGCGCCGGCTCTCCCTTCCTCAACGGAACACTTGACCTTCACAAACAACTCGAACGACGCATAGCCGAATACATCGGCAAGGAAGACGTCATGATCTATTCCACCGGTTTCGGCGTCAATCTCGGTGTTGTCTCCACCCTCACCGGTCGCGAGGACTATATCCTCTGGGACGAACAGGACCACGCCTCGATCATCGAGGGCCGTCGACTTTCGTTCTCCCAGCAACTGAAATACAAGCACAACGACATGGAGTCTCTCGAGAAGCAACTCCAGCGCTGCGAGCCTGACAAGGTGAAGCTCATCGTCACCGACGGTGTGTTCTCTATGGAAGGCGACGTCGCCAATATTCCCGAGATTGTCCGTCTTGCAAAAAAATACGATGCCTCAGTCATGGTCGACGAGGCTCACTCAATCGGCGTATTCGGCGAAGGCGGCCGCGGTACCGTCAACCACTTCGGTCTGACCGATGATGTTGACCTCGTAATGGGCACGTTCTCCAAATCGTTTGCCTCACTCGGCGGTTTCATCGCCACCGACAAGGAAATCACCAACTTCCTGCGCCACCACTCCCGTTCGTACATCTTCACCGCCTCGATAACCCCGGCATCTACAGCAGCCGCTCTTAAGGCCATCGACATCATGATCGAGGAACCCTGGCGTCAGGAACACCTTTGGGAACTCACCAACTATGCTCTCGAGGGCTTCCGCAATATGGGCTGCGAGATCGGCAACACATCGACCCCCATCATTCCCCTCTTCATCCGCGACAACTTCAAGACTTTCGCAATCACGCGCGACCTCCTCGAGGAAGGAATCTTCGTCAACCCAGTCGTTTCCCCCGCAGTCGCTCCGCAGGACACCCTCATCCGTTTCTCGCTCATGGCCACCCACACCAAAGAGCAGGTCACTACCGCTCTCGAGAAAATTCAGAAAGTCTTCCGCGCCCACGACCTCATTCCCTGACAACTCGTTCAGTAACAGACATATCACGACGCTCCGCCGATTGCGGAGCGTCTTTTTTTATCCCACGGCTGTTCCCACCTGACCATTCACCAAGGTTAATTTGTGTTAAATTATAGTACCATGTATTGCATAGTACCTTAGAAAACTATACTTTTGTGCCGTGGTTCAGAATAGACTGCCTTCTTAAGCGCTTTACAGTCTTTTGACAACCGCCTGTACAGTATCATTCCATTCTCCTCTTCTCCTTTAAAATTTTTCAATCAACCGTGAACGTAGAAAACTTAAAATCACAAATGCGCAAAGGAATGCTCGAGTTTTGCATCCTCTTGCTTCTGAGACACGGTGACGCCTACGCCAGCCAGATTATCGAGCGCCTCAAGAAGGCGCAGTTGATTGTGGTCGAAGGCACCCTCTACCCTCTTCTGACACGCCTCAAGAAAGACGGCGTCCTGACCTACCGCTGGGAGGAATCTCCCTCCGGCCCCCCCCGCAAGTACTATTCCCTGACTCCCGAGGGCGAGGAAAACCTCACTGTTCTTTCCGAGGCATGGCACGAACTTGCCGACTCTGTCCGTCTGCTCAGCGACGACAATGAGTCCTCCTCAGGCGAAACACTTCTCCCCTCAACACTCCCCAACAACTAAAAAAACTCTTTCCAGCATTACGATGAAACGCTCTTTCCAGGTCAACATCAATGGCCGCATTTACAATATTGACGAGGACGCTTACAAACTCCTCAATGAATATCTCGAGCAATTGCGCACCACCTTCTCGTCACAGGACGAGCGCGAGATTGTTGATGACATCGAGGCACGCATCAACGAGCATTTCGCCGAGACCGTAGGCCCCGATAATATCATCAATATCGAGGACGTCACCTCGGTAATCGATGTCATGGGACGTCCAGAGCAGTTCTGTGATTCCTCCGACGAAAAGGAGGAATCCGGTCCGCAGACTACACCTCCGCCCTACAACCCCTACAACTCAGGCACTTCCTGCGCCCCCGTTGGCCGCAAGAAACTTTTCCGCCGTCTCGACAACAAGGTATTCGGAGGAGTACTCTCCGGCGTAGCCACTTATTTCGACTGGAACGTTGTCCTTCTCCGAATCCTGTTTGCTATCGCCACATTTAGTTTCGGCATTTTCTTCGTGGTTTACCTCATTGCCTGGATGGTCATTCCCCCGGCAAACACTCCCCGACGACGCCTTGAGATGATGGGGCTCCCGGTTACTCCTGACAATATCGCGCGAAACATCAACTGCCAGTCATACAATGACCGTCTCGACCTTCCCGACAGCAAGAACTTCCTTGATGCCTTAGGCAACATCGTCAATATTCTGGTCAAAGCCTTCGTCGGACTCTTCACCGTCATTGTCGGCTCGATAGGTTTCGGCACTATATGCGCCGCGCTGATATGCATTTTCGTCGCTTGCGGCATAACTATCACCTCGCCCGAGTTCTTCAACGAAGTGTTTGACATGAACATCAATGTTGACTTTCCTTCTCCCGGACTCGGATTGACAACCGCCTCAATCATAATGCTGTGCGTGTGTGTGCCTTGCATCCTCCTGACATGGGCCGGAAGCACAATGGTTTTCGGAATCAAAGGCCCATCCCGAAATGCCCTGATTATTTTCGCGATAATTGAGATTATTCTCATCGTCTCGTCCGTCTTCCTGGGCTTATCCTTCAAGCATGCGACACAGGCCGTTCTCCCGTCTGTTCTAACGCCGCTTACGGTAATTGTACATTAGTAAGTCATACTCTAACAGTTCTAAATCCATAATTTTTGCGAAGGCGCCCCGATTACATTCTGCGGGGCGCCTGCTTTTTTGAGATGTAGATTATTAAGCGTAAATTTGCAGAATAAATCCACTATGTACAATGAACCGAATAATTTGCACCGCACTTCTTTCTATGGCTGTCATAACATCTTATGCCGACACTCTCACCGATAGCCTTCGCGCCATATTCGACGAACGCTATGCCGATGCGCTTGTCGGCGACGCGCCCGGTGGCTCTGTCCTTATCACCAAAGGAGATTCCGTAATCTTCGAATATTACGCCGGCCTTGCCGACATGGTTTCAAAAAAGCCCATAGGACCCGAGACCACTTTCTGCATAGCCTCCGTCTCCAAACAGTTCACTGTCGCCGGACTTATGCGGCTTGCCGAAATGGGCCTTGTGGACATGGACGCGCCCCTGACACGCTGGTTCGACTACAAGGCACCGTTCTGGACCGATGTCACGCCGCGCCACCTCGCCTCACAGTCTTCAGGCATACCTGACACTCGCGACCGCTCCGACCGGAACAAGATGATTTTCGCCGACGACGCCTATTCCGTCACCTACTTTCCGTCCGTCAAGAAAACTCAGTTCACTCCGGGAACAGCCTACGACTACGTCAACCCGACATTCATTCTTCTCGCCAACATCATCGAGAAAGTTACAGGCCGTCCCTTCATCGACTATCAGCGCAACGAAATCTTCAATCCCGTAGGAATGAATTCCACATACTATTTTGACCCCGGGAACTCTCCCGCAGTCCAGTCCCACGGCTACGCGCCGAACGACCGCGGCGGATGGGACGAATATGACTATGGCGAGGAAACATTCTTTGCCACCCGTCCCGACGGAGGCATCTATTCCAACGTCCGCGACATAGCCCGCTGGGAGAAAGCCCTCGCCGAGCACAACGTCCTCAACAGCAAATCCCTCGCCGAAGTCTACACCCCGCGCGTCGATGTTTCCTCAAGCCCCTGGTGCGACTACCAGCGTCGCCCCCACACCGCTTATGCAATGGGATGGTTCGTCGATGACACACCCGGACGTCCCGTCAAGGTCTACCACACCGGCGACAATGGCGGCTACCAGGCCTATGTGGCCAAATATCCCGACCTTGACCTTCGCATCATCGTCCTCGAAAACCGCCACGACCGCGACCGCTGGTCCATGGCCCAGACCCTGGACAAGCTCCTCCTCCCCCACTTCCGCCATTAAACCATCGCGGAATAAATTTTTTGAAAACCGGACGAAACATTTTGCGAAATCAGAAAAAAATCCTACCTTTGCACACGCAAACCCGAGGAGAGATGCCGGAGTGGTCGATCGGGGCGGTCTCGAAAACCGTTGTGCCCTTACGGGCACCCAGGGTTCGAATCCCTGTCTCTCCGCAAAAAAAGCAGTCTAATTAGACTGCTTTTTTTGCATCAAGAGAGCAGGGATGAGAACCCCAAGGGTTCGTTACCGCGAAGCGCTTTTGTAGCACAGCGGAAAAAGACTCCCTGTCTCTCCGCAAAAGCAAAAGGTTACCTGTCAAGGTAACCTTTTTTGCTTTCAGAGAGACAGGGATGAGAACCTGAAAAAAATTAATAAAATAATCATTCTGATATTTGGTTTATAACATAAACTATTTTAACTTTGCAACCGAAACAGGAAGAGAGCGACAACGCACGAGTTTGCTCTTTCTTTTTCAAAGTATGGTTTATATTATAAACCACTTTATAAATCTTGAACTAACTTCGCCTATGGAAGAAAGAATAATTACTAAAGCGGAAAGCATCGAAACCATAACTTCGATGATTTCACGCACAAAAGACCGTCTCGTGAATGGCTGCGGGAACATGCTCCTCATGTGGGGATACTTAACCGTTGCAGTAGCGGCACTTATATGGGTGCTCCTTGTGACAACCAGTAATCCTGCCGTAAACTGGTTGTGGTTTAGTATCAGACAATATATTTCTCTGTAAGTAACTCATTATTAAATAAATAAGTACGAAGTTTATGCGAGTATCTATCTTCATACTGCTCATATATATGATGGGGGCCTTAAAAGCCATTGCGCAGAACGAGGAGCCTGATTCTATGGGTATATCGCGAGAACTTGATGAGATTGTTGTGACTGCGCCCGAAAATCAGACTATTGGCAACAAAATCTTTTTCTATCCAACAAAGGAACTTAAAAATGTCACGAACAACGGAGTCCAACTTCTTGCAGGTCTGCAAATTCCCGATTTGATCATAAATCCGGCTACCGGGTCTATTGAAAGATTGGGCGGTGGCAGGTTGTCCATAAGGATCAACGGTCGACCTGCATCTCAAACAGATATTACATCCCTTTCACCAAAGGATATTACAAAGGTGGAGTATACCCCAAACCCGGGTGTGAGATATGGAGATGCAATGGGTGTGATAGATATAACTGTTAAACTACGCGAAACAGGCTATGGAGTGTGCCTCAATCTGCTCCAGTCTGTAAACCGTGGATGGGGAAATTATACCGGAGCATTGAAATATACATCCGGTCGTAGTGAATGGACTCTTGATTTTCAGTCCAATCCCATGTGGCGAATGTCTGCTTTCCGTGATAATTCGGAGCATTATCTCCTGTCAGACGGGACTAAGATCATGCGTCTGGAGAATGGCATAAAGGCACCGAACAGGATGGCTTCTCACCGGGTGTCTTTGCAGCACTCCTATGCGATAGGCAGCAAGTTCTTGTTGAACACCCAATTACGCATATTCAACAAGAATGATCGCTATTTATCTGAGGGTGATATAACAACTGTAATCGGCGATGAGATTACAGACGATTTTGAGCGCGAAGAATTACCGGTAAGATCTACACAGATTGACTTGGATGTCTATCTGCATTGGAAAGCGAACAAATCCAATAAACTGTATTTTAATATAATACCAACTGTAATGGATGGCTCGAATGACCGCCGTTATCAGACATCAGAGGTGGAGTTATATTCCAACATATCCAACCGTGGATACAGGTTGTTTGGTGAAGGCGTTTGGGAATGTCGAATCGGGAACGGCATCCTCACGTCCGGCATACGAAGTTTTGGCGAGTGGAACGAGGCAGACTATAATAATTCTGGAAACATCAATGAGAAAAGTTTCATGGGAAGCTTATTTGCCGAGTGGAAACAGACCTTGGATAAGATTCAGTATAGCATCGGAATAGGAGGAACAGCATATAGTGTTAGAGAGCCGTTGAAACACGATTATTACAATGCTAATCCTCGTATATATTTCCGATATACTCCTGTCTCATGGGGCGGAATCTCCTTTATAGGAAATGTAACCACAGTATCTCCCACAGTGAATCAACTTAACCCGGTTCGTCAACAAGTTGACAATTATCAATGGAGCGAAGGCAATCCCGGCGTTTCCGCATTTCAGCAATATGACACAAAAATAGAAGTTGACGGCAGATTAAAGGATATATCGTTAAAAATTACCCTCGCCGACACCTACAACCATAATCCAATAATGGGAGCCAAGAGATATATGGATAATCAAATAGTTAAGTCTTACTATAACTCAGGTTATAACAATAATTTTATAGTCAAGGCTCAGCTTAGACTGCCGATATTCATAAAACAGTTGAATCTGTCTTTGGAAGGGGGCTGGCACAAGACTGTCAGCAAAGGCCTTAACTATCGCCATGATTATTCACAACCATTTATAAACGCACAGTTAATGTATGTGGATGGACCGTGGTGGATCATGCTGAAATATAATACTACTTACAACGCTCTGTGGGCAGAAGATATTTATAGCACCAATAACAATATGCTTAATATCGGTGTAGGCTATACATACCGTAGTGCTACTTTTATGGCGGGAGTTTTAAATCCTATTGGAAATATCAGTGTTAAAAGCCGGGATTTGAACGCGATTGCCGGATTTGACAGGGAATATCAAGTATCATCGACCCGTCAGTTATTTTGGATCGGGATCACGTTAAATCTCTACAAAGGTAAGAAGCGAAGTGCATCACAACGCAAGTTAAACAATTCTCAAACATATGAATCAATAAACAATGTAAAGAAATGAAGAAGTTATTATTTATCTTCGCATTGATAGCGATATGCGTCAGTGCTAAAGCCAAGACTCCGGCCTATACAATCATCTTTAGCGAGTTACCCTATACCGAGGGAACTCTCTATGTCTCTGCGACATGCGAAGACAAGGAACTACTCAGAGTCGCAATCGAGGTAGAAGAAGATTCGATTGTAATCCCTGTTGATTTCTCTGAGGCTATGGGCAAGGAACTGTCTATACGAGCCTTTCAGGATCTCGACGAGGACAAGCAGCTTAAATTCGACATCTACGGCCGTCCTGCAGAGCCATTTCTGCAAACAAGACTCATCCCTCAAAAAGAAACAACGGACTACAACTTCAAGTTGACCGTATTGCAATAGCGCAATTCATTAGATGAAGACAGGTAACCTAGACAATGACGCAGTGGTTACCTGTTTTATTATCAGCATACGGAACATTTCCTAATATCCCATCCACTGCCCGTATATTTTTTTCAAAAAAAATTTGCTTCCGAAAATTTTTTTTCAAAATTTTGCCAATCTATTCAGACGGCGGAGCATTTTCGCCCCTCCGATGTCGTACCTTTGCATCAGCGTTCAAGGCTGATCGGTTTCAGTTGGTGTTTTGGTGAGTATATCAACTGTGTGTTCTTAAACATTATTGTTAACCTTTAACTCTTAATCAACTATGTTCCCAAGAAACAAAAATCCTGCTTAGCGTACCAACCATCCCGCACCATATTTGTACGGACGCCGATTCTTTGGCGTCCGCCCCCGGACCTCCATCAATCCAAATCCCCGAGGATATCGGGATTTCCAGGATTCTCGGGCTTCTGTGGAATCCCGTCCCTCTCGGATTTATGACCAAGTATTATGTCATAGTTACAAGTCCACTTCGACTCTTATAACTCTGACCCAAACCCATTACGACCTTTACACCTGCTGAAACCGACCAACCGAACGCAAAACAAACATCCACTCACCAACCAATCAGGGCCCTGATTTTTAACCCAAACCCTATTCATAAACCATTTATCTTATGAGACATACTCCTTTCATACAAATATTCCGACATAACAGGCTGTCTATTCACCCGCCCCCGAAGTTCACAGTCTTACATACGGTTCATCTGAACCGGGCGACTCGAAATTGCTGCAGAATTCTCGAAGTTGAGCATCGGGAATGACAATATCGTTCGGACCTTTGCCTTGACGGGAGGCAAGGCGGTCCCGCAGTGTTTCATACCCTGCATCGAGAAACACAAGCAAAGGCTCAACGCCGTGTCGCCGGCATATCTCTCTGACGGTCTGCCGACGACCGCGTTTGCACATCGTTGAGTCGACAACAACCTTACACCCCCTCGTCAGCAGGCTTTCAAGTACGGCGTCAATCTCATTCCTGACCTCACCGAAAAGTTCCTGCTGCCCGGACCATGGCAGCGATGTAAAATCGCCGCCATAACGTCTCCATGCCAGCTCGTCAGCCGAAACCCGGATAAAGCCATGTTCCTCCAAAGCCTTTGCGAGACAGGTTTTTCCGGAACCGCTGACTCCGCATGTAAGGACTACTCTTGCAGAAGTTATTTCAGATGTCAGTTCACGCATTTTGCCATTCTCTTTAAATTAGAATTTCCACTCCAAGCCGGCCATGACGGTGGCACGTGGCATGGGGAAACCGTACTCTATCTGATATTTCGAGGCAGTCAGGTTCTCGCCCTTGACAAAAATTGTCAGCGGATTCTTAAGCGGGAATGTGTATGCCGCCCTCGCACCAAGCAGGGCATAGTCTTCCTTGCTCTCCTCGGTGTTCAGTCCCCATATGCCCATGCAGTCGAGTGTGAACTGCCAGCGTCCGGGAGTGTAGGAGACCTCGCCGTAGACTTTGTTTTTTGGTGCGCCGACAATGCGTGTGTCGGTATGCAGATAGGCATAGTTGGCATTGAACTGCCATTCACGGCCGATATTGTATGAGGCATCGATTTCAAAGCCCTTGTTTATGAAACGTCCCGAATTGACATTATGCGGACGGCCGTCAACACGCACTGTCTGTATCATGTTCTCACCCTTGATATAGTAAAGGGCGAGGCCCATGTTAAGACGGCGGTCGAACGCCCACTGTCGCAGTTCGACCTCGAAACTGTTCATCCGTTCGGGCTTGAGGTCGGGGTTGTGTGGAGGATACATATAGAGTTCGCGGATGGTGGGTGAGCGGAAGCCCTTGCCATAGGAGAACTTGATGCGGTTCGAGGACATCGGACGTAACACAAAACCGGCCTGCGGCACCCATTCGTTGCCGAATTGCGAGGAATGTTCGAGACGCACACCGGCATTCAGCGAAAGGACATCGTTGAAGAAGGCCTGTTGCATCATGGCGTAGCCGGCAATCTCATTTACATGCTTCTCGATTATCGGCTCTTCCTCCGAGGTGATTTTATCGGTATTGTAGGCCCGGCCGCCCCAGTGCTTGAAGTCCAGACCCACGCTCAGGTCGTTTCCGCGCCACGGACGGATGCTCTGATAGAGCGTCACGCCCATGTTGTAATCCTTGGAATGGAAAAGGAACGTGCGGGGCCTGTTCTGCGAGTCAAGACCGTCGTCGATATCATGCTTGCCCCAGTTAACATAGCCCTGGATGCCGCCTGAAGTGACGTCATAGCGGTTCTTGACATAGACCGCTGTCGTAAGGCGCAACTGTTTTGCCCACATTCCGAGTGGCAGATCGCGATAGCACGAACCGGGATTGTCCGCCTTGGTTTCTGTCACCATTGCATTGACACCGGCTTCCCAGTGCGGGTTGAATTCCCGGGACAGCGACACATACTGGTTGGCGAGCCAATATCCCATCCCGCGGCGGTTCCCGTCGGAACGTTCATACGATGCGGCGGCGAAAGCACGCCATCCTTCTTTCTTATAACCGGCCTTGGCCCCATATTTCATGGTCCCGTATGAGCCCGCCTGTCCGCGTACCGAGCCACTGAATCCGTCAGCCGTTGCACGACGGGTGATAAAATTGACCGAGCCGCCCATCGCCCCCGAGCCGTAAAGCAGGGACGAAGGTCCGCTGACGACCTCCACACGCTGGATGTCATTGGTGACATAGGTGTCGGGGAGCGAGTGTCCGAAAATTCCGGCCCACTGGGGCTGTCCGTCAATCAGGAAAAGGACCTTGTTGCCTCCGCCAACACCACGGATATAAGTCGAACCTGAAGCACCTCCGCTGACACCATATCCGGCTACTCCGCGCTCGGTGACAAACATGCCGGGCACACGTGTCTCGAGGACAGGAAGGATATTGGTTTCGGTCGAATTGTCTATTATGTCGCTGCCGATGATTTTCACATCAAGAGGTAGGAGTGGCACCGGAGCCTTTGCAGCAGTCTCCACTATCACGACCTCTCCAAGTACATTCGCAGTATCGGCGTCAGCGTTCCTCTGTGCCATGGCCGACATATCTGTGGCGGCCAACGCCAAAGCGACGCTGAAAAGCAATGATTTCATATAGATTTAGCAAATAAATGTCAACGTGTTTATTTTAGCGTGTGCAAAATTACATCATTTTGACCTTACTGCAAAAATTTGGGATTTCACATAACACGTGAAGTCTTTCAATTTTTACACAACTGATGTTAAAATCTCGTGATTTTTGCCTAAATTTGTCGCTATGAATGATTACCGTCAAGTACGCATAGACATGCGCCCGGCCTCCGACGACGCCTCGGACCTCATGGCCGCCTTCCTTGCCGATATCGGCTACGAGAGTTTTGTCCCTGACGAGAAAGGCCTCACCGCCTTTGTCCCCGACAAGGACTTCGATTCCGTCGCACTGAAAGAAATAATCGGCGACTTTCCCATCGACACAGAGATAACCTATTCCGACGAACTTGTGGTTGGTCGAGACTGGAACAGCGAGTGGGAGAAGAATTACTTCCAGCCAATTGTTGTCGGCGACCGCTGCGTAATACATTCCAGTTTCCACACCGACGTTCCCAAGGCCCAATACGACATTGTCATCGATCCCAAGATGGCATTCGGCACTGGCCACCATGCCACGACCTCACAGGTAATCGAGGCACTGCTGTCACTGAATCTCGAAGGAAAAAGCCTTATCGACATGGGCACCGGAACTGCCATCCTCGCCATATTGTCGTCAATGCTCGGCGCCCGCGAGGTCACCGGAATCGAGATTGACGGTTTCGCATACGAGAACGCCCTTGAGAATGCAAGATTAAACAACTGCTCAAACATCCGTCTTATAAACGGCGATGCATCAGCGCTTGATAATATTAATCCCGCAGACGTTTTTGTCGCCAACATCAACCGTAACGTCATCACTGCCGACATTGACAGATACGCCGCAAGACTTGTCAGCGGTGGCGTAATGGTTCTGAGTGGCTTTTATTTAGAAGATATTCCTAAAGTCTTACTTGCAGCAAAGCCATTCGGACTAGCCGAACTTCACCACACCGGCCGGGACAGATGGGCATGCCTGTTGCTGACCAAGAACTGATTAACATAAAACACTGGACATTCAATTGATAAATGAATAAATCCAAATCATTACTTCAAGTTTCTAAAATGCGATCCAGTATACTTCTGACAGGCGTCTTGCTCACGTTCGGAGCGTTATCTGCTTCGGCAAATGACAGTGCTTCCGATACAGAAAAGCCGTATACCGAGACAGCAACCATCGGAGATACCGGAATCGGCAAATCCGGTGTATCGGAAGAAGAATTTCTGAGCCTGCATCGCCCGATGCGTTTCACCTGGGGAGCCGAACTCGAGGGTATGGTGGACATGTCCGGACACGACATGTCATCCTTAGGCATCAATGCCTCGTTCGGTTTCGAATGGCAATGGATACGTTTCCTCGGTGTCGGCGCACAGGCAGACATCGCCGTGTCGAATTCATCCCGCATCTATCCCGTTTACGTCAACTTCCGCACCGACTTCTCGCGCAGGCGCCGACTTGTGTTCATGGACCTGCGCGGTGGCGCCGCTTTCGCGAACATCAACCGCATAGGCAACACCACATGCGGATATTTTTCCGGAGGCCTCGGCGTCACACTGGCTGCCGGTCGCAAATTCTCCTCACATATCATCGTCGGCTACACCTGGATTGGCCAACATCACTGCTACGAGGGTGACCGACTAGATAAATGCTCGGGCTTAAGTTACGCCCAGATGCGTTTCGGCATCACTTTCTAAAAAGAGGCTCCTACCTTTCCTATTAATTCTAAAAAACAAACCGGTTAATTCCAAAAAACAAACCGGACTATATTTGTCTTTACCATGAATCTAAGAAACACTATTCTTTCGGCTCTGGTGTTCGCCGCCATGACAGCCTTCGCCGCAGTGCCGGAGTACGTCAATGTCAACGCCAACAAAATCGAATCTAACGGCGACGACTGGACCGCTTTAAGAAGCAAGGTCGCGAAAACCATGAAAGGCGACACCGCGGACATCCGAATACTGCATATCGGCGACTCGCACATCCAGGCCGAATTTGTCACCAACCATCTCCGCGGACTCCTCCAGAAACGATATGGCAACGCCGGCCGAGGCCTGATTTCCCCTCTGCGTCTGGCAGGAACCAACCAGCCGCATGACTACGCTGTCACGGCACAGGGCGGCGGAGACTGGACTCAGACTCGACTGCTGAAATATCCCTGGCCGGCAAAACCCAGCATGACGGGAATCTCCGCCCGTCCATCCGAATCAGCGACCGTCGTCTGGAAGCCACTTCTCGACGATCACAAGATAAAACATGCCGCATTCCTCACATCAGAAGGGCTGAAGACTGCTGAATACCCTACCCTTCAGGACAGCGTCACTCTCTCAGTCGCCCCCGGCACAAGCATCTATGGAGCAATCCTTGACAATGGCAAGAAAGGACTGCTGTACAGCGCCATAGGCAACAACGGAGCATGCTACAACGATTATTCGCTGATAGACAATTTCGCAAGCCTGACCCGGGTTTTCAATCCCGACCTGATTGTTCTCTCGATGGGCACTAACGAAGGCTTCTCAACCATGACCGACGAGCAGATTGCCCGATCAGTCGATGACCTCGTCACTACGCTGCGCGACTACAATCCCGACGCGGCCATGCTGATACTTCTTCCAATGGAAAGTCAGAAGAACCGCAATCACGGACACAAGCCGCTCTCGCCCTATTACGACATCAACAAACGGGTAGCAGAGGCAAAGGACATCATCAACGCGAGGGCGAAGGCGCTCGGCGTGCCGGTCTGGGATTTCTACACTATCGCGGGCGGTCAGGGAGCATCAGACAAATGGCTCGCCGACAAACTCATGAACAAGGACCGCATCCATCTGCTCAAGCCCGGGTATGAACTAATGGGAGAACTGCTCTACGACGCCTTAGTCCCCGCTCTGGAAAACTAAACTCTTTCAAAAACTAAAAACGGCCTAAAAAATGATAGACGAGATACTTGAATATAACCGCCGCTTCGTTAACGAGGAAAGATACAAGGACTTCGCCACATCGAAATATCCCGACAAGCGCATAGCCATCGTGACATGCATGGACACACGCCTCACCCATCTACTTCCTGCCGCGTTAGGATTGAAGAACGGCGACGTGAAGATGATCAAAAATGCCGGAGGCACGATAACGAATCCCTTCGACTCGACAATGCGCTCGCTGCTCGTCGCCGTCTACGAACTCGGCGTAAACGAGATAATGGTAATCGGCCACACCGGTTGCGGCGTCCAGGGCATGAATGCCGAAGAGATGCTACACCTGATGCGCGAGCGCGGAATCGATGCCGAGCACATCTCGCTGATGCGCCACTGCGGAATCGACCTCGACTCATGGCTCCACGGTTTCGACGACACGACTGCAGCCGTAAACGAGACCGTCGACCTCATCTCAAACCACCCCCTCATGGCCAAGGACGTGACCGTCCGCGGCTTCATCATCGACTCCGAGACCGGCAAACTGTCACCCCTCGGAGATTAACCGATAAAAGATACCCTCTACATCGGAACGGAGGAATTTCCGTATCGAGATAACTTTAGCATCTCGACTTTGGGAATTTTGTAGCGTAAGGCTGCGACCGCGAAACAGGGCGAGGCTTGACAGAACCCAAAATTCCCATACCATGATTCATTCACCATAAACATTGACGGTATGCTTTAATTCAGTCTTGAATTACATGACCATTACATGAACTTGTCAAAGGTAAAGCACTAAATATCAAGTGTATTTTATCAAGGCCAGATTCAGTTCACTTCGAATTTAACCGATTCAATTACATGAAATCAGTCTATTCCCACGAGGGAATATAAGCGACATCGCGGCGCCGAGCTTAGTATATCGAGATTTTATGTCTCGACCTTCCGACTTCGCCCGAACTTGCGAGCCGTGTGAGGTCAGACCGAACAATTTCCTATCGCACGGCGTAAGTTAAATCATGCCTTACTTTTTTAGCCTACATAGGCTTGTTTAACCGGGTTGTGCGCAATTTTTTCACACCCTTGAAATTATTGTAGCCGAAAGCAAAAGTCCCGAAATAAATTCGTAACTTTGTAATCTAATCTGCGTTCGCGCTGACGAAGACCACTCATGTAAGAACCATCTCTTATACAATATATTACAGATCTTCCTTGTAGCCGCATAAAGGTTTCTTGCTATAGCAAGCGGGCTTACACCCGATTAGGTCGCCTGTCAGCCTACATGGGAGTTCTTCGCATTATATGAAGGAGTTAAAAGACAAATTAGCCTCCAATACTATCCAAACGATCTCGCTCTTTTCAGGAGCTGGAGGGTTGGATATTGGCGCTATTTATGCCGGCGCTCACATTATTTGGGCAAACGACATGAAGAAAGAGGCCTGTGAGTCTTATGCCTTGAATATTGGTGATCACATTCATCAAGGCGATATCAATTCATTCATACCTTCTCTCGCCAAGTATAATGGTGTCGATTTAGTTATCGGAGGTCCGCCTTGTCAAGGCTTTTCTGTCGCTGGCAAAATGGATGAAAACGATGAACGCAGCAAACTGATATGGAGCTACGCAAAAGTCATTGAAACCGTTCGTCCGAAAGCCTTTATAATGGAAAATGTCAAGGCTCTCGCTGTCCTTGACCGTTGGGCTTCCGTTAGAGCCGCATTGTTGCAGAAGTTCATCGATTTTGGTTATTCTGTGAACTTCATTGTCCTTAATGCCTCGGATTTTGATGTGCCACAAGCGAGAGAGAGAGTATTCTTCATCGGATTTAAGAATGGCACAATTTCTACACCTGATTTGGAATCAATGCTCAGGCCTTACAAGGTTAAGGCAAAAAGTGTGCGTCAGGCTCTTGCCGTACTTGACCGTGCAGGTGTCGGAAACAATTCAAGCACATGCAACGCAAGAATTACATTGACACCACAGCCGGTTCTTCGCAAATCCGCATATGCCGGAATGCTGTTCAACGGTCTTGGCAGGCCGTTGAAACTCGATGGGTACAGTGCTACACTCCCCGCATCGATGGGCGGCAATAAGACCCCTATAATAGATGAAAAAGCCCTCTACGACGGTGAAACTCCTTGGGTAGAAGGCTATCGTGACCGAGTGGAACAAAATCCCCATATTGCGAAAACCGAAACCGTCCCCTCATATTTAAGACGTATGACCGTTGACGAGGCAAGGGTCATTCAAACTTTCCCGATGGATTATGTTTTTTGCGGTTCGCAATCCGCTCAATATACTCAAATAGGTAACGCCGTCCCGTGTAATCTATCAAAAGCCGTTTGTTCGATGGTGGTAGACGTTCTAAAGGGTAAAGCGCCGATTCAATATTCAGGACTATTCTAAATTATGGCTACTGTTGACATTAAAACTGCTGCTCTTATCCTTGATAGAGCTCTGATTGAGGCTGCCCCGGTTGAAGATGAAATTGCTGCAATTATTGCAACAGTTCTTCGAGGGACGCACAAAACATACCGTTATATTCTTGTAAATGCACTGCTCGCCAAGGCCACCAACCAAAAGGTTGATGCCTTAAGTCTTCAAAAAGGTGATGGAAAGGGCGGTAAATTCGATGCAAGAACATTATGCCATAAAGTAATCGTGCCTTTTGAAAAGCTCAAATTGCCCGGATGTCTCGGCGATTCTAACGAGCCTTTCCTTAATAAGCCCGCTCGCTTTGTTTCACTTTCTGTTAACAATGCCGTCCGTGCAGGTAAAGATAAGGAAACCCTCGAGAATCTGATAACTGTACTATCGCAGATTCAAACTAGCGAGTCAGCGTACAAGTATCTTAAATCCGCAATGGTTGTGCTTGTATCCAATCATGAAGAATATCTGAAGAAATTCGCCATAGGAGATGCCTTAATCGATGTCAGCGAGTTTTCACAACTTGTCCTCGACTATATCTATAAAATTACCGACCATACAATGGAAGGAGAAGTTTGTCCTCTTGTCGTGGCAGAATTAGAGCAATTATACCTCGGCAAGGATTTCAAAGTCGTTCCTCACAAGGTAAACGAAAGCGGCTCATCTTCCAAGGAAGTAGGAGATATTGATGTATTCGATTCCGAGGGAACTTTGGTTAATGCCATTGAAGTGAAAGACAAATCTTTCTCGGTTCAAGATGTCATTCATGCTATTTCTAAGTTCCGTCAGGCAAATCTCGCCTCAAGTCTATTCATTTATGGGAAGAATGTAATATTTGATGAGGACGAGGTGTATAAGGTGTTAAAAACGATTGGTCGAGAGGGACATTATTGCTGTTTAATTTCGATTCTGAATTACGCAAAATTGCGTATTTCAGATCTAAAAACAGTAACTATCCGCGACTTCGTAGATGGTCTTTTGAAATTCTCCAGGATCATCAATGCTAAAGATGACACCATAGGAGTAATCAAAGAAATCGCATCTCAGATTTTTTAAGATTGAATATAATTTCTTTACCTGTTTAAAACTAAGGGGTTAGATGCACAATTGTCTTAGGCACACATATGAGCATATCTCTTCCAATCCAGATAATCCTTTTGGAGATGATATTTTGGAAAGAAGAAGATTTGCGAATCTATTGACATCCATCGCTACAAACTATAGTAATGGTTTTGTCATGGCTATAAATGGAGCATGGGGAACAGGTAAGACTGTTTTCATACATCAATGGAAAAATCTTCTTTCTAAAAGTTTTAAGGTAACCATATTTAACGCTTGGGATAACGATTATTTTGGAGAACCAACTTTAGCAATCTTAAGTCAACTACGTGAGTTCTTCGATGAAGAAAAGTCTCTTTCTGAAAAGGCTTTTGCCGCGTGGAAAACCTTGCAGCAAGTACCGCTTTCGGTTATTAAAGGTAAAATGCACCAATATATTTCTAAAGCTATTACAGATGAGGCAATTAGAAATATTGAGGATATATATAAGCATAATCTAAACTACGATATTGATTATAAAGAAAGTGATATTATCTCTTAACGTGAGTTCGGGATAAATACATGCTTCGATTCGACATCGGAAGGGCATATGTC